>Ga0302280_1000091_pt1 | contig 82757 bp, 90 predicted proteins | sample III_Fen_E1_1_FD_198771 | JGI IMG/M metagenome (GOLD analysis project Ga0302280, IMG submission 198771) | Peat permafrost microbial communities from Stordalen Mire near Abisko, Sweden - III_Fen_E1_1 | ecosystem: Environmental > Terrestrial > Soil > Wetlands > Permafrost | place: Sweden: Abisko... | reverse complement strand
ATTCGGGGTTAGGGGGTCTGACCGTTGTTAAAGAATTGATCCATCACCTTCCCAACGAAAGGATCGTGTATTTCGGAGATACGGCCAGGGTGCCTTATGGAACTAAATCCGGTGAGACGATCATCCGTTATTCACGCGAGATCGTGCGTGCTTTACTTAAGTATAAAGTCAAGATGGTGGTGGTGGCGTGTAATACCGCCTCATCTTTGGCGTTAGATGTTTTAAAAAAAGAATTCGATCTGCCGATCCTGGGTGTGATCGAGCCGGGTGCTAAAAAAGCGGTTGAAGTCACCCGTAATAAACGCGTTGGTATTATTGCCACCTCCTCGACGGTTCAAAGTGGCAAATATGCCAAGAAAATAGTACAATTAGACAAGAATATCGTGGTCACAAGCCAGTCATGCCCTTTGTTTGTGCCATTAGTCGAGGAGGGCTGGTTTGAACATGCGGTGACCTTTCAGGTGGCCCAACAATATTTGGAAGGCATGAAAAAGAATAGAATTGACACCTTGATCTTAGGATGCACACATTATCCTTTGCTCAAAAGTGTATTGCATAATGTAATGGGGCCCAAAGTGCAGCTGGTGGACTCAGCCCAGGAAGTGGCTTTGCAGGTCAAGGCAATGCTGACTAGGATCAAGCTTTTGCGTACCCGTTTAAGACCCGGTCAGCATACTTTTATCGTTACTGATGAGCCAAAACAATTTCAGCGCCTGGCGATGCGGTTTTTAGGCGGTGGCGTTAAGAATGTCAGGAGACATGTGTATGTTTGAAGTAACAGTGCGGGATCATATTGCTTCTGCCCATCAATTGCATGGCTATGACGGACCATGCAAATATATGCACGGGCATACCTGGAAAGTGGATATCGTTGTTTGTGGGAACGCGTTAGATGAGGTGGGGCTTTTGGCGGATTTCAAGATCGTTAAAGCACGGCTTAAAGATGTTTTAACGCCTTTAGATCATGTGGTCCTTAATGATCTGCCTGCCTTTAAGGACCTTAATCCATCGACGGAAAACTTGGCGCGTCACATTTATCGCGAGCTGCTTCCTCAATGTGCGCCTCTCTGTTTAAAGCAAGTTCAAGTCTGGGAATCTGATACAGCGAGCGTCATTTATTATGAATAAGAAAGCAGTGATTCTGTTATCCGGAGGACTCGATTCCTCAACAACGCTTTATTATGCCCTTTCCCAAGGGCATGAATGCCACTGCCTGATCTTTGATTATGGTCAGAAGCACAAGAAGGAGATCATTCAAGCCAAGGCTGTGGCACGCAAGGCAGGTTGTCAGGCGTTTCTCGTCAAGATCTCTTTGCCATGGAAGGGATCAGCGTTGTTAGACAATAAGATCTTAATTCCCAAAGGCAGGGCATTGGATGCTAAAGGCATTCCAGTTACCTACGTGCCGGGACGCAATATTATTTTTTTGAGTTTTGCAGCTTCTTTCGCCGAGGCCATTGGGGCCAAGACAATTTTCATCGGTGCCAATGCCGTGGATTATTCCGGCTATCCTGACTGCCGTCCGGAATTCATCCGTTCTTATCAGGCCATGCTGGCGCGCGGTCTTAAGACTTCGGTTGAAGGTAAAAGTATTAAAGTGGTAACTCCTCTGATCCATTTGAGTAAAGCAAAGATAGTGAAGTTAGCCGTCAAGCTCAAGGTGCCGTTGCAATTGACCTGGTCATGTTATAACGGCGGAGGCAAGCCATGCGGTGTCTGCGATAGCTGTCGTTTACGGGCCCAAGGTTTTGCACAAGCAGGTATCGGGGACAGTGCTCTTTTAAAAACATGAACGCTAAAATCCTAGAAATATTCCGCTCTATCCAGGGAGAGGGCAAGTATGCCGGCGTGCCACAGGTATTTGTGCGGCTCTTTGAGTGTAATATGCACTGCGTCTGGTGCGATACCCCGGCATCCATTGGTGACGGTAAGCGGGAGTACAAAGAACTGAACCTTGAGAGTGTCCTGACCCAAGTCAATGCTTTGTATGACAACGCGCATTCTGTCAGTATCACCGGCGGAGAACCTTTATTGCAGAAGGATTTTTTGAAAAGTTTCTGTCATGCCTTGCATCGGGAAGGTAAGAAGGTTTATTTAGACACCAATGGTACCTTACCGGATGCATTGGCAGAAACGATCAAGGATATTGATATCATTGCTATGGATATCAAATTACCTTCATCAACCCGACAAAAAGCGTTTTGGACGGAGCACAAAGAGTTTCTAAAGATCGCTCTGCGTAAGGAAGTTTTTGTAAAAGTAGTCATAGCTTTGAACACAGACGCCCAAGAAATCCTTAAAGCAGCAAAATTAGTAGCAGCCATTGACCCTGAAATATTATTTATCCTGCAGCCAAATTATTTAGATATGAAAAAAGGTATTATTGAGGAATGTCTGGGGCATCAAAAATCATGTGCAAAAATCCTTAAAGACGTTAGAATACTCCCTCAAGTGCACAAATTCATGAAACTGCGATAGGGTAAAATGAAGAGAATCAGCTCCTACGAAGGCCGTCAGAAGGATATCCGCACGCTTAAGATGCCGGATATTGAAGTCTGGGAAAATCAATACTCCGATCGTGATTACGTCGTGGATTTGACCATTCCTGAATTCACCTGTATCTGTCCCAAGACCGCTCTGCCGGATTTTGCCCTTATCAAGGTCAGTTATAAGCCGGCCAAGGTTTGCCTGGAATTAAAATCGTTAAAATTATATTTGGTGGAATACCGCGATCTGGGTATTTTCCACGAGCATTTGGTCAATAAACTCTTAGATGATCTTGTTAGATCGTGTCATCCCCGATGGATGCGCGTTGAAGTGATCATGAATCCACGTGGCGGAATTGGCACGACAGTCACAGCCGAGTTCTCAAAAGGAAAAACAAATGAAAAGACACGACGGACGTAAACCGGATCAATTGCGTACTATTAAGATCACCAAGAATTATATGAAAAATGCAGAAGGTTCTTGCCTGATCGAATTCGGCGAGACCAAGGTGATCTGCACGGCTTCTGTTGAAGAGGGAGTGCCGCCGTTCCTTAAAGGTTCAGGCAAGGGATGGGTGACCGCGGAATATGGGATGTTGCCGCGTTCTTGTACTTCCCGTATCCGTCGTGAAAAGACCTCCGGCCGTACCGAGGAGATCCAGCGTTTGGTGGGCCGCAGCCTGCGTTCAGTCGTGAATATGGATAAATTGGGCGAACGCACCATTCGCATTGACTGCGATGTTCTGCAGGGAGACGGTGGAACGCGCACCGCTTCCATCACCGGCGGGTTTATTGCTTTGGCGGATGCGATCTTATGGATGAACAAACAGAAAATGATCGACACAGTGCCGATCAAAGATTTTGTTGCGGCAATTAGTGTCGGAGTTTATCAAGGGGTTAATGTTCTGGATCTGAATTACGTCGAAGACTCCAAGGCAGATGTGGATATGAACGTTGTGATGCATGGGGGCGGTGAATTTGTCGAGGTGCAGGGCACCGGCGAGGGCGGCACCTTTTCTGAAACACAGATGAAGGATTTGCTGGGATTGGCCCGCAAAGGGATCAAAGAACTTTTGAGTTTACAAAAAAAGAATTTATCAGGATTAAAGGTTTAGCCGTGAAAGAGTTGATTGTCGCATCCCGCAATAAAGGCAAGGTTGGGGAGATCATTGCATTATTATCCGGCCTTCCTTTCAAGGTTACCTCTCTTTTAGATTATCCCCAAATTCCCGAGATCATTGAAGATGGTAAGACATACCGTGCCAATGCCCTGAAAAAAGCCCGTGAAGTGGCCTTGGCAACCGGAAAAATGACTATGTCCGATGATTCTGGTATTGAAGTCAAAGCTTTGGGGAATGCTCCGGGTATTTATTCCGCTCGATTCGCCGGCGAAGGGGCTAGTGAAAAGGCCAGGAACAGAAAATTATTCAAGATGCTAAAAGGCGTGCCCATGCATAAGCGCCAGGCCCGTTACCGCTGTGTTATTGCCTTAGTCAGTGCCAAGGGCAAAGAGCTGGGGATGGTACAGGGTACTTGCAGCGGCTATGTCACGACCAGAAATATAGGTAAAAACGGATTTGGTTTTGATCCTCTTTTTTTATTAAAACGCTACAACAAGACCTTCGGCCAACTCCCCTCATCCCTCAAGGCCAAGATCTCCCACCGCGCCCGGGCACTAAAGAAATTCCGCCAACTTTTAGACCATCTATTGTAAAAGATTTTTTAGTAAGCTGTTGATGACCTGGGGGACGGATATTTTCTTTTTGAACTTGGGATTGGCGATCTTATCGTAAATATGAATGTCGAGGGTATTGAGCACATCATGGGCGATTGCCGGAACAACCCCTGAGCTTAAATCCACCGTCATATGTAAATCGCACATTTCATCAAAGTTAACCCAGCCACGGCCCAACAGGACGATGGTGGGGCCTTTGAGCCTTAAATTATCAGTATTGATCTTTTGATCCTCAATTGTAAAGTTGCCTTCCATATCGGTGATCTCCACTGACCCTAAACGCAGGGCATCGTTGAGAACGCCCAGTAATCCTTTAAATAGATTGAATTCTGCTAAAAATCCATCCCTGATAGCCAGGGAGCCGGTGGCATGTATATTATTCTTAAAATCAGCAGTTGTACCGTGTGCTAGTGTTGTTAAATACAGTTTTCCATTGATCTCGTCCATTTTAAGAGGAGAATCCATTTTTAATTTGTGCAGGTCGGTGCCATCGATATTTAAAGCAAGATCATAGGGAAGATTCTTGGATGTCAGATCCAAAGAGCTTACTGCATGCACTGTCCCATCATATAATTTTCCATCAAAGGTTAAATTAGAAACTTTGCCTTCCTGTTGTATGACACTGATATTCATATCAGTAAGTTTATAGCCCAAGAGGCTTACGATAGGGCTTGAGATCGTCGCATTAAGAGAATAACTTCTCCAATCCAGGGCAGTACCTTTAGAATCAGCTGATATGGTGATCATCCCTGCAGGGTTTAAAGGTTGAATGCTTTTCTTTTGCCCTGCCGGCAACACCTTGACAAGATCTTCTAATAGCAAAGATATAGTACTGTTGATATCAAAGACAGGTCCTTTATTTTTATTCAGAATGACGGTTCCCTTACAGTCAAAAGCGGCTTTAAAATATTTTCCTGTTAAAGCATTAATAGTAATGAGATCCTGGTCTTTGACAATATCAGCTTTAAGGGCCACGTCCGGACCATCGAGGGTAGTAAGGATCCGGGGATTCTTGAAATCGCTCATGCTGCCAAACAAGGTGTATTTTTTTCCTTCATAGGTGGCGGAAAAATCGTGCCATTTAAGGGAGTCAGGGGTAGCTTCAATTACGCCGGTTATATTCCTGATTTTTTGATTAAATTTATTACTGGAAACGTTCACATTCTTGAAAGAAGCTATGGCAAGGATCTTGCCGGATAATGGATCAGATACCAGCCCTTGGAACTTGACTTTGACGGTACTGTTACCTTCAAAGTTAAGGCCAAATTGATCAACCAATTGTGGGGCTATATCTTTGATCTTAGCCAGATTTAATTCTTCAGCCTCGGCGATGATGTTGAGGATGGGGCGTTTAAATTTCTTCACCGTTCCGTAAATACGGACATTGGTATCCAGGATATTGACGGAAAGCGCGTTGATGGTGGCGTCATCATTCTTGAAATCAGCATCCAACTCAATATTATCAAGGGACGGGATATGAGGGAAACCCCGCAGGTGGCCGTCGGAGAGGGTGATGGAACCTTTATAGGTGGCCTGTTGCGGGTCGCTAAAGGGCATTTGCAGATCCAATTCTAACTGTGGGTTGGCTGTTATGGTTTTATAGCCATCTAAAACAAGTTTGCCATCGGTGGTGTCTAGAGTGGTAGACACTTTTATGATCCCACCATCTAAATTGAACGATAATTTATCTGTTTTTAGGGAAGCGGAGGCTGAAAGGCTGTCCCCCAATCCCAGCAGCATTTCATCAACAGATAACTTTGTATCTAAGGCGATGTTTTTTTGTTGGGTTATGTTCAATCGGGCGTTTTCAAGGAAGATATGACGGCTGCTGAAATTCTTGTTATTGATGTTGGTAGAAAAATTATCTGCTTGAAGATCACCTTCCAGTGTGATGTCATTCTCATCTTTTATACGCATGGTTACGGCTTTAAGGGCAAAATCGCCCCTAAGTCTTTGATCAGGCCATTGGACAAAAAGGCCCTGGGTACTAATGCTCCCGACAGATTGAATGCCGTCTTTATCTTTTCTTATTTTAATATTTTCCAGGGCTGCTCCATCGACCTGTACTTGACGGTCTTTTAATCGTACAAAGATGTTTTGGGCATGAAGGGACCCAATAAAAGTGACTCCGTCTTTAGTCAATTCAAAATCGTTCACTCGTGTCTGCACGCTGCCGCCAGCGGTAAGTCCGGGGACCTTGGTTTGGACATTGTTCAAGGCCATTTGACCTCTAGCTGTTATATCTCCACCTTTGTACTCTGCATTCAACCCGCGGATCTCGATATCACCTTTGAAACTTTGATCATTGCTTGTGATATCCAGATCCTTCATGAGCACATCACCTTGGGCGGATATGTTGTCTTGAGCGTAATTGATATTCAAATCGATCTCTTTGATGATCCCGCTTTCTAAATGCACATCGGGGATATTGACCAAGGATAGATAAGAGGCGGTATCAATATTCTTGAGATGGATTTGAGCCTGGGTGTCTTTGGTGATGGGTTGGTAATAAACAGTTGCCCCTAAAAACCCTTTTTTCCGAGGGATGTCAGCGGTGAAATCATAGCTTATACCTTTATAAGAAAGGGAAAGCTTCAAATTGATATTATCAAAAAATTCGCTCCAAGGATGCAGGGTGGACGCATCGTCCACCAGAAATTTGCCATCGCTGATGGTAATGCCTCCCCAGGCGATCTCAAAAGCGGATGTTTTTTCAGGGGTTGCTGCAGACGTTGTTGCGCCTGTTGCGGGGGACGGGGAAGATGCATACAGATCACTAAAATTCCAGGTATCTTCACCGGTGCGTATTAAATGAACAGAAGGGGAACGTACATTGATGTAGGGAATGGTGATCCTGTAGTGCTTGGTCCCGGGAAATAAAAGAATACCAAAGGACAACTGGTCAGCTTGTGCGAATACGATGTCATTAGAATCCTTTTCGTAAATCTTGATCTTATCAATGACAATTCCTCTGACCCAGTTAAGGTGGATGGAGCCGATCTCTACTTTGCGTTTGATGGTCGCCTCGATGCGTTCAATGGCGATTTTTTTGATCAACCGGGGGAAAATAACGCGGTTAAGATAAAAGGTCAGGGCAGCCATGAAGAATAATATGCTGCAAAAGATAATGATGATCCTTTTGAATTTCATAATCTTTTATTATACCTTGGTTATGCTTGAAAATAAAGGTGACGGACACCTTTATTTCATCGTTTTAATTTCTTGAGGCCTATTTGACATCGAAACGGCGGGATGCTAACATTTCATTATGATCGAAATCAGGCCCATACCTGTTATTTTAATATCTTTCTATTGTTTTCTCTTGGGGCTTTGTCTGTTTTCTTTGACGGCCAATATGATATTGGGCAATAATGGGGTCTCATCCAGTTCTGATCTATTCTCGTGGTTGCCGGTTGGGGTATTAACTATTTTAGCGATTATGTTGATCGCTGTCGGCATAGGTATCCTTTATTTGAATCAATGGTGTTGGAAGATCCTTTTTTTCTTTTTGATCATAAGTATGGCAACAGTAGCGTCACTTATCTTTGATGTCGCAATCATTGTATTAATGAATGTAAAGATCCTCTATATGTTAGTCAAACTTATCCCCGGCATTTCCTTTTCGTTGTTTGCCTTTAGTGCATTCTTCGTATCTGAAATAGTTGTCCTTTATTATCTTACCCGTCAAGAAGTCCGCGGCTATTTTGGTGAAATGGGAGAAACGTTAAGTCCCTTTTGATTATTTATACCCGAAGATCATGGTATAAATAATGCATACGACCAAGATCAACCCAATCGTCAGCGCTGTCCAGCCAAAGATCCTGATGGCCAAGATTTTCTTAGGCGAGAGGGGTTCTGCCAAATTCTTTTCAAGTTCTCCCCGGGCAACAAGATCTTCGTATTCCAATGGCCGTTCGCGTTTTAAATCTTCAATGGACATGCGTCCGGTGAAGATCACCGTATCCATAGGGAATTTCTCCGGCCTAAAATGGGTGTTAAAGAAGTGAACGGTAAAAATAAATCCGGCGGCGAGTAAAGCTTCATCACTATGGATGATGGTAGCCACATTAATGACCCATCCCGGTAAAACATGGGTGAATCCTTCAGGGAACCACAGCATCAGGCCTGAGCAGCCAATGACCATAACCCCCCAAAGGACGGCAAAATAATCAAATTTTTCCCAATAGGTCCATCGTCCGTATTTTGGATAGGGTCCTTTGCCTGTATACCATTTGACCGTGGCCAAAAATTCCCGCCAATCTTTTATTGAAAAAAGAATGCTGTCAGGACCAAAAATTATTTCTTTTAAGTCTTTAAGACCGATGCGTTTTTGGAAGAAAACCTGCCAGATATGAGCAGTAAAAATACCAAATAGTCCGACCGCAGCACAGCGATGAAGGAATCCCGAAACTACAACACCTCCCAGGAGCCTGGAAATAAACAAGGCCCAGGGTGTGTAAGAGAATTTCAAGGTCATTCCGGTTATCGTCAAGGTCAAAAAGCAGACGATCATAATGATATGCAGTATCCGGTAAAAAACAGGGAAGCGCACGTATTGCTTTTCAGATGAAACAACGTGCTTTTGAGGGTACAGTCGTCGCATCTCTAGCGATTTAGGCAGCCAGAGAAGCGTGTGGAAAAGGCTGATCGTAAAGGTTCCAACTAAAAGAGAGGTCATAAACCAAAAGGTCCAGAATATCCAGGGGTATTTCTTGGGATCGTGGTGGGTGGCGTGGGTCAGATAGCCGGCAAAACGCCGGGTTGCTCCCGCATGACACTTGGCACAGGTCATTACAATATTGTCACGGCTTAAAGTCGAACGAGGATCAGACACGGGCAAAATTTCGTGAGATCCGTGGCAGTCCTGGCATTTAGCGGATTTAGCTAACCCAAGTTTGGATGCTTTTCCGTGAACGGTATCAAAATATGTATTAGCAATATCTTGATGGCATTTACCGCAGGTATTCATGATCTCAAACTTAAAGACATCCTGATCTGTTCTTTTGATGGTGTGCGCAGTATGACAATCATTGCATGCCGGTAATTTTTCCGAATTCTTGGCCCTAGTGATGGCATGAACACTTTTGATATATTTTTCGTAAACGCCTTTATGGCAGGCAGAACAGGTGACCGCAATATTATTACGGTTCACTGAAGAGGCAGGATCTGCGGCGGGCAGTTGTTTATGAGCGGTGTGGCAGCTGGTGCATGTCGCGGCCACGACCAAACCTTCAAGAAGTTCCTTACCATGGATGCTTTCTGTATAGTTGGTAGTAATATTGTGCTCTGTTCCTTTATAGAGAATTGCAGCTTTTTCATTTTCACGATGGCAACGGCCGCAAAGAGCAGGGACATTGGTCGGATAACTGGGTGATTTAAGATCGGTGTGGGGCAGTATCCCATGGGTGCCGTGGCATTCTTTGCAGGAAGGGGCATTAGGGTTGCCGGCAAAAAATAATTTTCCATGGATCCCTTGTTTGTAAAGATCAACTTGTTGGCTATGGCAGATGGAGCAATCAACTTTTTTTGTAATAGTTTCACAGGCACGTACATGAGAAACAGATACCTGTGTATGGCACTGTGAGCAGGCCACCTTAGCATGGATGGAACCATTGAGCTGTTCTTCATCGACAAATAATGAGCGGTGGTCTTTAGAGGCAACGATGTCTTTTTTACCATGACAGGTCAGGCAATCCCTATCAGCGACTCCCATCGCATAAAACACATTGCGTATTTTGTGGGGCTGGTGGCAATCAACGCAAACGGGAATGCTCTGAGGGTCTTTTTCCCACAATGCTCCGTTAATGATTTTGCGATGCACCTGTTCGATCTGGCTGTGGCATTGCAAACAGGTTTTGACAATGTTTGCCCTATTGATAGTAGACCGGGGATCTGTATGGGGAAGGATCTGATGGGCACTATGACAAGACGAACATGTGGCAGCGACATTAAGCCCTTTTTTAAGCAGTGCCTCCCCATGCATGCTTTCGGAATAGTTTTCTAAAATGTGGTTTTCGGGGATCTGCCGCTGAAGCGCTACTGGTTGTCCTTCGCTATGGCATGAACCGCAGACAAAAGGAATGTGAAACGGTGACACATTTGAATGCGGGTCTTTCACCGGAAGAATATCATGGTTGCCGTGACAGTTAACGCATCGGGGGGCTAATTTATCCCCATGGGCCAAAGCGCGGCCATGAACACTGTCGGAAAACAAAGCTTTTTCTTGAACATGGCAATGCCCGCAATCAACCGGAGCCGGCGTCTTATGGGGAAAATCACTTCCTATTAGATCCGTGTGACAGCTGGTACAGAGACTTTTGCCATGGACCGAGGCATTAAATTTTTCTTGATCGACCAAGAGCGCCATGCTTGAATCGCTGTGACAGGCGAAACAGTCGTCATTAGTTGCGGCTTTGGTGGCAGGGGTACTTGCAGAAGCAGCGGTTTGCGCATAGCCAGCGGTGCAAAGATAGAAATTTAGAAATAAAATTCCGCTGAGCAGGGCTATTGTAATATTTTTTTGTATTGTTGGCATAATTTTCAGCTATCTTTATATAAGTTACTATCTTATTAGATAGCCAACGCGGACAAGTGTCTATCAGTAGAAACACGTATTTTTCTGAATAGAAAGACTGATTTTTAGGGTATTCTGTCCCCATTTCGGATACTCAAAATTGTACGTAAATGAATCTCTCGACAGTTTTAAAGAAGTCTGGTATAACTAATTTTTGCTTTTAGTATTTACGGGGAGTAGCGCAGTTGGCTAGCGCGCTTGCTTTGGGAGCAAGAGGTCCCGGGTTCGAATCCCGGCTTCCCGATTTTTTAACCTGTCTTTAATCATTCCAATGTTCATTAAACGCGACCATACCAAGCTTATTTGCGACGTGGGGGAGATCACCGGTCTTTTTCATGACGCCCCCAGCATGGAAGAATTTTTGCAAAAGATTTCAGGCATGGTCACCCGCCATATGGAATGTGAAGTTTGTTCCATCTATCTTTATTATGCCGATCAGCATCAGCTTGTGCTTAAGGCCACCAAGGGCCTTAATCCTGATTCGATCAATAAGGTCAGGATGCAAATCGGAGAGGGTTTAACAGGCATGGCCCTAAAAGAAAAGCGGCCAATCTGCGAAGGCCAAGCCAAGAATAATCCGAATTTCCGATTTTTCCCGGGTATTGGTGAAGAAAAATTTGAGTCGTTCTTAGCGGTCCCCATTTTACGAGGCAGCGTTGAGATCGGCGTTATGGTCATTCAGAGTCAGAAAAAAGATTATTTTTCCAGTGAGGATATCCAGGTCTTTCGTGCCATTACCACCCAATTAGCAGCCACCATTGAGACAGCACGGCTTTTGATAACCCTGAACGATAAAAAAGAGAATATCCCGGCCCCCGTGCCACAGGATTTGAAATTTATCCAAGGCCGTTGCGGTTCAGAAGGAGTGGCCTTCGGCACGACGATGATCATCAACGAATCCTTGACAGATATACAGCAGTATGGATCTGACGGTGGCAAGCAATATAGTGAAACGGACCTTCATCGGGCCCTGGAAGAAACAGAGCGTCAGTTGGGAGATATGCAAGTCAAGATGGAGTCGACCTTGCTTGACATGACGGCGCTTATTTTTACCGCGCAGATCCTGATGCTCAAGGACAAAGGGTTTACGGATTCGGTCTTTTCTTTGATTAGAGGAGGTGTTAATCCGCCCCAAGCTGTCGTCGAGGTGGTGCGTGATTATGTTTCCAAATTCGGCAGGATCGAAGACGCGTATTTACGGGAGAAAATTTATGACGTCAAGGATGTGGGGCGGCGCCTTCTGGAGAATTTGACAGGCCGTGCACAAACGCATCACGACTATGAGGATAAGATCGTGATCGCCCGCGAGCTTTTTCCTTCGGATGCATTAAAACTTTTTTCTCAGAAGGTCAAAGGTATTATCCTATTAAGCGGCGGGGCCACATCCCATGTGGCTATTTTGGCGCGTTCTTTAAATATCCCTTTGGTCGTCACCAACGAATTGGGTCTTTTATATTTGGATGCGACCACCGAGGTGCTTTTAGACGCGAATATGGGGAATATTTACATCAACCCCGAGCCGGTGGTTAAAGCCAAGATCTTCCAGCGTGAAGAATTAAACCGCAACATTGACGGCCTAAAAAAGATGGTCAGCGAACATCCCAGGACCAGCGATGGGGTTGCGGTCAAGCTTATGGCCAATATCAATTTATTGGGGGACCTGAAAGCAGCCAATGAGTTTAAAGCGGACGGTGTCGGTCTTTACCGCACGGAGTTCCCTTTTATGATCCGCAGTAATTTTCCATCTGAAGAAGAGCAGTTTTTGATTTATCGTCGTCTGGTTGAGGGGATGCCGGGTAAAGAGATCACGCTTAGGACCCTGGATATCGGTGGAGACAAGGTTCTTTCATATTCTGATTACGGGAAGGAAGACAATCCGTTTTTGGGTATGCGTTCCATTCGATTTTCTTTAAAACATACCGATGTTTTTATTGCTCAAATAAGGGCCATCCTGCGTTCTGGCGCAGGCAAACGTATCCGTATTCTTTTCCCGATGATATCTTCTATGGATGAATTCCTTCAGGCGAAAAGCATTGTTCAGGAATGTGCCCATCAGCTGAAAAATGAGCGCAAAGAATTTATCGAGAATCCCAAGATGGGGGTTATGATCGAGTTGCCGTCGATACTGGAGATCATCAATGAAATGGCCCAGGAAGCGGACTTTTTTTCCATTGGCACCAATGATCTGATCCAATATATGCTGGCGGTTGATCGTACTAATGAAAGGGTTGCCCCCATGTACTTGCCGCATCACCCCGCGGTTTTGCGGGCTTTGAAAAAAGTCGTGGATGCCGGCCTTAAGTATGGTAAGGAAGTCTCTATTTGCGGGGATATGGCCAATGACCCGAAATACCTAAGCCTTCTTTTGGGCCTGGGGATCAGGTGTTTTAGCATGGACGCGCGCTACCTGCCGCGTATGCATGAACGCCTGCGGCAATTGTCCATCAAGGAATGCGAGAAGTTAACTCAGGAAGTCTTAGCCCAAAGTCAAATCAGCCGTATCACGCAAATACTCGAACATGTTCATTACCCTGCGTAATCAACTCCTCAAGATAGCTTCATTATTGGCTTGCACGGTTCTTTTGGTCCTGCATTTGTCCGTACCGATCAATCTGACAGCCGTGGATATTGGCCGTCATATTAAAAACGGTGAATTAGTATTGAAGGGCGATTGGGCTGTCCTTTATAAGAATTTTTATTCTTTTACCTATCCTGATTATCCGTTCATCAATCATCATTGGTTCTTTGGCGTTATATCTTATTTTGTTTTTTGTGTGAGCGGTTTTAACGGCTTGTCGGTGTCATATATTCTACTTTTAGCCCTCACATTCTTGCTGGCCTTTGATTCTGCCCGGCGGTATTCCAATTTTAATTTTGCTATTTTTTGCTCTGTGGTGGGGTTTTTATTGCTGACCAGCCGCGCGGAGATCCGGCCCGAGGGTTTTAGCGTATTCTTTACGGCGCTTGATTTTTGGCTTCTGCAGCGTTTTTTACAACGAAGCATCAGCGATAGGATACTTTTGATTGTTATTCCCATTGTTCAAATTTTCTGGGTTAATACACATATTTTCTTTCCTATGGGGCCGGTACTGGTCGGCTTGTTTTTATGGCAGACGAAATTAGCAGCTGAAGGAAAAGAGCGTTGTGGATTTTTACAGCGGCTGCTTTTATTGAGCGTCTTGGTTAATCTCATCAACCCTTCAGGATTATGGGGAATGCTGACGCCGCTAAACGGTTTTAAGAAATTTGGTTATGATCTAGCTGAGAATCAGGCGGTATTTTTCATGATCCATCGTTTCCCGGAGAATGTTGTATATAAATATTACGTGGCTGCGGCAATATTGATGATAGCAGGGATGGTCTTGTGCCTGCGTCGTGAAGGGTTTAAGGCGCTGCCGATGGTTATTTTAGGGTCTTTTATGACGATAGCAACATTCAGGGTCGTGCGTCTGATCATGCCTTTTGGATTTCTTTTTATTCCTTTGACCGCCTATTTTTATGCGCCGTATATTAAAAGAACAATGGTGGGTATCATTTTGGGGATTTTGAGTGTTGTAGGGCTTATCTGTTGTGTGGGGCTTATGCCAGCTCGTCCCCAGATCGGTCTTATGCCTAATGTGAATGTTTCGGCGGAGTTTTTTAAACAGAATGGTTTGAAGGGGCCGATCTTTAGCAATTATGATATAGGCGGTTATTTGATCTATCATCTTGGGGACCAAGAAAAAGTCTTTGTGGATAATCGTCAGGAAGCTTTTCCGCAGGATTTTTTCCGAAAGGTATATATCCCTATGCAGGAAGATCCTGCGGTTTGGAAGGCGTTACAAAAACAGTACGGGTTTAATGTCATTTATTTCTACCGTCGTGATATAACCCCATGGGGTCAGCCTTTCTTGATCGATCGTCTGGGCGATCCTCAATGGGCGCCGGTATTTGTTGATGATTATGTCATAATTTTTGCCAGACGGGGCAGTATTGACCAAGGGGTCATTGATCGTTTTGAATTGCCTCAAAGCATGTTTAAAGTCGTCAGATAAAACAGGGAGATATTATGATTAAAGTAAAATGTATAGTGATGGTGGGGGCAATTTTTATCTTTTCAGGCTGTGCCACATTGAAAGAAAAATTCCCGTTGGATGTGGACCAGACGGCACAGACATTCTTTGATGATTTACAGAGATCAAACAATCAAGCCGCCTATAATTTGTTTGGCAAAGGCCTCTCACAAAGGATTTCTTTTGATCAATTTGATCAATTTATGCAAACCATCCGCGGGCAGTGGGGAAGGATTGAGACGGATGAAACTGAGCTTTTGCCTTTTCATCGAAGAGCGGGAGAGGAAGACTTTATTCCTTTAGGCGTCACTCCTCAACAGATCAAACGTTACATTTTCGATGTTAAATTTGAAGATGCCGATATGAATTTTGACCTGACCCTTGCTCCTGATGGAGGTGGTTATAAAATTGTCTGGTTCTCTATTTGGGGAAGCAGTATTTATATGAAGCCCCAAATTCAAGAAAAGATTGAGAAGCTGTTTTCAAGTCCGGACAATGCCAGTCAGTAGAGAAGTGTAAAACTGGACATCTTCGACGAAATCTGATATAAATTAACATTCATTATTTGATGAATTTATGTCCCTGTAGCTCAGTTGGATTAGAGCAACAGCCTTCTAAGCTGTGGGTCGCACGTTCGATTCGTGCCAGGGACGTTGATTTTGGCAATATTTTTTGTTAATGTAGTGCTTCTTCATGGTGGGTGTAGCTCAGTTGGTTAGAGCGGAAGATTGTGGATCTTCAGGTCGGGGGTTCAAGTCCCCTCACTCACCCCATTTTCTATTTTTGTTGTATAATTTCTCCCAAGTGATTGATTTTCCAGCCACTTGAAGAGGTTCTAACCGATTATGAAGGGCTTGAACCTCTGGTGCAACCTCCAAGAAGATCGCAAGGTCGTTGTCGAAGGGAACCTTGAGGGTACGCTCTGTTAGCAAGAGGTTCGAACCTAAAGTCGAAAGTATCTCCCGCTTGTCATCCAGAGAGCCAGTTTCAAAGCGCTGTCTGGCTGCTTTTGCAAACTCAAACAGTTTCTCAGCCCTATCCAGCCAAGTTTCTTGTCGGTGAGATGTGTCTTTAAGAAGTTCTGCATACTTGCGCTTTTCCTCGATAAGCTTGTCATTTCTGACCTTAAATTCTTCAGGGGTTATCTCACCATTAAGACGCATATTAAAGAGCGTGTCGAGCCGTTTAGCGCAGTTATCAAGGCATTTGCGCTGTGCATCTGTGATTCCTACACGGTCTGATATTTCTTTAGCGTGTTCCTCACGTAAATGTTTAATCACCCATTGATGAAATTCTGGGGGAATACTGATTTTCCCTAAAACATTAAAGATTTGAGTCTCAAGTTCTTTACTGCTGATGGGTTTTTCTGAACAATCCCGCTTGATACGTTTGGTACAGCGATAATAAGTATAAGAATGGAAATTGCCATTTTTCTGGTGTTTCTCTTTATCCTCGGCGGTAATTGAAGCGCCACATTCACTACAGCGAATGAGGCCAGTAAATGCAAAAACATGATTTACTTTCTTTGTAAACCCTCGACCGTCTAAAATGCGTTGAACAATATCAAATTCCGTTTTGGTGATCATGGCTTCATGCTTGCCATCATAAGTTCCACCGTTCCAGACAAAACGACCATAGTAAAAAGGATTTCGGAAGAGGCGATGGAATGAGCTGTGGGCGTAGGCTTTATCTGTGTAGCTAATAAGTCCCATTTTATTGGCGATTATAAAAAGTTCATCAAGTGTACATTTCTTCTCAAGAAGAATGTCCCAGAGTTTTTTAACAATATCAAATCGTTGAGGGTCTTTGTAAATAGGCTGTTTATCCGGCATGTTATATTGATTATTTAAGTATCCAATTGGAGCTTTAGTTGGGAGCCAGCCGTTCTGAGCCTTGCTTCTTTGTCCACGTTTTGTATTTAGGCTTAAATCCAAAATGAATTGATTGGCCATCCCAAATTCAACGCTCATCATAATAACGTTGTCGGTGGGGGCATAAGCTCTTTGAAATGTTTGAATGTGACGGAGCACTCCTTGTTGAAGCATCCATGTAATATTTCCACCATCTACAGGATTACGTGCAAGACGATCAAGCTTCCAGCAGATAATACCTTCAGCTTTTCCTTCGTGAATATCTTGAAGCATTTGATTAAATACGGTTCTGCCTGGAGCTTTGGCGGATTTTTCTTCTGTAAGAGTGTCGATGATCTTAAGATTATTTTCTTTGGCTAATTTTTTTAGCTCATCAATTTGTGAAGAAATGGAAGCTACTTGCTTGTCTTCGCTTTCAGAAGATTTGCGAGCATATAGAAAATAACGGATAGGGGAGGGAGTTTTGTTCATTTTTCAATCCGTTTGATTAACTTTATTAAATCCGATTTCTTATAAAGTCGGTAATTGTTCATGGGGTGACGATGCGGCTTTAATTTACCTTGTTTATCCCAATTTCGAAGGGTTTGTCCGGTGACTTTAAGGAATTCTGCTGCTTCTTTGATTTGTAATAGTTCAGACATTGTTATCTCCTAACCTTATAAAACATTATAAATGATAATTTGTATTTTTCAATCATTATTCTTCCTCAATCAAAGTTTCTTGCCTTTTGGTTAATTCTTCAGACGAAAGGTATATTGCTATATCAGACTTATTGCTAAGTAATCCATGAATTCTTAACGCAATCTTAATTGCTTCTAATCTCATGTTATTGTCCGGCACAAATCCAGATCCGCCATCGCTGCATTTATGTGTTTTTTTCGCTTCAGTTAATTCTTTTAACTTTTTGATAATTTCTATTATACCCAGACCTTGAGTCTCCAAGAGTTCGCTGACCTTAGTTTGAATTTCCACTTTTTTCCACAAAGCAGACCCTCCATGCCTTGCTGATTCAGGATTAGCGGCAGGGTACACGTCTTGATAAGCCAAAGCTAAGTGGCCTTTGTTCTTGATTACGGCTTGAGCAAAGAGTTCATGTTTTATATTCATAGGGAATCACCTGTTATTTTGTGACGATAATGACAATCTTTTCTATTTAAACTTATATACAAATTTGTTTTGCTTTAATTATAGAAGAATCGTCATTATCGTCATATGTCATAAAAGTGGTATTTTTCTTATGCCTCGCCAGAGCCGTTTTAATGCTTCTCGGGCTTCATCCAGTTTTGGGTAAGCTTTTTTAAGTTCCTTACCAAATTTCTTTTTGGCACAGGGAAGATAATTATTAGTCTTGCACCAGTTTGAATAAAAACTGTATAGCTCATCTTTTGAGATTTGAAAAGTAACATCGAATTCGCATTGATCCTCAACAAAAAGAAGGACGTTGTTGTTATCTTTTTTATAATCGTCAATTTCAGCTTCCATTTCGGAAGGTATTTTAAAATACCCTCTTTCTTTTAAGCTTTTCAGGCCATTGAGCGACCAAACAAATATGCCATTTATTTCTTTTAAGAGTTCAAACTTAAGATTCTTGTTTTGTTCCTCTTCCTGAAATATTTTACTAAATCGTAAGATCAATAGTCTTCGAAAGAACGCAGAGGTCTTATCATCAACCCTTGGCATATTATTAAGAGCAAATATTAATTTGCAGTAAGGTCTAAAGACAAAAGGGGGTTTGAATTTGGCATCCGCTGTGATGGGGTCTCCAGAAACAATCGCTTTGAAGGTGGAATCATAGACAGAAGATGAAACACTTGTTTCGATGGCAATGTTGGCTAACTTACTAAATAAATTTGCCAGATAATGGTGGTTGTTGAATTTCTCAAGCGGAATTGCGGAAAAATTATCATCCCCAAGTAATCGTTGAAGAATAAAAAGAATAACAGATTTTCCGTTAGCTCCATCGCCTAACAAGAACAAAGCTTTTTCAAATTTTGTTTCATTTGTTAAGCATAAACCAAAGAATTCCTGTAAAAGTTTAATCTTTTCTTGATCACCTTCAAAAATTTCATCTAAAGTCTTCAACCATTTAGGGCATGTTGTATCTGCGTTATAAATCACTTGCAATTGAGTTGTAGACAATACATCTGGGGCATGACGTATAAGTTCAAAATTATTGGTATCAAATAATCCATTTTGGATATTTAAATACAAGGAATTATTAAGCTTACTCGTATCAATGTAGCTTTCAGATTTTAGACACTTTATAATTTCTTCTACTTTATGCGATGTAAAATCTTGTTCAATCAGATTTTTAATACATTTAAAAATCTCTTGTTCATGCCACTTTTTATAATAACCCCACTCGTATTTATAAAAATCATTGGCACAATAAATAATATTAAAACTCTCTTTAATTTCTTGAGCCAACTGAACTGCATTAAACCTGCCTATAGTATTCATTAGCATGCCCTCAATAATTCTTATTAATATCCGTGATACGGCTCCCTACGTTCCTGATCCCAATAAATTGCCCATATCTCCTGCAAAGTTTTTATAGTTTTCTCAGGAACTTGTTTCGATTTTAAATAATCTTCCCATTCCTTCAATGTGTCTGCATTTTGAGGTGCGTTTGTGTCCTGCCGGATGTCTATAGAAAGTTTACAAATAGAACCACGAACCTTCCTATCAAATAAATTCCATTCATAAAATGACATTTTCTTCATAGCGGAACCTCCTGTTTGTTGATCTCTATTGAGTCAGGTGTTTTTAAGACTGCTTTATAAAGGCGCAATAATGCCAAGCCTTTGGACTCGGCTTCTTTTAAGCTGATGTCTTGGCCGTATGTTTTGATGTAAATGGTTTGAAATTCTTCTATAGCCTGTTTGGATAACATTAATTTATCGCCCTCATCTATAAATGGCGAAAAATCACCCAAAAAGAAATAAATCTTTAGAATAGGATATAAAAGATTGTTAAAGAATATTTGAGGGAGTGGGTGAATTCACCCAAAGCAGGGTGAATCAAGGGGAATTATTCAGGGATGAGGGTAATTTTAATTTTGTAGGCTTTTTCTTGTTTATAGGGAAGGAACGGGTCTTCATGAATATCAAAACATACTTTCAAAGTCTGTGACAGTAATTGTTTTTTCTTTTTTAATGAATCATTGGCTTCGGAATTTTCCCAAGTTAGAGTGCCTTCAGATTTAGCTAAAAGTTTAAGAAAATCCCATTGTTGGTTAGGTAAGCGTCTTTTTTTATCTTCAAATCCCATTTCTTTATAATCGGAACGGCGTTTTTTGTCCTTGAATTTAATGTCTACATTGTGCCCATCAATAAATTTGATAGTTATGTCTTCCCAATGAGTATTGGCTGGGGGTTTTAATGATGAAGGCATTTTGGGTTTTGTTCGTTGAGGGTGAATATCAATGAAATTTGGTTTTATTTTCAAATAAACAGGCTTATCTTCACTTGGGTGTATGATTATGTAATCTTCATACAGGGGAGGGTCGGGATTGTAATATTTTTTTTCAGGGTTTTTTAATTTTTGCTCGGGGTAATTTCTATCATCAATTTCAAAACAGGAGGATTCCATCCTTAAATTTTCTACTACGTTTAATAATTCTTTCCTAGTAAGTTCGTCAAGGCTATTATCGCTATTTTTGAGGATTTCTATATTGCCAGTACTAGAACAATCGTATAAACGATGGATTTCTGTAATCACTAGATGTCTGAATTGTTTTAATTCATTTGGGCTTTTGGGGCGTCTATTAATGGGCATTTAGAATCATCCATATTAAAAGCTAATCATTGAACTATTCCTAGATAACAATTATAATCTTTTATAATCTTTTTTCAAGGAGGCTTTACTGACGGAAATAATTTAAGCATTTACATATATAGGAGCACTGCTTTTCCTATAAAGAATCAACTGGTAAGAGGAAGAGACTGTGTCCCGAAGCGCTTATGCGCTTTCGGGGCGAGCGGTCTTTCACTTTTACTTACCAGTTGGGTGTTAGACTTAAAAATGCTTGCCCCTTTTTTATTTTATAAGGGGCATTAAAAGGGAGGGGAAATGAAAAGACTATCTTGGGCAGCCGTATTTTTGTTGTTTACAGGCTGTGTAGGGCTTCAAAATCCTTACAATGAATTTTATCAGGATAGAACTGGGGGCATAAATATATCACAATCACCATGGGTCATTCTTCCAACGGGTGAACCAAAGCTATATTCTGGGAGTAACCCTGATATTGATAGTCAGAAGATGTATGAGAACGGGTATTCATTGCTTGGATTTTCCAGTTTTAATGCAGGGAATGTTAGTAAAGGAAAATTATTAGATCAAGCTGCTAAGGTCAAAGCGGATACTGTAATTTTTTATTCTAATTATACCAATACAATTTCAGGAATGATGCCTTTGATTTTGCCCAATAATCAAACTTATACGACTAATGGTTCAGGAATGGCTAATATGTCTGGCAATATCAATGGATATGGAGGAAGTGCCTCATGGTCTGGTTCAGGGAATTATTTTGGACATTCAACTACAACTGTTTATGGTACACAAACGACATATATGCCGTATGCATTTAGAAGGTATGATTATTTTGCTTCTTATTGGATAAAAATGAAAAAACCTATTTTTGGTGCTACATGCATAGATCTAACATCCGAACAAAGAGATAAGATTGGCACTAATAAAGGTGCTTTTGTAAAATATGTCGTAAATGAATCACCAGCATTTATGGCTGATATATTTGAAGGAGATATTATTACAAAAATTAATGATGACGATGTAGTTGGAAAAGAAAGTATAGATGATTTTAAAATTAAATATTTGGGCAAGAAAGTTACTGTAACAATAATCAGAAAAGATAAAACACTAACGAAGGAAGTTCAATTTTCAAAAGGGAATGTGTTTGAGGATGAGAAATATGGTTCCGTTCCTGAACTATATTATATGTATCATTCCAAAGATCCTCAATTCCATAAAACAGCCAAGGTAAATATTTGGAAAGTATTTGATAATTATAAAAACAGTGTAGAAAATGGATTTATTTGGGAGCAATTAACAGCGATTCAAAAACAACAGGATAGTCAGGTTATAAAGATTTATTTGAGGGTTAAAAATGTTATAGAGGAATATGGTATTAAGAATCAATATAGAGCAATCTATAATAGTGCAAGAATGTCAAATGTTAATGAAGGTGAAGACCTTACGGACACAATAATTTCGATATTGAATGGTAAATAAATGAACATCAAAGCCAGTATAGGCAGAAAGTCAGGGTAAAATGAAGGCACTATTGATAATTTTAGCACTTACAACCACATCCTACGCAGGGTATAATGATAATCCTCAACCGCCAACAGATACATCTTTACCGCCTGGACAACAAAGTCATTGTAATACAACTTGTGATCCTTGGGGTCAGAATTGTCACACAGATTGTTCGTCTGCCAACTATTAAAAAAATGGGGTCTTTTTAAAGACAAAGAGGGTTGGTTAAGCATGCTTAAGCATGCTTTTTAAAAGGCGACGACACAGGATTGTATAATAATAACTTATGGAAGTTGTTCATTGATTTAAATCCCCTGTTATTTAATAAATTGCAGGGGTTTTTTATTTGGGTTACAATAATATCCTTTAAAGTTGATTAATATTTGCGTTGAAATTTAAAAATTAGGACTTTGTGATTATTGTCTAATATTGTAATATGAAAGTGTATATATGAAATTTAATTTAGCAAACACTCAAATTCCCCATAAGATTGCTGATCGCATTATTGAATCTGTTGTTGAAATTCGTTTTGATAGTCCATGGCCAACAGATCAAGTTGCAGATAATCTATTTCTAGAATTTTGTACTAAATTGAAATATTTACCTGGCAAGGACTTGCCTGTTAAATCTTTTCCGGCAGATATTCGTGAAAAAGACCCTCAGATAAAGTATTTACCAACAAAGGAACTTACCAAAGATGGTATACTATTGCTAATTGGCGGACATGTCGTTGCGTTGGTGAATAGGAAGCCATATTTAGGATGGGAGCATTTAAGTAAGGAAATCAATGATATTGCAGATAGACTAAAATCTATTGGGCTAATCGAGGGGTATCAAAGATTAGGTGTGCGGTATGTTAATTTTTTTGATTCAAATATTTTAAAGAATACGAATTTGCAAATTGGATTCTTAGGGGAACAGGTTATTGATTCAAAGATCAACTTACATTTCATTGTTGATAATAATCCCCCCTTTGTAGCTGATGTAAGAATTACAAATAATGCACGAATAGTAGATGAAGGGAAATCTTTGGAAGGCTCGTTAGTAGATATCGATGTTTATTTTAAAGATCATTTTGAAGTAAGTAAATTGGCAGAACTTGCTAGAGAAAGTCATGATTTAGAAAAAAAGATTTTCTTTCATCTGTTAAAAAAAGAGTTTATTGATAGTTTAAATCCATAATGGAGAAAAAATGAAAACCAAAACTTTTTTAACCCGTGGTGGTGATTCATTTGTGTTTACTGATCAAATAGCGTTTAGTGGTGAGGGGTCTTTAATTTCTGCCATAGACATACAAAATGTCAAGGCAGAGGTTAATAGACTTGATGAAAGAATTTGCGGGGATATTTTAAATCAAATATTGGATTTAAAAACGCTTGAAGAGAATTGGGATTCCTATGGAAGTAGTCAGATTTCAGAAATAGCAATTAATAATGCTTGTGCGTTCATGTTAATGATAACACAAAATGAAACTTTCCCTCGTTCACCTAAAATTATGCCTGAGCCAGCAGGGGGAGTGCTTTTAAAGTGGATTGATTTAGATAATAGAGAATTTCTTTCATGGTTTACGCATGATAACAATATTTCTTATTTGATTTGTGATGGTGAACAAAGAGAGGAAAAAAAAGTAACTTCTTTGGAAGAATTGTTGAAAATATTCTGTGTATGGTCAAAGCATGGGCATAGAAGAGATACCTGAAGACAATTATCTTTATAGAAGAGTTCGTCCTAAGGATGTTGATCCAACAGGTAGCTATCCAACTGAGATCGCTTTTATGCCTGGCCCTAAGGATAATGGCGAACTGTCTGTTGATTGGGCTGAAAAGTCCACCCCTGAAAAATCCAGTTATGATATAATATCTAAAAGACAATTTAGGCTTGCAAAAATTAGAGTATCAGAACCGATAACAATAGGCCTTAAGGTAAAGTACGATCCTATATTAAAAGTCACCGCAATTGATCCAGTTCTTAATCCTGCTCACACACTTATTTTAGGCATAGGCACTTTAACTATTGCAAACATGCTTTCTAAAAAGGCTCCTTTAATAGTATAAGTCTACTTACTGGAATCTTTCGGACGTTTCTGACCTTTAATTAAGCGTGTTAAGGGGTAGTTGAAGTCATCAAACAGGTTCTAACGCTGTCCCGCCAGTGACCCCATTTTATAACCCTTTATAAGGTATTGTGGCCTTGTAAGGGGTTTTATTTTTTCTTGAAATAAAGCGGTTATATGGTATATTTACATTGTACATATGAATGATCTTAAATTTGATTGGGACAAGAGCAAGGCTTCGTTAAATAAAAAGAAACATGGTATTTCTTTTGAAGAGGCTATTACAGTTTTTTATGATGATGATGCTTTGGAATTTCATGATCCAGATCATTCAGCAGATGAGGATAGATTTTTTATGGTAGGTTTAAGTTTTCGAACAAGAGTCTTATTAGTTTCTCACTGTTTAAGAGAATCTGGTTCACTTATTAGGATCATTTCAGCAAGAAAGGCGACAAAAGAAGAAGCCAAGAAATATTGGGAGGAGAAACCATGAGAGCAGAATACGATTTATCAAAAATGAAGTTTCGCCGTAATCCTTATGCCGCTCGTTTAAAGAAGCCTGTGACCATACGTTTAGGCTCAGATATTATTAGCTATTTTAAATCAATGGCTAAGGAAATGGGTGTGCCGTATCAGAATTTAATCAATCTTTATCTTAGAGACTGTGTTCAGGCCCACCGTAAGATTCAGTGGATTGCTCATTAAATAGGTTCTAACGCTGTCCCGCCAGCGACCCCAGTTTATAACCCTTTATAAGGTATTAGGATCTTGTAAGGGGTTTTCTTTTTTTGTGAATAAGAGCAAGCTAAAGAGACATAGCATAGTCTAGGAATACTACGATTATACTTAAGTACAATTGATTCTATTTTGAATACTTTCATAATATTTTGATAAAATTAGAAGTCTCTTTTAGTACTGTATTGATACTACTTGTTGTAATTGAACTTAATTGTTCTAAGAAAGAGGATTTGCTATGAAAGGTTATGTGCAAAATATTGAAGACATTGCCATCAAGAACAAAGAATTTCGCCGGGTGCTTTACACCGCACAGAATTGTCAGCTTGTTGTCATGGCGTTGAAACCCAAGGAGGAGATCGGGATGGAAGTGCACAAGCTCGATCAGTTCTTTCGCGTAGAGGAAGGGGCGGGTGAGGCCGTTCTCGATGGTGTCCGCACGCCAATCAGCGCAGGCTTCGCCGTGCTCGTCCCTGCGGGAACAAATCACAACATCATCAATACGGGCAGTGTCCCGCTTAAGCTCTATACACTCTATGCGCCGCCAAATCATCGGGATGGCGTTGTCCACCACACCCGCGCCGAAGCGGATAAAGACAACGAACACTTCGATGGTAAAACGACGGAATAGAGATCTGGCACAACGCTGTGAAAGAGGACAGAGATGAACATGTTGGCAAGCACCATTGAGGCTGTTGGCACAAGATTGCCAGAGCGTATCGGGATAATTCCGGATGGTAACAGGAGATGGTCAGGAGTAAGAGGGATGCCCAAAGAAAAGGGATATGAACATGGGATTGATCCTGGCTTGGCTCTTTTTAAATTATGCCAGTGGGCAGGCATTAAAGAGATCACTTATTACGGGTTTACCACCGATAATACTAAAAGACCGGCGGAACAAAAAAGAGCTTTTACGGAGGCTTGCATCCGGGCTGTCAAAATACTCTCCAGCGAAGATGCCTCTCTGCTGGTTTTAGGTAATAGCGATTCACCGTCATTCCCTAAAGAATTATTGCCTTTTACCAAAAAAACAACTTTTGGAAAAGGAGGGATCAAAGTAAATTTCTTAGTTAATTATGGTTGGGAATGGGACTTAAATTCATTAAAAATGGCCGATCCCGCCCAAAAGAATGTTGTTAATTATATAAAGTCAGCAGAGATTTCCAGGATTGATCTGATCATCCGCTGAGGAGGGCGAAGAAGGTTGAGCGGGTTTTTGCCTGTTCAGTCGATCTACGCTGATTTTTATGTGCTTGATGATTATTGGCCGGATTTCAAGCCGGACCACTTCTTCCAAGCCCTGAACTGGTATCAGGAACAGGACGTAACTTTGGGTGGTTGAGAAAGCCCTAAAGAAAGTACTGATGAAATTGTTAATGCAGAAAAATAGGGGATTGAAAGATCCGAGGATTTTATGAAAACAACCGGCGCCGATCAGGGCACCGTTCGGGTCACGCCCCGCGCGACCAAGTTTTCACTGGCGGCGAATTACGACCCAGAATTGGTTCCGCAGCTTGCTGGCTATCCGGTTGATGAAGTTTATGGCAAATTTCCCACCGATGGTGTCAGCGGTGGTCGTCCCCGCTACTTGGCGACACCGCTGTCGGAAGCTGATCTACGGAATTACATCCGGCTGCTCGAGCGTCATGGCATTGCCTTTAATTATCTCCTGAACGGTGCCTGTTTTGGGAATCGCGAATGGACCCGCCCCTGGCAGAGAAAAGTGACGGCCCTGTTGAGCAAGTTGGGTAAATTGGGTGTGCGCCGGGTCACCGTGTCCACGCCATTTCTTCTAGAACTGGTAAAAAGCCGTTTTCCCGAATTTAAGGTGAGAGTCGGGATTTATGCCCAAGTGGACACGCCCCGCCGCGCCCGCTTCTGGGAAGATCTCGGGGCAGATGCCATCGTGCTGGAGAGCTTCTCGATCAACCGGAACTTTCGCCGTCTGGCGGCCATCCGCCAGATGGTTCGTTGTGATCTGGAACTGATCGCGAATCACGTCTGCCTCATGAACTGTCCGATGCAAACCTATCATCAGAACGGTTTCGCCCATGCGTCTGACGACACCAGCACGCTTTTCATTGACTACTGCTTCATGCGCTGTTCGCGGACGCGTCTGACGGATCCGTCGCAGTTCATCAAATCGGCTTGGATTCGGCCAGAGGATCTCGCCGTCTATGAAGCGATGGGGTATACGACCTTCAAGCTTCTCGAACGGGGAATTCCTTCGGCGGAACTGCTGCGTCGCGTCAAAGCCTACAGCGAGCGACGCTTCGATGGCAATCTGGCCGAACTGCTGCTGTCGTATGGCTTCAAGCAACCAGTCCGCAAGGAATCGCTTTGGAATCTGCGTCACTTCTTGAAGCCTAGGCAGGTGAATCCAGTACGACTGAAACCGATGCTCGACTTGGCGCGATTGCAAGGTTGGCTCTCACCGCTGCCGGAGTGCCCGATCCGGCTAGATGCGCGGAAGATCCCGGAGAATTTCCTGGACAGTTTTCGCAACCGCGACTGCGCCTCCCTGGACTGCCAGGCTTGCGGCTATTGCGAGCGGATTGCCGCGCAGGCAGTTTCGATCTCGTCCGGGTATCGTACCGAGGTATTGAAAAAATACGCGGAAATAGACGAGACCATGGCAACAGGAAGGCTCTGGGGTGTTTGACTCTAACCCAACCACTCTTGCATCGTCTGTTAGGGGTCGGAGGTTTCATAATAACTAATTAAGGAAGGAATAAATCTATGTCATTATCAATGTATCAAGCTTCAATACCGGTCTTTATAAGAAATCTAAGTAATTTATCAGCGATCCTCAAAAAAGCAGAAGCGCATGCACAGGCCAAGAAAATTGAGCCGGATGTTTTTATTAACGCCCGATTGGCTCCGGACATGTTCCCACTCTCACGCCAAATACAGATTGCCACTGATGGTGTCAAAGGGTGTGTGGCGCGTCTGTCCGGGGTTGAAATTCCCAGTTACCCCGATACTGAGAAGACTTTTCCTGAATTGCAGGCCCGTATTGCCAAGACCATCGAGTTTGTAAAGAATTTCAACGCAAAACAGATTGATGGCAGTGAAGAACGTAAGCTTGTCTTGAAACTCCACGGTGAGGATACCAGCTTTTTGGGGCAACCGTATCTATTAAATTTCGTTCTGCCTAATTTATATTTCCACATTTGTATGGCCTATGCAATCCTCCGGCATAATGGCGTGGACGTCGGTAAGATGGATTTTATCGGTAACTCTTAATTAAAATGGTGGAATACTTGGGAGATTGTGTCTTTAGGGATAACCCAGACATAAAGTGAGCATAAGCCGTCATAGTATCAGCCGTTTTATGGAGTATCGGCAGGCGTTGGTGTTGCCTAAAATGTTTTCCTTGTGCCATTTGTGCAATTACTGTTCGATTTCGTGTTGGAATTACCAGTTTCAGCTTAAAAGTTCTCTCATTTAACCAGTCTGGGTTCCCAGTAATTTTTAATCTTTGTTTCTGACGTTTCTGACCTTTGTTTAATCGTGTAAGGGGGCAACTGAGGAAATCAAACAGGTACGGATAACGTCCCGCCAGCGACCTCATATTGCTTAATAGACAGAACTTCACTTGTTGAGGTTCTGTCTTTTTTATTTATTGGCAAAGGGAAAGTGAAATCATGTTCCAGCTTTATTGACGACGGGGGTCTGTCTGAAGAATGACCCTATAATGAATCCTCCCGCCACTAGGAAGAGCCAAATGGTTGGCGGTTCCGGTATTGGAGCCACACCATTGGGCGGGTCAATATAGCTTGATTGGAGATCTTCAACAAGAGCATTACCACCATTGGGGACATTTGTATCATATTCTGCCGCAATCCAGTAAGTGCCCGGTTGCAGAGTTGTATCAAGGGTTAGTTCATCTTTAACAAGCTCTGGAGCAGTATTATAATAAGCTGTAAGAAGTTCGGGACTCGTTTGTGCTACTAAGGAACTTAAAAGCGGCACTGGACTATTTGGCGGGAAATTTCCATTCAATTCTTCTTTTGTGGTCCCTGAATAAATATTCCAAGTGATAGCAGTGGAGGCACTTGTTAGACCACCAAAGCTACCATTCTCCAAAGAAATAATATTTGATGGTACGAGTACGCTCGTATCAAGGGCTGATATTGAAGTAAGTGTGTTAATTGTAAACTGCTGGGCATATCCAAAATTTCCATCCGGATAAGGATATATGTAGCCACCGCTATTACCTGGAGCACCTGTGGTCCATGTTCCAGTTGTGTATGAGTCAGCTGAAGAATCTACTGCGGTTACTCCGTTGTAATCAAAAGGTGTGCTTACAGCCACTTGTGCCATAGCTCTTGGGATAAGCCCTAGTAGTAGAATGATTGCCAATAGAATCGTTTTCATGTTCGTCTCCTTGGTTATTCAATGAACTCTTCCGAGTATTCTTTATTACCGAATATATTTTAAAGTTATTTAAAGAGAATGGGAATGGGGGTATCCCGTTTATTTCGGACTTTTTTCAACGTGTTGTTTGATCATTAGTTAATTATACCCCGGTACAATTGATTCATTTAAGGCCGCCGCCTAAAATAAAAACATGAATAAAGGAGTCGATTATAGGGGATGAAATATGATTATTAAATTTGAGATTGGACTGCTAGTCTTGGTCCTTGCTGAAGTGATTATGCAGATGACAGGTTGAAGAGATAACAATAACAAACAGGAGAATAATATGGATGGTCAAATGGACAAAATTAAGGGGCGAATCAAACAAGCCGTAGGGGATCTTACTGATAATAAGCGTTTAAAAACCGAAGGTAAGGTCGATGAGTTTCGAGGTGCTGTCAAAAATAAGATCGATAAAGTGTCAGATAAACTAAAAGAGCAGGAATAAGTTTTTGAGCCTTCAAAAGGAGAAAAAATGTTAAAAAAAATCTTAAGATTCAGATCAGCTTTGATCCTCATTGTGGGAATATCATTGTTAAGTTTCGGCTCATTCGCGAGGGCGGATGGCGAAAGGGGAGAAAGGGCTCGACATGGCCACTTCACGCACCACCATCACGATGGAATGTGGTATTCGCATGATGAAGTTATAGTTCCGAGTTCCCCGGGCATCCAGATTGTCGTTCGATAGACCCGCTGGGTTCAAATAAAAGGAGAAAAATGTCAAAGCATATTCATAAGCAAGCATTTGTGGTAATTAAATCGGAAGGTGTTCAAGCGGATATGGCTGTAGATGATAATTCGATTCAGCTCCGAGCTTATCAGATCCATTTAGAAAAAGGCGGGTCTGATTTAGATAACTGGCTGGAAGCAGAGAAAAGTTTGATGAATAACCAGCTTAAATAAAATGGATAAGAATTATGTCTATGGTAACCGTTGTACATTCTACAAAATAATTATTTCATCACCGGAGAGTTTATGAGTATTAAAATTATTGCATTTTTGATCTTAGGCATAAGTGTGGGGTGTATTTGTTTTGCACAATCTGATCCTAAAAGCACGGATTCATCTATAGGAAGTGCGCCTTCTGTTTCAAGCGATATAAATAACGGAAATAATGGCGGTAGCGGTGATTACGGATACGACAGAAATAATGAAGATAACGGTATCAAAGTAGTAAATGGGACTACTGGAACCGGTGAGAATAATCAAACCACTAATAGTACCTAGGTACAATTGATACATTCTTATATCTCCCTAAAATGCAATCATGCCAGTAGAGGAATTACAAATTAAGAAGTCAGACGAAACGTTCTCTGATAAGAAGCAGATTTACATATTGGATGATGATGAGTCAATACGTCGTTCACTTAAATTGCTTATGGTCAGTTATGGGTTTGCAGTGGAAACATTTTCTTCGGCAGAAGAATTCTTTAGTGATGTGCCCAACAGAGTTTCTGGGTGTTTGATTTTGGACATTCATATGCCGGGATTAAATGGATGGGATACACAACAAAGACTTATAAATACAGGATATAAACTTCCGGTCATTGTTATTACGGCAGATAAGGACGATCGTTTTAAAGAGCGGGCTTTAAAAGCAGGGGCAGTAGGGTTTTTACAAAAACCATTTGAGGACCACTACCTGCTCCATATGGTAAATCAAGTGTTTAATAAAGGGAGAACAACATGACAGTAAAAACTCTACAAATTTTAATTTGTGCCGTTTCGCTTATTTCTCTTCAAGGGTGTTTTTCTTTGCACAGTACGACCGTACATGACAATCCCCCTACACAAACCACTACAGTTTATCATCAACCGGGGGAGGATACAGTTGCAGTAACGACGACACATTAAAGTTTAAAAATTTTTGCCGGTGTTTACGGAAGAAAAATAAAGAATGACAAAAGAAAGTCCCAAATTCCAGAAGATTGTTAAAAAAGCTATGCATAAATTTAAACATGGCCAACTAAAAAGTGGTAACAGTGAGAAAATTGTAAAGAGTAGGAAACAAGCCATCGCAATCGGGTTATCCGAAGCTCGACAACAAATATAACAAGGAGCAGAAGACCAATATGAGTAAAATTCTTACCAAAGATGGTACGCAAATATATTACAAAGATTGGGGTTCAGGTCAGCCCATTGTACTCAGTCACGGATGGCCGTTGAGTTCGGACAGTTGGGAAGCTCAAATGCTCTTTTTGGCGTCCAATGGCTATCGCTGCATCGCTCATGACCGCCGCGGCCATGGACGATCTGATCAGACCTGGCACGGCAACGAAATGAACACGTATGCTGATGACTTAGCATCCTTGATGAATACGTTGGATCTGAAGAGTGCTGTTCTGGTCGGCTTTTCCGCTGGCGGTGGCGAAGTGGCACGTTACATTGGCCGCCACGGTACGAATCGTCTGGACAAAGTTGTGCTGGTTTCAGCTGTACCACCGCTTATGCTGAAGACTATCGCCAATCCTGGTGGTTTACCGCTTGAAATATTCGATGGTATTCGTACCGAATCAATTGCAGACCGTTCCAAATTTTATAAGGACCTTGCCAGCGGTCCTTTTTTTGGTTTCAATCGGCCAGGTGTAAAGATTTCACAGGGCATGATTGATACTTTCTGGCACCAAGGGATGCATGCTGGTCACAAGAACACCTTCGATTGTATCAGAGCGTTTTGTGAAACGGACTTTACAGAAGACCTTATGAAGTTTGACATACCGACACTTATCATTCACGGTGACGATGACCAGATTGTACCAATCGGTGCTGCAGGGCTGGCTTCTTCGAAACTCGTCAAGAGTTCAATTTTAAAAGTATATAAAGGGGCCCCACACGGTCTTACAGACACGCACAAGGAACAACTCAATGCCGATCTGCTAGATTTTCTTAAGGCAGAGAAATAGGATACAACTTATCGTTGGAGCGGCAGGTTGAATTTAATTAGGAGGATTTTATGATGATTAAATCAAAGATACAAAAAGCACTAAATCAACAAATTAATATTGAGTTCACTGCTTTTTATTCCTATTTATCTATGGCCGCGTATTTTGAATCTCATCATATGGCTGGATTTTCCCGGTGGTATAAAGTCCAATCAAATGAGGAATTCAAACATGCGATGAAATTATATGAATATATCATTTCCAGAGGTGAAAAAGTTGTTTTGATGGCCATTGAGGCCCCACAAACGGAAGGGAAGTCATTTTTATCCGTTTTTGAAGCGGCATACGCCCAAGAGTTAAAGGTAAGTGCTTTGATCAACGACCTTATGGAACTGGCAAAAAGTGAAGGTGACCATGCCACAGAGATCATGTTACAGTGGTTTGTGACCGAACAAGTTGAAGAAGAGAATATGGCTAACAGTAATGTTGAGAGATTTAAATTTATCAAAGATACAACTGAGGGAATAGAGGCTTTTGATCGTGAACTGGGGGCCCGAAAATAGGAATAATGGAGGGAATAATGTCAAAACATCATCATCAAAGCAGGGTAGAACAAATTAATAATAAAGACAGAGAGAATATCTTGGCTAAAAGTAATGTTCAAGTTTCTCGCTATATAGATGAAGGAAATCCAAATACTCAAGAAGGGCAATTGGAAACAAATAAACAAAAGATAAGGAAGCCAGCTTCCAGCATTTTCAACGATCAACAAGAAGCCCACGAAGTAAAACAGGCTTTTATAAATGACGAATCGTTATCTGATGTGGCTAATGATATCTACGTTACAGTTGAAGATGGTGGCATTACATTGGATGGGCAGGTATCAAGCAATCAACAACTGAATCTTGCAACCAACACAGCTACGGCTATCGGAATGGTTGAAAAAGTTAAAAATCGTATTGAAATAATACATCATTAATCTTGGAGATCGAAAGGAACAATATGGCTAGGATTGCAGTTTTAATTGACAATAAATTTGAGGACTCAGAGTATAAAAAACCCGCTACAGCTTATAAAAAAGCAAAGCATGAATTAGTGATTTTAGGGGTTAAAAAGGGGATCGTTACAGGAGAAAAGAAAGGCTTGAAGGTTAAAGTAGAAAAATCCGTCACTGATGTGTCTACCGGTGATTTTGATGCTCTATTTATACCTGGCGGGTATTCGCCTGACCAGCTGAGAAGTCATGATGAAGTAGTTGCTTTTGTGAAACAATTTGAGGCTGGGGGTAAACCTATCTTTTTCATTTGTCATGGAGCTCAATTATTAATTACTGCAGATATTTTAAAAGGACGCAAGGTTACGGGTTGGAAATCTCTTATCCAGGACATCAAGAATGCCGGTGCTGAGTATCTAGATGCAGATGTTGTTGAGGATGGAAATTTAATTTCAAGCCGTTGTCCTGCAGATATACCGGCATTTATTAAAGCTACACTGGCTAAACTTTCAAACGTAGGCCAATAAATATAAATGAGGAATACCCAACCTAGGAGGAGTGAATATGAAAACAATGACTGACAAAAAAGAAATCTTTAAATGTAAATCTTGTGGTGCATCATCTGAGACACCAAAAAAATGTTGCGGAAAAGCTATGGAAAAGAAGTAAGTATGGCTAAGGTAGTTTATGAATTTATTGACAATTTTTGGTTTATTTTCAGTTATATCAGGGTTGATTTTTTATGCTTTTGAATATCGTAGCCATTGGTTTATTTTGGCGTTCGCTTTATCTTGTGTTTTAGGTTCAATTTACGGCTTTCTTCAAGGCGCTTGGCCGTTTGGGCTCGTCGAAGCTATTTGGTCGATTGTTGTATTGAGCCGATGGTCGCTTGAGTTTGAAAAGAGGATGAAAGTGGGAACAGTTCCTAATAAACAAAAATCATTGACTGCCACACTATCCAGGAAGTTTTTAAAAAATATTCCTGGCTGGCATTTAATTACCGATGGCAAGATGATCTACCGTGAATTCATAATACAAGATTTTATGGCAGTCATTGATTTGATCAACCGTATTGCCCAAATTGCGGAAGAAGAAAATCATCATCCGAATATTCATTTGACAGAATATAGGAAGCTGCGCATTGAATTAACAACTCATGATGTTGGTGGACTTTCCCAGAAAGATTTCATCGAGGCAGGGAAAATCAATGATCTGCCTGTGGAGTTGAAGCGATAGTAAAAGGGCAAAAGTGCCGTTACGTTCTTCTTGTGACCGGTGCGGTTATCTTGATTGCATTTGTACTAAGGCATAAATATTTTCCCTTGCCGACGGTGATAGCCACTGGTCTTGGACCAGAGTAAGCGATAGTTGCCGAAAGACAGGGGATCCAAAAATTGTAATTAAAACAGGAGAATGATATGAAGAAGTTTTTATTTTTTATGTTAGTTGTTTTGTCTTTATCGGCTTCATTAATGGGGTGTAATACAGTTCATGGGGCAGGGCAAGACTTATCGGATACCGGTCATAATATTGAACACGCCGCAAATTAGGACGTTGCCTAAATTTTTCAATCTAACTAGCGATCCTATTATACCTTGGTATAATTGATTTTTTTTTATACTTTTTTAAAATAAAACCATTCGTGGCATTAACAATAATTTGATGGGGGAAAAGACCATGGTTACACAAATCGGGATTGCTTCGGGAGAAATATTAAATTTGGTTGATGAGAAAAAAAGGCCGGTCAGCATCAGTGAGATTGAGTCCCATTTGGAAAGCGACAAGGAATTGGCTTATATGAGCATTGGTTGGCTAGTTCGAGAGGGACATGTGCATTTGATCGAAAAAGGAAATGATAAGTATGTATGTAGTTGTTAGGAAAGTGGGAGAGGAAAATGTCAAAAAAAGACAGGAATATTCAAACCCAGACCGTTGAAGCTAGTTCTATACAGTATTTGGCGCATCAAATTCATATAGGATATGGGGGATCTGATCTAGATAATTGGCTGGAAGCAGAAGAAATTTTAAAGAATAAAAAGTCTTTCTCCCAAGAACAGGTGACAATGGCCTAGGAACTGTTAGTTGCCTATTCTTTCTACCTCACCTTGTTATTGTTATCACAAGGTGGGTAGAGAAAATTTAAGGGGTAGTTGTGAATACAGCATCATAATGCAGTACAATTATCTTAGTTGTCTTTTAACATTGTATCGTCTTTTAAAATGAGCTATAATTACATTAGCTCTTAGATGTATAGTTCATACAGGCAAATCTTCTGCAGCACTATAGACCTTTTTCTGAAGCTTCCGTTTCTTCCTATAAGGTTACCCTCGGGATGCATATGAATTTCTCAACTATTCAAACAAAAACCGAAACTTGGCAAAATATTGTAGCCAAATATCAGAACCCGCAAAGATCAAGAAGCATTGGACAGTTGCTTAATACGCTTATTCCTTATGCGCTTATTTGGTATGTGCTGATCAAGAGTTTAAGCATTTCGTTGTGGATAGTACTTCCTCTAATGCTCATAGCCGCAGGATTGTTAGTGCGTGTATTTATCATCTTTCATGATTGTGGCCACGGGGCATTTTTTAAATCACAAAAGGCCAATAACTTTTGGGGATTTATAACTGGCGTGTTGATCTTTACACCTTACCAAAGCTGGCGGCATGATCACGCCATTCACCATTCTCATTCCGGTAATTTGGATCATCGCGGCACAGGAGAAATCTGGACCATGACCGTTCAAGAATACCTCAAGTCTTCCCGTTGGGTAAGGATCAAATACCGTTTTGCCCGCAATCCGTTCTGTTTGTTTATTATTGGCCCCGCGATCCTCTTTTTGATTTTGCAACGGATCCCTTCCAAGAGAGCCAGCCCGACAGGACGTAAGAGCATACACCTGAACAATGCGGGAATTCTTATTGTAGCTGTAATAATGAGTTTAATGGTTGGGCTAAAGACATATCTTTTGATCCAATTGCCGGTTGTCATGATTGCGGCGACGGCAGGCGTATGGTTATTTTATATCCAGCATCAATTTGAAGGTGTTTATTGGGAACGTCACGCCCATTGGGACTATCTCACTGAGGCTTTAAAAGGGAGCTCTTTTCTTAAGCTTCCCAGAATACTACAGTGGTTTACGGGCAATATAGGGTTTCATCACATACACCACCTGTGCCCGCGTATCCCCAATTATTTTTTGGAACGTTGTTACAAAGAAAATCCAATGTTCCAAAGTATAAAACCGATTACATTGATGAAAAGTTTTAAATCTTTGTCCTTTCGCCTTTGGGATGAGCAAAATAATAGATTAGTTGGATTCGATTATCTTAGAAAATTAAAATTGGGATAAGGATTTCAAATAGTTTCTAACACAGTCCCGCCAGTGATCCCATACTGATTTAAAGAAAGAGCTTCGTTTATTGAAGTTCTTTTTTTGCTTTATGGGGAGAAGATGTTCTAGACATTATCAGAGCATAACCTGATAAGCGGGTGAGTAATTGACGTTGTTTTGCTAAAAAAGTTTATTATGGTAAGATAAGTTTGCATAATTTTATTGGTGGATAATTGTTAGATTACTTGCCTATGGAAATAAAACGAAACGGTTCACAGCCCCCTAATAAAGGATCGGCCGAGTATTTTACCGGTACTGTGCGCATTGACCCTCTGTCCCAGGCAAATGCTCCGGCGCGTGCGATCGCTGCCAGCGTTACCTTCGAGCCCGGCGCCCGAACAGCATGGCATACGCATCCTTTGGGTCAGACTTTGGTCGTAACCTCGGGCTTAGGACGTGCGCAGCGTTGGGAAGGACCGATTGAAGAAATTCGCTCCGGGGATGTGGTTTGGTTTCCACCGGGTGAGAAGCATTGGCATGGCGCAGCACCAACATCCGCCATGACTCACATCGCCATTCAGGAACAGCTCGATGGTAAAGCAGTTGACTGGATGGAAAAGGTCAGTGATGGGCAATACCTGGCGTGATTAAACAGCACAGGGGGATGTTGATGAAAAGAAATAATGAGGTGGAGCTTCTATTTAAGGAATTAAATGAAAACCCTTACAGACGATTGAATTTTTCTTTTCTTCTCATTAGCGTTATCCCGATGCTCGCCCTTACGTATACCCTTATCGATAAAATCTCCACTGCCAATAAAAATTTCGGCAATATGATGTGTATTTTGTTCCTCGCCGGGATCATTCTTATTTTCGGATATATTGTTGCCTATAATGTGATAAGGAATATCGTTAACAAAACGCTTGATTACGCCGCTAAAGCGAAACGTGCGGATGAACTTAAATCGGCCTTTGCCATCTCTTTGGCTCATGATCTTAAAAGTCCGCTGATGACCGTTAAAGCAAATATATCCAACTTAAAAGCAGGGTTTCTCGGAAAACTTAATGAACAACAAGATGAAGTCATTAATGTCTGTAAAGAGACAGCAGACCGGATGAACGCTATGATCATGGAGCTTATCGACACATACATGATCGAGGCGCGGGAAGCTAAACTTAAATTTATCGCATTTGACCTGCGGGAGCTTTTTGAAGAACAAGAAAGGGAGCTAACTAGCGTTGCTTTGTCAAAGAATGTTACAATAAAGATGGAGCTTCCCCTCAAGCCTCTTATCATCAACGCGGATAGAGAAAAGATGTTGCGGGCCGTGAATAACCTTTTTAATAACTCCATCAAGCATTCTATTGTAGGAGGTGAAGTTACAGTTAAAGTAAGCTCCACGGATGAATTTGTGCGGTTGGAATTCTTAAATGACGGCATCTCTATTCCCGAAGACAAATTAGAAAAAATATTTGATAAATTTGAACGTTTGGATAAAAGTGTTGAAGGCCAGGGTCTGGGCTTGTCCATCGCTAAAGATATCGTGGAACTTCATCAGGGGAAGATCTGGGCTACAGCCAAGATCGGTAGTCCCAATTTTTTTAATGTAGTGCTGCCTTTAACAGAGGAGATGATACGTTAAGGATTAATCGAGAACCGGCAAACGGGCTTATAAAGGAGAAAAAATTTTGGAAGATCAAGTATCAAAGAAAATACTTATTGTCGACGACGACCAGGCTTTTGTCAGGGCGCTGGCCACCTTCCTTGGCGGTCATGGGTATAAGGTGTTTATTGCTCAAGACGCAACTTTTGCCATAAAACACGTTGCCAAGGAAAACATTGATTTGACCATCCTTGACCTTGGACTGCCTTCTGGCGGTGGCTTTTTTGTGCTGGAGAATATTCGTAAAACCAGGCAGATCGTCCAAATGCGTATTATTGTATCAACAGCAAATATTTCCCCTGGCATTGAAAAGAAATCCCGTGATTGCGGCGCTGATGATTTTATCATGAAACCATACGATCTGGAAAAGCTGTTGGAGATGATAAAAACCCATTTGATGTAAACCCGTCATTAGTTTAACGGGACTGACATTCCTGCAGATGGGCGCCTGCTTTTCCAAAAGCAAGAAGATTGGATGCTTGGGCATTGTTGGGAGCGAGCGTTCTTGCCTGTATCCAGTCTCTGAACGCTTCGGTTTTTTCTCCCAGGCAAAAATAGGCGATACCGCGGTAGATCAGGGCATCAACATCGTTGGGAGCGATGGACAATGTTTGCTGCAGGTCCCCGATCGCTTGCCGATGCCGGCCTGTTTTTACTAAAAGGATCCCCCGTTCACGATATCCGTATTCTCCTTCAGGATGAAGCCCAACTGCAGAATCAAGGTCAGCGAAGGCTGCCTTATCGTTGCCCAGTGCATGAAAGACCTGGGCGCGGTTGATGTAGATCGCAAAATACCCGGAATTGATATTGAGCGCTCTGTTGTAGTCTTGTAGGGCCAGATCATTACGGCCCGTGTTCAGATAAAGATCACCGCGGTTGTTGAAAGCTTCGGTATTCTTGGGATTTAATTCAATGGCTTTGTTAAGGAGAGTAAGGGCAAGGTCATATTCTTTGAGGTCACAATAAACCTTACCCAGATTGGCAATGATCCTGGCTTTCTTCGGTGATTTTTTGGCAACGTCTTCCCAAAGGGTTTTTTCATTCTTCCAGACGGGATTACGATGGTAGGTCATGGCGGCTAAAATAGCAATGGCCAGCGCAAAAAAGACCGCCACGGCCCAGCGCGGACGTACAAGGGCGTGCAAGGCCGCCCCCATGGCGAGAAAGAAACCGAAAGATATCAGATATAGCTTGTGTTCAAAAATGACATTAGAACGCGGCGCTAGATTGATGGAAAAGGTGATCAGCATCCAGGCAAGACCAAAAGCAACAACCGGGGCTCTTCGGCGTAGTCGAAAAATGCAATAGATGATCGTTCCAATGACGCACAGCCCGACTAAGGTTAAAGGTGGGGAGATGATCCCCGTCGACATAGGGTAATCGTATTCCAGGTTTTGGTTGATCGGAAAGATCAAGAGACGTAAAAATGTCAGGAAAACACGCATCTGGGTCAGCAGGTAGGTGCCTGTTGTGAGCATATCTCCATCATGAGATTCGGATACGATCGTTGAACGCAATGCAGGCAGAGAGCCCAGCAGATGTACGAACAGGAGAAAGAAGGCTACAGCGGCTAATGCAAGAGCCAGGTAAGGCCACAGGCGCTTTTTAGCGGGGGCAGGTTTCTTTCCCAGTGCGGGCTTGACGGTGGTTTTGCCAGGCCGCAAGATCAATTCAGATGCCAGGAGCATTATCGGAATAGTGAAGGCCACTTCCTTAGTAAGGATGCCCAGATAGATCGCGAGCCCTGTTGCCGTGAAATACAGGATTTTCTTCATCGGGAAATTTGAAATTCGGCCCCGTAAATAAAAGAAGACTGCCGAAAGATAAAATACGGTGGCCATGGATTCGAACCGTTGCGAAATGTAGGTGACGGCCTGAGTCTGGCAGGGATGTACTAGAAAAATCAGGGCGATCAAGAACGGCATTTCCTCTCCAAGCCAGTCAGTCGGCGGCAGGGGGACGGTCGCCTTTGCTGTTTTCACAGCTAATTCTTGTGCCTGGTTTCGTTGCGCATGTTTTTTGCCGGTTTTGTTGCGGCCGTTCATAGGGGTTTGCGACGGTCCTGCCGGTAGGATAGGCTTGGCCGGGATTGTTATTCCAGTGATGCGAAATATAAGTGCGGCCAGGCCCCAGACCAGTGCTGTTGCCAGCAGGTGCACCAGGAAATTAAAGATGTGATATCCCTGTGGATTGAGTCCATTCAAGAGATAGTTGAAGACGAAGGAATATATCCCGATCGTGCGGGTACGGGGAAGCTGGGCCCATAAACCGTCCACACTATCGAAACTTCTGATAAAGGGATTGAAGACGATGAATTGATCGTCATCAAAGACAAATCCGAAGCCGAATACTTGATAGTAAATAATTAATCCCAGAGCCAGGATGATCAACCAACGGACAGGATAATACCAGCGGCCTGAAGGGTAAAGAACATTGGACAACGCGATCATGGAGCTGATTATATCTTAAAGGAGACGTTTTTTCAACCCTTGTTTATCGACGATAGCAAGGGTTTTTCTTGCCTTTTTCCCATGCATCAATTACCATAAGTTTTAACCAATTCCCAGGAAGGCCCCTATGAACTCAACTGAAAATAAAGCCATTAAAAGGCGTTCGCCTATATTCCAGGGAATACTTCCAATCAAAGAATCGGGAATATCCACTGAAGTGATAGCGGGTCTCACTTTGGCGGCCCTTGCCATTCCTGAAGTAATGGGCTACACCAAGATAGCCGGTACTCCGGTTATTACCGGTTTATATACTTTGCTTATTCCGATGGTTTTGTACGCTATCTTCGGCTCGTCCCGGCATTTAGTTGTCGGGGCTGATTCGGCCACTGCGGCCATTCTTGCGGCAGCCTTGGTAGGGACTGCAGCCGTAGGGTCTCACGAATATGTCGCTCTCGCCGGAGTTTTGGCGCTAATGTCTGCAGTTTTGTTGATCTTCGCACGCATTATCGGGTTGGGGTTTATGGCTGATTTTCTTTCAAGGACCGTATTGATCGGGTTCCTGACCGGGGTCGGCATCCATATCGCACTCGGTCAAATCTCGGGTATGTTGGGTTTTTCAGGGGGTCAGATAAACTTTTATGATCTGTTGATATCTTGTGTTGTTATTGTGGTCATCGTCGGTTCTCAAAAAATATCAAAAAAGATTCCCGGGGCCCTTATGGCGGTGATCGGGGCTATCGTTGTCAGCGGGATATTTAATCTTAAGGCTTACGGCGTTCACACCTTGGGTGAAATCCCTCAAGGCTTGCCTGTCATTGGCTTGCCGGACATTCATTGGTCTTTTGCACTTGTTCAGAAATTGCTTCCTACAGCTTTTTCCATGTTCGTCGTTATCCTGTCCCAAAGTGCTGCGACATCAAGGGCGTATGCGGCGCGATATGACGAGCCTTTTAATGAGAACATAGATTTGATCGGCCTCGGGTTAGCTAATGTTGGGGCTGCGTTATCCGGGACCTTTGTGGTCAATGGAAGTCCTACCAAGACCCAGATGGTTGATGGCGCCGGGGGCCGCACTCAGTTGTCTCAGATCATCACAAGCGTGGTCGTTCTTCTGGTTTTATTGTTTTTTACAGGCCCGTTATCCATTATGCCCAACGCTGTCCTTTTTGCGGTGGTTTTTCTTATCGGATTACAATTGATCGATGTTCAAGGGATGTATAAGATTTGGCGCCAACGACCGCCTGAATTTTGGGTAGCTTTGGTCACGGCCGTTGTAGTCGTGTTGATCGGCGTCGAGCAGGGAATAGTCGTAGCCATGACGCTTTCCTTAGTGGAGCATGTGCGGCGCAGCTACCATTCACAGAATGTCGTGCTGGCGGTCGACAAGGCAACAGGTGCCTGGCAGCTTTTAGCGGTGTCGGAAGCCCAGCAGGCCAAACCGGGCCTTTTGTTGTATCGTTTTGCGCACACCATGTACTACGCTAATGCACAACAGCTTTTTGATCAGATCATCGAACTCGTTGAAACGGCACAGCCTGCTTTGACTTGCCTTTGCATTGACGCTTCAGCCGTCGCTGATGTGGATTTTACGGCGGCGGAAACCCTGCGGGAGATCTATAGCATTCTCAAGGGCAGGGCGATCCGTCTTGTCTGGGCGAATGTAACGGATTTAGTCAAGCTCGAGCTTGACAGGTATGAAATCACCTCTTTGATGGGAGAAGATGCGTTTTACGAAAATCTCAGTAATGTGGTGAATGCCCATCATTCGTATTAATTTATCTTGATTTATTGTTCCATAATGATACACTGTCTCATATGATAAAAACTAATGAGCCAACAATCAAGAAGGAACGTTTTAAATTTTTGCATTTTTTAGCCAAAGCTAATCTCAGGGTAAGCCATGGTCGCAAACTTATTTTTGAACAGGTGATGCGCTCGCATGGGCATTTCACGGCAGAAGAGTTGACCAGGAAATGTGCTGACAAGAAGCTCAAGGTCTCAAGACCGACTGTTTTTCGTGTGCTGCATGATTTATTGGAAGCGGGTATCATCCGTGAAACCGCTTTTGGGGATAAACATCGCCACTTTGAACATGTCTATGATGAAAAGCCTCATCACCACGCTCAATGCATCCGTTGTCACAGTTTTATTGAATTCCCTGACAGGAAAGAAGAGGCGATTTATCATGCATATTTGGCAAAACAAGGCTTTAAGATCATAGGCCATGAGATGCATTTTTATGGTATCTGCAGAGAGTGTCAAAAGAAAGAGAAATTATGAAGCCAGCATGGCGGCAGGAGAATAAAACAGTTAGTTTATCTGAAGTGCATTCATCTATCCAGGTGCCTTCAAACGCTAATTGGGGCCGTAAAATGTTGGCTTTTATAGGTCCGGGACTTATCATTGCGGTTGGTTATATGGATCCGGGTAACTGGGCAACGGATTTAGCCGGCGGGTCTAAATATGGATATATTTTATTATCCGTTATATTAATTTCTAATTTTCTTGCCATCCTGTTACAGCATTTGTCTTTAAAGCTCGGTATTGCCACCGGTCGTGATTTAGCCCAGGCCTGCCGGGACAGTTATAGTAAACCGGTAGGTATCATGTTGTGGCTGGGAGCTGAGATAGCCATTGCATCATGTGATCTGGCTGAGGTGATCGGGGCCGCCATTGCTTTAAATTTGCTTTTTCATCTTCCCATTATTATAGGTATCGTCCTGACCGCGTTTGATGTTCTTATTATTTTATTCCTGCAGTATAAAGGGTTTCGTGTTATTGAAAGTATTGTAGGAGGCTTGATCGTCTTAATTTCAGTATGTTTTGCCTACGAGATGGCTGTTTCAAATCCTTCGTTACCTCTGTTCTTATCAAATTTATTGCCAAGACCCGAGATCGTCACTAATCCTGACATGTTGTATATCGCCATTGGGATTTTAGGGGCCACGGTCATGCCTCATAATTTGTATCTGCATTCGAGCATTGTGCAAACCCGGGCGTTTGAACGCAACGACGAGGGCAAGAAAATGGCCATTCATTTCGCGGCCATCGACTCAGCTGCTGCTTTAACTTGTGCTTTCTTTATTAATGCCGCGATTTTGATCCTCGCAGCCGCGGCGTTCCATAATAGCGGGCATCGGGATGTGGCCGCTATCCAGGATGCGTATAATTTATTAACACCGGTTTTAGGAGCGTCAATGGCATCTGTCATATTTGCGGTTGCCCTATTAGCCTCAGGCCAAAATGCTACATTAACAGGAACATTGGCCGGTCAAATCGTGATGGAAGGGTTTTTGAATATCCGTCTGCGTCCATGGGTGAGGCGTATGATAACCCGATTGATTGCGATTGTGCCAGCAGCTATTGTGGCCGTGATGTTTGGAGAAAAAGGGACAGACAATCTATTGATCTTAAGTCAGGTTATTTTATCGCTTCAATTAAGTTTTGCTGTGATCCCTCTGGTGATGTTTACCTGCGACAAGAAGAAAATGGGGAATTTTGTAAATTCACTGTGGCTTGCTGTGCTCTCATGGGCATCTGCGGCGATAATTCTAGTATTAAATGTGTACTTAGTGTGGGTTACTATTCAAGGCTGGCTAACCCCCGTGGTGGCAGGCAAATAACGGAGGATCATATGTATAAGAAAATTTTGGTTACGTTGGATATTTCACCAGCTGATAAAACCATTCTTGCCCATATACGGCTGTTGGCACGTTTGACCGGCGCTGAGATCATTTTAGTGCATGTGGCGGATGGTTTTGGTGCTCAGTTGCAGGAACAATTGAATTTGCAGGATTCTGAAGAGATCAAGAATGATCGCGCGTACTTGAATCAAGAGGTGTCGAAATTATCGCAAGAAGGTTTTCACGTCAGATCAATTTTAGTGCAAGGAGACCCTGTCGAGAGAATTTTATGGGTAGCCGACGAGAATAAATGTGACTTGATCGCCATGGCCACCCACGGGCATGGTCTAGTGAAAGATTTGATCTTGGGTTCCGTGGCCGACAGTTTAAGGCATCAGACAAACCTGCCTATTTTAATGATCCGTGCGGGAAACCATGGCGCATGAGGCTCCAATTCGGACTCTTAATAGTTATTTATTTTCTTTTTTTCCCAACCATCTGTACTTTTGCCGACAACGGTATCCTTTTTAAAAGTCAGAGAGATTTTTTGGCCTCCAAGGGGCTTACCTTCGATCCGTATGTCATAGAAGATTATGTTAGTGTTTATAAGGGAGGCCTAATTGACAATAACACGTGGCTGGGGCGATTTGATCTGGTTAGCGAATTTGATCTTGAAAAGGTCGGCCTTCTTAAAGGAGGGCTTCTTCACGTAGATGTGATGAATGCTCACGGGGGACTGAAACCAACAACTGATCATATGGTCGGTGATTTACAAACTGTCAATAACATTGAAGCCACCCGTTAAGTATTGAAGAAGGTCATTATCATTATAAAATCCCCCTACAGGGAGATTTGGCAGGGACGATAAAATCAGGATTTTGGTATAACAGCAATGATGTCCGAGATAATGTTTCTACGATTGACGGTGGAGGTAATCCGCTCATTTACGAAGGTAATTACGGGGCATACGGTATGATTGACCAGAGGGTTTTCCGGGTGAATGATACCCAGGGCCTTAATGCATTCTTTATGGGTGGTGGCGCTCCGGATGACCGAAATATTGTCGAATACTCCCTTGCGGGTGGGCTTAACTATACAGGACTTATTCCTTATCGTCCCAGTGATGTGACGGGATTTGCCTTGACCAATGCCGCTATGAAGGACAGTGGTGAGACAACTTATGAATGGACCTATCAAGTCCAAATCCGTGATGGTGTATTTTTGCAGCCTGATATTCAATATGTTCAGCACCCTGATGCCAATAGCTCTATCAAAAACGCCAGTGTTTTTATGTTAAGAACAGAAATACATTTTTAAAAATGGTTAAAGACATGGAGAACATTAAATACCAAACGATTATCCTGTGTTTTTTATTTAGTATCTTCCTGTTTTCAGCTCATGGAGGATTTGCTCAGGACTCCGATCAGTCCTCAGCCGATTCAGGCGTTCTTATTTCTTCACCAAACCATACGAGAGTCGTCGGTCAAGATAGCGCGGGTGAAAACGCTAGCAATGAAGTCTCTATTCAAGATGCGTCCCAGAATAGCAGCGATAACATCAGCCAGATTGAGTCAAATCCACCTACAGATGAAATAATCATTAAATCGACCGATGCTGTGATGTTTCAAATGACTGCCAATTTAAGATTGACCCAGGACCAAATTAGTACCGTCCGGGGGATCATCACAGAAAATATAATCAAGGTAAGGAAACTTCAGCAAAGCCTGCAAAATGGGACGATCGACAGTAAGGCGATGTATGATCAAAGGCTGCAATTAACAGAGGATGAGGACCGGCAGCTTAGTCACATTCTTAGCGCGGATCAATTGAAGCTGTGGGTCAGCATACAAGGTCAATAAATTATGGTGTTTGAAGGACTGCTTTTTCAGCGTTTAGCCAGTCACTTAAAGCATTCCCATTTTGTCCCAGACGCAGTAAATAGAGCTCGTAAGCTTTCAGGCGGATAGATTCCTCAATTTGCTGGCGGCTCAATGTAATATGATTGATGGATTTGGTGATAGTTTTAAGCTTTGGCATACGGGTGATTTTTTTAGAAGTCTTTTTTGTGTTCGGTGTTATTTTAACTTTGACCATACAGTCCCTCCTGAAATGTCCCTTTTGAATAAACGGCTTCGGTTCGAGCATGAGCATGACCGGCTTCTTGTAAGGCTGGGAAGTGGTATAAAATGATAATTTTACCGTTTTCATCCCAGGTCTTGAAATTATTGGAACACCTGGCATCACCCTCGCTGCTCCAATGACCGGTGATAAAGTTAAAGGTGTGCCCATAGGAGGGACACTCCAATTTACACTCTTCAATAGGCCCTTCTACCAGCGTGTTGCCGTGGTGCTGGCAAAAATTCTCAAAGGCAAAAAGGCGTTCATCATAGGTGCGAAACACGAGGATCTCATGTATCCCTATCATAAAGCGGCGTCCGGACCCAAGCGGGATCTGATCAATGCTACCTAGATGGATACGAAAATATTCCATAAGTTCAATTCTCCAAAAAATAAAAAGCCCTCAGTTTTGTCCCGCCAAAGGGAAAACTGAGGGCATCTATGTCCGTGCAGAGTCGACAACTTTGCCGATCTCAAATCCTATTTTAATTATAGAACGAATTCGACGGCTGTCAAGACCATGTGTTTATAAATTTTGGGACGGGAGATCTTTAGCGACAAAGGCTTCGCTGATTTTTTTCCTGCGGAGTTTTCTTACAGTGATTTGAAGGCCGTTTTTGGAGATAATTTCACCGCCGGTAAAAGGTTTGGCATATTGGCGTTGACACCAGTCCGCTAGTTTTAGATCATTATCATTGCCGGATGAGGGAGGCCAGTCTATTCCGACTGTCTTAGCCAGTGCAGACATGGCGACTGCTCCACCGACGAGCCATTGATTGCCATAAGGGTGGATATGGGTGGGAAGGCGGTCAAATTCATCTTCGATCTCGCCTACTAATTCTTCAATGATATCTTCCTGTGTCACCATGCCCAGGATTTGCCCTTGGGCATTTTCAACCAGTCCAATGTGGAGTTTTTCCTGGATCATCCGTTCTAATACTTTTGAGATCGGCGTTGAGTCTACGAATTTCTTGAGGGGGCGGATCGTTCCTTTTATCGTTGGATCATCCGGATTGATCTTGAGGGCCGCAATGATATCTTTGAAATTGATGTAGCCCTGGATTGTTTGGGGATTATTAATATCTTCGCAAATGGGGAAACGGGTATGCATATCCAAATGGGCCCGGATCAGGGCGTCCGACAGGGAGCTGTTTTGGGGGATCATGCATATGTCAGCAACAGGGATCATAATATCTCTGATCGGCCTTAAGGAGAGTTGGGCCGCCGACATAACTATTTTTTCCTGTTGGGCATCGATCAGTCGCGATGTCCTGGCCAATAAAAGGGCAGCGGTGAATTCATGCAGGCTTTTTTGGGTATCAGCTTTTTGATCAACGGCCGGTTTTTTCTTGTCGATGATCTTAATGGCGGATTTAACGATATTTTCCATGGCAGAAACAATGGGACTTGCGATAACGGCAAAAGATTTCATCATTTTTGATAATTTCAGAATGACCCATTCGCTGTTTTTGATGGCGAAAATTTTGGGGATAAGTTCGGCAAATATGATCGTAAAAGAGCTTAAAGGGATGATCAGGGTGACAAGGCTTAAGAACCCTGCGAGCTCTTTTGAAAGCCCGAGGTATTTTTGAAAATAAGGGTTAAGCGTTTCTGTGACGCCCGCACCGCCGATGGCCGCAGCAATGGAGCCGACCAAGGTGACCCCCAATTGCACCACGGCCAAACTTGCTTCCATGCGGTCTTTCATGAACAAGGCTTCGGCAGCCCCATTGACCTTGGTTTGTACCAAATAGGTCAGTTTAGTCCGCGAGATGGAGGCCAGGGCCATTTCATAGGCGGAAAAAACAGCATTAAGAATGATCATGGTAAGAATGATAAGAAATTCACTTACAAAATCCATCGGGCATCTCCAGAAAGTAATGAAATTTCTTAATATTATATCAGAATTTTTCAATATATTGAAAGTCGAAATTAAAGTTTGAAGGCAGGATCAAAGAAGAAGCCCAAAAAAGCTTAATAGTAGCTTAATAGTAATCTTTATATTCCTTAATAATATAATTTTATACTTTCAGGATGTTAAAGAATAAGATATTGAGATCCAGGCTAAGCTTCTGTGTTGCTTTGAATTTTTTAGTCAATTTCATTTTTGGTGCTCCGCATTCTTTTGCTTGGGAGGTGTATTTACCTGCTCCCGGGAATATGGTCCATTTAAGCCCGCCTTTGGCTCCTCCCATACTTAAAGGGATCAAGGTTTATCCAGGCAATCCTTTGCGTTTTGATTTCATTCTAGATCAAGGAGATCTAGAGACACAAAATTTTTCGTCTCTACGGGATGAATCCACCAAGTTAATTAAATATTTTTTAGCTAGTCTCACCATCCCTGAAAAAGACCTCTGGGTCAACTTATCTCCGTATGAAAAAACCCGCATCATTCCTGATTCTTTTGGTCTGACCGAAATGGGCCGTGACCTGTTAGCTGAAGATTATATGCTCAAACAAATAACAGCGAGCTTGATCTATCCTGAGGATAAAGTTGGCAAGAAGTTTTGGAAGAGGGTCTACGAAGAGGCTCAAAGAAGATTTGGGACAACAAATATTCCGGTTAATACCTTTAATAAGGTATGGATAGTCCCATCAAAAGCGGTTGTTTACGAAAATGCTAAAACCGGCACAGCTTATGTGCTGGAGGCTAAATTAAAGGTGATGCTTGAGCAGGATTATCTGTCAATGTCCAAACATGCGGCCGTACCTAACGACATGGCCTCAGTAGGGGCAAATATCGTCCGCGAGATAGTAATTCCAGAATTGACTAAAGAAGTCAACGAAGACAAGAATTTCGCACAATTGCGTCAAGTCTATAATTCACTTATCCTAGCCACGTGGTACAAAAAGAAGATCCGGGACAGCATTCTGGCGCAAGTTTATGAGGACAAAAAGAAGGTGGCAGGGGTCGGCTATGAACGAAATTTTAAACAAGCAACAATCGAAGCCATTTATCAACGCTACCTCCAAGCCTTTAAAAAGGGTGTTTACAATTATATTAAAGAAGAAATTGATCCTGCCACTCAAGAGATTATCCCAAGAAAATATTTCTCAGGCGGAGTCCCGCTTTTTGAGACTGAAAAAGTAGAAGAGATCAGGGATGATATTCCAGACGGAGAAGTAATTAATAATGATCATGCCATGGCTATTGTTTATGCCAATTTTGCCGAGGTCAAGAGCAAGATGCAGAGACAATATCAGCAGATACCGCTTAATAAGAGGCCGGGGGACCTGGAAGAAAAAGCAAAAAAATTATTGGGCGAGATATATATCTTAGGCACAGGCGGCAGAATCAACCGTTTAGATAGATTGAAAGATTTGTTTGTAGATCTTGGATTTATGAAATTGGATAACCCTTCGCTGAAGGTGAATGATAGCCGGATTTTCTGGAAATTATTTCAATTGTCGAGGCATGTGGTGGTGATCTCTCCTTACAGTAAAAAACCGGATAAAAAAAGGCGTTTGGCGGAGTATCCTTCTGCCAGGCTATATCCTTCCCAAGAGATCTTGAGGCCTGAACAAACAACTTTTTTGATAGATAATTTAGTTCAACTTATAGAGATGGGTTTGTTTACCCCTGAGGCTGTAAAAGAAAGGCTCATCCAAGAGGATATTGATGCTTACGCAGAAATCCCAACGGGTAATAAAATGCTTGAAGCCTTAGAGCATGCGGGGGTTGTTGATGATCAATATAGGCTGAAAAGATCATCGACTGATACTTTGAAGGGGGTTAGCCCTGGGGCTGTAAAATCAACTGATCCGAATGTACAATCCGCTATTGTCAATCAAGCAATGGCGGCTACTGGGAGTGGTTTGGTGAGCCTAAAGCTGAATGTAGACTGGGATGGGTTTGCCCGAGATCCTTTAGAAGGCAAGAAAGTAAAGTTCTGGACGCAAAAAACGAGTCCTGTTGGATTGATGCGCGGACATCTGAAAATCGAGCCTTATGACAATTCATATATTGAATATATTGATTCTCTACAAGAAACTTCTTCCTATTTTCTTTTTGAGTATGGTAAAAGGATGATCAATGTGAATTACGATGGGTCATCTGTTGGAAGTTTAAATCAAGTTGATCTATTGCGATGGAGACATGGTTTAGAGGCCCGTCAAGATGAATTACATGGGCAACATATTGCCCCCAAACGCCTGGCCAGCGGTTTAATACAAGGTAAGTATCCATATCTAGTGATGCAGGTTGAGGGGGTAATGATAGGTTCTTTCGGTTTTCAAGATAATGATCCCCAAACCCCTAAGGCGCAACCATTAAAACCAGAACAGGTAAAATCTGTAAAGAATTTAATTGGGCAACTAATTAGGAATAAATGGGTTCTTGCAGGTCCTCCTATAATGATATGGGATGGCCCAAAGGCCCTTCTTGTTGGTTTGGATCAGGTAAAGCGATTGAATTGGGATAATAACAGTATTGTCGATTCTTATCTACAGGCATATCGTGATGAGAAAAATAAATGGGAAGAAATTGATCCTGGGCATGAAATATATGAATTTCTTTTAAGCCTATTAAGAGTGCAGCGTGTCAATGCATTATCGAAAGAAGCATATCATTTACCTGTTGCGAATTTTGGAGTCAAGGGAGTTAATTTAATAGATGTTTTTGCACATGCCTGGCAAAGGTTTTCACAGGAACATTCTATTCCCAGGGACGCAAAGATCGTTATTAAACCGATCGGGAGCGTCAATTACGCGGTGGACAGTAAGGGTAACTTGAATTGGGATGACATTAGCAGCTTTGAATTTATTAGTTATCTGCCTGAGCCTTTAACAAGTTTACAAAAAACTGATTTTGGTGCCGGGTTTACAGTACGTTATTTGGGTGAAGCCATGAGTAAACTTGGACTAAAGATAGAAATTGAAGAAGGAAGAAAGCTTTATTTGGTAGGCCAGCGTTGGGGTAAACCATATCGATGGGAGTTTATAAAATTCCCTTTCAATAGGGCTCCGGATGCCCTTGTTGAGCATGAAAAATTGTTGCCCTATTATCAGGCGCTTAGGAAAAGAATGAATTCAGGGGACATGTATTATTATCAATTATTAGGCAGTTATTTTGAGTTATCTGCTGATGCTTCTGCCCGGGAAGCTGACTTATCAGGGTTGCTTAAGAGAGCGTCTCTTGAGCATTTGATAGAAAATACTGCACAGGAATACAGGAATGTTTGTAAGGAAGCATTGGAAATGTTCCAGGAAAATGATCCTAAAGCCTTTAAGCGTTTAGCCGTCGCAGCGCGTCTGGTTGGTAATCAAGGCAGATTTAGAACACTAATGAGGGAATTTGTTAAATATTTTCATCAAGGCAGAATATATCAAGGCGTTGCTCGCGATCATCAAAACCATGAATTTTATCAGTATACGCAGGCATTAAATATTGATGATGATCAATTACGATTTGAAATTGCCTCAGCAATTATTGGTGAATTTAGTTTAAAAACAACTCCCGATCATTTATTACGACTTATGAATGAAAATGGCGGGGATATAGAACTTGGAGAGTTGGTTAGGAAAATAAAGCTTGAGGCCGGCAATCAAGCGATGTTGGCCATACATTATGCGCATATCAGGGCATATGATACAGGGGAATTTGATGAAGCCCCCTTAGGCCGTTTTTCAAGGAATAATGCATTCTCGGTCCAGCCTGATGAGATAGGCTTTGATTATTATACCCGTTTACTGAATGAATATTTATTCGTAGATAAGTATTCTAATGGAGAATATCTTGAGAATTTATCCGGTATTTATAAAGGAAACAGCAATGAAGCAAGAAAATTTATTTCTCCTTTTGTCAAAGCGTTATATGAACGTGATCGGGAGGCTTTGATCGGTTTTTTGACAATTGATCGGGAAGTTAATGGATTAAAGGTGCGTGTTTTAAATGAGGCGAGAGAAAGTACCTTAAAGAAATATCTTTTGGGTAATTATGTTGATTACTATGTTGATAAATGGGTAAGACCAGAAATTTCAGAAAATTCAAGTACGGGCGGGATTGATTTAACTCCTGTTAATATGAATTTACAGACCAAGATGGATTCTTCGTCCATTAAATTTCATCTTGACGCTGCCATGCTTCATCAATTTCAAAAAGCCCTTGGATTTGTACCTGTTATTATCAATATCCAGCCGATGACGAATTTGAGGCAGTTTTTGGGATTAGATGCCAAGGTAAGTGTTCCAGCAAATATTTAAACCTATACAATTGGGCAGTTTACTGAATTTGCTTTTTATAAAATTACGTGGTATCTTTTAAAAAGATGTAGCTTAAGAGCGAAAAGGCAAACTTATCGTAAGGTAGGGACGCAAAACTAAAGGGTCCAGAGATATGGATAGCCAGCTGCCGAAAGTAGTTATAGCCAATAATACAATTAAGTCCGTTTCCTTAGTCAGGGGACGGATTTTTTTATTTAATGACCAACATAGGAGGGAAGGTATGAAAAAGTTATTGGGAGTATTTTTAGCTTCCTGTATGGTTTGTACGCTCGTGGGGCAAGCGGGTGCCCAAGAATTATCAGGTCAGCAATGGCAGGCCAAGAGGCATGCTATGCAGCAAGAAAGGCAGGCCTTAAGACAGAAAATGGAAGGGTATCGCCAACAGATGGAGGCATTAAACCAGCAAATGCAGCAAGAAATGCAGAGGGTCAATCAACTAAGGGAACAAATGAGATCGTTGCGTGAACAAATGTGTCAAGTGAGGGATACTATGCATAGCTTGCAGCATGTTGATCATCAACGCATGCAGCCCGTTGGTGGTCAAGGCATGCAGCCCGGTGGTGATCGAGCCATGGGGCTTAATGGAAAGCCAATGGCGCTGTAATTAGAAATAAAAGTGACAAAGATAAAGGTGACAGGTACAATTTACTTTAAAGATAGTACCGGTAAATTGTACCTGTCACCTTTATTTTTTGTATGTCAGATATAAATCGTTATAACGAATGGATGGCCAGCCAAACCATCGAATGGGAAGCAAAATGCACCCGTTGCGGTGCTTGTTGCGGAGCTTTTGATGATCCGTGTGAAAATTTAAGTAGAGATCCTGACGGCAAATATTATTGCGCGGTCTACGAGCGGCGTTTCGGCGTGTGGCATACCATCTCAGGGCAAGAGCTTATCTGTGTGCCTATCCGTGTAAAGATTGCCCAAGGTCATTCCTGGCCAGGGGATGAACATTGCGGCTATAAATCATGAAATTTAAAAAAGTAAAATTCATTTCCTGCTTTGTATTTATTGCTTTATTTGGGATGGGCATCAGCCGGTCTTTTGCCCAGAAAATCGTTATATTAAGTCCTGAGGGAATGAAGATCGATGGCTCCATTTCGTATACCGTACTTGGTAAATATAGGGCCCAGTTCAATGCTTTTAAAGGCAGGATCACCTTTGATGATAATTTGCAGGGGATCCGATCCGTTTATTTAGTAATAAAGGTAAACAGCATCCATTCGAATAGTCCATGGTGCGATAAAATGGTGCGTTCAAAAAAATTGTTGAATACCGCGCGATACCCTGAGATAGTTTTTAAAAGTTATAAAATTATTCATGATGAAGGGGAGTATAAAGTCCAAGGGGTTTTAGAAATGCACGGTGTAAAAAGGAGAATGATTTTTCCTTTTAAGCGGGAAGGGCTTGATATTAAAGGTTCCTGGAACATAAACCGTAAGGATTTTAATATAATTTGGAGCAAAACCCTTGATCATGGAGGCGTTTTGGTCGGGGATATCTTTACGGTTGATTGGGGGCTCAGGTTAATTCATCGCAATTAATTCGCCTCATTCTTAACTCAGTTAATATCGTAAAAAACCTTTACTTAAGAGCAAGAAGTAGGTATAACTTAGTAGCCTAATTGACACTATATATCAAAATAGAAAGGTTTTAATGGCCTGGATACTTTGTGTTTTTATTATATTTTTCAGCAGTTGCGAGCAAAAGCCTCAAGAGACACATTATAAGGAAGTTATTGTAAATTCTCCGCAAGTTAATATTCCAAACGCGCCTATGGCCGCGGTGCCTGTTGACCAGACCATGCCTTCTGATCAAAGCACGCCTGCTGACCCTCATGCAGGGTTGGACATGTCTGCGATGGGGGCTGCTTTGGGCATGGATAATTCGGCGAGCAGTAATATGTTTACTTGGAAAGTGCCGGATGGATGGAAACAAGAGGCTGGGGGAGGGATGCGCCTTGCGACCTTTCATCTGCTTTCAGATGCAAAAGCCATTGATTGTTCCATTGTTTCATTAGGAGGGGTAGCTGGCGGTTTGGAAGCTAATTTGCGTCGCTGGATGGGTCAAATCGGCGTTAAGGCCACTTCGGATGAACTAAGCACCTTGATATCTTCTGCCCCAAGCACAAAAATTAAAACTGGGCAAGATGGGAAGATCTTTGATTTTACTTCTATTCAGACCAAGGCCCGCGCAACAGATAAAAGTTTGATCGTGGTAATGGCTATTTTAGATGAGTCGACCTTGTTTGTGAAAATGGCGGGGACAGTGGATACTGTCAGTAAAAGCAAGGCGGATTTCTTTAAACTTGCAGGATCAGTTGAATATCATGCGCCTTCAGGGAACGCCGCCCTTCCCAGCACCGGTATGAATCCTTCTGCTGATCCTCATGCGGGTTTAGATATGTCTCAGATGGGTAGTCTTATAGAAGCCCCTACTACACAAAATATAATAGCCTGGGTTAGCCCTGAAGGCTGGAAGGAAGAAGCCGGCAAGCATATGCGTATGGTGAGTTTTCATCAGATGGACAATCCCGATACAATTGATTGTTACATCATAGGTTTAGCAGGGCCAGCAGGCGGACTTGAGGCTAATTTAAATCGCTGGATGGGGCAGTTGGGGCTTCAAGTTTCTGATGATAATTTAAAGCAGCTTATTATATCAGTTCAGGATTTGACAACAAAAGGTGGTCTAGGGGCCAAGGTATTTGATTTTACGATCTTGCAGCCTCAAGGTAGTCCTTCAGACAAAACCATGATAGCCGCTATGATCGCCTTGGATCAAACAACTGTTTTCGTAAAGATGACGGGTTCCATCGAATCGGTGAAAAAGAATAAAGACAATTTTCTGAAATTACTGGGGTCTATTGCCCGTAAATAACTTAATATGACCAAGCCCTTAAGTTCAAAAAAACCAATTGTGAAAAAATCTGAGAGTCAGTCATTTCGAACTTTGATTTTGTCGTGGCTTGCGTCATCGCAAATTACAGTTGTTTGCTTGTTCCTGCTTTTTATCCTGACTTTTTGGGGGACCATCGCCCAGGTCCAGCAGGGTTTATATGCGGCGCAGGACCGTTTTTTTAATTCTTTCTTTTTCCTGGCCGCAGGATTTATTCCTTTCCCCGGCGCGCAATTGGTCCTTTGGGTATTATTTGTTAATTTGATCAGCATGATGATCATGACCTATAAAAAATATACCCAATGGCAAAATGCGGGTCTTTTGATCATTCATTTTGGTCTTATAATCTATTTTTTTGCAGCGTTTATGATTTTCCATGTATCCAGGGAATCGGTCGTCCGTTTAGCAGAAGGCGAGGCCACTAATGTTTCTGCTTCTTACCAGGATTGGGAATTAGCCTACTGGACGGTTGATAGCAATGGCCATCAAGTGACAGCCCTTGATGCGAAGGATTTTAAGCCAGGTCTTCAAGTTCCTTTTGCAAACAGTGATTTTACCCTCACGATCAAAGAATTTTATTTAAACTGCGATGCTTTTAGTAATTCCTCATCTGAGAAGGACCCTTCGATCATCAATGTTTCAGGGATAACGCTTTTGACCGAGAAACCTATTGATAAGGAAAAGGAGCAAAATGTCAGGGGAGGTATCTTTGATTTGCAGGCCAATCATAAGTCTTATTCTTTAATTTTGTATGGAGATGAATCCCAGGCAACTCCGGTTAGCATCTCAGGGAAGAATTATTATTTTATCCTGCGCCATATACGTTTTCCGCTGCCCTTTACCATCAGATTGGACCATTTTAAGGCAGAATTTCATACCGGGACTGACATGGCTAAAAGTTTTGAAAGCTTGGTAACTATCACCACAGGGTCGCTCGAGCGTCAGGTACGTATTTATATGAATAATCCTTTAAGGTACAAGGATTACACTGTTTATCAGGCTTCTTATGATACTGATAATATGGGAAGGCATTATTCGACACTTGCGGTCGTTAAGAATTATGCCAGGGTTTTGCCGTATATCGGGTGTTTCTTTGTTTTCTTTGGACTTGCTTTGCATTTTCTTATTCAAGCGTTTATGGCCAAGGCTAAGACATGACAATAAAAGGATTTCTAACTCTCATTTTCAGTTTATTTTTTATGGGCACGGTTTTTGCCCAGCCTGGCATTAAGGATTTTAGTAATTTTAAGAAAATCCCGGTACTTGAAAGCGGACGTCTTAAACCTTTAGATACTTTTGCCCGTAGTTTATTGACTCAATTTTCAGGCAAGGACCATTATGAAAAGCAAGAAGCTTCTGCGTGGCTTGCCGCACTTTTCTTTAACCCTGATTCGACTGTTAATGATAAAATTATCCTGATCAATAATCCTGATATTGCGGTTGCTTTAGGGATTGTTCCATCACAGGATCGACGGTATACGCCGGCCCAGCTCCAACAGAACTATCGCATGCTGGCCCAATTACAGCAAGCCGCAGTGAAAATCCCTGAAAAAGAACGTAGCGTGGCTGAAAATGAGATATTGCGGGTCTTTGATGCGATCAATCTTTACGCAGACCTTTCGCGTTCCTTTGTGTTTGCCAATCCGCAGGATGATTTTACGATTACCTCTAAAACTACCAAGACCCGGTTAGGATTGCCGCTCGATCAAAATCAATTTAGCTTTATTGATATTGCTCTTAAGTCCACGGAAATAAGTGAGGTAGCTAAAGGTTTGGTAAATAAGTCACCGGCAGCCTATACGCCGGATGAGGCCGAGCTTGTCCAGGTAACAAGTAATTTATTCCGCTGGTCGCAGAACTATAAAGATTTGCCGTTTACCGTTATCCCGTCGAGTCAAGGGGATAAGTGGTTAAGCCCCTGGGATGCGCTGACTACGGATTTTAGCAATGACCAAAGCCGTCAGTTGGTCATTCTTTGGGGCAGCATGGCGGTGAGTTATATGCAGGGTAATGATGTGGCGTTTAATATGACAGCCCATCTATACCTTGATAATGTTCGCGGAGTACTGACCAAGGACGATCTTAAAAAAGTTGATAGGTTCCCCTTAGAGTTGTTCTATCAGCAGAACAGTCCTTTTACATGGTCTATTATGTTTTATATTTTTGCATTCATTTTCTTTGTAGTCTCGTTTACTTCCTCAAAGCCGCTTTGGTATAATTTAGGTTTATTCAGTGTTATCGCAGGGTTTATTCCGCACGTGACGGGTCTGGCCATGCGGATCATCATTATGAATCGCCCGCCGGTGTCCAGTCTTTATGAAACTTTTATTTTCGTCGGATTTATTGCCGTCTTTTTAGGCCTTATGATCGAGCATTACAATCGGCAGTGGCTTGGCATTGTCACAGCAGCTATCAGCGGGACAGCCTTGTTATTTATAGCCAATAAATACAGCGCTGAAGGGGATACGCTCAAGGTGCTTATTGCTGTGCTTAATTCTAATTTTTGGCTGGCGACCCATGTGACTACGATCACCATGGGCTATGCCGCCACCTGTGTCGGGGGGCTATTAGGGCATATCTGGCTTCTGCAGGCTGTCTTTAAAAAAGACATTCAAACCTTGGATAAAACGTATAAAACAACTCTTGGCATTTTAGGGGTTGCCTTGTGTTTGACCTTCCTGGGAACAAATCTCGGCGGTATTTGGGCGGACCAAAGCTGGGGAAGGTTCTGGGGCTGGGACCCTAAGGAGAACGGGGCCTTGATGATCGTTCTTTGGACGACCTTGCTTTTTCATGCCAAGGTCGCTGACATGATCGGTCCATTAGGCCTTGCTGTTGGCGCTGTGATCGGCATGATGGTAGTTATGTGGGCCTGGTTTGGGGTTAATCTTTTAAGCGTGGGCCTTCATTCCTATGGTTTTACCTCCGGTGTTGCGACATCCCTGATCGTTTATGCGGTTGTTGAAATCATCTTCCTTTTAGCCACCTCCTTCGTTATTTCTTCAAGAAAATAGCTATTACGTGTAATTACGCAGATATCTACGTAGTTTAACTTATTTTCCTTTTGTGTATTTTAAGTCATAGTTAATTCATACATCAACGATATATAAGGAATAAGTATACACATGACTGCTCCATTTAAATATGTTTTCGGGCCTGTGAGATCATGGCGTTTAGGCAGGTCTTTGGGTATCGATCCTCTTTCTACAAAACACAAGATCTGTAATATGGATTGTGTTTATTGTCAATTAGGCAAGACAAAGCAATTGATCAATGAACGCAAGGTTTACGTCCCTACAGAAGATGTGATCGATGAGATCAACCGCATACCTTTGAATTATATGGACCATATTACGTTTGCGGGAAGAGGCGAGCCTACGTTAGCTAAAAATCTGGGAGAAATGATCCGCGGCATCAAGGCGATACGCACTGAAAAGATCGCGGTGTTGACCAACTCGTCGCTGATGAATTTAAAAGAAGTCCGCGATGATTTGATGGACGCTGATTTTGTTTTGGCCAAATTAGATGCCTGTGATCAAAAATTATTTCAGGAGGTAGATCAAGGACAAGATCTTGATTTTGAAGAAATAATCAAGGGCATTATAGATTTCCGTTTAAATTTTAAAGGTAAATTAGCCTTACAGATCATGTTGGTGGATCAGAATATTGAGAGTATCAGTCAGATCGCGAAAATTTCCAGGCGTATAGGGGCCAATGAAATTCAATTGGACACGCCCTTAAGGCCAAGTGCAGTCAGCCCCCTCGAACGTCAGCGCATTGTGTGGGCTAAAACGTATTTTGAAGATATGCCGGTCGTTACTGTTTTTGATACGCCTCTTGAAAAATATACGCCCATTGACGAGAAAGCAACGATGCGTCGTCATGGTAACTATCGTAAAACACAAGTTGCTTAAAGACGGCTTTCTGCAGGAAAAGTAATCAAAAAAATGTTGAAAAATAGTTTGACTTCAGTTCTGCACCAAACTACTATAGGTAGTATTGCTTCAATAAATAACGCCCATATATAGTGTTTTCTATCAAGAATCGGAGGGTGTATGGCCATTGCAGTATTCACTCAAATCATCAAGCGCGACGGAAGATCAGAAGATTTTAATCCCCAGAAAATTACAAGTGCCATCACCAAGGCCGGCGAGGTTTCGGGTGAATATGGCCCGGAGTTGGCCCAGAAAATGACGGTGAGGGTCATCAATATTGCCCAGCAGATCTTCCCTGATAACCCGACAGTGGAGGGAATTCAGGATATCGTTGAGGATGTTTTACTTTCATCCCCCTATCGCAAAGCAGCTAAATCCTATATCCTTTACCGTCAGCAGCACGCCGAGATGCGCCAAATCATCTCGCGTTTTAATACAGACCTGGTCGATAAATACCTCAGTCAATTTGATTGGCGCGTTAATGAGAACAGCAATATGGCGTATTCCCTGCAGGGACTTAATCATTATGTTTCTTCCGAAGTCAGCAAGCTCTATTGGCTAAACCGCATTTATCCTGCAGAAATCAAGAATGCGCATCAAAGCGGGGATTTTCACATCCATGATCTTGGGCTTCTCAGCGTTTATTGCGTGGGCTGGGACCTGCAGGACCTTTTGACCGTCGGGTTTAAAGGCGTTTCCGGAAAAATGGAAAGTAAGCCGCCCAAACATTTACGTAGTGCTTTGGGACAGATCGTGAATTTCTTTTATACCTTGCAAGGCGAAGCAGCGGGTGCCCAGGCATTTTCTAATTTTGATACGTTATTAGCTCCATTTATCCGTTACGATGAATTGAGCTACAATGAAGTCAAACAAGCCCTCCAGGAATTTATTTTCAATGTCAATGTCCCGACAAGGGTTGGTTTTCAGACGCCGTTTACCAATATCACCATGGACCTGGTGATCCCGTCTTATTTTAAAGACCAGGGGGTAGTGTTGGGCGGTGTCATTCAAAAAGAGACCTACGGGGACTTTCAAAAAGAGCTGGATATGTTCAATATGGCCTTTTTAGAGGTAATGTTGGCCGGGGATGCCAAGGGCCGTGTTTTTACCTTCCCGATCCCCACCTATAATATGACAAAGGATTTTAATTGGGACAATCCCAATCTGGAATTATTATGGAAAATGACGGCTAAATACGGAATTCCCTATTTTTCCAATTTTATTAATTCAGACATGAGCCCTGAAGACGCACGTAGCATGTGCTGTCGTCTGCGTTTGGATAATCGAGAGCTCAGAAGCCGCGGGGGCGGGTTATTCGGGTCTTCTCCTTTAACAGGGTCGATCGGGGTTGTGACCATTAATTTGCCGCGTATTGGCTATGTGGCTCAAAACGAAGAAGAATTTTTTGTACTTTTGGCGAAAAGAATGGACATGGCCAAAGAAAGCCTGGAGATCAAGCGTAAGATACTGGAGAAACTGACCGCGGAAAATTTATATCCGTATATTAAATTCTATCTGCGCCATATTAAGGAACGATTTGACCAGTATTGGAAGAATCATTTTTCGACCGTCGGACTTTTGGGGATGAATGAAGCTTGTTTAAACCTGCTTAAAGAAGATATCACATCGGCCAAGGGCAAGGATTTTGCCGTCCGGGTCTTGAAATTCATGCGCGACAGGCTTTTGGTCTATCAGGAAGAAACAGGCAATATTTTTAATCTTGAAGCAACTCCCGCCGAAGGGACATCCTACAGCCTGGCCAAGTTGGATAAGGCCATGTATCCGGACATTATTTGTGCGAACGAAAATGTTCCCGGTGAACATGAACCTTTTTATTCCAATTCAACGCATTTGCCGGTGCAATTTACCGATGATGTTTTTGAAGCGTTAGACCATCAGGATGAATTGCAGTGCCTGTATACCGGCGGCACGGTGCTGCATGGTTTTATCGGGGAGCGTATTAATGATACGCAGACTGTAAAAAACCTGGTACGGACTATTTGTAGCAAATACCGCCTTCCGTATTTTACGATCACTCCTACCTTCAGCGTTTGCCCCAGCTGTGGTTATTTAGCCGGCGAGCAGCCGACTTGTGAGCGCTGTGGGAGTGAATGTGAGGTATATTCCAGGGTGGTGGGGTATTTAAGGCCGGTCAAACAATGGAACAAGGGTAAAAAGGAAGAATTTCGCGAACGGAAAACGTACCATGTATGCGCATAGGTGGTTTTCAAAAATTAACGCTGGTAGATTTCCCGGGATTGGTCGCGGCGACTGTTTTTACCCAGGGGTGTAATTTTCGTTGCGGTTTTTGCCATAACCCTGAATTAGTTTTACCTCAATTATTCCAAACTTCCTTGTCCCCTGAGGCGGTATTAAATTTTTTGAATGACCGAAGGGGAAAATTACAGGGGGTAGTGATTACCGGCGGTGAACCGACGCTTCAACAAGGGTTGGTTAATTTTATCACGCGGGTCAAAGCAATGGGTTTTGCCGTAAAACTAGACACCAACGGCAGCCATCCGGAAGTCCTGTCTTCTCTCCTTGAGCTTAATTTAATTGATTACATAGCCATGGATATTAAATCATCCTTAGGGAGATATTCCCAAGTTACTGGTATTGCTTGTGATACATCAAAGATCCAGGAAAGTATCGGTATCATCATCAACAGTGGTATCCCGTATCAGTTTCGTACGACGCTGGTCAAAGAATTTTGTTCTTATGAAGATTTGGACAATATCCAGTCTTTATTAGAGAAAGCCGATCACTATGTATTGCAGCCGTTTGTCCCTTCCCAGAAGATGATCGATCTTCGATTTTCCAGTCAAAAGCAATATGCCATTTCGGAATTAGAGCTGTTGAAAGCCAAATATGACAAATGCCCGGCTAAAAGATAAAAAAATTTAACTCTTTTGCCATAAAAGATTTGGGATGGTATAATTGGCCCAGATGAAAAATGACTGGGGTATGGAAATTAACAATACATTACGGCAAACTCTAAAAGAGTTAGCTGATATCAAATCCGCGCTGGATGCATCCACGATCGTCGCCATCACCGACCAAAAAGGCGATATCATATTTGCCAACGACAAATTCTGTGAAATTTCTAAATATTCCAGAGAAGAATTATTAGGAAAAAACCACAGGATCATCAATTCCGGTTATCACCCTAAAGAGTATTTTAGAGATCTGTGGCGTACCATTTCCCAAGGTAAAATATGGCAGGGGGAGATACGTAACCGTGCCAAGGATGGCAGTTTTTATTGGGTGGCCACTACCATCGTCCCCTTTCTTAATGAAAAAGGTAAGCCCTATCAATATGTTTCCATCCGTCATGAGATCACCCAGCGTAAAAAAATGGAAGATGAGATCAAGGCTCTGCCTAAGCGTATTATTCAGGCCCAGGAGCAGGAATGTGACCGTATTGCCCGCGATTTGCATGATGATCTGGGCCAATCGCTGGCCACCCTTAAAATGATCATTCAATCCACATGGATGCAGCAGGGAAAGATCGATCATCCTCCTAAAGAACATAAGAAGATCCTGGATTATTTAGACAGCATCATTGATAAGTCGCGCAATTTAGCCATGCGTTTACGTCCTGCGACTTTGGAAGCCTTAGGGTTGACCACATCGATCAGATTATTGTGTGACGAGATCAACCGTGCGGGGAAGGTTAAAATAGTTTTTACTCATAGCGTCCTGGAGAAACTACGTTTTGAATCAGAGACCATCAATGTTTTTCGTATTGTACAGGAAGCATTAACTAATATATTAAAGTCTGCCAAGGCAACAAAGGTCAAAGTCTCTTTGCGTGTTACCAAAGACTGGCTGCAAATCAAGATCGAAGATAACGGCTGTGGTTTTATTGTAAAGGAAAAATCCAGAGGCTTAGGGCTGATAACAATGCAGGAGAGGAGCAGTCTTTTAGGAGGCAGGATAGAGATCGACTCCCAGCTTAATAAAGGTACAACTATTATTGTAGATATCCCCTGTAAAAAAGGAGAGTAATGGCAACAATCCGTATAGTATTAGCTGATGATCATGAAATGCTAAGGGCCGGGCTCAAAGGTCTTTTGGATAAAGAGCTTGAATTTAAAGTGGTGGCCCAGGCCCAGGATGGTGAGCAGCTGCTGGATAAACTGGCGACAGCGAAAGCTGACTGTGTGGTAATGGATCTGTCCATGCCTAATTTAGACGGCCTTGCTACTTTAAAGGAGATCAAGAAGAGATTCCCCAAGGTCAAATGCCTGGTCCTAACAATGCAAAAAGATCAGGAACATTTCAAAAGCGCCATGGCCAATGGAGCTTCGGGTTATATCCTTAAAGATAACGCGTTTGATCTGCTTGTCATGGCCATTAAGATGGTTATGAAGGGTAAATCGTACATCTCACCGGCAATTTCCGAGTTGATCGCTGAGCAATATGTCCGTTCGATCAAGGACGGAGATATGCCCTCCATGGAAATTTTGACCGCGCGTGAAAAAGAAATACTGAAATTGGTGGCCCAGGGATATGCCAATAAGAATATCGCTACACGGCTTAAAATAAGTATCCGCACCGCCGAGACCCACCGCAGCCGACTTATCCATAAATTAGGCTTTAAAACCACTGCTGCCCTCGTCAAGTACGCTTTGGCCAAAGGATTGATATAGTTCCTACGTGGTACTACGTATTGCCTTAAGTAGTTCACCGCATTTAATTATTCATGTCAAAATTTTATACTATCTACAGCAATGCAATACAAGTATGATTGCGAGCGCAAGCGAAGGTCCTCATGTCAGACACTCGCAGGAGTTCGCAATCTCTTTAAAGAGAATTATATGTCCACCATTTTAATAGTAGAAGACCATAAAGATTTTCGTCAGGCAGTAAGGCATTTCTTGGAAGTGAGTAACGTCAAAGCTGATCTGTTTGAGGCATCTTCCGGAGAAGAGGGTGTTGCGTTAGCAAAAGAGCATAAACCGGATATCATCCTGATGGATTTTTGGCTGAGAGGCATCAACGGGGTTGAGGCAGCCACCCAGATCAAGGCAAGTTTACCGGAGTGTTCCATTATCCTGTTAACGATGTTTGATCTTAAGGATGTGCAGCCTCTGGTGCATCGGGAAATTATTAAAGAATTTATCAGTAAAAGTGACCTATTTGAGAAATTGGTCCCGAGTGTTAATAAGATCTTAAATGCAGTTGTAAAAGCATAACCTTTTCTAATAAGGACTGGTATGAAGATATTAGCAGTCGGCATTAATCATAAGACATCGCCTATCGAAATCCGGGAAAAATTCTTCTTGGCTCCTTTAGAAAGAGAGCTTTTACTCTCAGAGTTCAAGAACGATCCTTCGGTTATTTCTACCATTATTCTTTCCACCTGTAATCGCTGTGAGCTATACGCGAATGTTGATGAAGCCTATCAATCCGGCGATATCTTAAAGAAATTATTCTCGATCAAACATCAGCCTTTGACAGATGAGCTCAAGGGATCGTTCTATGTCCTGGAAGGTCAAGAGGCGGTGGGTCATTTATTCCGTGTTGCTTGCGGGGTGGATTCTCTTATATTGGGAGAAAAGCAAATTGTAGGCCAAATCAAGGAAGCCGTAGAACTTTCACGTCAGAATTTAATGTTGGACAAAACATTTAATATTTTAACTAATTTGGTATTGGAAACAGCTAAAAAAGCACGACGGGAAACCCAGATCGATTTTGGCGGTTCCTCGGTGAGCTGGGCCTCGGTGATGATGGCTCAGAATATGTTGGGTACATTACAGGACAAGACTGTTTTGATCCTTGGCTCCGGTAAAATGGGATGTTTGGCTGTTGAGCAATTGGTCAAAAAGGGTGCCAAAAAGATCTATATCATGAATCGAACAATGGAAACAGCTCAAGAAGTGGCGAAAGAGATCGGCGGCATCGCTGTTCCATTCTGGGAAATGCCAGATATTTTGCCTCAAGCGGATGTCTGTATTTGTTCATCTTCCTGCCCGCATTATCTGATCGATCGTGAATTGGTTGAAAAAACAATGCAACGCCGGGCCGGAGAAAAATTAGTTTTTATTGATATTTCGATGCCCCGTAATATTGATCCGAAAGTGGCTGATGTTAAAGGCGCTTGTTTATTGACCGTCGATGATCTGGACCGTGTGGTGCAGGACAATATGCAAAAACGCCTGATCGCGGCCCAGCAAGTAGAAAGAATTGTTATTAACAAGGTTCAGGAGTATTATGTGGTCACTAACAAAATACGTTTAATTGAGGAAAATAACATTGGCATCTTATCAAGGAGAGAGCTATGAGAAAAATTACATTCGTCATCTTAGCAGGATTCATCGTTTGGGCTATACCAGCACATGCCGATATGGCACAGATCAAAGCTTATAAAGAAACATATCCTGATGCCAAGCCTAAATGCATTGATTGCCATGTGGATAAAATGCCCAAGAAGGATGATGGCGCCCATGATCCTAATGATTATGGTAAGGCAGTCATAAAGGCAGCCGGAACCACGGCACCAACGGCAGATACATATAAAGCTGTCGGGCCCATTCCTAAAACGAATTAAGCAATAAAGACACTGCGTCTAATAGAGCACACATGAACACAGAAAGGCACCTTATGATCAGTCAAACAAAGGCATTGATGGTTGTCTTGGCTTTGGTATTTGGTTTGTTTTGGGCGGGAGGCATCCCTTCAGTCCGTGCTGACCAGAATAAGGTCAATGAGCAATTGTATTTAAAGAAGGCCAAGTATGTGGGCATGGATGTTTGCGCGCAGTGTCACGATAAGGAATTTAAGGAATATAAGCTTTCTTCACATTATCGTGCCTTTGTTAAAAATGATACTACCGGTGCCGAGGGTTGTGAAACCTGTCATGGCCCCGGGTCAATCCACGTAGATGCCGGCGGCGGGGTTGGCGTTGGTATTATCAACCCCAAGAGAAATCCGGAAGTCTGCTTCCAATGCCATACCGATAAAAAGATGCAATTCCGACTACCCTATCATCATCCCGTATTAGAGGGGAAAATGAGCTGTACGGATTGTCATGATGCTCATGGGATAGATGTTAAACCCTGGACAGCGACTTCAGATGATGCTGTCAATGAGGTTTGTTTTAAATGCCATAACGATAAGCGCGGGCCTTTTATATGGAAGCATGATGCCTTAAAAGATGGCTGTACGACCTGCCATCAGGTCCATGGTTCGGTGAATGACAAAATGTTAATTTCCAATGATTATAATCTTTGTTTGCGTTGTCATGCGGTTGTTACAAGTCCTTCATTTTATGGTCACGCGGGGGGCCGATGGGCAGAAGGTACATGCTGGAACTCGGGTTGTCATCCGACAATTCATGGATCTAACTTTAGTGATCATTTCAAATTTTAATTCTTAAGAGAGGATAAATTATGAGAAGCTTCCGACTGTTGCTCTCCATAGCGCTGGCTGTTTACATGACAGGGGCGGGTCGTTTGGCCTTTGCTCAAGACGCGGATACATCCCCTTTTAGTATCACTCTTGCCCCTGTGCAATTTGCCGATGTTAAGGGGAATGTAGGCAAATTCGAAGCTCTTAATTGGATGCCTAATGGTGCCGTTGAAGGGGTCAGTGATGTATCCTTTGTTAAAGATATCAATAAGGATATTTCCTTAAGCATAGACGGAAGTGAATTTTCCGATGACAATGGTACCGGGCAATTAATCCTCAAGGACGGAGATAAAGCTTATTTAGAATTAGATTATAATGCTTTTAGAAAATACTTCGATAACACCGGGCCGGTATTTCCTGGAATTCCGAGCATAAGCGGGCTTAAAGCTAATAGCCCTGATCTACAGTTAGATATAAGTTATTTTAAATTAGAAACCGGCTTAGGGCCGATCAGCGATCCTTTTGTGGATATTGTATATGAACATGATTCCAAGAATGGTTATAAGTCTCTGGAAGAGTGGGGGTCTGCCGCTGTTACCAGCTATAAGTTTGGTCCAAGTTGGCAATCTTTGAATGATACAACGGATTCGCTTACCTTGAACGAAAAAAAAGAAATTGCCGGCGTTACATTCAAGGCAGACCAGAAAATGGAAGTTGATTATAATAACAATATTAATTACTGGCAGTATGTCAATGGTAATGTGGCTGCAACGGCGTCCAATACGCAGCTTGATTCGGCCAATAATTATTTTGATGCCAAGTTGTTTGGTACGGGGGTAAGGGCTGAAAAGTGGATGCTTAATGATAATACCTATGCTGCTGTGGGCTATCATTATAATCATATTCATGATACTGATTTAATGCAAACGGAAGTTCAGGAAGGAATACAAAATGGAGTTATCACCCTTGTTCCATTTTCTGAAACTGGATGGAATTATGCGCGTGCTTCCGAGGATGATCATGTTTGGGTGGCGAACCTTAATACCAGTCTAACCCATGATTTGACCTTTGTGGCCGATACCAGGTATGAGCATATGGGATCTGAGGGGAATGCTAACTATTTCTCGCACAACTACTCTGCAGTTGATGATATAACTAATATGCAAAATCATGAAGATCAGGAAGGGGAACATGTTGGTTTACAGTACTCAGGCATAGCTCACACCACTTTATACGCTGAAAGTGCTTTTGACCAAGAAAGAAACTGGAACGATAATACCTATACAGTTTCTAATTCACCCAGTTCATTTTATTTATTAAACAGGATCGACAGGACCCAGGATGAATCATGGACAGTGGGAGGCAGAATTGTGCCTAACAGGTTTTTCGTCTTTTCAACTCAAGTCAAGCAAACCGGGAATAATAATGTATACGATACAGTTGCGTTTTCCGGCCCTGGTGCGGCTGTTGGGAACAACGCTATTCTTTTGGATGCTTTAAAGGAAAAAGGTGTTGAAGAAGATTCGACACTGACCTGGAAGCCGTATCATTGGCTTCAGAATTCATTAAAGTATCAATTCTCTGATAACGTTTATAATCCTCAACAGGCAACAGCGAGTTTTGGCGGCACAAGTTCACCTGTGCCTGCAAATGGGCAATATCCTGTATCTGAGAATCATATGCTCACATCGCAATTCACGTACGACATCACGGTCGAACCCATCGATCCTGTTTTATTGATGATATCTTATTCGCATGTGGAGAATTATATCAGGACCCTGCAAGCGTCAGAGCCTGGAGTAGATTATATTCCTCCATTTAATTCAGGGGATAACAGTTGGCTTTTCTCAGGCAGTTATACGCCTATTGAGAATGTAACGTGGACGAGTTCCGCATGTTATACTCTTTCAAATAATTATGTTGATTATTCCTCTGGAATACCGATGGGGACGAATTTCAAGATGCTCAATCTTACGACAGGGCTTGATTGGACGTACCATAAATGGTTGAAAATAGGCCCCAAGTATGAACATGCTTCTTATCGTGACAGTTCTTTAACGGGGGATGGCAATTATTCCGCTAATATTTTTATGTTGGACGCGAAGTTCTCTTGGTAATGTCAAAAGTTGTGTGGTATTATAAAATTCAATAATGGATAAACAACTTAACAAGGGAAAACAAAGATTTGCCGACAGTTTTTACAACAGCATCACCTATTTCGGGGTGGTGCTGTCTGTTTTTATACTGATCTGTGAGTTTTTCTTATTTGCGATAGATTTCTTTTCTACCTCTCAGAGCATTTACCTCGGTCTTTTAACCTATGTACTCCTGCCGCCCTTTTTGATCATCGGTCTTATCTTGATCCCTGTCGGGGCCAATCTGAAACAGAAACGTATCCTTCGCGGTTCAGGGGAAAGCAAACCAAAGCCTATTGTCATTGACCTGTCTTTATCAACCCACCAAAATGCAGTTGCTATTTTTATGGTGGGTTCCGTGCTGCTTCTTATCATGACGGCCGTTGGTTCGTATAAAGCTTTTAATTATACGGAGTCAACCCAGTTTTGCGGGGTCACCTGTCATGGGATCATGAAGCCTGAATACACGACACATAATGAATCCCCTCATCAACGGGTCAAATGCGTTGACTGCCATGTCGGTTCAGGAGCAAATTGGTATTTGCATTACAAGGTGGCGGGAACGCGGATGATGGTTAAAACATTTGATGGCACCTTTGACCGCCCCATTCCGGCACCCGTTGAGACCCTGCGTCCGGCTAGCGAAACATGTGAAGAATGCCATTGGCCGGGCAAGGCTTTTAGTGCGATCATGCTGAATAAGACTTATTACGCGGATGACCCTACTCAAACGCAGCCATGGCGGATCAATATGCTGATGCATGTAGGCGGCGGGAATGGTATGGCCGGAATTCATGCCCATATGTATTACGGTAATGATATTTACTATGTTGCTGAGGATGCCAAGCGCCAGAAGATCACCTGGGTCAAGACGGTCAATAAAGCAGGCAAGGTCACGATCTTTTTGACGGATGATTCTCCGTATAAAAAGATCTCCCCTCCGGCAGAAAAGATCAGAAAAATGGATTGTATCGATTGCCATAACCGTGCCACCCACCGCTTTGAGGCCCCTGATGTTTTGATGAATCAGGCGCTGGCCCGGGGAGATATCAGCCCGGCCATTCCTATGATCAAGGCCAAGGGTGTTGATATTCTAGGCAAACAATACAGTTCTACCAGTGAAGCTGTCCAAAAGATACGTTCAAGTTTGATCGACTATTACAGTAAGAAACAGGCCGTGTATTATGCGGGCCATCAGGCTGATATTGAACAAGCCATCGGGAATATTATCCTTATGTATGAGCAGAATTTCTTCCCTGAAATGAAATCCCGCTGGGATGTATATCCGGATAATATCGGACATATGATCTCCTTGGGGTGTTTCCGATGTCATGATAATGAACATAAAACCATTACCGGCCAGGTGATCTCTCGTGATTGCAAACAATGTCATACCATCACCCAGCAAGGAAGTGGTAGCGCTGTGCAGAAAGATCCCGATGGCCTGGAATTCCAGCATCCCTGGGATGGGGATGATTCCTGGAAGACAACGAATTGTACGGATTGTCACACAGGGGGATGATCGGTGGCGAGAACTTGGCTTTCGACGAACAAAGTAATTTCTGTTTTTCGTAACATCGTTGATCAAGTCGCTGATCATGTCATGGTCACTGATGTGAACGGTAACATTGAATATGTCAATCCCGCCTTTGAAGAAACAACCGGGTTTTATAAAGAAGAAGTCATAGGCCAGAACCCCCGCATCCTCAAGTCAGGCAAACAACCCGTTGAATATTATCAGTCATTATGGTCGACGATCCTGGCCGGCAAGGTTTTTCGTGCCAAGCCGATCAACAAAAAGAAAAATGGCCAATTTTATGTTGTTGACCAGATAATCTCTCCTATATTCAACGAAAACAAGGAGATCATCCATTTTGTGTCTATTTGGAGAGACATCACAGAAATTTCCAAAGTTGAAGAGCGGTTAAAATTCGAGAAGGAGAAGTTAGAAGAGATCATAGGTTTTGATGAGAAGTTAAGCCGGATCAGGAAATCAGACCAAATGGTGGATTTTGTCGTCGGTAAGGTAAAAAGGATATTAGAAGTAGAGAAATGCTCGGTGATGCTTGTCGATAGAAAGGCAAAGCAGCTGTACACCAAATCAATGGATGGTTTTACGGAGAATGCCCCGATGGAGATCGCGATTGAAGGATCTATCGCCCAGCGGGTGATCTTAGAAGGCCAGCCCTTATTAGTGAATGACTTAGAAAGCGACGGGCGATTCAAGGATCTAAAACAGTCCTCCTATTTGGGATCTTCTTTTATGATCGTCCCGATCAGGGTGGACCAGGATATCATCGGGGTCATTAATGTGGCGGATAAACAAGGGGACCCTAAGCCAACAGGGGCCTTTGATGACGTTGATCTTAAGATCTTATATGCGATCGCGACCGAGATGGCGGTCGCTATTGAAAATGTATCATTCCATAAAGAACTGCATTATTTAACGGTCACTGATTCATTGACGCATACCCATAATTATCGTCATTTTGTCAATAGCCTGGATTATGAGTTTAAAAGATTGAACCGTTTCCAGGGGGACCTATCTTTATTGATGATGGACATAGATGGTTTTAAATTGTTCAATGATGAATTTGGGCATCAGGCAGGGGATGAGCTATTAAAGACAATTGCCCAGCTGGTTTATGCGAATTTGCGTGAAGTTGATATTTTCTGCCGGTATGGAGGGGATGAGTTTGCGATCATCCTGCCGGGTACAAATAAAAAAGAAGCAGTCACGGTGGCGGATAAGATACGAAAATGTGTTGAGGATGGTCAATTTCAAAAAACAGTGACCTTGAGTATCGGTGTTGCCCAGTACAAAGGCAAGATGACACGGCAAGAGCTTACCTTTAATGCGGATAAGGCCTTATATCAGGCCAAGAATCAAGGCAAAAACCAGGTTTGTGTTTATGGTTAAAAGAGCCGGTTGATCGTGCTTCTACGTACTTTCACGTAGATTTCTGCGTGTTTTATCGAATACCTTCCTGAACATTTATCAATTATATTTAACCTAAGGGAATGTCTATATACGCCAAGCGGTTTATTGGTGGTTTATTTAATGGCTAATGACAAAAATGTATTGAAACAAAATTAAGAACTTAATAAGGGGGGAAGGTATGGAAAGCATGTTTTTGAAAGACAAGAAAAGCGGGAAGAAACCTGTGGTCAAGAAAGTCGCCAAGAATGCAGAGGGTAAGATTCCTGTCAGTATAGAGGCGATACAGAAAAAAGCATATGAGCTTTATGAGAAGCGCGGCGGAAAAAAAGGCAATGCCGAGCAGGATTGGCTTGAAGCTAAAAGATTATTAGAGGCAGATGAATGAAAAAGAAAGTATTACTGATCGATGACCATGATGATTTTCGTGCGATACTCAAAGATTATTTAAATCAACAAGATCTAGACCTGGTGATCTTTGAAGCTAATAGCGCAGCTATGGGAGCGATCAAGGCTTCTTGTGTGAAACCGGACATTATTTTGATGGATATCAGTTTACCGAACCCGAGCGGTTTGGAGACCGTGCGGCAGATCATCAAAGATCTGCCCAGATGCGCGATCATCATTCTTACTTTATTTGATGTGGCTGTTTTTAAGAAATTAACAAAGAGGATCAAGGTCAAAGCTTTTATCGGAAAAAATGAAGTCTATGAAAAACTGCTGCCATTGATCAAGAAATGTCTGTAGGCAATGCATTTCCTGCCGGGTAATCTGCTTGCCGCAGTATAAAACCATCGTTATAAAACCAGGTGACAGTTTTAAATTTTAAGGTATAATTCTGCAATGGCAATAGAACCGAAAAAGAAAACAAGTATTAGAATCCTCAAGGCCCATATTGTAGATGCTATCAAAGAGTCTTGTTATACTACAGACTTGAGGCTATATAATATTGCAAATGAGGTCTTTCAAATCCCTACGTCCAGTTATGGCCTTGCGGATGATATGGTTGATTCCTATACTATTGGGTCTTCCAACCCCGGCATAGTTAATGATCTCTTGAAGATCATCAGCCAGACCGTTCAAAATGCAATAGCCGTAGATTGTGACTTATCGGTCATTATTAAAGGTTTATTTCTCGGGGCTTTTCGTGCCAGGGTTTTTGTAAAGGAAGGGGCCCATAAGGATACCCGTATCATGATCAGGGAAACGCTCCAAACTGTTTTTAAATATAAGGGGGACGAAAAACAGATGGTTGAGGGGTTATTAGCCGCATTTTATACCATCGCTAAGGAGTTTAAACTTGAAACCCATGAATTCTTGATCCTCATCCAGGAAGATATCCTGTCTATCGCAGAATCGATCAATCCTAAGTTTGCTGAAGATATTAAAGGGATCTTTCCCAATTTAGACAATGCTTGATGAAAATAAAGATCAAGAAGAACACAATCGGTTAATCCTGGATCAATTTTCCCGTCAGGCTGTTCCATTCTCTAAAAAAGTTCCCGCCCTTTCCAATGAAGTCTTCTTTAAACTGATCATCGAAACAATCGGTATTGATCATCACGATACCGTTTTAGACGTTGCGTGTGGGCCGGGCATGCTCAGTTGCGCGATCGCTCCCAAGGCCCGTCATGTTACAGGCATTGATCTTGTCCCTGCCATGCTTGAACAAGCACGTTTACTGCAAGAGGAAAAGAAACTTCTGAATATGGATTGGAAACTGGGGGATGTTACAAGGCTTCCTTTTGAAAATGACTCATTTTCTACTATTGTGACGAGATTTTCATTTCATCATTTTCTTAATCCTCCCATGATCTTAAAGGAAATGCTAAGGGTGGCTGGGCCCAAGGGGAAAATTGCCGTGGTGGATGTATTTACCACCTCAGAGGCCCATGCTCATTTGCATAATCTTATCGAAAAACTTCGTGATGATTCTCATGTCAAAGCTTTTGGGTTATCTCAACTTCAGGCAATGGCCCAAAATGCGGGATTAGTTGATCTAAAGACTGAATTTTATCGTTTGGAAATTGAATTTGAGGAGCAATTAAAAGCATCGTTCCCTAAGCCCGGCGATGCCGATAAGATCCGTCAGCTTGTGATGGATGATAAGGACAGGGTTGTATCGATGCGCCGGGATAAGGGTGTTTATTTTTTTTATCCGGTCGCGATCATTGTTGGACAAAAGGTATAAAGAATGATGAAGTTAAAAGAAAAACTTCCGTTATTAGATTTTAACAAGATCACGGTCCTCAAAGAGAGAAATCAAAAGGTCCTGGATGCCGTATCCCTTAAGATTTATGAGGGAGAGAATGTGGCCATATTGGGCCCGAACGGGGCAGGAAAATCGTCACTCATTAAAATTATTACAAGGGAATATTATCCTTTTCCCCAAGAGGATGGATGTTCATTTAAGATTTGGGGACAGGATAGTTGGGATGTTTTTGAATTACGGTCCTTGTTAGGTATTGTTTCAAATGACTTGCAGTATGCCTGTAGCAGAGATATATCCGGTATGGAGATGGTATTTTCGGGATTTTTTAGCAGTATAGGTTTGTTTAAAGAACATTTGACACCTCAGATGAAAAAGAAAACCCGCCAGATCGTTGATTTTTTGGAAATCGGCCATCTTTGTGATAGAAGAATGAACCAGATGTCCTCCGGAGAGGCCAGGCGTTTTTTGATCGGCAGGGCCCTGGTGCATGATCCCAAGGCGCTTATCCTGGATGAGCCCGGAAACAGCCTTGATCTGCATGCGCTTTATAAATTCAGTGATATTTTAAGCAAGATAGCCGCCAGGGGTATCAGCATTATTCTTGTTACCCATAATCTTTCTGATATAATCCCTGAAATAAAACGGGTCATCTTGATGAAGGATGGGAAACTTTATAAGGACGGACCTAAGGGATCTATTCTTACTCAAGAAAATATCACGAAACTTTTTGAAGCATCCGTTGAAATAAAGCAAAAAGAAGGTTATTATTACGCTTTAAGAGCGTAAAGGAAATATATGGTCACTATGCTAAAAATTCTGGTCCTAGCTGTTGTTCAGGGTGCCAGTGAATTATTGCCGGTCTCAAGTTCGGCCCATGTCATTGTTGCCGAAAAATTAATGGGACTTGATCCAACCTTGCCTTCGATGACGCTTCTTTTAGTCATGCTTCATACGGGCACCATGTTTGCGGTCATCGTTTTTTTCTGGGATTCCTGGAAAGAAAACTACTTTAAATCCCAACAAATTTTATGGGCATCGCTGAAGGTCTTAATAGCCGCCACATTGGCAACAGCTGTCGTAGGGCTTTTGTTGAAGGTGATCATTGAGAAAATCATATTAAGAGATACCCCTCACGCCGAAGTCGAGCTTCTTTTCGGCAATCTGCTTTTAATATCAGCATCACTCGCCGTGGTTGGAGCCTTAATACTTTGTACAGGCTTCAAAAAGAATCATCCATTAAAAGAGAAAACTTCAGTGGACCTAATGCCGGCTTGTTTTATCGGGATGGTGCAGGGGCTATGTTTGCCTTTCAGGGGATTCTCACGCTCGGGTGCTACGATATCCACGGGACTTATCTTGGGGATCCAGAAAAAGAAAATTGAAGATTTCAGTTTTGCCCTTGCCGTGATTTTAACTCCGCCTGTTATTTTAAAGGAAGCATTGAGATTCTTACATGCGCAACATGCCGCTGTTCATCATGGGACAGGCATGATCAGTTTATTCTTACCTAGTTTGATCGGTATGGTCTTAAGTTTTATTTCCGGATGGCTGGCCTTGAAATGGCTTTCTAATTGGCTGGAGGGCGGCCGTTGGTATTTGTTTGGCTTTTATTGTATTTTTGCTTCCATAATAATTTTTTTACTGCATTGCCAAGGCTTATAGTAGTACAATTAATAAACTAAATTCTGAAGCAAGCCCCCTGAATACTTTGTTAAATATTTAACGAAAGGATTTCTATGCGTTTTGATGATCTTAATGAAGCTCAATTGCTGGCTTTAGCCATTACGGCAGAGGAAGAAGACGGGCGTATCTTCCGTGATTTTGCCCAGGAATTCCGTAAGGATTTTCCGGCGACAGCTGATCTTTTTGACCGTATGGCCGATGAAGAGTCCGGTCATCGACATCGCTTGATCGAACTTTATCGCAAGAAATTCGGGGAGCATATCCCGCTTGTCCGCAGGCAGGATGTAAGGGGTTTTATGGCTTCGCGTTCTTCACTGCTTATCTTGCACACCCTCCGTCCGGAAAAAGCACGGGAACAAGCCGCTTTAATGGAATTGGACGCACGAAGATTTTATGAAGCGGTGGCCCAAAAAAGCAAGGATGCCGCGATCAGGCAGCTTTTAGGGGACCTGGCCGAGGAAGAAGGGCGGCATGAATCGGTGGCCCAGCACATCAATGAGAAACAAGCAGCCGACGGTGAGGTGGACATTGAGAAGGATGTCGGCCGAAGGATCTTTGTATTACGTTTTGTCCAGCCTGCTTTGGCAGGGCTCATGGATGGTTCTGTTTCAACCTTGGCCCCTCTTTTTGCGGCCGCCTTTGCCACGAGCAATACTCCAGAAACCTTTAAAGTAGGTCTCGCGGCTTCAGTGGGGGCCGGTATCAGTATGGGCTTTGCCGAAGCTTTATCTGACGATGGCAAGATCAGCGGCAGGGGAACGCCCTGGATCCGCGGGGTTGTCTGCGGGCTTATGACCGCCGTTGGCGGGCTAGGACACACCTTGCCATTTTTGTTCCGAGATTTTCATTTAGCCATGACAGTAGCCATGGTGGTGGTGGTCATTGAATTATCGATCATTTCCTTGATCCGTTGGAAATATATGGATACGCCCTTTTTATCGGCCGCTTTTCAGGTGGTGGTAGGAGGGCTTCTTGTTTTCCTGGCCGGCTGGTATATCGGTGCTAGCTAATGATTATTTTTAATATCAGCTTGGTGCTTGTCGGTGTTTTAGCCGGAGGGATCGCCTCCATATGCGGGTTCGGGATAGGCAGTTTCTTGACCCCGCTTTTGGCGTTTAAAACCGGCACAGGTATTGCCATCGCCGGAGTTTCCATTATCCATTTTTTAGGGACGGCTTTTAGATTCTGGAAGTGGAAAAAATACGTCAACAAGCAAGTCCTTTTGACCTTTGGCCAGACCAGCGCCGTCGGAGGCTTAATGGGCGCTTTGTTCCATAATTCTTTTGAGAATATTGTTTTAACCGTTATATTTGGGTGTTTATTAGTTTTTGCCGGTTTTTCAGGTCTGATAGGCATATCATCAAAATGGCGTTTAAGCGGCCCTATGGCCTGGATCGCCGGGGGATTGTCCGGTCTCTTTGGCGGCCTGGTGGGCAATCAGGGCGGCATCCGTTCCGCGGCCATGTTCGGCTTCGACCTTAAAGGCAAAGAATTTATAGCAACAGCAACGGGTATTGCCTTAGCGGTTGATTGTGCCCGCATGCCGGTTTATCTTTGTACACAGTGGAAGGCGATTTTAAACATTTGGCCCTTTATTGTATTTGGCGCCATAGGCGTTTTGATCGGGACTGAGGCGGGTATAATTTTATTCCGTAGAATTCCGGAGAATTTATTTAAAAGAATTGTTTCCGGCATGATTTTGATTATCGGCATATTAGTATTGGCACACATATAAAGACTCAAATTATACCTGAGTATGATTGTTTTTCTTTTCTTCCATTGTAGAATCATCATATAAAATATGACCAAAGACCCCATTTGCGGCATGACCGTAGATCCACAAAAGGCCATTCATTTTCGGGCGAAGGGGGTTGATGTTTATTTTTGTTGTCAGCATTGTAAAGAAAAGTTTCTGCAGCAAGAAAAATCTTCCGCGCCTGTGCTCGTTGATGAAGTGAAAAGCATTAATTATACCTGTCCTATGCATCCAGAAATCGTTCAAAAAGGGCCTGGGGATTGTCCTAAATGCGGAATGCCGCTTGAAGCTCTCAATCCGGTTGAACAAGATCATGATAACGGGGAAGTTAAGGCGTTGTCATTAAAATTCTGGATAGGATTGAGCTTTAGCATTCCGATTATATTTTTAGCATTTAATGAAATGTCTTCTTGGTATTCAATAAATCCATCCTTATCTGACTGGATTCAATTTGTTTTAGCAACACCTGTTGTATTGTGGGCAGGCTTCTTCCTTTATAAGAAGGCTTGGCAGTCTATTGTTAACCGTTCGTTAAATATGTTTACTTTAATTGCTTTGGGTATTGGTGCGGCATACCTTTATAGTTCTGGGGCTGTTTTATTCCCGATGCTAATACCTGAATCTTTAAAGTTTCACGGTAAGGCTAGTCTATATTTTGAATCGGCTGCTGTTATTACAGTGTTGGTCATTTTAGGTCAACTATTGGAAGCAAAGGCCCGAAATCAAACAGGGCAGGCGATTAAAGCATTATTGGGATTAGCAGCAAAGAATGCTCACCGGGTCAGTAATAATCAGGAACAAGAAGTCAGCATTGATGAAGTCCAAAAAGGCGATCTATTGCGTGTGAAGCCAGGAGAAAAAGTTCCGTTGGATGGGATTATTACCGATGGGAAAACTTCTATTGATGAATCTATGATTTCCGGTGAGCCAATGCCTGTCGAGAAAAAGGCAGGCGATAGGGTCATTGGGGCTACAGTTAATCAGACAGGTACGTTTGTAATGAAGACAGAGAAAATTGGTTCAGAAACGCTATTGTCTCAAATCGTGCATATGGTCGCCGAAGCTCAGCGCAGCCGTGCTCCAATCCAAAAATTGGCAGATCAAGTTGCAGGGTATTTTGTCCCTTGTGTAATAGGGATCGCGATGATTACATTTATTGTTTGGGCCGTTTGGGGACCAGTGCCAGCATTAGCTTATGCTTTAGTTAATTCGTTAGCAGTGTTAATTATTGCCTGTCCCTGTGCGTTGGGGCTAGCCACACCTATGTCGATTATGGTCGGCATTGGTCAAGGGGCACAAATGGGGATTTTGATCAAAAATGCAGAAAGTATTGAGAAGTCAGAAAAGATTACTCATCTGCTGATAGACAAAACAGGGACTCTTACAGAAGGGAAGCCTAAAGTAACGATTTGTATCCCGAATGAAGGCTCAAATGAATCTCAATTATTGAGTGTGGTAGGTTCATTAGAACAAAATAGCGAGCACCCTTTGGCCAAGGCTATTATTGATTACGCTAAAGAGAAAAATGCCAAGATAGAAGCTGTTGGCGATTTTGAATCTGTCACCGGTGGTGGAATAAAGGCAAGCTTGAAGGGACAAAAAGTCATATTGGGTAAACAAAAGTTTCTCGAAGAACAAAAGATTGTTATACCGGAGAATTTGAGAATCAAGTCTATGGAATTGCAGGCGAAAGCACAGACGGTAGTTTGGGGAGCCGTTGATCTAAAAATAATTGGAATCCTTGGAATATCTGATCCTATTAAGAAAACTACTCCCCAGGCAATTGATGACCTTCATAAAATGGGTATTAAGATTGTTATGTTGACCGGGGATAATCGAAAAACTGCTGAAGTAATTGCTCAAGAATTAAAGATGGATGAGTGCCAAGCTGAATTGGAACCAAGGAGCAAACAAGAGATCGTTAAAAAATATAAATCCCAAGGGGCCATGGTCATGATGGCAGGGGATGGTATTAACGATGCCCCGGCTTTAGCCCAGGCAGACGTGGGTGTTGCGATGGGAACGGGTACAGATGTGGCCATTGAAAGTGCAGGGATAACTTTAGTTAAAGGTGACCTTAATGGGATTGTCAAAGCATTGAAACTCAGTCGAGCTGTGATGTCGAACATACGTCAGAATTTATTCTTTGCGTTTATATATAATGCTTTAGGGATCCCTATTGCCGCAGGAATTTTATACCCCGTTTGGGGGCTTCTATTAAATCCGATGATAGCTGGGGCCGCGATGAGTGTGAGCTCTGTGTCTGTTATTGGGAATGCATTAAGATTAAGGCAGCTTAGATTCTGATTTGCGTAAATTTGTACATACGTAGTTTTGCTTATTGTGGAAATGCCGGGAAGTTTTATACTTAACATATGAAGAAAATATTTAATCTGTCCATAGCTTCATTATTGGCTGTTTCTTTAAGCGTGGCTACGGTGATATGCTGTTGTATTGCGCCGTCGGTGATGGCCCATTTCCATCAATCGGCCATGTGCAGCCATTGCCCGGACCAAAACTCCTCAAGCAATGCTCCCAATCCGGCAGGAACATGTCAGCAACAGTTGACTAGCGCTGAGCTATCTCACGGGCAAACTATGGTGTTCTCTCACGCTCCGGGGAGTCCTTTCTCAGCGCCAATATTTCTTGGTAAGCATATAACAACCTTACCGCCTCCGTCGTCCTTAGTCTATCCACCTGGAAGTCCGCCTCTGGGTATCAGCCTTACTCCGCTTTACCTTAGAACTTTCAATTTACGCGTTTAATCTCCTTATCATTACAGGCTTTCTCTCTTTGTGCGCTGCCAAAGGGTAGTGCTATCTATTACCTTAATTAGGAGATTCTATGAAAATTAAAAATATTATTATGATTATTTTGCTGGTCTTTGCCATTCCGGTCATCGGGTTGGCTATGGGGCAGCTTCATCAAGCTAAACAAGTTCAAAAGCAACATGATGTTTATTATTGTCCGATGCACCCGCAGATCCTTTATGATCATCCAGGCAATTGTCCGATTTGCGGGATGAAATTGATCAAAAAAGAGGCTGGGGCGGTTAATCAGAGGCCGGCATGCGGTTGCTGTGGTTTGAAACGTTCATAAAAAGAGAAAGAAGAAATTATATGAAAACCAATAAAATTATTTTGATCCTTATCCTCGCTGTGATAGCCCTGGGAACAGGGGTGTTTATCAGGCAGCAAATGATAGCTCAGCAGGTTTCGTCGAGGCAAGGGCATCATGATCTGTATTATTGCCCGATGCATCCACAGATCCTCTACGACCACCCGGGCCGTTGCCCTATTTGCGGCATGGATCTAGTCAAAAAGATAGTAGCCCCGGTACAACAGGAATCTGGACTAAAAGGGTACACTACGATTTCTGTAACGGTCCCAAGGCAGCAATTGATCGGTTTGCGCACAGAAGTTGTCGAACAGAAACCAATAGTGAAAATAATACGCGCCTTCGGCACTGTTTCGTCCGTAGCAGAACTTTATAAAACCCAGAATGAATTCATTGATGCCTTCATGGCTTATGTGAACGTTCACAGGGATTATAAACGGATAAGTGATCGAAGGGACCCGTGGGGCATCCATCGGGATCTGCAGGTAAATTTGCTAGAAGCCCGGGACAAACTGCTTAAATTAGGGTTAAGTGAAGAGGAAATTGCGAAATTAGAGAATGTTTCCTGGAACCAGATCGGCAGGCAGCCTAAATTGTTGTTGTTTAATGACAGTCGCAATTATTGGGTCATGGCCCAGATCTTTGAACAGGATTATGCTTCTGTTAGTGAAGGCCAGGAAGTAGAAGTCAGTATTCCTGCTTTAGGTGAAAAGATCAAAGGCGTCATCCGTTCTGTCGGAGGGTTGATCGATCCCACCAACCGGTCAGTCACTGCACTCATCGAGATAGAGGATTACGATAGACCTTTGGCCGCTAATATGCTGGTGGACATTACAATCCCTGTAAAGTTGGGGGATGGTGTTTTGGTGCCTCGTGAAGCTGTAATGGATACGGGGTTACGTAAAATTGTATTTGTCCAAAAAGATGAGGGCACTTTCGAGCCCAGGGAAATTCAAACCGGCGTGGAAACAGATGATGGCTATGAAGTCAAGTCAGGATTAAAAGAGGGGACACGTATTGTGGTCAGTGGGAACTTCCTTCTGGACTCTGAAAGCCGTGTACAGGCGAGCTTAGAACAGAGTGCTGCGACGGCGTCAGGAGGAGATAGTCATGAATAATAATACGGAACAAAAAGAAGGATGGATCGAGCGGCTGATCGGTTTTTCAGCGCAAAATAAATACCTGATTCTTTTGTGTGTAGCTGTTTCCCTGATCGCTGCCATTTGGTCTATTCAAAATATCCCCTTGGATGCTATCCCTGACCTTTCTGATTCACAGGTCATTATCTATTCACGCTGGGACCGCAGTCCGGATATCATTGAAGATCAGGTCACGTATCCGATAGTCTCTTCTATATTAGGCGTTCCCGGGGTCAAGGCAGTCCGTGGGTTTTCTGATTTCGGGTTTTCCTATGTGTATGTCATTTTTAATGACGGGGTTGATATTTATTGGGCCCGCAGCCGAGTGTTGGAGTATTTAAGCAAGATCATCCCGCGCCTGCCGGAAGGGGTCAAAACAGAACTGGGCCCTGACGCCACCGGTGTGGGCTGGGTATATCAGTATGTGCTCGTCGATAAAAGCGGTAAGCACGATCTTCAGCAGTTGAGGAGTTTTCAGGATTGGTATTTGCGTTATCACCTTCAAAGCGTGCCAGGTGTTGCTGAAGTGGCTTCTTTAGGCGGTTTTGTTAAGCAATACCAGGTTACCGCTGATCCAAACAAATTATTGGTGTACAACATCCCGATCACCAAACTTGTCGATGCCGTTAAGAATGGCAATGAAGAATCCGGGGGCGGCCTTTTGGAATTTAGTGGTGCGGAATACATGGTGCGAGGCCATGGGTACGTCAAATCGATCAAGGACCTTGAGGAAACGGTAGTCAACGTGGATCCAAATGGTACTCCGGTGCTTGTTAAGGATGTGGCCCATGTAGGCGTAGGGTCTGAACTAAGACGAGGCTTGTCTGATCTGGATGGGCAAGGGGATGTCGTCGGCGGTACGGTGGTGATGCGTTTCGGGGAAAATGCTTTGAATGTCATCAATCGGGTTAAGCAGAAGCTCAAAGACCTTCAATCATCTTTGCCTGAAGGTGTTGAGATCAAGGTCACGTATGACCGTTCGGAGTTGATCTTAAGGGCTATTGAGAATCTAAGGCATCAGCTGACCGAAGAAATGATCATTGTCAGTTTGGTGATCCTGTTCTTCCTTTGGCATTTCCCGTCGGCATTTATCCCGA
>Ga0302280_1000088_pt1 | contig 85446 bp, 90 predicted proteins | sample III_Fen_E1_1_FD_198771 | JGI IMG/M metagenome (GOLD analysis project Ga0302280, IMG submission 198771) | Peat permafrost microbial communities from Stordalen Mire near Abisko, Sweden - III_Fen_E1_1 | ecosystem: Environmental > Terrestrial > Soil > Wetlands > Permafrost | place: Sweden: Abisko... | reverse complement strand
TATCCCACACATTACCTGTATCAAAGAACACCGCCCCTTTAATGATCTCAATGATCGGTACGGTATATTCGACACTGCCGAGCAATAATACATCGCCACCGACAGCATCGTTCGTATTGGAGTCAAGCGGGCCAACGGAACGTTCATTATAACCGCGGATCGAATCCTGTCCACCGGTGAAATATCGTTCGAAAATGGGGACGTCCGGCGTGTTCGGGTAAGCCTGGACCATCCCGGTACGACCGCTAATCTCGAGTACCGTTGTCACATCATTGATCTTTATAGGATAAAAATATTCCCCGCTGGTTTGCAGGCGGTAGAAGTTCCTGTCTCCGCCTAATGGGCCGCCGGCAATATCTGCGCTATTAGTTATATCCCAACCACGCGTCGGAGATAATTTACTGTCACGATAATCGTTAGTAACACTAAAACCCAAAGAACTGACTAAACTGTTCCCCAGCTGTTCTTGTAAAGCCTCAGACTCACCTGAATTCATATCACTGATATTAATATGTTCAAGGCGGTAAACAGTTCCGACAGAAAGATTATCATTAAGGGCCTTCCCCATGCGCAAATCAAAACCGATGGTTTTCTGAGTGTAGGCATACCCCGTGGTACCATCGTTAAGGTTCTCCGTCAAATAGGCATCGAACCCTGCGGAAACAGGATGGTCAAACAACCAGGGTTCAGTATAACTTAATAATAAATTGCGCTGGCTGGAGCCGATCTGGGCACGCAAGCGCAAATCCTGACCGCCGCCCGTAAATGTAGACCAATTAGAGATGTCGAAATTCTTTTGTTCAACTTCCACAAACCCAATCAATCTGTCCACCGTGCTGTAACCACCGCCAAAGGAGAATGTTCCGGTCTTGGCTTCTTTGACCTGGACCACCAGGTCCTTAAGATCCTCCTGGTCGGTATCTTCAATATCGTAACCGACATCTTCGAAATAACCTAAATCTTTCAAACGCTGTTTAGAAAGACGTAATTTCGCGCCGTCAAATTGATCACCGGGGAACATGCGCAATTCTCGCCGGATTACAATATCGCGCGTATGGGCATTCCCCTGGATCTTGATCTTGTTAATATAAGCCAACTTACCTTCCTTAATATTGATCTTAATATCAACCTTGCCTGACTCGGCATTAAAAGACGTTGCTTCTTCAACTAGAGCGGAGATATAGCCGCGGTCAAAATAAGCCTCACGGACATTACCAATATCCTCTTCCATTTTTTCATGGCTGAAGAAATTTCCCTCAATCAAATTTTTGAGATGACTTTTAATATCATAATCTGAGAGAATAGCGTTGCCTAAAAAGCTAACATCCCCCACATAATAGCGCCTGCCTTCTTGGATGGTAACATTAACATTCACCATACCCTGATATAAAGGCTCCACCTGATAAGTTGCCTTTGTATCCAGGAAACCATTTTTTTCATAAAAAGCCTGTATAGCCGTCATATCTTGTTCTAAGACATCCTCTTTGAGAAGGCCTGAACCAAAAAACCATGCCCAGCGGGATTTCATGACCTTAATGATCTTCTTGTCCGGATAGGCAACGTTCCCATAAACATAAATCCGCTTGATCTTGACCCTGAACCCTTCACGGATAATGAAATGCAAACTGGCTTTGTTAGTGGTGTCATCAACAAAGCTTTCCACATCTACCTTTATCTGGGTCAATCCTTTCTTCTTATATAAATCTTCAATCATGTTGATATCATCTTTAAGGGTCTTATTATCAAGGAACTTATCCACCTTGGTCTTCATTTGTTTCAGTAAATATTTCTTATTATAATAACGGATCTTTGAAAAAGTTATTTCATCAACGATCGGTTTTTCCTTCAATCTTACGATCACTTTGTAACCATCATCCAAGTCCTCGTGATCGATCTGTACATCAGAAAAATGACCGGTATTATACAAACGCTTTAGATCATCACTCACCACCGCTTCCTGATATTCTTCGCCCACGCGGGTTTTGATCCTGGCTAAAATTTGGGCTATACCGATAGATTTGTTACCCTCAATATCTATAGCTTTAACAATCTTGACAGAGAGTGCGGCTTCAGGCATGGGTTCGGCAGCAGGGGGTTCTACTTTCATACTATCAGCAGCAGTAGGTTGTTGCCCTGCTTGAGTAGTTCCGGAATTGGCGGCAGGGGCAGGTTGTGTTGTAGCCGGCTGTGCTGCTGGCTGTTGTTGCGGCTGAGCCGTTTCGGCGTTGGCCGCAGCTACAGGCTGTGTCGTACCGGTAGTTTGTTCTTCCGCATTCAACGCAGCATTGACTTCGGTCTCTTTGGAATTATCCGTAACTGCTTGTGCAAAAATAATTTTTGTTTCTAATAAAATTGCACAAAGGATGAAAAAAGCGATTGAAAGTATTTTATTTTTTAGCATGGGTCAATTATATGTTCTCTATATTAGGCTGTCAATTGACATCACGATTATTTACTCGTGATGGGCCATTTCCAGGTTTACAAATTTCACAAATTCTTTAAAGAATTTCATTTTTACCGATCCTGTCGGACCGTTGCGCTGTTTGGCAATAATGGCTTCGGCAATGCCGCGGTTTTCATCGGTCGGATTATAGTATTCCTCCCTCATCAATAGCACTACCACATCCGCGTCTTGTTCAATGGCCCCGGATTCACGCAAATCAGAAAGCTGCGGACGATGGTCCTGACGGCTTTCCACCGCTCTTGACAACTGACTAATGGCAATCAACGGAACACTTAACTCGCGCGCCAGCGCTTTTAAGGAACGCGAAATTTCCGAAATCTCCTGCTGACGGCTTTCCGTTTTGGTATGTCCCTGCATCAACTGTAAATAATCCACGATCACAAGGCCTATGTTGTGCGCGGCTTTCATTCTCCGGGCCTTGGCCCGCAATTCCAACATGGAAATGGCCGGAGTATCATCAATAAACATGGGGGCATTCGACAGGCGTCCCGCCGCCTTCGTCAGCAATGGCCAATCCGACGGAGAAAGAAATCCGGTGCGGACCTTATGGGCATCCACCTGAGCCTGAGAACACAACATACGCTGGACTAATTGTTCCTTGGACATTTCCAGGGAAAAAATAGCCACCGGAATATTATGTTCGAGACAGGCATGCTCAGCAATGGACACCGCAAAAGCACTTTTACCCATCGATGGGCGTCCTGCAATGATGATCAGATCAGAGTTTTGCAAACCTGAAGTTTTACTGTCAAAATCCGTAAAGCCCGTTGGTACCCCTGTAATGGATTTTTTATGCTGATATAAAAGATCGATATTTTCAATTGTCCCTTTGATAATATCTTTGATATGGACAGCCTGCTGCTTCTGATTGGCGTTAGCGATCTCAAAGATCAACTGTTCGGCCGAGTCCACTAACTCCTCTACATCCACATTCACGCCATAGCTTTTGGAAATGATCTCCGTGGCATTTTTGATCAACTGGCGCTGAATACCTTTTTCCTTGACGATATCAACATAATATTGCGCATTGGCCGCGGTAGGGACAAAATCAGCCAATTGGGATAGATATGATAAACCGCCTAAGCTCTCTAACTGCCCGGTATTTTTAAGCCAATCCGAAAGGGTAATGATATCAACCCTTTTGCGTTCGGCATAAAGTTCCCGCACCGCATCAAAGATCTTCTGGTGGGCGGTCTCATAAAAATAAAAGCTATCGAGGTGTTCAATGGACACCCCGATAGCTTCTTCGGAAATCATCATGGCCCCCAATACCGCTTTTTCAGCATCTATATTCTGGGGGGGAACTCTTATCGCTTGTTCCATAAAAAGGACCAATCATTCAGCTTCGCCAAACGCTTTCGATTTGGGCGGTGCCGGAATTTTAGCTTTTTTTCGTGACCCACAAGCGGATCTTGGCAATTACTTGCGGATGCATTTTGACGCCGATTTCAAAAATACCTAAATCGTCGATTGGCTTTTCAAGGACCAGGGACTTTTTATCGATCTTATGATTTTCTGCTTCCAGAGCCTGAAGTATTTCTGTTTCTGAAACCGCCCCATAAAGCTTTTCCTGATCATTGACTTCAACGGCGATCGTCAGGGAAACCTTGCTTAGAATTTCAGCATTCTTCTGGGCTTCTTTTTTCTCTGCCTCATAAATAGCTAAACGTTTGACCTTTTCTTTTTCAATACGCTTGATATTACCCTCGGTCGCCGGCATGCCTAATTGACGGGGCAATAAATAATTACGGGCATAGCCGTTTTTAACTTTAACAACATCGCCGACTTGACCTAATTTTTCTACATTTTCCATCAGTATGATATTCATGGTTTATTTCCTTTTAGAAGATCCAACTGGTAAAAGACCCAAAAAACGGGCGAGTTTGACGGCAATGGTGATCTGCCGCTGTTGAGTGGCAGTCGCAGAGGTCAAACGGCGGGAAAACAATTTCCCGCGCTCGGTTAAACATTTTTGCAAGAACGCAATGTTCTTGTAATTGATCTCCGTCCCTTTGGGGATAGACATACGCGGAGGTCTTGGGGCCCGACGAGCTCCATCACCGCCACGACCGCCAAAGGAATTGTTATCACCATCTTTTTTAAATGGCTTTTTGTCTTTCCCATCACGCTTCTTGGTAAATTTTCTTTCCATCTTATTACTCCTCCCAAGCTATATCTTCCGGAGATATCACAGTGTCTTGATCTCCGGCATCTTTGGCCGCAGGCTCATTGCTTGCGGCATTTTCATTCTTAACAGGGCCGTTTAAAAACTGGATGCGCTCAGCCCGCACATCAATGGTGCTGCGTTTCTGGCCATCACCCGTTTCCCAGGAACGGCTTTGTAAAATACCCTCAACAAAAACCGCCCGGCCTTTTTGTAAATACTGATTACAAATTTCTGCCTGCTTATCCCAAGCCGTCACCGTAATAAAACAAGTGTCTTCTTTTAATTCACCGGTACGGTCCTTGAATTTACGGTTGACTGCAATTCGCAAATTAGTCACTGCTGTACCGTTGGGAGTATAGCGCAATTCCGGGTCTTTAGTTAAATTTCCGATTAATAAAACTTTATTTAAACTGGCCATACCGATCCTCCGTTCGCTTGAATAACAGGCTTATGGGCACCTATTAAACTTTTGGGACGTCTGCTTTAACGGTCAAAAAGCGCAGTATCTGTTCGTTGATCCGCAAAATACTCTGCAATTTGGCAATGCTGGAACTTTGGGCTTCAAGGCTCAATAAATAATATGAACCTTCCATTATTTTCAAAATGGGGAAGCTCATTTTGTGACGATCCAGCCACAGTTGGCTGTTGATCGTCTTGATCTCTGTTTTAGCCAGGGCGTCTGCCACCTGCTTGGCGATCTCGTCCTTGGTACCCTGCGGCGCGTGAGCGTCGACAATATAAACTAGTTCATACTTATTCATTACTTTTTCCTCTTATTGTTAGTTAAAACGGTTCATCGCCACTTCTGCACCTTCGGTCACCCAGCATGTGACGCAGTCTAGTGCATGATTTATAAGATCCGGCAGAGCTTTTTTCTCAACCGGGGTAAAATTCGCTAAAACATAATCGACAGTTGAAGGGGACTGTCCCCTGAATCCCAAGGGGACAGTTCCCTTCGGATTATCGATACCCATTCGCAAACGGGCAAATTGATTTGATCCCAGATCACCTATAATGGACTTTAACCCATTGTGCCCTCCGGCAGATCCCGATGGCCGCAAGCGCAACTTCCCAAAAGGAAGAGAAAGGTCATCGCAAACGATCAAAATATCTTCCAGGGATATTCCCGTCCTGTCTATCAGCCTTTTGACAGAGGTCCCAGAATTATTCATAAAAGTCGTCGGCATCAACAAAGAACATTCTACATCTTCAATAAGAACCTTCGCAAGCCACCCCTGATTGCCTGCGGAAACATGACCCTTGGCCTTCAGCTGTTTCCCTAAACTTTCGAGAACTAAGAAACCTGAATTGTGACGGGACCATGTATATTGCGGCCCGGGATTCCCAAGGCCGACAATTAATTTCATTTCTTCGCGTCATCCTTCTTGGGAGCATCGGTCTTCTTGGCAGCACCGGCGGCGTCAGCTCCTTCTTCCTTCTTCTTTTCCTTCAAAACTTCAGGTTCAGAACCTGCGGCCGCGGCTTCACCTTCAGCAGGCGTAGCAGCTGTTTCTTCACGCATAGAACCGGCGACGGTAATGACCACGGATTCCGGGTCATGTTTGGTACGCACACCCTGAGGCAATGCCAAATCCTTGACAAAAATGGAATCATGCACACCCAGATTAGTTACATCTGCTTCCAAATGGTGCGGAATATTGTTCGGCAAACAAATAACATCCAACTCCCACATTAAATGTTCCAAGGTCCCGCCATCCCGCTTAACACCCACGGCTTCACCTTTAATAAGCACCTTGACCTTGATCTCGATTTCTTTATCTAGGGATATCCGGTTAAAATCAATATGAATGACCTCATCGGTAACCGGATGAAGCTGAACATCCTTGATGATCGCCGGAAAATCTGTGACCTTCTTGCCCTCATCAACCAAATTAAGATGATAGATCAAACTTTCACCGGCATGCTGACGGTAGATACGGTCATAGGCTTTGCGATCAGCCTGGATATTCGTCGGCTTGGAATCCCCGCCGTAAACGATCCCGGGGATCAAATTCGTACGGCGAATTTGACGGGATTTTGCTGATCCCGTGGTTTTTCTGATTTGAACGTCAAAATTAATTTGTTCCATTTTATTTTCCTCTTCTTTAATTTCTGATTTCTTCGAATAAACTGCTGATGGACTCCGCGTTATGGGTACGGGCAATAGCCATGGCCAATAACGGAGCAATCGACAATTGTTTTATTTTAGAATTTTGCGAACCCTCTGCTAAAGGAATACTGTTGGTGATAACCACCTCGAGCAAATCCTCACAACCGGCGATCCTTTCTTTAGCGGGCCCAGACAAAACCCCGTGACTGGCCGCCGCATAAATGCCTTTGGCCCCTGCATTCTTGAGCGCATGGACCGCATCAACCAATGAACCTGCGGTGGCAATAATATCATCCACCATCATCACATTCTTGCCTTTAACATCGCCTAAAATATGCAAAACCTCGGTTTTTTCCGGCGACATACGTCTCTTGTCAACAATGGCCAGGGGTGCTTTTAAACGTTTGGCATACGCCCGTGCCATTTTAATACCCCCCACATCCGGCGAAACAATGACCAGATCTTCCAGTTGACGCTCTTTAAAATACTCCGACATAACATTGATGGCGTATAAATGGTCCACCGGGATATCAAAAAATCCCTGAAGCTGACTGGCATGCAGATCCATCGTCAAAACACGATCAACACCGGCCGCAACGATCAGGTTAGCCACCAGCTTGGCGGTGATCGGTACCCGCGGCTGGTCCTTGCGGTCCTGACGGGCATAACCATAATACGGAACAACAGCCGTGATCCTGTCCGCAGATGCACGACGTGCAGCATCGATCAAAATCAAAAGCTCCATGATATTGTCATTGACCGGAGGACAGGTCGGCTGAACAATAAAAACATCCTGCCCGCGAATATTTTCTCTAATATGCACGCGGATCTCACCCTCGCTAAAACGACCGACAAAAACTTCGGTCTGCTTGATGCCCAGCTTCTGGCAAATCTCTGCCGTTAACGAAGGATTGGCATTCCCACCAAATATCGACAATTTTTTCATAATGTTCCTTTTAAAAATCTCTTTTTTTGATGACTCGCGCCGGGACGCCGACAGCCACCATTCCGGCCGGGATATTTCTTCCCTTGGAAACGACCGAACCGGCTCCTATCACTGCCCTGGCCCCGATCTTATTGGGCGCCACTAAAATAGCATCAGAACCTATAAACGCCTGGGGTCCGATCAAAGTCTTGTTTTTATTCACACCGTCGTAATTAGCCGTCACAACGCCAGCGCCGATATTGACCCTCTCACCCACTTGAGCGTCCCCTAAAAACGAAAAATGCTTTTGCAAAACACCACGACCCAGGAAGCTGCGCGACACTTCCGCAAAATTACCTATCTCTACACCGTCGCTGATTCTGGTCCCCGGCCGTATATGAGCCATAGGGCCGATACTGCAATTTTTCCCGATACGCACATCCGTGTGTATGACGCTCATCGGATGGATGACCGTATCCCTGCCGATCGTCACACCTGCCTCAATAAAGGTAGTCAGAGGATCAATGATCGTCACGCCTGATAACATATGCTTACTTAAAATTCTTCGCCGGATAATCGCTTGGGCTTGAGCCAAATCTTCCCGTGTATTGATCCCAAAGGCCACTGTCTCATCCTGAGTTGTGAAGGTTGATACTTTTTTGCCTTGCGCCAACAATAGTTCAACAACATCAGTTAAATAAAATTCTTTTTTCCCGGAGTTGAGCTTGACCTTTTTTAAACTTTCAAACAAATCTTTTGATCTAAAACAATAAACACCGACATTGATCTCTTTGATCTTATCTTCCGTATCAGAAGCGTCTTTCTGCTCGCGGATGGCCGTGATATCCCCTGAGGCCGAGCGCACGATGCGCCCATACCCATGAGGGTTATCGATGGTGGCCGTCAACACAGTGGCAGAGGCTTTCGAAAGACGATGCTTTCTTATCGTCGCTGCCACGATACCCTTGGACAACAAGGGGGTATCTCCGCAAAGGACTAAAACATCTCCCCGATAATTCTTCAGATAAGGGGCACAACGTTTAACCGCATCCGCTGTACCGAGCAATTGCTCCTGTTGGACAAAGCTGACACCCTGTCCTAAAACATCCTTTACTTTTTGGGCCCCGTGCCCGATCACGACATAGGTTGTCAAAGAGCGCAAATTTTTGGCAATATCCAAAACGTATTCAAGCACCGGCTTGCCGCATACCTTATGCAGCACTTTAGGGATCTCGGAGCTCATCCGCGTACCGCGCCCCGCCGCCAAAATAATCGCCTTGAAATGATTCATATTTTAAATTGCCCAGCCAGGATTCGAACCTGAACAACGAGATCCAAATTCTCGGGTGCTACCATTACACCACCGGGCAGTAAACTACAGTGTATTGACCACAAATGCTTGAGTGTAACGCCTGTCAAATCGCGCCCGGAGGCTCAAAGCATGTTTTTGCGACTCGCTCAAAGCAAAAACCGACGGGCCGCTGCCGGAAAAACAAACACCCATTGCTCCAGCGTCGAGTAATTTCTTCTTTAAATAAATAAAATCAGGCCTCAACGACAAAATAGCAGGCTCTAGATCATTGGATAAAGCTCCTGCCAGTCGCCCTAAATCCCCTTTTCTTAAAAAGGGAAGCAAAATATTAACATTATCCTTTTTATTTGTCAAATTTAATTTCAGACGTGAAAAAACATCCTTGGTGTACATTTTAACCCGAGGCGTGACAAGCACATGCCATAATTTAGTCTTCACATTTATGGGCTGGATGCGTTCCCCGCGCCCCTGGCCTAAGGCATATGAAGTATTATATAAAAAGAATGCCACGTCACTGCCTAAGCGGGCCGCATAGTTGACCAATTGAGCACGACTTAAGCCTAATTGCCATAAACGGTTTAAACCTGATAAAACAGCCGCCGCGTTGCTAGAGCCCCCGGCCAATCCCGCAGCCACGGGTATATTTTTTATAATATTTATATTTAGCCCATCTGATATATGGAAATCTTCAAAAAGCAACATGGCAGCCTTAAAAACCAAATTACCAGAACCTCGCGGCACATGAGGATGAGCACAACGGATACTTATTTTATTGGTTTTATTGCGGGTCAATGTGATCTGGTCAGCAAGGCTGATGCGCTCAAAGATAGTCCTAAGCTCATGAAATCCATCAGGCCTTTTTCCCAAAACATCCAGGACAAGATTTAATTTTGCCGGTGAGGAGACTGTGAGGCGATGCATTTTTCCAATTCTCTGATTTTCTGTTGAACTAATATCTGATGAGGGTCTAGATCCAAAGACTTACGCCAATATTTACAGGCCAGGGTATTTTCCTTTAAAGCCTTAAAAACATCCCCCAGGTGATCATAAAGGATCTCATCTTCAATGAACGTCTGCGCTTTCTGTAATGCCATCAAACCTTCAGCACACCTTCCATTTTTATAAAGCGCCCATCCCAAACTATCATAATACGCACCATTGCTTGGATCGATCTCTATAGCTTTACGGATCATCCTGAGGGCTTCATCGAGATGAACACCATCCTCGGCATACACATAACCCAGGGAATTAAGCGCCTCGCTATTCTCCGGCTGGGCCTGCAATACTTTGCGAAACGCCGTGATGGCTTGTGAATGCTCATTGGTGTCCGCATAAATAGATCCCAACAAGTAAATTGAGGAAGTATTGGCAGGATCAATCTTCAAAATTTTCAAAAACTGATCAATGGCCTGAGAATATTTTTCTTGGGCATAATACAGTTGTCCCAAGTACATATATACATCTGTATCAGCCGGCTCATCCTGGGCCGCATTCTTAAGGACCCTTTCGTATTCCGATGCTGCCAAGTCAAACTTATGTTCTGAGGAATAAATAAGGGCCAGCAGATAATGGGCATGGGTATTCTGAGGGGAAATATGTATGACTGCTTTTAATTGGGCAATGGCTTGAGGAACCTGATCAAGACGTAAATAATAATCCCCTAATTTTAATCTGGGAGCAGGTTCCAAACCATTAAATCTTATGGATTTTTGATATTCACTGATCGCCTGGGCGCTTTCACCATTGAGATCATGACAGACAGCCATGATATAATGCGCCAGGCCAAGGGCTTTCGCATCCGGGGACAAGCCCCAAGCATAGCAAGGGCTTGCGAAGGCCAACAGCGATGAGAAAAATACTATTCTCAGCGCCAATAGGCGTTGCCCGAAAAGCATACGCACCTCCAAAATTAGCGAGTAGCTCTCTTTTTGAGATGGCGTAAAGCTTTGCGTAATTTCTTACGCTTGTGGGTCCGGATCTTGATTAATTTTCTTTTTCTTCCGCAGGGCATAAAGTAACCTTCCTTAGTATATCAACTTGTTAAGCGAATATTCGATAATCCCTTCGGCTCCTGCTTCTTTGAGGGCCGGGATAATTTTACGCACAGTACCTTCATCAATAACTGTTTCTAAAGCCACCCATTCATCATTAACTAAAGGTGCAATCGTAGGATTGCGCAATGCAGTGACTGCCTTCAAGATCTTGTCTAAATTCTTGCGCTGCACATTCATCTTGAGCCCCACCATGTTCTTGGCCTGCAGGGCCCCTTTTAACAGCATGATGATCTGGTCCATTTTCATCTTTTTCCATGGATCCTTAATGGCTTTTTTATTGGCGATGAACTGGGTCGTGGATTCGCACAAAGTATCGACGATACGCAATTTATTGGCACGCAGGGATGAACCCGTCTCAGTTAATTCAACAATGGCATCAACGAGCCCTGTAGCCACCTTGGCTTCGGTCGCTCCCCAGGAAAATTCCACGTCAGCCTTTACTTTGTTCTTGGCCAGATATTTTTTAGTGACATTGACAACTTCAGTGGCGATCTTCTTGCCTTCCAGATCTTTGACTGACTTAATTAAAGACGCTTCAGGCACCGCTAAAACCCAGCGGACCTTGTTGGTGGTTTGTTTGGCATACAAAAGTTCGGATAATGATATGACTTGGGAAGAATTCTCTTCGATCCAGTCAGCTCCCGTGATCCCGCAATCCAAGGTCTCATCTTCAACATAACGGGACATCTCCTGGGCACGCAACAACACCGGATCAATTTCCTCATCGTCTATTTGTGGGAAATAAGAGCGGCTTGATACCGCCACCTTAAAGCCTGCCTTCTCAAACACGGCGACAGTGGCATCCTGTAAGCTACCTTTAGGCAATCCTAATTTTAATTTTTTCATACTCTCCATATTCCCTGATTCTTCATTTTATGATAGTGATACATAGCCGGCAATTATATCCTTCGATTAATGATATGTAAAGTTATTTTATTGTCAAATCCCTTTAGCTCCGCTATAATGGCACAAATTTTGCAATCATTATTTATATGAGGTGAATATGCTTGAAGTTCTGCGCAGAAAAGGTGTCAATAAAACCATTCTTTGGTTCATCGCCATCATCATTATCCTATCCTTCGGTGTTTTCGGCACTGCTTACCGCTTAGACAATAGCGTCAACAGCGCCGGCACGATCTTCGGGCACAATGTTAACATCAAAGATTTCCAGGACGCTTATCAAGACGCCCGCGACCAGGCCATCCGGATGTATGGTGATGAATTTTTCAAGAACGGCAACAAGATCGATTTGGAACAAGAGACATGGGACCGCCTGATCCTGCTTAAAGAAGCCCAGAAACGCGATATTCATGTGACTGACCAGGAAGTCGTGGCCTTCATCTCCTCGATTGCTTTCTTCCAAAGAGGCGGTCAGTTCGATCAAGTGCTTTATGAAGAAATTGTACAAAACCCAAGCATATTTGACCGTTCCACCCATGACTTTGAAGAGGGCATGCGTAAACAATTGATCATTAAAAAATTAATTGATGCCGTGGCGCCTGAAAATGTAATCAATGATGCTGATTTAAAGAAAGAATATCAAAAACGCAATGAAAAGATAACCCTGGATTATGTTTTATTTAACGCCTCGGATCTGGGCAAGAATGCCGCCGCCAGCGATGATGAGATCAAAAAATTCTATGACCAGCATCCGGAACAATTCCGCCTGCCGCCCACCATTGTCCTTAATTATGTGCAAACTAAGAACAAAGCTACGGCTGATACCCTTTCTAAAGAACTGGCCCCCGACTCCGATTTCGCCGCCGTCGCCAAACAATTAAAACTCGAGGTCAAAACTTCGAGCGCATTTACCCAGGATGAACCGATCCTGACTTTTGCCTCTAACCCTGATAATGTTGTGAAATTTTTCCAAATGAAACCCGGTGAATATTCACCTCCTTTGGAAGCTCCTGATGGCTGGCAAATCGTTCAGCTCAAATCAAAGAATGACTCCACCGTCCCTCCTTTGCAAGACATCAAAGACAAGGTGAAGGATGCTGTGTTATTACAAAAAGGTTTTACCCTGGCCAAGCCTCAAGCTGATAAAGCCCTCCAAGCCCTGACCGATGCATTAAAGACCAAAGATTTCAAGACAGCAGCGACCGGCCTTGGACTGAAGGTTGAAGAAACACCGGCCTTTGGCCGCAAGGAATATATTGCCAATGTAGGTTTAATTGAGGAGTTCCAGCAGGAAGCCGATGAGCTTAACGTGGACAAAAGATTAAGCGGTGTTATCGCCACATCTCAAGGCCCAGCCATCATTTATCTGAAAAGAATGGAAAAACCTGATGACGGACAATTTGAATCAGACAAAGAAAATTTCCGGCAGCAACTCAGTGCCGAGGGCCGCAACCAGACGCTCATCACCTTCATGAGCCAGTTACGCACCAAAGCGGATATGCATAGCAAGATCAAGCATCAATAGTATTTCAAGAATTCCCCTTTATTAAAAAGAGGGATTAGGTGAATTGATTGAACCTTGACTTATTCCTAGGAATTCCCGAAGGTCCCTCACCGGCTGGATACTAATGATCACCGGCACAAAACCCGGGGCATTTTCCAATTGCTTAAGCATGTCTGCAGAAACATGAAATTTCATCTCACGGCCTGAATTTTGTGTTTGTAAATGCATGTTGGCAGAAGTCAGGTCGATACCGCCGAGATCATCTAAACTCTTAACTTCTCCCTTCATCATCGCAGAGTCTGATTTAAAGTTACTCCATCTGTCCCTTATATCAGCGTGACCCCTAACTGATAACTCCTTACTAAGCCATTGATGATGCTCCATCGGCAATATGCCCAGAATGTCATCCAAACTTTTAGATTGTTTTAAATAGGCCATAAGCTTTTCTTCTAAATTGACATTATTGGATCGAAAATAATTCTTTATTATTTGAATAGCATATCCAAGTCTATTTACAATCCCTTTTCTTTGTTCGGGATTTTTCTTCAAATAATCATTGTCTAACCCAAGGAAGATGTTCTCAAACCAATCCTGTTGACCCCATTCTGGTTCTGACTCCCTTTTTTCGAACATACTCTCCTTTCCATACACCTCCATATAACCTGCCAAATGCGCGTAAATCTCATTAACCAACAGTTCTTCGATGTTTCTGGGATTAAAATCAGGATGTGCTTTATAATATTCAGTATGTGCCCGTTCATGCCATAATCGGTGAAGAGCTTTTAATCTTTCTTGATCAGTTTTACCATGATCGATCTCTTCAACAGTTGATTGATCTAAACCAATATGCCCGCGAAGATTAAATGCTCCGCCATTAGGATTTCCGGTTAGCGTGCAGAAAATCGTCATCACATGATCAGGGATCACATAAACCCCTAATTTATCATCAAACTTATCAAAATTACTTTCACCATAACCTGCTTTTATTAATGCTGTCTTGGTATTTTCATTGAAAGTATTCCATAGATCTTGTTTGATTATCATTGCCCTGTTCTGTAATGCTGCGTCAAGAAGCAGCCTTGCCGACATCGCCCGGTTTTTGCCTTTTGCCGATGGGGGACCGTTTCCAATGTTATTTACCCATTTTTTAATTTTTTCAGATTCTTTTTGCAATTGACCATCGGATATTTCGGATCTTTCCAGACGATCATAGGGACGCTCCGGAATTTTGGCTATACTATTAAGATACTCATTAAAGTTTCTAGGGTCTACAACAAGGGTCCCCAACACATGCTCAACATATTCTTTCACCGTTCTATGAGGGCTATTTCTTTCACGCAAATAGATCATGAATTCCACAGGCAAAGGTGCCTGGGTTTCCTGTACTTCCAAAGGCATTTCTCCTTCACGCAGATTCCGCCGACTGGCTGATAGATCGCCATTCATTGCCAATAACCGCCCATCACTTTGATGAAAAAGCACAATAGAATCATCAGCCAGGACCTTAAAATTTAATTTTGATAAAAAATAAGATATCTTACTCTTGCCGGCCCCGCTGGTGCCGACTAATATACCAACCTTACCTGTGCTTTGATCCTGGACCAAATTCCCATGCAAACCAGCAAAATTCTTTGTTTGTTCCCACTGTGTTATTACCTGAATTGCCTGGCTGTCATTATTTCTTTGTGCCTTTTCTATGGCCATCCTTAAGTCATTTTCAGAAAAATAATCTTCTTCAACCTCTCTCCATCCATAAATCCTTGCCTTAATAAGGACGCCTGGTTTGATGCCGTATCTTTTTAAAATCTTAATTTCGCTATTTAATTCTCCTGCATTCATCGCCTGATTTCCTGCTGATCCTATTGGAGAAGCAAGAACTGTTACTTCTTTAATTATTTCAGCCCTATCCGGCGGGATCATGGCTTGGCTTGAAAAAACTTCCGTAATTTTCAAAATATTGTTGGCAGCCATGGCCATGTTAAAACCGCCTGAAAAATATTTCCTTGGAATTATTTCTTGTGTTACCGGGTCAATCTCTTCTTTGATATAGTTATAAACTCCCTTCTTAAACGCTTTAAGATAGCGTTGATAAATCTTTTCCTTCTCTTGAGGATCATCTATATTGACGCCTGCTACCTTGTTCTGGTCTGAATACACCTGCTCCAATATGCTATCTTTGATTTTCTTTTTGTACCATGTCGCCAAGATGAGGCTGTTGTAGACTTGGCGCAATTGAGAGAAGTTTTTGTCTTCGTTGACTTCACGGGTGAGTTCGGGGATGACGATTTCTCTTACAATTTGGGAGCCTAGGGCACTCGTGTCTTGAATTCCCGCTTTCGCGGGCATGACAGTGGAATGGCTCATAATGGCATTGTGCTTTTCAAGCGATAAATAATCTTGTTCCAACATCACCTTTAGCTTTGATTCGATTACATAGGCTGTGCCGGCTTTGGCATTTTCATAGACTACGGCTTTTTCCGGGACGATCCAGACTTTATTGAAAGTATTGACGGGGATATTGGTTGTGCCGAATTTCTTTTCGGCTTCTTCGTAAATTCGTTTCCAGAATCTTTTGCCGATCTCATCCTCGGGGTAAATTAAACTCGCGGTAATTTGTTTAAGCATGTAATCTTCGGCTAATAGGTCTCGACCCATTTCAGTTAGGCCAAAGCTATTAGGAATGATTCTATCCTTCTCATATGGAGAAAGATTGACCCATAGGTCTTTTTCAGGAATGGTTAAACTAGCTAAAAAATATTTTATAAGTTTAGAAGATTCCTCTTTAAGGGCATCATTAGATAATGGACTTTCACCTTTATCAAGAATAAAATCAAATCGAAATGGATTATCAGTTCGGACTTTGATCCCTTTAAGTATTGGAGGATCAAGTGGCGGGCTTAGATGTATCATGACGCCGGGAGCAGGTAAATGAAAGTCATTAGCCATGGCTTGTGGCAATGGGCCCACGACCGAAGTAATCAAAAATGCGGCTAAAATAATAACTAATAATGGAGTTTTCAGCATATATATAAGACTCTCCCCCCTCTTAAAGTATTTACTATATATCGCCCTTTTCAAGGGCATTTGGTGCTTTTAGGGAAAGCGTTTTCTTTAGGATTTATCGTCGTAGAATGCGGATATGCTATGAATTTAAATAAAATCTAATAATAATTAAACTTAAAATACTTTTATTTACTGCTGAAGTATTGCTCGTAATCGGATGGAAATTCATGGGTCACGTTGCGGATAATGCCCTTTTCATCTATAAATACCAAGGTGGGGACCCCGATGAGATGATATGTCTCCTGAAGATAACTATCCTCATCAACAAAGCTGATCATTTTCATTTGGCGCCGATTTAAATAAGCTTTAACTTCTCCCTGGGCCTCTCCTACGTCCACCAGAATGATCTTGGCGCCTTTTTGTTCGATGGATGAAATATTTTCATTAAGGCTGCCCAATTCTCCGTAACAATGCGGGCACCAAGTTGCCCAGAAAATCAAGATCGCTTTCTTCCCCTGACGTGAACCGATGACACTGGCCGTTGTCCCGTCTGTCTTAGCCAAAACAACATCCGGTGCCGCCTTGCCTATTAACGGGCTACTGCTCGTCTGCGTGGCTAAATGGTCCATTGCCCAGACTGAAGGTGAAAAAAACAGGAATAGAGCTAAAATAATTAATCGCATGATGAGTTGATCCAATGCAGATAATCATCACTGCCGGCGACGATGGGCAGGGCGATGATCTCCGGAGTTTGATAGCTGTGTAAGGATTTGACTTTGATCATTATCTTTTTAAATAAAGTCTTTTTGGTCTTTAAGACCAGCAACACTTCTTTAGACGAATCGATCTTACCCTGCCACCAAAATAACGATTGAACGCCTTCAATAATATTGGCACAGGCGACCAGCTTAGCTTCCAATAAGCCACAGGCAATCTTTGTTGCCTGTTTTTTGTCTTTGGCCGTGACTAGAATGACTATGTATTTAGTATTATCCATAATTTACACCAGCATCATTAAGGATATCATGCGCCCGGCTTTTGCGCCATCGCGGCGGAAAGAGAAGTAATCCTTGTTACAACATGTGCATATACCGCTATCCAGGATATTTTCTGGCAACACTCCGGCTTGCAGCAATTGGTCACGGTTAACGCCTGTAACATCAGCATATAAATATCCTTCCCGGTCTTTAACATGGGCTGGGAAATAATGACGAAATTCTTCACCTACCTGATAACAGCATTCCCGAATGCTTGGGCCCAAAACAATCTTTAAATCAGCTGCCTGACTATTATATTTCTCCTGCATTTTCTGAACGGTCTTGACGGCGATGGACTTGTAGGTCCCTCTCCATCCGGCATGGGCAACGCCTATGATCCGATGGCGGGGATCATAAATAAAAACCGGCACGCAATCGGCCGTGCGCAGGGCAATGGGCAGATTTTTTTCATGGGTGATATACGCATCAGCATCCGGGCAATTTTTAGATGCCCCCGCCGAACCGATGGCTATAAGGATATCATCCCCATGGACCTGCTTGCGCCAAAATACTTGCGGTATATCCACCCCGCAAACGCGTTGCAAATACGTGCGCTGATCAATGGTCAAAGGGCTGTCAAAATCCACCGGGATAAAATTAATTGAGGCATCACTGGTCAGGGCAACAAGACCTTGGTCTTTAAAATATATTTCAGGCGGCATCGATCAATTCCTTGGGCACAACCCCTTCGACACCTGCTATCGAGGGGTTAATATGGCCCTTTTTATGTTCTGCGATGCGCTGAATTTTGCCGTCTAATTTCTTAAAGCTTTTATCATTGATATCTGCGTACTGTCCGCTTAGTTTATCGATCATAGACCCTAAATCTGTAAATCGGTTCTTGAATAGTTCATAGTCCTTAGCAAAACCTTCGATCAACTCAATGATCTTCTTAATGTCCTTTTCAAAACTAAAATGCTCATGCGCCTGACGGACAATGCTTAACATGGCATACAAGGTAAAAGGCGAACAAATGACCACTTTTTGTTTTAAAGCAAAATCCATAACATCCGGCATCTTTTCCTGAATAAGACTAAAGACCTGCTCATTAGGGATGAACAGCAGAACAAAATCCAGTGTATTTTCTGAAGGATTTATATAATCGCGATTCTGGATCTCTTTAATACGGTCTTTGACATTCTTAATAAATTCCTTTTCATAATTATCCCGCTGGAGGCCTTCAGCGGCATTGACCATTTGAAGATAATTATCCAAAGGGAATTTGACGTCCATATTGATGCAATGCCCTTGGGGCAAAAGAAATGTAAAATCCGGCTTGGTTGCAGTGGTATTGACATTTTGCTTGAGATAATTGACATTCTCGATAAGGCCGGCATAATGAATGATATCTTCGGCCATGCGTTCTCCCCACTGCCCGCGGAGTTTCACATTACCTAAGATATTGTTCAATTTGATAGTTGTTTCCTGGAGTTTCTGGGTGGCTTGGTGAGCATTCTTGAGTTCATTCTCGAGGCTGCCAAATTTGCGGGAACGGTCCCCTTCAGACTCTCTGAGCATTAGCTGATATTTGTTCAACTCTTCTTTAAGGCCTGCCACAGTTTGGTCGATCGCCTGTTTACGCAGCTCCAGCTGTGAGACCGCCTCGCCTTGGGAGAGTTCCATCTGCTGGCGTGCGGTTTGCAGGATCTGCTCCTGAGCCAAACGCATTTCCTGGGTAATTTGTTTGCGCATGAAAAAAACCAAAACAGCCATGGTCGCAATCAAAATAAGAATACCGGCGATCCCTAAAAGAATGACGGGCATGGTAGCTTCTCCCATTTGACCTGTTTGCCTTTATGATCAAAATACACGTACACCTCATCCTTTGCTAATCTATATATAGCATAACGGTACAGCCATCGCTGGCCGCCGTCATCCAAATCTTTTTTAAGAATTGGATCGCCAAAAGAACTCACAAACGAAGCTTTATCTTTATAATTACCGATAGACCCTTGCGCAATGACCTTGGTCAATACATCATAATGATCATCAATGGTTTTGACCAAGCGATGTTGATTATCTTTTTCACGTGCATAATCACCTAAAACCGATAGCTGTTCATTATTAGAAATAATGGCACAGCCGGAAAAACCAAACAGTATTACAAATAACCAGGAGATAATTATTTCTGATCTCATACTCTTCTTTTTTATTTACTGATCCGGATCTTTTCTTCTTGCAATTGATCCAGGATCACGACGATATCCCTCAGCCTTTTTTGAATGTCCTTAAGGCGGATACCGTATTCCTTGATCATATTAGGATCGCGGCCAAAGGAATCGCTTAAGAAACGGGACTTCACATAGCTTTCCGTTTCTAATTGCTTGTTTTCATTCTCCAAAGCCCGGCTTTCTTTTTTGATCTCTTCTAATCTCTTCAAAGCTTCATTATGACGCTCATGAGCCTGCTTTAACTGCGGATTCTTGATGTCTTCGGTTTTGTTCTGTTTTTTATTATCCGAAGGCCCCGCTGCCTTGGGTTTCTGACCCGCCTTCTGGATCTCCATCCCTGCTTTTTTCTCCAGGTAATAATCCAGATTGCCGTGATAATTCTTAAGTTCGCCTGGGATCACTTCGACGATATGGTTGGCGATATTCTTGACAAAGAACAGATCATGGCTGATAAAGCATAAGGTGCCTTCGTATTTCTGAAAACAGCTGGTCAAAGCCTCCACCCCGTCGATATCCAAATGGGTGGTCGGCTCATCCAGGCAGATAAAATTTGGCGGGTTAACTAAAAGTTTAGCCAGGATCAAACGGCTTTTCTCACCCCCTGACAGAACACGCACATGTTTAAAGACATCATCACCCCTAAAGTTAAATACACCCAATAAGGTGCGCATCTGGGCTTGCGGAATACTGCGCTCGGTGGCAGACGCCAATTCTTCAAAAACCGTACGCTGAGGATTTAAAACGTCAAGCCTGGTTTGGGAGAAATAACCAAGGTTCACCTGATGACCTAGCTTGCGTATGCCAGCGTCTGGCTCCAAAACGCCGGCAATCATTTTCAGAAGAGTGGATTTACCCGCACCATTGTGGCCGACCAAACATAATTTTTGCCCCTTGGTGATCTCAAAATCCAAACCCTTATATATTTGCTTCTCGCCGTAAGCTTTATCAATCTTACTCATCGTCAAAACGCTATAGCCACTCTCCACCGTCGCTGGGAATTCAAAATCACGGATGGAATGTTTTTCCTGCGGGATACGGATTACTTCCAGACGATCAAGCATTTTACGTTTATTGCGCACCGCGGAGGACATGTTGGGCTGAGCATGAAAACGTTCGGCGAAACGCTCTAATTGCTCACGTTTAGCCTCAACCACCTTCTGTTGTTTTTCCAAGGAACGATTACGAATCTCCTTGGCTTCTTCATATTCTTCATAATTACCTTTTACCTTAGTCATTCTGGCATCATCGAGAACAAGAGTATAATTCGTGACATCGTTAAGAAAGATCTTATCATGCGAGATAATGATAAACGTCCCATCGTAATTGGCTAAATAACCTTTGAGCCATATGGTCGCTTCCAGATCCAAATAATTAGTAGGCTCATCGAGCAGGATCAAATCATATTTATAGGTCAACATCCTGGCCAATTGGGTACGCATCTGCCATCCGCCGGAAAGATGGGCAATGGGCTTATGGAACTCTTCTTCCTTGAAACCTAAACCCATCAGGATCTTCTCTGCTTTGTGTTCCAGATCATAGATCCCTTTATGTTCCAACTGTTCCAAAATATCCCCATAACGAGGACTATCAGCTTTATGTTCATCTTCAAGTTTGTGTTTTTCTTCGAGAAGACGGCGGATCTCTTCATCGCCAGAAGTCATCTCTTCCATCACCGTACGGTCAGAAGCATATTTGGCTTCCTGGGCCATGTACCCGATATTAAGACCTTTTTGAATATTCACTGAACCTTCGGTGGGCTCCATCTGGCCTAGGATAATTTGAAACAAGGTGGATTTACCGGCACCGTTAGGTCCTGTTAAACCGATGCGTTCACCGGGAAAAATACTTAAGGAAACATTTTCCAAAAGCATTCGCTCGTCGAAATTCTTGGATAAATTACTGATTGTAATCATTTCAAAAGTCCTACTTCCTGTTTAGTTAAAATTCTCCACTGTCCTTTGGGCAAATCACCTAACAACAATTTACCCATCGACAAGCGGCACAAATACGTAACATAATGGCCCACACTTTTGGCCATCATGCGGATCTGGCGTTTTCGACCTTCATTAAGGGTGATCTTAAATTCGGTATCCGTGCCATTATACTTAACTTCCATAATACGGCAAGGGGCAGTTTTTTTACCTTCCACCATGACCCCGCCTTCAAGTTTTGATTGTTTGGGCTTGGTCAACTCGCCTTTGACGCGTACCAGGTACATTTTATCCGCATGGAATTTCGGATGCGTTAAATGAAATGCCAGATTGCCGTCATTGGTCAATAACAAAAGCCCTTCGCTGTCACGGTCAAGCCTGCCCACCGGGGCCAAATGGCGCATGGACGAAGGCAACAGATCCATCACTGTCTTATCCGCATGCATATCATCCTTGGTCGTGGTGAAACCCGCGGGTTTATTAAGCATCACGTAGGCATATTCTTTAGTACCGATTATTTGATTGTCAACCATGATCTCTTCACTGCCTTCAACCGGGGTGGAGGGCTCTTTAACAATACGGCCGTTGACCTTGACCCTGCCGGCCTGAATAATATCCATCGCATCCCGACGGGAAGAAACACCGTTATGTGACAAAAACACCTGTAATCTCATGATTCCCTGTTCCTTTCTTGGGCCTGGGGAGTTTTAAGTCGTACGCTGGCGTAGAGCTTCGTAAAGGATGATGGCAGCTGAGATAGACACATTTAATGAGTCTGCGATACCGTTCATAGGAATTTTGACGGTCAGATCTGCGAGCTTTAGCCAGGATTCAGATAGCCCTTGATCCTCACTGCCTAAAACCAGGGCCCAAGCCCCTTTAAAGTCAGCCTGAGTATATAATTTTTGAGCTAAAGGCGCCGTAGCACAGATCCTGATCTTCTTTGATCTCAAGAATGAAGATATTTCCGACGGACCTGCACAAACAACGGGAATACTAAAAATAACTCCTGTACTGGAGCGAATGACATTGGGATTATACACATCGGTTTTAGGATCACAAACTAAAACAGCCTCGACCCCCACACCATCGCAAGTCCGTAACACCGCACCCAAATTGCCGGGTTTTTCAAGAGATTCTAAGACCACCACCAAAGGCTGGGGAGATAGTGTTAAATCTTTTAAGCCCAAAAGAGGTATGGGGGCCAAAGCAATAATTCCGTCATGACGCTCACCGTAGGCCAACTTCTCCATGATCTTGTCGCTCACTTCAATAAGTTCAATTTTGCCGGCTGATAATTGTTTGAGTAAGGCTTCCTGTTGTCCCTTAACATAAAAAATCTTATCCAGGACAAGACCGGCTTTAAATGCCCGCTGGATTTCTCGCACACCGTCGATAATAGTCATCCCTTGAGCACGACGCTCACGGGCTTCGCGTAAGGCCTGGACTTTTTTGATCAATATATTTTGAAAACTGATTATTTTTTCCATTTTAGAAAATCATCCGCTCAACACTTCTGGTTCCTTATGATAAATCGTAATAACGATAACAGCAACTAAAACAAACAAAGCTGCAATAGCTGTTTGAGCATCCAATTTCTCTCCTGCTAAAGCCCATCCTAAAAATATGGCTACCACCGGATTTACAAAGGCATAGGTGGAAGTCCGCGCCACACCCACGTTCTTTAAAAGCCAAATATAAGCAGTAAATCCCAGCAAAGAACCGAATACAATCAAATAGATCAACGCCTCGATCGACTTAGCACTGAAATCGCTCACATGAAGATGTCGATATTCGCCGAGCACTAACCCCATTAATAACATTAAAATCCCGCCGCCGATCATTTGCATTGACGTCGATATGAGAGGCGATTTAGGTAAATGGGCATTACGGGAATAAATAGAACCAATGGCCCAGCAAAATGAGGCTAATAAAAGTAACAGCGCCCCACCTAAATGAATACTGTGCTCCCCATGATGCAGATGATACGGAGCCATCAAAAGCCAGACACCTAAAAAACCCATCCCGATACCAACAAATACCCCTGCAGATGGCCTTGCACGAGCCATCCACCACTCAAGCAAAACCATCCATAAGGGGACAATAGCTATGAATAAAGCCGTAAGGCCCGATGGGACAAAACGTTCAGCATAAACAATACAGCCATTACCCCCCAGCAACAGAAACCCTCCGGAGATAAATGCTGTCTTCCAGTGTTCTTTCTGGGGAGAAGCTTCTTTATTCTTAAGACGGGCAAAGGCGTAAAGTAAAAGGCCCGCCACAAGAAACCGCAAACCTGCTGATAAAAGCGGCGGCAAGGTTTCAACAGTAAAACGAATGGCCAAATAGGTAGAGCCCCAGATCAGATAAACAGCCGCCAAAGCAATGATCACCCGGGTTCTAAATGATATGGCTTGATTAATAGTGGACGGAACAGCCATAAGATTTAGTGGTATTTACAGCAACGGGCATTCCATTCATGGCCGCATTCAGGGCCGCACTGACATAATTTTTAGCAGTTTTTAAATCCGCCATATCCGTGCCCGGGGTATCATCAATGGCCCCTTGATAGATCAAGATCCCTCGAGGATCTATAATGAACATATGCGGGGTAGTTTTCGCACCATATAAATGACCAACCTTGCCATCCGCATCTATTAAAACTGCCGTCGGGGAAGCGCCTTTGGCCTTCACATATTCATTAAATCCCTGTGGTGTATAACTACCCTGTTTGCCGGGTGCAGAAGAATTGATCGATAACCACACAACCCCACGGGACGTATACTCTTTTTGTAAATTAGGCATATTGCCGCTGTCATAATGCTTTTTGACAAAGGGGCATTCAGGATTGAACCATTCCAGGACTACAAATTTCCCTTTATAGTCCGACAGCGAATGTTTTTGCCCATTGCTGTCTGTTAAAGTAAAATTAGGCGCCGCTTGATTGCTGGCCACTTGAGCCCAGGCTGCCGTTGAAACTAAAACTAAGATTGCAACAGCACTTAGTAATACGTTTTTAATTGTTGACATGATCTTCTCCTTTAGGATGAGACACTTTTGATTCTTTCTAAAATTATACCAGGTGTTATGATCTGTGGCAAAATATCTGGAGCATTTGCACCCGGCGGATAATAGACATAAACAGGAATACTATCCCTGCCCAATGAAGACAGCGCTTCGGTAATGGCAGGATCATATTTAGTCCAATCTGCTTTAAAGGCTATGATCCCTTCCTTTTTAAAAGCACTGACCACTCTAGGGTTTTGCAATATCAAACGGTCATTGACCTGGCAGTTAATACACCAATCCGCTGTAAAATCTATAAACACCCCATGCCCGCTCTGACGTGCCTGACTCACTGCCACCGAAGAATAAGCCTGCCAGTGGATTTCATGGGAAGGTTTGTAAAATCTTGATAAATCCCCTAATCCGGTTTGTATTCCGAATATCCATAACAACCAAATGACACACGCCAGTAAAATAGCGCCGAGCACTCTTTTTAATTGTATCATCCACAATCCCGGCTTTGGGACAAAAGATAAAAGTGACGGAAAAGCGCTCAATAGCACAAAAGGCAACGCCAATCCCAATCCCAAAAATGTGAAAATCCCAAATCCGACGACCCCTGGCTGACTAATAGCTGCCGTTAGTGCCGTTCCCATAAATGGCGCTGTGCAGGGACTAGCAACAATCGTCGTGATGACCCCACTGACAAAGCTGGCCTGGTATCCGGTTTGATTGACCGGCAAACCGCCGATCGATGGAACTGAAAATTCAAAAACACCAAAAAGATTAAGGGCTAAAATAAATAAAACCAACGCCACGATAATAATAAAAACCGGCGATTGGAATTGGAACCCCCATCCAACAAATTGACCGGCAGATTTTAAAATAAAAAGCAATAAGGCCAGGGCCCATACCGTTGCAAGAATTCCCAATGAATAGATCAATGAATGACGAAGGGCAATCTTTCTATCCGGATGACGCTCAACTAAGTGAAGCACCTTGATCGATAAGACCGGCAGCACACAGGGCATTAAATTAAGGATCAACCCGCCGATCAAGGCAAATAAACAGGCAATAAAAAATGGGATCCGTACCGCTGCCAATTCAACGGGTGCTTGAATGAGAATGGCTTTTATTCTTCCGCCCTCATCCCAACCCGCAGGGTTAACCGCGATACCATCGAGCGTTTTCAAAGATCCTTGATAAATATTGGATTTAGCTAAAATCACTTCATATCCATTACTTATTTTCTGCGTATGTTCTAGCGCGGCATGATCAATGACATCATCACGATAAGGATAAAAAACTATATCACCTTGAGTCTTCACTACGCCTTGAATATCCAGGCGCCATTGTTTGTCGTCAAGGATAGCATGGCTTGTGATAGAAGGAATCGACTGTGGCAGATTCTGACGAGCCTGATCAAAAACACCCTTAAAGCTATTAAATATAACGCTGGAATTACTCGTTGCTACAGCCAAAGGTATATCTAATTCAGCCTGACCAGGAATACATATATCCTGGCAGGTCAGCCATTTGACGTGAGCATGAAGAACGAAATCTTTTAAAGATGGAAAATTCGCATCAACACTTACCGGTACTAATAATAAAACCTCATGTTCATACCCGTAACTCGTCAATGGCCCCACATTTATACGCTCCGGATAAGGCCATTGAATATCTCCTAGCCTTATACCTGATGGCAACTGCCATTTTATTTTAGGCGTAAGTCCGGAATCTCCAGGATTTTGCCAGTACGCATGCCAGCCATCATCCAAAATCAAATCAACACCAACCCAAAATGTCTTCCCGGGAACAACCGCATCTTGTTCACTGACAAGTCGCACATGGGTATGCGCCTGATAAACTTCTTGGGCAAAAACAGGATTAATGATCCCAAAAACAAATAATAATAAACAATAAATTCTTTTCATAGTGGCCTTTTTATTACCTCAAATATACCACAAAATTATACATCATCCACCAATGACAAAAACTTCCTGCCAGCACAAAAAGATGCCATAATTCATGGGTGCCGAACCAAGGATGAAAATTAATATGCTTTAAATTAAAAACCCCTGCTCCGACGGTATAGAAAATCCCTCCTGAGATAAGCCAAAATAGACCTGCCGGAGGCATTGCCTTAGTCAAAGGAACCCAGGCTATGACCAGAAGCCATCCCATCAGAATATAAAAAATAAAAAACAAAGCAATAAGCCATTTAGCCGATTGACGAAAAACCAGTTTTAAAACAATACCTGTAAGAGCCAGTGCCCAATTGACCCCAAACAAACTCCAGCCCCATCCCCCGCGCAAAACAACTAGACAAATTGGCGTATATGTCCCCGCGATCAAAAAATAAATCATCGCGTGATCAACCTGTTCCAAAATTCGATTGGCCGTTTTAGAAACATTCAACGTATGATAAAGCGTGCTCATCGTCCAAAGGGTGATCAAACTGACCCCGTAAATACTAAACGATACCACCTGCCATACGCTACCCTGTACTGCCCCACGATACACCAATAAAATGGTAGCAAGGACAGACAAAAGGACAGCAGAGACACCAATTAAACTACGGATGGGATATTTGAGGGTATTTAACATTTTCAAATATCCATAAGGGCTTTAATAAGAATTGAATGCTCACCGGTCCCCAGTAGCGTGAATCCCAACTGTTTTTCATGAAATCACTTAATAAAATGTATTTACCACTGCCTATCGTGCCTTCTCTCTTTTTATAAAAAACCTTCAATGTCCTTCCTGATGAATCACGATCCATTATACGATACGAATACCCATTTAATTCTAAAAATCCATCCTTAAAATTGAAATGGTCACCTGATATCCCTTTAATCACCTTAAGGACCAAAACAGTTCCGGTAGCACAATTGCCTTGAGCTAAATAGCGCCTGTCAATGCCGTATTGAGCGATCTGTGTGGTCAAGCAGGATGCCGCATAATCGCCTCTTTGGGGAGAACCTTGAATTTTCATATAAATCCCATAGGGCAACGAATGCGTAAAAATATTAAAATAAAATATATGCGTGAGGTTTAAAACGAGAAATCCAACAAGGATAAAAAGCATGCATTGTATTGTTTTCATCTACTTTAAAATCAAATCGTTTAACCAGATTGCTCCCAATACATTCGAAAGGCTGATAGAAATTCTCCTGGGGTCACAACGGGAATCGATAAATAGTCACGCACCTGAACCGTTTTAAAATGTTTCGTATTTAACGTGACCAGGTAATCCATCTTCTGCGATTTAACAGCTGCTACAATCGGGGCATCATTAATTTCAATCACTTTACCAGCTTCTCGTACAGCTTGAGGTTTTGGGTCATCAATCAAGAGAGGCGCCAAATTCTTTATAAAAATCCGGAATTGACTAATTAGATGTGGAAATTTATTAAGAAATACGCGATCAGCTTCTATAAGAACATGCTGGCTGATGACGATGCGGATCTCTTCTGCTTCTCCTATATCCAAAATAGCGGCTGAAGCTCCAGTTCTGGATACTAAGCCGGCAATCAGTACATTAGTATCAATGAAAACTCTCCATTGATTATCAGGCATATTTATCCTGGACATAACCCTTCCGTTCATTTTTTAGGTCACTGAGCAATGTTTCCAAAGTGATTCCCTTTTCTTTCATGCTTTTTTCAACATTTTTAGCAAGGGCCACTCGGGTTAGCCGTTTGGGGGTCAACATAAGGCATTGCCCAACAACAAACACATTTAGCTGGGTTTCATCATCCATTTTCAAAGCTTCTCGCAATTCTTTGGGAATAGTCAGCTGCCCCCTCCCCCAAAGTTTAACAGATTTAGGAAATGAACTTATCATAAATCCTCGCTTTCCTGATAATAATCAGATTAATTCAGTAAATCAGAATAACTCTGAATTAAATATAACACCTATTCAGGAAGCAGTCAATTATTGCTACGCATTTAAACAAATTCCGATATAGTTCACCAAATTAGAAACATACGGTCGTCTGCAGTCACCATATGTGTACGCAGAAACTACACGGTTAGTTATATGATCTTCGATATATTGATCGTTCTCACACCCTCCCTTGCCTGACGAGTCATAGGTCTCTGCTTGAGAAGAAGCAACGAGCCATTGGCATTGACTATCCGTATACCCGGCCGGTAACGGAATGGTTCCTCCGTCACCTATACTTCCGGTGATGACAAATACCGGCGGCGCTGTTGGCCCGCCAGGAATGCCTATGGTACTTGTGACCGTTACCCCTGAAACATTGGATAAAGGTAACTTTGAAGCTACAATATTTTGTGCACCATCGAGAACATTTGTCGAAACAGTCAAAAGTGAAGATGTTGAACTTATTGTATAGGCATTATTAAATGGATTCTGCGCAATCCAGCTTGCTGGGAGATACCCGGAAGATTCAAGGTCTCCCGGCGGAGTATTTATCGACGACGGCCAGCCTGCCTTCTTTTGAAGATAATAACTGCGAGCCGCATCTTGAATATTTTGGATTTCCAACGCTGTCTTTGTCCCAGCTTTATCCAAATAAGATCTATACATAGAAGGAACTGCAAATGTTAATAGCACTGTTAGAATAATAACAACTATCGTCAACTCTAACAGGCTAAAGGCTTTTTCATTCTTTGTATAAATATTGAAGATCATAGTCAAGCCTTCCGCTGAACTCATTCGGTATACTTTGCGTAACACTTATTTGCTGCCCTGTTGGCACGGGAGTTATATTTAAGAAACATCCCTCGGCAGGGTCTAACAATAAACCCTTTGGAATCGTCGTTGATACGGTGACTGAATTATTCCCAAAAGTTAAAAAATACTTCCCCCCCAAGGGACTGAAAGACACCGTTTGCGGTATATACCTTGGCGCCAAGCTTGAGATGCTTGCCGGCCATGTCAGCTGAGCACGATCACTGGAGCTGGAACTATAATACTCAATGGCTGCCTGTGCGATGAATTCCATTTCCCGTACGGTGGCTTGATATTTAGCACGATTAATCGAATCTATACCATTACTCATAATCGTAACTAATAAAATACCAATAATCACCATTGCTATCGCTAATTCCAACAAAGTAAACCCATTTTTCATTGCAAGGTTGTTGACCATGTTTGACTTGATGCTGTATAACTTGGTGCGATGGCTGATATTTTAGTTAATGCCGTAGATAACTTTGCCGCGGGTAGCGCGGGAACAGCGGTTAACGCAATATCAAGCATGGTTGAACTGCTAGCATCAACATTTACGGCATAATCCCCTCCCCAGGGATTTGTTGATGTAGCTGTAAACTGTGCCGGCAAATAACCTGTGGCTAATTTGGCAAAAGTTATCCCTGTATATTGACCTCCATTGTCATTGGCCCATTCAACGCAAGCCGTTTGGATAGCTTTAATGCTCGCGATGGCATTAGCAATACGGCTATTGTCCGTCGCTGTTTGCCCTAATGGCACAACAACCAGTAAAATGATACTGATAATCACAAGAGCAATGACCATTTCGATAATAGTGAAACCGTCCTGTTTGTTTTTCTTCATTCCGTTCATTTTTTGTTCTCCTTTCTATTGGTTCATTTAAATACACCTTCATTCATCTGGCTCATATTGCAGTAAATGGGCAAAATAAATGTGCAAAGTATCATCAACAAGAATAAAGCAGCCATGATCAATAAGGATGGCTCTACCATGGCTATCATCGCTCCTATCGATTCCTTAGTCTTAATGTCGTAATATTTAAAAATTCGTTCAAAATATTGAGGCAGAAATCCGCTAACTTGACCTTTAGCCAAATTCTGATAAACAAAGGGCGGAAAAAATGGATCTTGTTTGAAGGCGTCCCCTAATGACGACCCTTTAAAGATACGCTCCTGAATTAAAACCAATTTATCTGTAATATAAGTCTTGTGGGCTTGATGAATATTGGTGATCGTCTGGATAATGTTGACTCCGCTCTTCTGATAGACATACAAATTCAAGAACACTTGTGATAACTCGATGTTTTTGACGAGATTCCCTAATAATGGGACATTAAAAAATGCTTCCATAAGACTTTCTTTATAATTCTCACTAAGGAACTTAATGAAACCCATGCCCCCTGCTAAACATATAAGACCCTCCCACCAATATTCTTTGATGAAACCTGCATACCCAATCAAAATTGCCGCGGATAAACTTTCCTTTGCCCCCCGAGGCAGAAATGCTTTCATTAAGGGGACTAACTTTAAAGACATAAATATCGTCAAACCTGTCAATAAACAAAAAATAACACCGGGATAAATTAACGATCGGATGATCTTATTTCGATTTTCATTCTTTAATTTGTAATATTGAGCCAACAGATCTAATAATTCCGGAATGTTCCCCGTCTTTTCAGCCGCACTTAGGGAAATACAGACAATCTTGGGGAATATCCTGGTATTTTCGAATGATTCTTCCAAAGAGCGCCCATCATTGATGAAATTACTTATCTTTTTCAGGGCCTCTTTCAATGCAGGATTAGAGCTGGTATCATTCAAGGTGTTAATTGCTTCATTGACTGATAATCCGCATCTTTGCATATCAGCAAAATCCTTAAAGAATACTGATAATACCCAAGAAGATAATTTGTAATTCTGAAATATACTTTTGCCCCATGCTGCATAATCAGGTGAAATGCTCAAAATCTCTAAATTGTAGATAATGGCCTGATTTTTAATGTCCTCTAAACTCCCTTCGAGAGTTTGAGTTATTTCAGAGCGTTTGGCGGTTAAGGCTTCTATTTTCCAATACATAATCTATCCTAAAACTCTGATCGCTTCTTCAATAGAAGTCTCACCTTTTAATATCAATGTCTTCATATCATCGATCATGGACCTATAAGTGCCCTGTTTCCTTAATTGTGAATATATCTCCCCTAAAGCATTTCTTCCGATGAGCTCTTTGATTGCAGGATCAATAAGCATGACTTCAGCAACAACTGTCCTTCCCAAATACCCCAAACGGCAACGCTGACAGCCATTAGAGCTAAACAGCTTCTGATTCTTATAACTTAAATACTTTGCTTCATAAGCTTCCAATATTTCAAAGCGCCCCTCGAACGAAATTTTACAAAAAGGGCAAAGTTTTCTGACTAATCTCTGGGAAACCACGGCTACCAGGCAGCTGGAAATATTTACCGCATCAACCCCCAAATCCTTTAATCTTAAAATGGCTGATATCGGGTCATTTGTATGCAAGGTTGAAAGAATTTGAAGTCCGGTGTTGGCTGCACGCAAAGATTCTTCCGCCGTTTCCCTATCCCTAATCTCACCAATTAAAATAATATTGGGGTCTTGACGCAAAAATGCCCTAATAGCCACTGCAAAGTCCAAATTTTGTGACTGTTCAATCTCGACCTGTGACATTAACGAATGGGTGATCTCGACAGGGTCCTCGATTGTAATAATTTTCTTAGAAATCGATTTGATCTGATTTAATATGGCTGAAAGAGTCGTTGATTTCCCGCTTCCCGTAGGCCCCGTAACTAAAATCAATCCATGAGGAACCATGATCGCTTGATTAATTAATTTCTGATTGTTTTCTGAATAACCTAAACTTTCCAAAGGTATGGAGGCCCGGACTTTGTCAAGCAGACGCAAAACGATACCTGGCCCATGGATGGTCGGTATCTGTGAGAATCGGACATCAACCAGCCTGTTCATTTCACTAAATTCATGATCAAAACGGCCGTCCTGTATGCCGTAGTCACAGGGATTTCCCTTACATTTAGTTAAAATGATATTAGCCAATTTCGAAATATATTCCGGTTTTAGACAACTGATCGGAGTTAATAAACCATCGATCCTGAATCGTATATCGGTTGTTTTGCCGGTAGGCTCTATATGAATGTCACTGCTGCGGGTAATGATCGCCAGATTAATAATGCCATTAAGCCACGACGCTAATGAATCAATCCCTTCTGATTTCAACGATTCAATCTCTGAAAGCAGTTTTTGCCTGCTTTGCTCTAATCTGATCAAGTCCAGGGCATTTCTGACATCGCTTTCTGCTCCTATGTAAAAATTGACACCTTTGTTACCAAAATGATGCTTAAGAAAATCTGTGACCTCGACATCATCTATAAATGAGACTACGAATGATGGGATGTTCCCATTTTTTAATGGGAAAATTTGATGTATGCAGAAATAATCTAATCCTATCTTCTCAATAGCCATGTAATCAGGAACATATTCACTCTTAAACCGTTTCCAATTGATCTGTATTGAAAGGCAGTCCGCTAACACGTGATCATTAATAAAATTGTGATGTTTTAATATGGTGCCTATACGGACCTTGGGGTTCGTTTTCTTATATTCAAGGCAGTGATCAAGCTGATCTTGAGTGATCAATTTTTCTTCTATCAATATCTCGCCGATCTTGGCTAACATTCTCTATTCCGGTTTATAGTCAAAGGTTTTGGTCATCTCCTGCGGCACATTAAAATGCAATGTTACGCTTGAGTCAGAAATGGCAACAACCTGAATATTGTCCGTAGGGCTGGCTTTCTCTTTAACCTGGAAACTTGTTCCGGCAATGGAAAGGATCGCCTCTTTTTTAACACTATCCCCACCGATATATTGGACCTTAACTTCCGGCAAACCATTTTGGCCGTCCGTTGATGGCTCTTTAAAAGTACCCATGTTCTCCATTCTTAATTTATTAATTTCCGCAAGGGCCTTTTCCTGTTGGAGCTCAAGATCGGTCTGCTCAAGTTTGGTCTTTAAATATTTGGTTTGCTTTTGTTCTTCTCGGTCACGATCAAGTAGTGTTTGAATGGCATTATCATCTGAAGGGGCCTGCTCAACGGGCAAAACCGGTGCAGACTGCTTGACTGAAGGCAAGGCTTCGTCACCTTCCGTTGCCGCAATTTCCGTTTTTGATGTCAATTTCCACAGGATCGTACCAATGACAAAAATAGCTAGCAAAGAAAAGATTAGAACCTTATTTAAGATCAATTTCTTAAAGTCCATAAATTTCTCCTTTAACAATCAAATTATTGTTATCCTTGCTTATTTCCGAGGCCATAAAATCAGTATTCTTCTCTAATTCATGGATATCGTCTAATACCGTCCCCATATCCGTTTCTTTAGAAAACTTGTCGACCACAATTTTAATCCTTAGTCCTTTGACGCCCTTATAACAGGTATCAATATAATGTGCAGAGACATCTTCCGCGTCACGATCTTCCTCAAGCCCAACATTCATGTTTGTCCCGCTGTAGCTTTCCAGTATCCTTGATTGATTCATCACCAGACCATATTCCGTGGACAGAAGCACGCCTTCGCGTTTGACCAAAGATCCTTTTTCTCTTATCTCTTGTCGCATACTAAAATTGTTTTCCCGCAGCTTTTGATCTTCATTCTTTAGATTGTTTACCTGTGCTTTTATAGACATCCCTCCATTCACCAATATCATCAACACAACAATTGAAATAAGAATGATGATCCTATTCATAATATTATTCTCAAACGTTTGCCCGGCTGATTATTAACAAAGATGTCTTTGATATCCGCACTCTTCAAAATCCTTGCTTTTGGAATAGGATCAAATGTCTCGCCCTCAACAGTAGATAATGACAACTCAAAGTCCCAATGGTCTGATTTTGTAAATTTGAATGAATCAACCTCATAACTCGCGGGAATCAGATTAAGAACAGCAAGGTAGGCTATTCCATAATTAAGGCGTTTTTGTCGCTTTAAATCTTCATGGTAGGTTTCTCTATCAATTAAACCCAATTGCTCATTTAATTGTTCATTGATTTTCCGGGTTAAATCAGTTTTACTCCTGACTATGTCTAATTCGACCTTATTATACAAAAAATATAATAATCCAAGCGTTGCCATAAACAATGACAGAAGCAATGTTGTTATATTCTTCCTTAATTCTGATTCTTTTCGCTTTTTAAGGATCTCCTCGGGCAATCTGTACTTGATCTCGGTCTTATTATCTTTTAATCCCTCCAAAGCAGGATACGCAATATTTAAATATTCAACAGGCAATTTTTCTTCATTTTTAGAAATTTCAAAAGCTAATGATTGATTATTAACAACGATGATAAATTCTGTTTTTTTCTTACTTAAATATTCCTCATTCTTTTTATAAAAATCAATCTGTGAACGTCTGATTTCAGGCATTAAATCTTCACCATTATTGGCGATAAGTCTTGTGCGACTAAACTTATTACCATCAAAAACAGTTAACAGCCTTTCAGCTCCAAGATCATCCACAAATACTACAGTTTTATCTAGATCGAACTTCTGATTGATCAGTGTATTGCGAAGAGCAATGCCGTAAGGAATGAAAGATCCGATTTTCTCCGGTGGAATTAAAGAATAAACCTCCCTTACTCTTTGTTCCTTAATCCCAATGACTTGAAAAAGATTATTATCAATCCGTTCATCCTGAATAATGTAGGCCTCATGCTGGTAAAGCTCCTTGAATTTACGCACAAGGATACTATCTCTCTTCTCTATTGGGATTTCCACAGCAGCCGCGATCAGAACATCAACATCAACTACACAAAGATCCACCTTATCAATAAAGCCTAAAGTATCCTTATCGTTTTTGTCTACACGGCGGACATTGACACCATCGCTAATAAGAATATCGTTGTTAAACAAGAGATAATTCATCGTATTTACTTTCAAATATTCTTAATTACAATTTTCGGCGTAATAAGAATGACTAACTCTGTTTTTTGATTTGATTTAGCTTTATATTCAAAAGCATTCCCGAAAAAAGGGATCCTATCAAGATACGGGACCCCTTGGGTTGAATTATTTCTCGTAGAACTGATAAGGCCACCTAAGATCAATGTTTTGCCGGGGCTTAGACCAACATTGGTCGTAATGCTTTTTGTTGAAACTTGCGGCTCCTGGATGGTTAGACCGTTGCCCACAGGCACATTATTCATAGAATCAAGCGTATTTACCGCTGCGGAAATATTCAATACCGTTTTATCATCTGCTATTTTTGCTTCCAATCTCATGGTTAACCCATCTGAAACTTCAGAAGTGATCACATTGGATTGAGTGACATTATTCCCTATAGTTTGCCCTGTTCCTGAAATATAAGGAATGCTGGTTACTTCCTGAATAATGCACGGGAACATATTAGAGACTGTAATCGAAGGCCGGCTGACAATATTCACTGATCCCATTGAATCCAGCGCTTTAAGCACCATTGATACCCCTCCATTCGTTGTACCGCTTCCAGAATCAGGGCCAGTGGCTGATAGAGTAAATAACTGTCCGCTTAAAAACCCCGCTGAAGAAAAATTTGTCGAGGCTGTGATGTTATTAAGTCCCGCCAACTTTCTAGCGATTGAATTCCAATCAATACCAGTTTCATAATCACTAGACAGGGTCACTTCAATAATCTGGATCTCAAAACTCTGCTGACGTCCTAGACTCTCATTGATCGTTGAAACCAAATCCCCGATCTTGTCTAAAATCGCAGGTTTGTCAGTCACAATAATTGAGCCACTGACCTTGTTGATTGAATAACTCCCATCTTTCGGGGTGACCATTGATTTAATGTTATTCTCCAAATCAGTCCAAAGCGAAAGCTTAGGCGAAGTATTTTCATAATATATTCTCGTTCCAACATTAACTTGCTGATTTTGCTGATTTACCGAAGAAATATTTGTGTTATTACTAGTATTATTTGCAAAGGACTCATTTGAAGTCTCATCTGTAAAAGACTGGTCTACCGATGGCATTGTTATATTAAAGATCCTTGTTTCTGCTTCTGTGATGATCAGATCTTCCTGGCTCACTTTGAAACCATACCCGAATTTGTACAAAAGGCTTTTTAAGGCCCGCCATACCTCTATATTCTCAAGATTGATCGATGTCTTTTGGGAATCAATTTCCGGTGTCGTGATCACGTTATAGCCGGTGACCTGGGAAATTGTTGAAAGATAGATCTTTAAAGGCAGATCATTACCTTTTAAAGTGATCTTCAGGTTTAATTCCGGTGGCAAATTCGATGCCTGTTCTTGTTTTACCGTTTTACTTACGCGTTCTTTCTTTTCAACGACTCCTTCAGGGAGTATATCCATTTTAGTAGATATTATTTTATCTTCACTCTTGTCAATAGAAGCAGCCATCCTGTGAATAATCAATTTTGTATAAAAATTGTCGTTAGCAACAAACCGCAGGATATAATCTTCTCCTGATTCCCCACCGACCGTCATTTCCGCCACTTCTGAATCAGTGGGCATAATTTCCAGGGTATTGGGCTTTTTATCATTTCTTTGAACAATATAACTATCTGCTGCAAATCCCCTGATGACCGTATTGATGGGTTCAGGGAAAATCACGAAGGTCACGTGATCTTTTTTCACATGGACGTAAATTTCCTTACCATCGTAGACCATATCCTTTATCTCTGCCCTTGCGGATGACAAAAAAATTAGGGCGAAAAGAACACTTAGGAATAACTTTTTCATATTTAACCTCGTGAAATTGGTTTGATTTTCAAACAAAAGGAGTTTCGCACAGAATTGATATTTTGTCAATAATTAATTTGACTGGTAGGCAATTGTTTGATTAAAGAACAAATAATGTGTTAAAGAAATCAAACTTATGGATATAGAAAGGACTGCTTCATCGATGAGATTTTAAAAGTAAAAAGGGGACACTTTAAAGTGTCCCCTTTTTATAATTTTATTCCGAAGGCAGGCAGCATGCTGATGATGCCTGTTGAAAAGATCATTAGGATAAAAGCCCAATAAACGAATCTATTGAATCCCTTCAAATAATGCTCTCCCATTAATTTCTTGTTCGAGGCGATTATTCCTAATATAACGGCGGGGGCGATCAGCACCAGGATCTGCAGGACCATCAGATTAAGAGCAAGTTTGATGAGATTAAATGAAAATAACGGGATCAAGACAGCAGGGATTGATTCAATTAGATACACCTTAAACCAGTGCTTCTTCCCCCATCCCATGGCCTCGGTGACGCCCCAACAGCTTCCCAGGGATATAACGATAAGAGCAATGAAGGATGCTGTTATCAGACCGATCCCAAAAACATAAGGAGCAAAGTATCCGGCCACCGATACAAGGCTCTGCGAAAGGATTTTGGGAGATGTAAAATCAAGGGCATTTTTATTGATCCCAATAGCAGATACGGCGATGGCCACCATGATCAATTCGGAGAATATGGCGCCTATCAGAGTTTCGAATCTTATAGCCCAAACATCTTTATTACCCGTCCCCTTCTCTGCCGTCGCGGAGACTTGATAAAAAAGCATAAAGGGCATGATCACGGCCCCGATATTGGCGGCCAGCATGAAAATAAAATCCGGGGATGTGGAAAAATAAAACGGGGTGACTTCAATGCCATGACGCGCTGTCAGGAAGGCCGCTACGATCCATACGATGGAAAAAACAACTGAGGCGATCAGCAAGGGCTTTTCAGCCTCTGCATACTTTCTGTTATAGACCACCATCACATGAGCAAAGAACGCCAGCGGCACAGAAACCCAAGGAGACACTCCCATCATTTCAAAGCCGACAGCGATCCCGGTATACTCGACGATATAACTGATGATATCGACCAGGGCCATCGGTATTGCCGAAAGCACCGCAATACGCCGGCTAAAATTGACCCTTATCAGTTCGCCTAAACCTTGACCGGTCACTGCCCCCACACGGCCTGCCACTTCCTGGATCACATATAAAGGAATGACCAGCAGCATTAAAAACCAGACAAGCTTTGTTCCGTACTGCGCTCCGCTATCAGCAGCCGTGATGGCCGAGGCCGCATCCACATCAGCGATCATGACCAGCCACGCAGGCCCCCAAGTTTTAATGATCGCACCAACTTTTGCTTTGAACGCATTCATTTTAAAACTCGTACTCCATTACCCATTTCAATTCACCCCGGGGGGCAGCATCAGATATACCGAATAAATAACCGATATCATAATTGATATGATTGAATAAATGGCCATAGAAGCATGGACCCACTTGATGACCTTGCTGATTGTAATCTAACTGGTGAGAAATCGCACTAAAATCATTCCAATACTCAAAACCCGGCTCAAAATATTGGGACAGGCGATATTTAGTGCTCCAGGATATACCGGCATCCGTATGCGGGTCAGCGCCTCCCCCGACTTCTTTATTGAAACTGATATTAAGGGTATTGGTAATCTTCTGGAAATCTTTTTCCAACAGGATTTTCCCTTCAAATTGCCCTACCTGTTTATTGATAAGAGGAGCCTCATAAGCCAGATACACGCCGGGATCAAGCCAATATTGCCCTTTATCAGCAAGTTGAAAAATATTCTCCCATTCCATATGGGTCGCCTTAAACGGTGTAATGGCATCGGCGGTGGGTTGAGTTTCATTTTCAATCTCTAATTCTGTATGCCAAAAACTATTAACTCCGTAACCAACAGCTTCATGATATTCTTGCACGGCATTTTTATTTTTATGCGGATCAATATCATATACCCCTGTATTTTCTAACTCCCATTCACCTTGCTCCGCATTAGGTACAAAGACCTGTTTCTCGGCAAAAGCAGAATGAGAAAAGGCAAAAATACTAATAAGCCCTACAAGCATTATCGAAACATTCTTATTGATCTTCGGGATTGATGGATGGCCAACTGTTTTTACGGCAATGAATAGCCCTGCTATAGTTAATAAATAAACTAAAAGTTGTATGCCTGACGGCCTGTCTGTATACCCGACTAAGATATGCATGATCTTCCCTAATAGACTGCCCTCAGAAATAATACGCGACGTGTCCCAAACCATGGGTATTAGATCAGGCACCTTGCCGGCTGCAGATAAGTACCCAAAGGCCTGGGCCACCATACCGGCAACTAATAACATTAAAAGCCAGCTGGTCACTGTTAAAACCTTTTTAATAGGGATTTTTATGAGACCATAATAAATCACGAAACCTGCGATAATCCCCATACAGGTTCCTACAATGCTCCCGATAATCAATAAATATGTTTTGCCGCCTGTAACAATAGCACTGTAAAGAAACATGACAATTTCAGAGCCTTCACGCAAGACTGATAATGCCACCACCACCGTAAGCATATATTTGGGCTTTGTTCCCTTAATTACATCTTTGCCTATTTTTTTAAAATGTTGTGTTAATTCACGTGCATTGCGGTTCATCCAAATAACGGTCCAGCCAATAAGAACAGCCGCTATAAACAAAATGGTCGCATTCATCATTTCCTGCCCCATACCTTCAGCGGCTTGGGAGATAGCATCAGCAAAGCACGCAACTATCCCGGCACCAATGATCCCTAAGAATAAGCCCAGCCAAACCCAGGGCGCGCGATTAGGCAGGCCCTTGGTTGCGGCTAGAAGAACCCCCAGGATCAAGGCGATCTCCAATACTTCTCTAAAAACTATGATTGCTATTGAAAACATTCTAAAAGCCCTCCGAAGAATGAGACAATGAATTTTTATTGAGCAATGATGACGCCTTGGGCTGTATTCTGATGGAAATCACCGAAATATTTATAGGTCCCTTTTTGTAAGGGCCCAATAAAAACGATGATCTTTTTATTACCGGCGACGACTTTTTCACGATTTAAATCATAACTTTCAAATTCTTCTACGGTAGGGTCTTGATTATCAACGGTTATCTTGATCTTCTGATCTGCGGGGATCGTCAATTGGGACGGGATGAATTGATGGTTTTTGATCACAATGGTATTGAGCGTTTGAGCCAAAGACAAAGCCGGAAGGCAAACACCTGCACCTAAAACCAAATAAACAATTAAACGAAGGACCATTTATTCCCTCTCCTGAAGACTTTTTATGGATTTTCCTGTTGAATGACCTAACTAAGTCAACTAACGACTTAGTTTAATAGGTATTCTAATTTTGTCAAGGGGAAATCAAAAGCAGGCAAGATGAATTATTTATTATGATCACTTATTCACCGACGGAACATCAATAACATGAGACAAGGGATCACGAAACCTAAGAACAAAGAAACCCAGACAATCCATCCTTTTGTATACTTAAATGCCATGACAATGCCTAATATAGTCGTCACCAGTATCCCTATCGACATCAAAACGATCAACCACCGGAAAGGTGTCGATGACGGGACTTTTTTATCCTCACCCCATTTTTGGTTCTTATGCACTTGGGAAAGACTTCTTATGATCGCCGGCGGCTTATAGCTGCCATCTTTATTGGCCTCATGTAAATCAAAGGTCTGCCAAACTCCGCTAATGAGAAAAAAAAGCAAAAGAGGGGAAAAGAAAACCCCCAAATACAAATGAATATTTCTCATGACTTTGATATTCATAATAAAAAGATTGCTTCGCTTCGCTCGCAATGACACGAGCTACGTTTCCTATAATTTAACTATTTTTTTATCTTTTTTGCCTTTATATACGTTTCGCGTATCAAAGATCAGGCGTGCGCTTTTGTAAATCAAATCATAATTGACTGCTGAGTGATCCACCGCCACCACCACCACATTGTATCTCTTAAGAGTTGCCGGCGTCAGGTCTACAGAATTCAGATCCAATCCACCCAATTTAACATACGGTACTAGCGGATCATGATAATCCACAACCACCTGTCTTTTTAAAAGCTCGATGAATTTTAAAGAGGGCGATTTTCTAAGATCCTTAACATCCTTCTTGTAGGTCACGCCCAGGACCAGGACCTTGGCCTTCTCAAATGATTTACCCAATAGAGCCTTCAATCGCCCAATGACATAATGAGGCATATCGGAATTAGTATCCGCCGCAAGCTTGATAAACTTGGAATTAAATCCGTAACGTTTGGCTTTCCAATATAAATACAACGGGTCTTCGGGTATACAATGGCCGCCAACTCCCAACCCCGGATAAAACGGCATGAATCCAAATGGCTTGGTCTTAGCGGCGTCGATCACTTCCCAAACATCTATCCCCAAGGCATGACATGTTTGCGCGATCTCATTGATCCATCCGATATTGACAATGCGAAAAGAGTTTTCAAGAAGTTTGGTCATCTCCGCGGACCTGCAAGAAGAGACCAGATGAACATTTTTGATGATCTGACGATACAGTGCCCCTGTCAATTCTGTGCAAGCTTGAGTCAGACCTCCCACAACCTTGGGGATCTTTGTCACGATAAAATCTTTATTGCCCGGATCAATGCGTTCAGGAGAAAAAGCGACATGGAAATCTTTGCCTGCTTTTAAGCCGCTTTTCTCTAACTCCGGCTTGATCAACTCTTCTGTTGTGCCGGGATAGGTGGTGCTTTCCAGGATAACAAGCATATCTTTATGCAAATATTTGGTGACACTTTTGACGGCACTGACAATAAATGAAATGTCCGGGGTATACTTACGTTTAAGAGGGGTCGGCACGCAAATGATCACAACATCAGCCAGGGATAAAGAACTAAAATCCAGGGATACACTAAAGAATCCCCGACGAATGATGCGGCCTAAACAGGCATTGGACACATCAGGATTATAACTTTTCAAATCCTGAATGCGCCCTAGCCTATGGGCATCGGTATCAATGCCCAGTACCCTAAACCCTTTTTCTGCGAATGCGACAGCCAGGGGCAAGCCGACATAACCCAGCCCGATCACCGCGATGCGTGCCTGTTTGTTATTGATTTTATTCTTCAACTTGATAGACATAAGGCTTCATTATAATACGTTAAAAAATAATTTCCGCTCTTTTTTTTACGGCTATTCTTTCTTGTTACCGGTCAAAAACCCTTCAATCCCTGGACTTTCCAGTACGCTACCATAATAAAAAACAGCACATGTCGTCCCCATTTTCTCACAGCTGCCGTACTCCTGCTCAAATACTTCCGGTGCATGCACTAATTTATAGGCACCGACCGATATTTTCACCTTCGAGAGATCTCCTGTCTTTTCTTTGATCGCCTTGATCCATCTTTCAAATTGTTTCAACTCAATAGAATAATCCATGATCGTCACAAAATCGATCAGGCCCGATGAAAGCCACGAAGCCCAATCCTGATAAGCCTCATAATAAGCCCGCGCATAAGGCATGCATCCTGTTGTTGAGACCTGCATCTTGGGCCGCTGGGTCCGCACTATCTTAACAAGCTGTGTCAAAGTTTCTGTCACCTGGGCTCGTTTCCAATCTTTCCAAACAGGACCCTCTTCATCAATGCTCTTAAGACCGGTAGCTTTCTTAAAACGATCACTATTAACCTTTGAATAACCATAATGAGGATGCGCATCCGGATAGCGGATATAATCAAACTGAATACCGTCCAGATCCGGATAGGCCTGCAGGATCTCTGAGAGCATTTTCGCCAGATCATCCCTCACCCGGGGGTCTCCGGGCTCCAAAAAATACTGCCCATCGATCTTGAAATCTTCAAGCTTGTCTTTTTTATTTAAATTCCGGGTCAAGATATCTGTCCCGTATCTCTTCAGGAAATAAGCATTCGTATTAGTGGCTAAACTCATCAGATTAAGCCACGCATGCACCTTTATTCCCTGTTGATGGGCTTGTTGGATAAGCAAGGAAAAGGGGTCTTCTAAAACAACTTTTCGGCATTTTTCATAACGGGAATCATCCGCTATCTGCGAGGGGAACCAGGCTAGACCTGCGCGATAGATCTGCACAAAAAGTGTATTGATATGGGCTTGTTTGGCGAAATTAATCAACTTCGTGATATTTTCACGGCTTGACAATACCGGGGAATTTTCTATAACAGAAACGAAAAGGGCGCGGGATGGCGGCTGTTGGCATTGCGCCGCCGGAGAGGAAATTAAAAGAACTCCCAGAATCAATAATAAAAATCTCATGCTCAATTCGGACCAAATCCTTTGATGGAAAAAATATAGAAGTGATTATAAGCTATTCGGGAAGGGAAAACAATAACTCTTAGGCAGATCTTTGCAGGGCCGGCTTTTGATCAACTACTTTACCGTGGCGGGAATTATGCATAATAGGAAGCCACTCCATATGGATACCCGCATTAGGACATTCGCGCACACACCATTCATCGCTTAAACAAAGTTCAGGTTTACTAAAGGTAACCAGGCCATCTACAATGGTCAACGATCCCGATGCGCAGTAAGAAGTACAAGCCCTGCAACCTGAACAATTTTCTAGATCAAACACGGGAAGCCATTTGTATTTCATAAGATTAAAATAATCCAAAATCGCATATGAGTAAAGATTTTTTATCTTATGCGTCTTATAAGATTTACTTATGGATTATTTTAATTAATACTATGTTCTTCGAGGAAGGCAATGGCTTGTTCTTCCGGCATGGGTTTACCGAACAGGAAACCCTGGAAATAATCGCAGTTCTCTTGGGCTAAATTTCTCAGCTGAAGATCAAATTCCACCCCTTCGGCAATAACACCAAGCTTGAGAGTGTGGGCCAAATCAATGATGGTGGCTGTCATCGCCATCTCAACCCCTTCATTCATGAGCTCTTTAATGAAGGCGCGGTCAATTTTGAGGCTGGTAATGGGCAAGCGCTGGAGATGACTTAAAGAAGAATATCCTGTACCAAAATCATCGAGTGAAATTCTCACCCCTGCATCCCTTATTTGTTTAAGGACTTCAATGGTAGCATCATAAGAATCAATAAAAATGCTTTCCGTAACCTCAATTTCAAGAGCATCGGACGATAGACCTGTTTCTTCTAAAGCATTGCGGATAGTTTCAACAATGGTCCTGTTCCTAAGCTGAACAACTGAAATATTGACCGACATGATGATATCTTCAAAGCCCAGGGCCTTCAATTTTACTCCCATGCGGCAGGCTTCCTTCAAAACCCATTCCCCCATAGGGACAATAAGACCCGTCTCTTCGGCAATGGGAATAAAATCATTAGGAAAGACCAAAACCCCGTCCCCTCTGAACCAACGTATCAGCACTTCGAATCCACGGACCCTGCCATCCTGAACACCGATGATCGGCTGATAAAAAAGCTTAAACTCATTCTTCACCAACGCAACCCGCAAACCTCTTTCTATCTGCATTCTGCTGACAGCCCTCTTGTTCATCATCTCATCATAGAAACAAAAGGTGTTACGTCCTGCCTGCTTGGCCGCATCCAGCGCTATATCCGCATTTTTAAGAAGGTCCTCTAAGTTATCCCCATCATTAGGAAAGGTGGCAATACCGACAGAGGCCGTTATGAAAAGATCATTGCCTAATATCTGACGTGACACGTTGAACTTCTCACGGATACGTTCCGCGATGGTTTGGGCACTTTGGGCCTCTTCAAGGCCATTGAGGAATATGATAAATTTATCTCCTCCCAGACGGGCGATCGTATCCATCTCACGAACACACTCCGCAAGCTTCAAAGCCGTATCCTTAAGGAGCTCATCCCCTACCGAATGCCCTAAAGTATCATTGATCGTTTTAAAACGGTCCAGATCAACAAAAAGAATGGCACAGGAAATATCACTACGTTTGGCGTGGGAAAGCCCCAAGCTCGCCCGTTCTAAAAATAATATGCGATTAGGGAAGGTTGTCAGGGTATCATAATAAGACAAGGTCATCACCCTATTCTCAAGGTGTTTGTGATCTGTAATATCCTCTGCAGAACCTAAAACCTGCCATGGCTCTCCGGTCGATGTGCGGGCAAAAAGAACATCCCTGCTTCGCAAAGAACGCCACTGACCGCTGGCGTCCTTCATTCTATATTCAATTTCCCGCATAGTCCCGAATTGGGAAAGCGACTGATGATGTTCAATGACTTTAGGGACATCATCAGGATGCATAATGTTAATAAAAAGGTCCCCCCCCATTTCCTTGATTTGTTCAGGTGTATACCCTAAAAAATCCACTGTTTCGCGATTACAATATATGTTCTTCTTATTAATCAGATCATAAACATAGATTAGATTAGGGGTGGAATTAAGGACGCTGTTAACAAAGTGTTGACTTTGTGAAAGAGCTTCTTCTGAATGCTTGTAGTCCGTAACATCAACCGCTACTCCCAAAACACAAGGAGAATCAACCCCTGAAGCCGTGAATGGGATCTTGGTTGTCGAAAGAAGCCTGATTTGACCTTGGGCATTGGTGATGAGCTCCTGGGGTATAAATTTAGGTTTCCCCGAATTGATCACCTCCAGATCATCTTGAAGGAAATGCTTCACCTGATCCGGATATTTAATAAAATCCGCATCCATTTTTCCAATAAGATTCTCCACCGTTGTTCCATAAGCTTTTGCTATAGCCCTATTCACTAAAATAAAATGCCCTTCCTTATCCTTGGCGAAAATAAAATGAGGGACCAGATCAATGATCTGCCGAAGACGTTCCTCTTTTAACAATAGCATTCTCTCAACTTTCTTTCTATCGGTAATATCCAGAATAGAGACCAAAACTTTAGAAAGATCATCTTCATGCCCGGGAACAACGGATACTTGGAACATCAAATCCATCGATTCCCCTTTAAGAGAACGCACGGGAGCTTCCCCGGTCCATTGAGTGATCCCTCCTGCCAAAGCAATAAGTTCTTCTTTAAAAGTTCCTAGAGAATCGTCTGTAAAGTACTGATCCAGCTTGTGTGGGACTAATTTTTTATCTTTAACACCCAAAAACTTCAAACCCGCCTGGTTAAAATCTACGATCCTCACCATGGAAGCGCATTGTTTGACCGCCTGTGGGTTATTATTAAAATAGGCTCTCCAGTCAGTGACCCCTAAAGACCGCTGCTGGTCAAAGAATTTCTTTACATCGGAAAAATCCTCTTCCCAAATAGATACGGCAGCGTTCTCAAAAAGATGCCAGTATTTCCTCTCGCTCTGCCGGAGACTGAACGTGGCGGCACGAAAAAAAACATATAAGACCGTCGAACTGATGATGACATAGCAAAGGTCCTTAAAATACATAGCCTGGTTAAAGGTTTGATGGTCTTTGATCAAGAATATAAGAATTATATTAGAAAAGTATATCCAAAAAAAAGATAAGATCGCATAAGGCAGCACGATTTTGATAGGAACTAATCTTGAACCGGCTCGGTAGTGCTCGTTTGGCTTCATAAACATCGTTGGCTAAACAATAAGTTTTAGATTTAAAAAAGATACTATTTTAGAAATTATAGTACTTTGACCGAAGGATGTCCAATTATCTTTGTCCCCTTCAAAGACTCTTCGCTCGCCATGGCATTGGTCATATGGATAAGTTTGATCATTCTTATAAATATCCGCTGCATTCTCCATAAACGCTTTACCTTTTGAGAAAAATTCTTGGGGTGCAGATAAAATTGGACAAGCTCATTGATGGGCCGGGTCATCTCATCGGAGAATTTTTGCAGAAATTGCCTCTCCTCTGGGGTCAATCCGACGTCTTCCAGGGTATAAAATATGCTTTCAATAAAAGCATCTGAGATTTTCTGACAATCCTCTTCAGTGATCTTGGTTTGTCCGGGGAATGCTCCCATAGAATTATTAAAGTAAGGATTTGACCTGAGCTTTTCGATGAATTTCCTGGAAAGCATTTCTTGTTCAATGGGGGACAATTGCTCGATCCTTGCGGTCAGTTCATTAATAACAGGATGATCGGAATGTTCCAGGCTGATCTCATTCATTTCCTCGATCGCTGCCGTCAGGCCGCTGATATCGGCAATGGCCTTTATTTCCTTAAGAATAGGAGAATTCGTCTCTGGCGGACCTACTTGGATAACATTTAAACGGTCTATTCTCCTGATTTTCTTTAAACCCTTTTTTTTACCTATGCCTTGGGCAGATTTCTTGACAGCAGTCACTGTTTGGGAGACATTTTTGACTGTTCTTCCCAAGCCAAAGGCAAGTTTCAAGTGTAAGGCATCAGGCTTTCTTTTTGGGACCACTTTTTTCTCTTTTATGCTTTTAGTCATAGGTGAATCCTAACAATGATATTTAAAAAGCTCCAGTAGATACTACTAGAGCTTAAAAAAGTTAAAATTGTTGATTCTGGCTGTATCACCACTGCTGTCATTAATCACCATTAACAAACGTATCCCGCCAATATTTTGTGCCGTGCACTGTCGCTTGAAGGGCCAGACCACTCTCTGTTAACTGGTAAACCCTCAACCCGGGCGCGATAGCAATGGCTCCACTGATGGCATCCCCTGTATCTCCGCCCTTAAAGGCCGCATCAGCTTCTCCGCCAAAAGACCAGCCGCTATTGATGAATTTATCCAATACCTCTTTATTTTCAAAAACAAATACGGCACGAAAATCTTTGACCCCTAAGCCAAAACCTAAACCACCTTGTGCCATGCGCATGAAAGTATCTTTGCCGAAAAGTCCGTTTTCATGGACAATACCTCTTCCTCCTGTCACGCTGGCAAAGATCAGATTTACGTTTAAACTTGTAAAAGTAGCATATCCCTTAGCCTTCATTATCTCCCAACGGGCCTGAGGCTGTAATTTATAGAGTTCATCCAGGGTTTGATCTCTTCGATAGCGCAGATAATCCCGCCACTCAGCGGATGTTTGCGGTTTCATATTTACACTTGCAAAAGCAGTCATAGGGGCAATCAATATGCCGATAAGAAATACCATCCATAATTTCTTGTCCATTTTTTACCTCCCATATTATTAATAAAACTAATCCGAGAGATGTGCCGTTGCCTTAATTTTTTATTAGAAAATCGGCCTCCCCTTAATGAATTAAACCGCTGCTTAAATATTAAACAGAAATTATCCCGATACTTTCGCACAAAACCAATTAAAGCACAAATAAAAAATCGCAAACTGTTTTCTCAAACAAGCTGCGATTTTAATGGACCTGATCAACCAGCCAACGGTTTAGTAATTATTTTTCAAATAAAAATCATAACGATGGGGCCATTTACAAATATGAGAATTCCCATAGGACATTGCATAAAAACATCCCGCATTTTCATCCCTCATTTTAATGAAAATAAGCCCATCAGAAAGAATGTGCTTCACTTCACATGGCTGGCCATTGTCGTCAGTCAACCCATGGGAGGCCTGTTGACATTTTGGCGAATGATGATGATCTGTTTTATACATATACTCACCTAATGATGACCCCTTCCAGGCGACTATCCTGAGGCCCAAACTCTTGATTTATTCTACTACAGAATATTGTTTTTTGGAATAAATTACTTTTTGAGGTATCATTGACGACCAAAATAAGATTTTATATATGCAAAAAACCATCTACACCAAAGAACATAAAAAATTGATCGCCAAACTCATCGAGGCGAGACAGACATCCCTGCTTAAACAGGAAGAAGTTGCGAAACTAATTAAAAAGACTCAGTCTTACGTATCAAAGATCGAAGCAGGACAAAAAAAGATAGAAATAATTGAATTAATCAACCTGGCAAAGATCTATAAACAAGACCTCCATTTCTTTCTAGATTAAATGTCATAAATCTTCTAAGCCCCATCCTCCCGCTTGCCTGCCAATTTCAAACTAAAGAAACCTTGATTGACCCCATAAAGAGTGGAAAAGAGTTAGTAAAAGGTGGACTCCGGCTATTTAAATAAAATGAAAATCAGAGTAAGATTAAATTGACATTAAAATAGAGGAGTTCTCTATGAAGAATAATATCTATACAAAAGAATATAAAAAATTGACCGCCAAACTCATCAAGGCCAGGCAGGATTCCCTACTGACTCAAAAGGATGTTGCAAAATTGATTAAAAAAACCCAGTCTTACATATCAAAGATCGAGGCGGGACAAAAAAAGATCGACATTATAGAAATGAAGCTCTTGGCAAGAATTTATAAAAAGAACGTCCTCTATTTTATAAAATAATTCCCGCCATCCGTTCAACTTTCTTAATCTATTTTCTTACTTTTGATGCAAGCTTTGAGGTGGGTATCAATACCGATAACGTGGCTGGTTATCCATCTTTCAATAAATGCATGTACTTGTATATATAAATCATCTTCATGCAGGCCGGATTGAAATTTTTTCTTAAAATCCTGGACCTTGACAATAAAGGTCTGGTGAGAATCTTTATTGTCCTGACTAACCGGGCAGTGGTGGCGCTCCATACAATCTTCTTCAAACTTAAAATGGGCCTGAGCATAGGCTTCCAATAATGGGAAACTGCTTTTCAAATAGGATTCTCCCCTGCCTTCATGGATAGATGCTTCAAAATCATTGAACATGTCAAAAAGCAGCTTATGCTGCCTGTCAACACCATCATCCCCTGTGGCAAAGCGCTCTTCCCATTTGATCATACCCCCCCCATCCGATGGCCATAGTATAAACTAAAAATGCATATGGTGGAACAAATGAATAAATAGCTAGGCGCTGTCTAAGTACCAAAGCGGGGTCAATTCAGCGGCTTTTTAAAACACATTGTTTAATTTGAACATCTATTTTGCAAATATGCTCTACCAACCAACTTTCAAGAAAATGATGAAGCCCTCTCAAGATCCCTTCATTATCGCCATCTTCACTGATCGTTCTCTGGAATGTCTTGAATGCCTGAATAAATTTCTCATGAGCTAATTTATTCTTATTTGATATCGGGCACTCATGTTTATGCATACATGTTTCTTCCTGCCCAAAATGGTATTTTACATAGTTTCCCAAAAACATCAACGCTCTTTCCATCATCTGCCCAGAAGCGCTTCCACGATTTAACCCCTTTTCAAGGTCGTTGCAATACTCAAATAAATGCTTATGTTGTTCGTCTAAATTGAAAAAACCAGTCGAATAAGATTCCCGCCATTCAATCATAATCCTGCCTTAGATTGGAGAGGTAATTGGATTGACCATTATCCTTTATTCTAATAAAACTCGTTTAATATAATAGAATGTTTTTAAGGAATAACCATTGCCTCTTTCTCCCTTTTGATGACTTTTCTCCACTGTTATTTCAGGAAGGATTTTTATTATTTGTCTTAACAAAGATCGTCACTTCGGCAACAGGGCCTGCCACCGTTATGCGAGCGCAGGGATGAAAATCACCCAGAGGATATGGTATTTGGGCCAAGGGCCCCTTGATCTCAATATGCTCCAAACGCATATTTGTCATCCCACGATCCTTAAGAAGAGGCCAGAGCGGATATTCCCAATCGTCACCCCCTATCACTAAGCCGATATCATGACAACCCGATGCGGCCAGAAGGTCTGAAATCTGTGCGTAGTTCTTATAACGCCCTTTGGACATCGAAAAATACTGTTCTTCACGGGTTTGCATAAAAACATTCTTTTTGCCAAAAAGATGCCGCGGGTAGGAATTGATCGTATATGGAATCGCAAAAAAGAAAAGGCTGGTGATAATAACCAACTGCAAAAAGGAGAATCGGACCTTTTCCAAAAGAACGCCGATCCCTGCTGATGCTAATACAAAAAATGGCAGTTGAAGACGGGTCAACCAAGGCTGCCATTTAACGGCCACGCAGAACACGACTGCCATCGATATAAGGCACAGCCCATAAGCCCGAAGGCCACTCGAAGTTTTAGGTAAAAACCATACAAGTAAAAGAAAAATAACGGTCAAGATAAAATGGACACCGGCCGAGGTAGCATTTTCATCGCGGGTCGGTTTGTTTATCTGAAAATGGGTGCCGCTCAAAGTAGCGCGGGGATCATCGATGTTAATACCGATCACAGCAGGCAAAAAACGTATGCCTTGGGTGATCTTCTTATTTAAGCGCTCTGATGATGTCCCCACATACATCCCGGTATCACGTAAAACATTGATCAGAAAAATGTCCGGACCAAAATTTTCATTAAGGACTGAGCGTCCCTCTTGTGTAGCTTCCATCAATGTTCGACTGGGAAAGGCAAGTACGGACCTTAAAACGAATCCCGTGTTAATGATCACGACCAGAGATATCACAACCAATACTTGTTGCCAACGGATCCGTAACCGGGAAATAAACGCAAGACCCACTAACCAGATCAAGACCGGCAGAATAAATAAAATCCCTGTGCCCTTGGTCAATATCCCTAGACCTGACGTTACTCCCAATAGGACCGCCCAGGCCCAGGAGACATCGACACGCCAACGCAGCAATGCGTACACGCTGGCGCTTAAAAAAAAGGCTGTCATATAATCGCCCTGTAAACTGCTTGCCTCCACGATGCCCATGGGTATCGTTACAGCAACCCCCGCAGCTAAAAGCTGCCCGCGCATGGAGGCACCGAGTTGCTTGGCGATCAAGGTCACAACCATCAGCGAAAACACCATGGCAAACCACTGCACGCCATTGACCCAGGCATCACATCCTGCCAGAAGATAAAAATTCAGAACGAAGTACTCGAAGCCTGGATTGAAAAAAATTTGCCGCGAGATATGTGTCGGATAAGGTGCCAATGTACCGTTCTGCGCCCAATGAACAACACGGCTCATGTGATAGGTCAATGCGTCCCATGTATTCGGCGGGGAAACAAGGGCAAGAAGTAATGTGCCCAAAAGTATAAGCAGGATACTTATTATAATAACAATGTCCAACGGTGCAAACGTCAGGCGTGAAGGAGTTTTTTCCGGAGAAATACGTATTTCTTTAAGAAACAAAATGATCGCACCGGCCAAAAATATTGCCCAGGACAACACGATCGCCGTGACATTCAACATCCGAAAAAGACTAAAGCCTTCGGTCACCAGCCACACCCACAGGCTGCATGCAACCGCAGAAACAAGATACGCTTCCCGGCGAGAATTAAAATACGATCTGCCAAGGGCCCAACTCAAAATAAAGAATGAAAAAATGGGAAGAAGAATAAACATAAATTTCAATAAAAACCCCTCGCGATCTTTTGGATCACAAAGGGATCATCTACACCATACGGATCAAAGTCCTATGCTGAAATCAAGACCAGTAACCGGCCTCCCGGCTAGAATTGTAATTTATCAGAATCGTCCTTGAATTTATTGGTGGCATCCCCTTGCTTTTTCAGCGATACCTCCAAATCCCGGCGAACCTTCAATTTTGTCTGATAATCCTCCTCACAAAGCACATTTGTTTCCGTAACTTCCAGCCTGATCGCATCCAGGATCTTTTGTAAATCATCAACTTCGGAGACTTCCACTATGATAAAATCTCCCACGAACTTCATCTTTCTTTTCATGACATTCTTACCTTGCTGATGAACGTCATAAAACTTTTTCTCCCAGTCCTGATCAGGTTTTAAAGAAAGTTTAAAAGGTATGACCCAGGTTTGGGTACCAGAAATCATCTTGATCGCTTCTTTATCGACACCAATCACTTTTAACTCTTGGCAAACACCGCTCATAACCCACCTCATTCGTTGAAAAACCTGCGTACTTATTAATATTATACCTCCAATCCGTGCTCTTACCTACCAATAAAAAATCGCCCCGCCAAGGCGGGACGATTCATCATTTTCAAGAAAATAAATTATAATAAGAATTAATTAGGATAAGTATCTTTAATTTACATACTGTTGGGCATCTGCCTCAAATTTCTTTTTACATCTATAACTACACAGTTTATATTTTTTTTCTTTATGTATGACAACGATTTTAGAATTAACACTCAAACCGCATACCACGCATCTTTCATCCGCCATATTCCCTCCTGAAAATTAAACGACAGATCACACATCCAACAATTTGACGATCTGCTTTTGCAGAGGTTCTATTTGAATCTTCTTTTTTGAACTGATCCAAAAGATTTCAGCAGTATCAACCACCAGTTGGCCGGCGATTTGTTTCTTTCTCACATCAAGCTTGGAAGGCCCCACCTTATCGATCTTATTGACAACGATATTAAAAGGGTAAGCATTATATTTAAGCCAGCTGATCATTGAAATATCCAACTTTGTCGGTCCTGCAACAGCATCCAGAATGACAAAAACCATGCAGAGATTATTCCTGCTGGTCAGATAATCTTCTATCATCGGTCCGAATTCTGCCTTGCCGGATTTTGAACCGACCGCAAATCCATAACCGGGAAGATCGACTATCCAGCGGTATGGTTTGACCTCGAACACATTAATAGTCCTGGTCTTGCCGGGAACCTGTGACACGCGTGCCATATTCTTCTTTTGGCATAAAGCATTAATAAGCGTGCTTTTACCGGCATTAGACCTCCCTACAAAGGCCACTTCAGCATCACTCTCTGTGAGCTTCAGCGTATCAGTTTCAGTCATTAAATGTTTTGTCTCGTGTAACATTTTAGTTAAATTGCCCTCGCAGCCTTAAAATTTTAATCATTACTCTGATAAAGTCTTTACCGGACCTTTTTTAGACAAAGATTTAGATGCCCCGGATACTTTATGACGCATTTTAAATCCGCCCGGCCTTGATGTTCTCTCATCGCTACGGTAGGACTTGGATTGACGATCATCTGTTTTAGGTCCCTTGTCACTTTTACCATAATACGGTCTGGACCCCTTATTTTTATTACGGACAGGTTTGGAATTTGAATTCACCTTACGCCAAGGTTTAGATGGCCCGTCAATTTTACTATAATATTTCAAACTGCCTGTGCCGGCACTCTCTGATTTGGGTCCACTGGTGGGCTTATTCCATCGTTTTGGCTCACGTTTTATTTTTACTTCGCTCCTTACCTTAGGTATCACCGGACTCACCGATAAAACCCTCCACATAAACTCTTTGCCCTCTAAAGCTGCAATAGCGGCATTCTTCTCTTCTTCATTAGGCATATCCACAAAACCATACCCACGAGACTTGCCCTTCTTTCTTTCCATTATTACCGCATTAGCGACACTTCCAAAAGGTTCAAAGAGCTTTATGACATCTTCTTTAGTTGCTTCAAAAGAAAGATTACCTACAAAAATATTATTCATTCTAATCCCCTCATTTTAAACCTATCACTGCCATTTAAGAGTTCATTCTACCCTAAATAAAAATCCCTGCAATTTATTAAATCGCTAGGGACCATACTCTTGAACCTACACTTTGGATAGTCCCATTTTAGCCACAATTTCAATTAGGACATAAATAAAGAATCTCCCCGCCTAAGGCGGGACAATTTATAATTTGCTATAATGCTTGAATAACTATGGTCTTCCTATCAATAAATCTCTTGCTTCCTTATTCTTATTTACCGGAACATATAATCTATACTGGTCTACGATGGTTCTAATAGGCAGTCCCCAAGTAAACCGCAATGGCTCAACTAAGGCCGGAATACCTTGATCCTTCAAGTAATTACTTTTGATAGTTGCCTCTATCTCATCAAAAGCAACATAACAAATGGCCCATTCCTTTATCCCGGATTCAAATTTATCCTTGAAGAACCCAATTTGACTAATAATATCTGAAAATACACCAACAATGACCAATAGGATCCCGGCGCTAAATAAATTTGCCGGGGAATAAGGGATTTTTAAAAGCATCATCATTAACAATGGAAAAGCCGTTGTAAAAACCAATACAAACCCTGCCCAAACCAATACCTTTGTCATAACTTTGTCCAAATAATCAACCCCATTGGTGGGATTATTTGTCAATGAATACCCATGTTTTGTCACTGAGCCTACGATATCTCTCAGGTCAAAAACTATAACGGCATAGATATAAACTAAGAAAATAGTCAAAACGATAACTGTTATCAAATTGAAGATAGTGCCATATTCCATGCCTCTAAAGAAAAGGAACAGCGAATGCGAATGAATAAATGAAGCTATCGTTAAAGGTAACAGGGAAATGGCTGCCGCTAATGTTAATGGTTCTTTGCCAACAATGGTAGGCCTGAGAGGTATCAGTACTTTATTTCCTTTATTATTCTGGATCTCCACTGCAGCAAAATATCTTGTTAAACAAAAGGCTAGAAAAGCTAATGTTACCAACAATGCGCTTAATATTAATATAACCACAGGTTCGACTTTCCCTAACCGGATAAGATGAAATACCACCCCCAAGGAAGCTAAAACCTTAAACACCAAATAAGAGACAATAATAACAGCAAAACCATTACCAATACCATATCTGTTGATTAGATTAGCAACAAAAAATAAAACTGCAACGGCTGCTGTTATTGTCACTACGATTAATAAACGGAAAGGCATCCCGGGTGACGTTACTATAAACATCCCTCCCCACGTATTGGGACTTTCCAACCATAAGGAGATGAAGTATGCTTGGAGGGCAACAATAAATATGGTCAATATATAGGTATGTTTCGTTAGTTCTTGCCTTCCATTTTTTTCTTGATAATAAAATTGTTTCAGAGCTGGAATTGCACCCGAAGAGATTTGCAGTAAAATACAAGATATAAAAAAAGGAGCCAGTTCTAACGACATAATTGTCATTTTCTTCATCATAAACATATGCTGTAGCGGCCACTGGCCGCCCCCAAAACGATAAACCGCACGTTCCATATATTCTTTCAAAGAAGATGCGTCGAGACCTGGAACAGGAATACCGGATGCTAGTTGAATAAAAACCAACATACCCGCTGTAAAAATAAGTCTCTTTTGCATTTCGGCATTTGTTAACAAAAAAGCTATGGAGCTTCCTATTGATTTTCTGGCAGGCTCCAAAAGGATGTTGGGAAATCCCACGGAGATCAGCTTGATTGCTCCCCCTCCAATTAGAAGACCCAACGCCATCGAAATTAGTCCAATATATTCACTTCTTGGGGCACTTTCGCCTGTCGGCTCTTGAGTTTCAATACCGAGCGCCTTGTTAATACGATAAACAAATTCCTGAGCATATAACTTCTTAATAGTCGGTCCCGTGATTTCAACATCGCCGTTAATTATTGGCTCACGAATATTTGGTGCTGTAATGAGATTGCCATCAAAAAGAATACCAATTCTGTGATTAACATTATCTGTAGTAACTTGAAAGAGTCTCTTACTGGCCTCATCAGTAAAGGTAAGTGAAATCTTTGCGTCCGGCTCTGAAGATGACTGACTAACACCTCCCATTAACGACTTTTCATTGCTGCCATCATTTTTATATGTGTCCCATTGAACCTGCATACCCGCCTTCTTCAAATCTGTCAGCGAGAATAGGTCCTGTTTATGCAAGTATATCTCTCTCTTGGAATAAGGATCTGTCATCTTGTCGCAATTGACCGTAGAGCCTTCACAAAAAAGCTTCATTTCAAAAGAGACGGGTTTTTCATCGGAATTAGAAGGGAAGGAGGGAAAGCCCAATCCTATTACAATAATCATGAAAAAGAATATTTTTCTTATCATGAAATTCTCCTGTAGAAAAAGATTAATATTTTCATTGATTAAATTATACCCTCTAACCTTTTAAATATTCCATAAATTAAAAAAATAAAAACCCCTCGCAATCTTTCGATCACAAAGGGTTAAATTTTTGAATCTTCACCACATAGGCACTATTTGGTCACAATAAAGTATACATAAATCTTAAACCATAGGCTCCGTTTGGGCACCAGCGAAAAAACCTACTAGCATCTGATTCTTACACCCATATCCTGTAACTTTTTGTGTTTTGAACCCTTGAGATTCAAGCCCCCGCCTGACCCATCCTGCGACAGTAAATGTGGCCAAAGTTGTGCCCTGTCCAGACATGCGAGCCAATCCTGCAAACACATTTTCTGTCCACATCTCAGGGTTCTTGGCTGGTGAAAATCCATCTAAAAATAATGCATCCGCCCTTAGTCCCGCTAAACCCTCATGAGCTATTGTTCTTAAGCCAGGGATAATATCATCAAAAACAATGGTCAACAACACTTGCCCTCGATCAAAATTAAATATACGCACTTTATCCGATGGGGACTTATAATTTGTTACCAATTCATCTGCTTGGGGTTTTAATATGGTCCAAACGTTTAATGCACGTTCAAGCTCTGGAAGCGATAATGGGTACTTCTCAATGGATAAAAACTTTAAAATCCAAGATGCAGGGGCATGCTCATTCCATAACTTCCAAACCACACAAAAAATAAGACCTGTACCAAAACCTGTTTCAACAATTGTGAAAATCCCATTAACCGCCGGATCAAGTTTTTTAAAACGCTCTTCTAATCGGTTCCCCCCACAAAAAATATGCAAAGCATCTTCATATCCATTCACGGCACAAAAATACATGTCGTCGAAAACAACCGAAAATGGAGTGCCCTGACTGTCCCATTTGATTAAAGGAGAAGCCATCATCGAACCTTAGATGTTACGGCCGCGCGATTTATTTCTTTATTATCTTGCATAAAAGATTTTACCACAAAAAGATCTAAAACTCCTAACAACCCATCAATGATAAATAAGAACCCCTCGTGATCTTTCGATCATAAGGGGTTAAATTTTTAATCGCCTTTAGTCGCAAAATTAATTATTCTAACTAACCAGATGAGGGTGGCGGCCAAATATAGTTTAAAGGAATATTGATCCTTTTTCCAATTTTCGCATTTTCTACGGGTAACTCAATTAAAGCGGATATTGAATTGAAAGTCATTAAGGTAGCGTGAACCCGGCCTTTAATGGGCACAGTTTCACTTACCACACCCATTAAATCAAAGACTTTTTCTTTTTCAAAAGCCCCCTCCCATTGATAGCCCTCTAGTGTTTTGATCTTAACAAGATATGTTAATTTATGCCCTTGCCTGAGCACCTCACACTTAACTGATACTTCACTAATCATTTAAAGTCCTCTCTACAAAAATATCAAGATTTGACCTATGAAGCATTTATTTCCCATACCGCAAAATGGATATTTTCATTGCCTTGTCGGTAATCACCAAAAGAATAGGCATTGATACAAAGACAGAATAACGGACCTATCTATTATTACTATAAACAGAAAACCGGATGAGGAAACTCGTAGACTTACTTAACAATATACGTAATTACACGCATAGATGCCTATGCTTGAAGGGAGAGATTTGCTTCATACACAGTAATTCATCACTATTTTTTCTTATTCACTTTATTAACGTACATCGCCTTATCCGCTTCAGAAATCAACTTGTCCAAATCGCCAATCTCCTGCAAATTACATACTGCCCCACCAATACTCAAAAAAAATGGCTGCCGCGGCAACTGACAGACCGCATTGCGTTGATCCACTTGCTCTTCCAACCTTTTAATGGCGATCTTTTCATCACCGTCATTGGCCATAGTCATCAGCACGCCAAATTCATCCCCTCCCAATCGCGTAATAATATCGACCTCCCGAAAACAATGTTTTAGAATATCCGCAGTTTCCCTCAAGACCTCATCCCCTTCACTGTGCCCAAAATAATCATTGATCCGCTTCATATTGTCGATATCGATAAAAAACATATACCCATTCTGTTTATGACGCGCCGCCATTTTCAAATACTGATGAGCCTGCATCTCAAATCCCCGACGATTCAACACGCCCGTTAGTGGATCGGTCAAAGACAACACCTGCAGCTCTTGATTGATAAAGGATATCGTTTTTATGGCAATAACAGCTGAAATCCCTAAGATCCCCATAGCAAAAAACATACCGATACCTACCCACCAAGAACCTGCCTGGACAAATTTATTAGCAGTATTATTGCGCCCTTCCAACAAATTCTGCTCGCGAGTTATCATCTGGTGGATGATCGCTCTGATCTGATCCATAATAAGTTTACCGCGATCAAGGGTATCGATTTTAAGACTCCATGCTAAGGCTTCAACACTGTGAAGCTTAATTGATTCCTTTATTACAGCGAGTCTTTCAAAAGAAAGCTGTTGAAGTTGATGTAGACTATTCATTTGTTGCGGGTTATCTTTAATCAAAGATGCTATTTCGATGAAGGCATTGGGGATTTCCAGTAAGGCTGATCGATACGTCTCAAGATAGCTATCCTTATCAGTAAGAAGATAACCTCGCTGCCCCGTTTCTGCATCCGTAAGTACAGATAAAATGTTCTCCAGGCCCTCAATAACCTTATGAGTTTGAACTACCCAATGATTCGCCTCAGTCAAACGCTGTATATCCAAATAAGATTGAATACCAACGCCACCGATGATTAGCCATCCTAGGACAAAAGCAATGGTAAGCTTTATTTTATTCTTCATATTAACATTCCCAAAAAGCATATAGCCCCATACATAATTATTTATAGGGCTTTAATTACTCTCGATACTATTTTTCTATATTGATGCTAACTTGGGGGGAGCAGAATTCAATTATACCCTGGTGTAATATCACACCTTCAGGAATTACCCGCATGTTAATGAAAAAATAATCTATCACCAGGCTGGTCACATTTTAGTCGCAAGATCAATTAAATTACAAACAAAAAATCGCCCCGCCTAAGGCGGGACGATTTATAATTTTATATGGTGGAGGTGCAGGGATACATATGGCTATTTTTAGAGTTTCTCGTCGACAAACAGCCTTTTAAGCTAATTTCCACACAGCAAAAAATTTCCACACGTTATACAACTTTATACAAGATTTTACAACTTTTTCACCTTCGATGGGCACCGTTTGGGCACCAAATTCTTATTGTATTCTATCTCTGTATTCTCGATCAATTCAATAAGCTTAGGATAAACCACTGAGGTCTTTTGGTAAGGTTGTTGAGGATCAATCATATCGTGAAACACTCCCATATTTTGATCAAACTTAAAACGTGTGATCTTTACACTACTGTGCTGACGCCATTGAGTAACAACCTGATCTAGATTCTTCTCATCAACTGCCTCATCCATTCCACTCGTAATAACAACGATGGCTCGAGCCCTTGGCGCCACGCTCTTAGATTCTTTCATCACTTTTCCGCCAAGAAGCATAATTTGAGCTACCCCTCGAGTTGAAAAACGGAAATACGATGACGTAGGCCCCGTAAGCAACTTTTTTGCTTTCTTATCCCACCACAGGAACATGCTGGGCAAAATAGATAAAAGAATGATAAACGGTTTAAATAAGAAGGTCGGCAAATTCTTCCACCCCCAGAATGGCGCGATAATAACCGCTTTATCCACATCACTTCTATTCTGAGCGATCCAACCAGCCATATTCGCCCCCATAGAGAAGCCAACGACTGTAATATAATTACCCAATCCCCCAGCTATATCGACGGATTCACCACATAATTTGATCATTTCATTAACAGTAAGTTTAGCAAGATCTTTAGTCATTCGATCCTTAAGACCATGATGAGGAACCCGAGGAATCAGTACGTTATATCCTTTTTTGTAAAAAATCTTTCCTAATTCTTCAAATTGCCGGGGACTGTTGGTGTTGCCATGAAAAAAAATAATAGCATTGCACATTTTCTCACCGCGTGCCAAGAAAATAGTACGCCCATCCGGGGAAATATCTTCACCATCGAGCTTACGCATAACATTAATACGTTTGACACTTTCCTGATAACTGCGGGATGAACCCTCTTTTTGCATAAACATATTTTAGAAAGAAAGTAGAAATACAGCAATGATACCCTAGTATAACAAATAATAGACGCTATTTGGGCACTAAACAGGCCGAACTTTAAATAAAAAAATCGCAAGCTATTATATTTCAATAACTTGCGATCTCTAATCTTAAATGGTGGAGGTGCCGGGAGTCTATCGATCTCGTCGACATAACCACTTTTATTTCAATACTTTATCACAAATAGCGTCGATAAACAACTAGTTTCTATGTCCAAAGGTTTAGTTCGGTTTAAGATCGTTTGGCAACGTTTCTGAACTGGATAGGCACCGTTTGGGCACCAATTCTATTTATTTTTTTACTTTTTTTAATTCCTGAAGCTTTTCTTCTGCTTTCTTAACAAGATATGGTGCACTATAAACATATTCCAAGATAGCTCGACATAAATCATCTAACAAGGGAGCTTCCTTTGCAGTAAGTTCACCTAAATCAGCGTGAGCTCCGACATTCCTTAATTTCCTAAGACTAGCAGTTACAGCAACAAGCTTCGAAGGAATTTCTCCTTTATTAGAAAGATCCTCAAGCTTTTCATTTAAATCTTCTCCATCTGCATTTCTATCTTGGCACACTATATCCAAAACACGCCCTATTAAAACACCATAGGCATTAACATCAATATTCCTAACTTTTAACGCTGCAGCATAAGCACTTTCTACTTTTGCTGGTAAACCTAAAAGTTCCCCTTTAGATTTAGGGTACAAAATTTCATATTTTATGTATTCAGGCTCATCAAAAGCTTCGTGATAATAATAATTACCTAAATTAACTTTACTACAGGCTGGACAACACAAAAGTTGATAAACATCTCCTTCACTCCACGAATAATCTTCTTTGCGGTCATGAATTTCCCGTATTTGAGAATATTCTGCTACTATTTCCATAGGAGCCGAATTACTGCAATGCTCACACTTTAATATCCCACTAAATGATTTTTTTTCATTCATCAAATTATCCTAATTCTACTTTTGAATTAATGGGTTCTGTGATCTATCTTGAACATACAAATCAATCATAATCTCAGCAAAAGTTTTTAATTCATTTAAAAATCTTATGGCATTTTCCTGAGTGACATCCGATTGATTCATTTCAGATCGCTCAGATCTCTTTTTGAGAATACCTAAGGCTTCCTCTATCTGTTTTTGAGACCAGTCTTTCATTTGCTTTTAAATATTCTAACTATTGCCCCTAACTATGACAAGTGGAATTCTTTTCTAACAATATATTCGTGAAAATAAAAAAGGCAACTACCAAAAAGATAGTTGCCTTTTAATACAAAACAATATTTTATTGAGTATACTCTATGCTTTTAAAATAATCGTCAATACATGCTCCATTAGTATTAATAGTCTTAGCAAATGAGTATAGCTGATCTTCTATTGTCTCTTTTTTAACTTCTTTTCTATTAACAATTACTGAAGATTTAGTGCAAATATCATCAAACAATAAAGCCTTGGCTTCTTTAACGCTTTCCCCATAAGAACCAATCTTAAATTCGGGACAACGAGCAGAAACCCAGTCTTCTGATTCGCTTAAAAATAAAGTTAAGAACTTAGTTTTTGACATAGCCATGTGGAATTTAACAATTCTATGATATTAAAGTTTAGCCCTACTTGTCAACAAATTTCTCGTATGAATCAAATAAAGGGCTACTTTCTTCATTTTGTTGAATACTTTCTGTATAACAGCCTAAAAGCCTCGCTTCTGGTAAATATTCTGACAGATCTTCTATAAATCCCTTAGCCTCAAAATCTTCAGGGTGTCCATCTATCTCAATTAGATGCCACTGCTCTCCATTCAAGAATTTTATTGGCCATCTTTGGGAACAATAAACTGTATTATCAATGATTAACAGTTTAACTTTTGTTTTTGTTCTATACCCTTCCTTTAGTGGAAAGGCTAAAATTGTATGATATAGGCTATGTATTTTTTCCCAATCTATACCCTTTTTAATAACAAAGAAGGATGTTGCATTTCCTGGATTCTCAATTTTCTCAGCCAATATATTCAATCCATATTTTCTTGCATATCTCTGCGCAGCTATCGGAGAACATAAAACAGCATTCTTACTTTTCACAAATTGCGCATTTATACCGTCGACAGTACTTTTTACATGCTCAAGAATTAACTTTTGCAATTTTTCTGAACCATTTTTCCAGATTGAAACTTGTTTAACAACATGACTTATTGTTAAAATCTTCTCAACCTGCTCAATGCTATCAGCCGGAGATAAAAGGCAAAGATTAACCTCCATTCTAAAATTTCCCACAATAAAAACATCGGATGATTTAATTATTGCTTCTTGAGCCTCAATGATTTTATGTCTACTGGTATTCCAAAATGGTATTATCCCATATTCAGCCTTACCCTGCTGAACTGCTAACACAACATTTTGTAAGAGATCACACTCCACCAGATTCTTTTTATCATCAAGATTTACCTTAAAGAGTTTGCAAGCTGCAATGTGACTAAATGTGTAGTCACCTCCCAAATATGCAACTTTTATATCCTTATTATCTCTAATATCGAACAATTTATCCTCCTTAGATTTGGGACTAATTATATCAATTTTTCATTTAAAGTAAATGATGATTAATACTATAAGTGGATCTTCCCCTAACTTTTTTATTTTCTATCCAATTATCCAATACAGATTTCTTAAATCTTAAACCATTAGGAAATTTGTAATGGGGTATATATTGTATATGCGTCCATTCATAAACCGTACTTCGGCTGACTTGGAGCAAATCACAGACTTCTTTTATTGTTAACAATTTTTCCATCAAATCACCCGGTGGAGAATAAATGAATCTAATTTAATATTACGTAACTACATATTAATAAATAACTTAAGAATGCTTAGGCTTATTTTAGTGCCCATAAAATGCCCATTTTTGTTCATTTACAATGTTTTTCAACGTTTTTCGATGTTTTATTACCTCTGCAACACATCTATTATTGCCTGTTTTAAAGACAAAATTCTCAACTCAAGTTGCATTTTCTTGACCCGCCATCTTCTTATTTCCCCCAATGCCTTTCCTGTTTGGATTCTTGCCTAAACGGTAGTTAAATAGAGCACACTCAGGTATAAGACAATCCCTAACCTCTGAAGGCTGATTTCCTGAACATTCAAGGCACTTTGCTCGAATTGCCTTAATAGGCGTTAAATTATTCATGAAAACATCATCCTTATGGCTTTACTGCCAATTCTTGGGTCAATCCTTAAAGACCGGAGCAATCTATCAAATGAATGGCTTTGATTACAACTTGTATAGGTAAGATTAAGACAATGCCTGCATCCAAAATATTTACGGTTTTTATACAACACACCAACCCTGCGATTGCACCCCAAAGGACAAATAAACCACCAACGCCTTCCCCCATAATTACATGGTGTCCAGACAAGTTGAGCCTTATAATCAATTTCAATTTCTTCATTGCTGTATCTGTCTGTTTGCGTGTATTGGAAATGAATATATCCATAACCATTTAATGTTGAAACAATGAAACTAATACTTCCGCCATCTTTCCAGCTCATGCCTCCTGGCACATGACCGACAAAATAACCATACTTTTTAAGCCATTTGTTACTAATTGATCTGCAATCTTCAACCGTTGATCTGTTTGACCATCTACCCATAATTTCCTCTATCAAAAATTCCTAAATCATTAAGGAGCGAGACATAGGGAGTTATTGCAACTCATTCAAATTAAATTATTTATGTAAACATAAAGTGCGTCCTTCATTTTTTACTTTCTTTAATAAGGCGCTGACTAAACCATGCTCTTAATTCCTTTATATGTATATGCATAAACATAATAGCTTTATCTTTAGCCTTACTCTTTATCCATTCCTGGCATCATCTTTATCCTTATCGTTAGCTTAATCATATCTAAAGCCAAGCCCTCATATGCCAGTTTATGTCCCCGTTGTTAGAGTAATCAGAACAGAGCGGGGAAAATAAAACGAGGGCTTGGCCAAATTATTCAATTTTCTCAATTTCATACTTGGTATTGTTGCGCTGGCCGAAACGTTTAATTCTTAAAAGCGATCCTTCTTCAAATTGGGAAATTTGTTTAGCAAATTCCCTTGAAGTTCTGTCCCAAGCTTTTACAACTCCATCATGTTCTAATTGATACCGGATTGATTCTACTTTTTGCCCTTTAAAGACAGTAATAACGGATTCTGCCCCTAAATAACGAACCACTGCTTCTTGCCCATCTGGGAGATCAAAATAAATCGATTTCTTAGAAATAAACTGTTTCAAAACGTCATCACTTTTTCCCATAATTCCCCCTAACTGATGTCATTAAAGTTATCCATCAATTCTATATATCCCTTAATGATGGCTGAACTAACAATTTCTCCAGCCTCTTTGTTGATAGGATGAAAACAATCTACCACTTGACCAGAAGCTAATTTCTTATTTGGAAATACGAGTCGGAAGCCTTGCTGGGTACCTGGCGAGGTATAAATAGCGATGTTACCAACGTAAAATTGATTATTGATGACACAAGAAGCAAATCCGCAAAAACCCCCTTGATTCTTGAAGGGTAAAACATTTATTTCAGAAATCTTCAAATCCATTTTCACCACCTCCTCATTGTCCAATACTGGCTCAAGTATATTCCTAAGTAAAACTTTTAGATTGCATTGAAAGTTAATTTTTCAATATAATATTCCTCAATTTCTGTAAATCTATACAACACAAACGTTTAAGTTGGATATGGTATTATATTAAAAAACCCCATCACCTTCTTTCAAAAGTGATAGGGTAATAAAAGAATTATAAATCAATTAGCTTAGGGGTTGCTCCCAATTGGCTGGAATACCCTTTAAAAATTTCCCCTCTGTTAAAGCAAATCCTCCAGCCTTTCTAATCTTATTATTTTTTACAGTCCATCTTTGGTGCTCTAATTTTTCATCTCGTTCTGAATTATGCTTTATTAACCATCGGTATATTGTTGCTTCATTAGGCAATTCTTTTCCTTTAGAATCTGGCAATTCGTCTGCTTTCATCCCTAAAAATTCTCCCAATTCTTTTATAGGAAACCTATTTCGATACTTTAAATCTTTCTTACATAATTCTTCATATTTCCTTATAACTTGTTTACGGCAGACTAATGTAAATTCAATTCTTGCCCCATGTTTACCTCTTTTTTGAGGCATTATATTTTCACTCGTTAAAACATTCCTAACAAACACAGCATTTTTTGTAATTATTCCTTGTTTAATTAAATTTAATGGAATTTCTTCAAAATTCCTTTGACCAAGATTTTGCCAAAATGGATGCCTAAAAATTGTCGGATACTTCTTTAGCAAAGGTTCTGGGAAATTAGCACACCATTTATTCTTCCAATATATCTTACATGGATAAAATTTAGTAAATAATGTCTTTTGTGTCAGGATTAACTGGAGTTCCCAAGGAAGCCTGCCTGAAGTTTTAAAAATTAAGACCTTTTCTTTTCCAACAGTAACGATCGCTACAGAATTAAAAAACTCAAAAAACTCATCTTTCCAGCCATCCTTTGGATAAAAATTATTAAAATATAGTTCTCTTAAAAGTTTTAACTCTCCGTTTAGAACATTGGAAGAAATCTCATAGCATTCTTGATCCTTCAATAAATCTGAGCTCCTTAATTGATCTTCAATCTTATTTCTAACTTCAAAAAACTTCTCATAATTATTTAAATCAATATTTTCCACTTTTTCTCCAATTATTCAGAAAAGTATATGCGCCAATAAAAACGGGTGGATTTCTTAAATAAATTTTACACTATTTTCAATATGAAGATTAATTATTTTACTTTGAAGCGGGAGATGTTTGTAGCTGGTTCTCGCTATTTAAAATTGATAGAATCTTATCTGTAATGTCTTCATTATCGGCACAAGTGTCCCCACATTGCTCTATCCAGTAAACAGATCGTATTTGATTATTCTCAGCGTATTTAGCTACAGCATTCTGAATATTCAGATTAATTTCATCCCTCAATTTTGAATTATACTGTCCATTCTTTATATAGTCGTCATATTCCTTATATAGAGGGTGTGATTCAAATAATTTAGTTACGCTTACTTTAGCTGTTTTTACAAAATTAATATTCTTACTTCTGTAAAAGTACATTTCTTTTTTCATGGCGATCGTTGGATACTTTTCGTCAGATACATTATCATCGTCTTGATTATTTGCATTTACTGAAGAAGTATTAGCTGATTGATTGATTTGATGCTCTTGATCGATGGCAGGGTCTTGAATAGATGATTCGTACTCTGCTGGCAATTCAGTGGGATCTTGATCGCCTGCATATGAAGAAGAACTACCGCTTGTGTATGCTCTTGAATTTCCCGTTCTGGGTTCAGAAGCACCACCGGAATAAATTGTTGCCCCTCCCATTCTATCTGAAGTAGTGCCGTCAGAATAAACTATTGCGTCTCCCATTTGGTCTGAAGAAGTACCATCAGAATAAACTGTTGCGCCTCCCATCTTATCAGAAGAAGTACCGTCAGAATAAAGCGTTGCGCCTCCCATTTGGTCTGAAGAAGTACCATCAGAATAAACTGTTGCGCCTCCCATCTTATCAGAAGAAGTGCCGTCAGAATAAGCCGTTGCACCTCCCATTTGGTCTGAATAAATAGGATCAGCATATGAAACAGAACAGCTCGATAATAATAACCCTACAAAAAGAATTACTTTATTTACAATCATATTTATACCGACCTCAAAGGAACAATAGGAGACTTATTAAAAGTCTAACACCCAAGCTGTTTGGTGTAAAGAATTGCGTGTTAGCCATATAATCTGGACATGACTGACGACCGCCAGATTGTCCTAAAATTCTCTAATAGACTAAGAGAATTAAGGGAAAATAAAGGTTTAACCCAGGAAGAACTTGCTGAAACTGCGGATATATCTTATAAAAACATACAGTATCTTGAAGCGAAGAACCCCACCTGCCCAAGTCTGATCACGCTCAATAAACTTGCAAAAGCATTCGATATTACAATTTCTCAGCTTTTAAAATTTTAATTTATCCACCGCATCATCAACGTGCTTCTCAGTTAAATGACTGTAAATCATTGTTGTATCAATATCCGAATGCCCCATCAACTTTTTTACAGTAGCTAAATCAACGCCTTTCATTACCAAATGAGAAGCAAAAGTATGTCGCAGGGAATGAATAGTATCAGCTTCACCAAATTTTAACTTTTTAGCCAATGTCTTAAATCTTTTCAAAAGTCGGTTTTTAAAAATCTTTTTACCATTTTCATCGGGAAAAACATAACGACTAGCCTTAACTTTTGCACGCTGTTCCATTAAAACTTGAAAAAATCCATCATTTATAGGTATTTCTCGTTCACTGGTTTTAGGCGTCCAGTCATCTTTAACAGCAATTTTAATCTTTCTGCGATCTAAATCTACTTCAGACCATTCAAGATTTTCCAATTCTCCTTTTCTCATACCCGAGTTTAAGAACGCTGACAAAATTGGACGAAGCCAATCATCTGCACTAGTTAACAATGATTGACATTGTTCCTCAGTTAAGAATTTTGGCGCCACTGTAGAAGGAACACGTAGCTTAGAAACCCCATCTGTGGGATTATCTTTCAAATATCCCCATGTAATCGCTAAACGAAACATCATGCGAATAACAATCATTTCAGCATTTACCGTACGATTTTCTGCCCCCTCTTGTTTACGGAACTGTTTGAAATCTTCAAAGATTTTTGGATGGAATTGTGATAATTTTGTGAGGCTATAGTAAATCTGGGAAAGAAACCTTTGAAAGTTGTCTATTATTGATTGGTACCTCGTTTGAGTACTTGGAGCAAGATTAGTCTTACAATACCCTTTAAAATCGTTTATAAGCGTCTCTAGAGCCTTATCCTTGGCTTCAAAACCTAATTCCTTACGTGCTAGCTTAACTTCAAAATCCTTTAAGGCTAATTCAGCAATTTTCTTAGAAGATCCAACGTGCTTACGGATTCTTCTACCATTAGCACGATAGTCTATAAAATATTTATTTCCTTTTTTACGAAGTGTGGCCATCTATATCCTTTATCAAGTCTCGAATATTCTTTTCCAACTCAATACTTTGCTCTTTAATTTTAGGAGCATAATTCAACAGTACATGCTTCAATGCATACATATGAGCCTCACTAATACTTGATTGCTCTCTTTGATATTCCCAAGATGCCATATTATATTCTTCTAAACTTTCATTGTTACTTACTAATGAATCAATCAATCCTTTTGCTTGTGTATAAGCAACTACTATTCTTTTTCTTAAATCATTATTCTGAATTTTTCCTAGCAAGTGAGTGTTGTTATTATAAACTGTAAAATAATCCTGTTTAATTGGATAAATATAGTTAAGCCACTGCCCATCCCTTATACCGTCGACCTCTACTTTATAAGTATTCGAATATCTTTCCCAAATTGTCAGGATCTCAGAATGAATCGCTTTTAAAAAATTTCTCACTTCATTTTCTTCTTTAATTTCATGTTCTTTTAAATTGTTCTCATGTGTTACGTAAACGCCGTAAATTGCACATCCACCACCAACAAGGGCACCTACAAGAGCAATAAAGGCAGGCTGCAATCCCACCCAGTCTATATAACCCATAGTTTCTCCCTAAAAAAAAAGACAACCCCTCAAAGAGAGATTGTCTTATTAATTTGATTGCCTAATTTTTCCACTATTTCCTCACATTTTCGTTTGGGCACCGTTTAGGCACCAAGCCTATGAGGAAATATTACCACTTACGTAAGTTATTGTCAAATAATACATTTACAACACATAGAAATTAAATGGTGGAGGTGCCGGGAATTGAACCCGGGTCCTTGAGTCTCGTAATATAAGCATCTACATGTGTAGTTTGTCAACTTTTCTCTCATCCCTTACCCTCCGGCAAACAGGATTGTTTCGGGACCAGCCTTTAAAGATCTCGCTTCCATGCTAAAGGCAGACATGAAAACCAGCCTGCTCATGACTGTTTATCTTACTAGCAGGCGTTGCAAGTAAACAGGCTTAGTTACAGTGTAACTAAGGCTTAGCCAGCGATACCGACAGGCATCGGAGCTGCAGGAACCATTTCTGGCATTGCAGGACCTTGTGTCTGAGCGGTGAAATCGCTGAACATTAACTGTTTAGAGTTAGTGTTATTTAGTTTTTGCTTAGATTATTTTACGAGGCCAACCAAGCATCCTCGACACGCGACCTATACCCGACTAACACAAGTCGAAACCAGTCACCCCCTTAGAAAGAACAGATACAACAATACTATAACTCGGATTCTTACTTTTAGCAAATAAAGCAAAAAAAAGGGGGCACTTTAAAGCGTCCTCTTTTTTAACGCTTAACTGACCTGTCTATTTCTCTTTTGATCTCGCGCTTTTTGATATCTTCGCGTTTATCGTATAATTTTTTACCCTGGCCAACGGCTATTTCCACTTTGACCCAGCCTTTTTTGTTAAAATAAAGCTTGGTGGGAATAAGGGTCAATCCTTTGCGGGTCAGATTTCCATTGATACGCTCAAGCTCCTTGGCATGCACCAGAAGTTTGCGTGGACGGGCGGGCTCTTCATTGAGATACGAGGCCTGTTCATAGGGGTTGATGTACAAATTATAAAGATAAAGCTCCCCTTTATCAATATGGGCAAAGGCATCCGTAAAACTGGCGCCACCGGCCCGGATAGACTTGACTTCTCCGCCGTTTAAAGCAATGCCGCACTCCCATTTATCAAGCAAAAAATAATTGTGATACGCTTTTTTATTTGTCGCGATAGTAGTCATAAATTGGGGACACATTCATTTTTCTAAAGACAACTTAGAAACGGACTAAGATATTAATTAAATAATTTACCATAAAGCCCTAGGAAAAGGGGGATTGTTATCATGCTCAGTAGGTGGGTCACAAAAATACCCTGGTTGATAAAGTCCTGGTTCTTTGTCTCATAATTCCGGGCAATTATAGATATTGTTATGGAAGTAGGCATACACGCTTGAATGATCGCCACAAAACTGACCAAAGGATTTAATTTTACCATAGATAAAACGATCAGGGTTGCCAAAGGTAACACTATTAATTTGATCAATACCGCCCCTGATACCTGGACCCATTTGGTCTGACTTAAACTGGATAAGCTTAAATTGCCGCCAATGACGATCATCGCAATAGGCAATGCTGCATCTCCAAATAACTTAATAGGTTTTAGGATCGGCTCAGGCACAATACCTTTTCCAACCGTCAACATTATAATTAATGCCGCAAACATACTTAAAAGGGGTGGATTTATCATCTTCCTAAAATCTATGCGGCTGGATTTTTCACGGGTCACAAGCCAAACCCCCAAGGACCATAAACATAGATCAAAGCCGATAATAGAAAAGATCACTGAGGTGTATACTTTTCCGGCCATCTGCCCTAAAGGCAGCGAAATGGCTAACATTAAAGGAATGTACCCGCCATTATTCAAAGACGAGACCGCCAAAAATCCGCTCTTGAGAGGCCCATGATGCTTCCACATAAGCAAGGATGAAATCAGTAAACCCGTTAAAACCAAGCTTATATTAATCAGCGGGAATTCCCACCAAAACGGCATCTGTACGGCATCAAAATGGGCAAGTATCTGGTAAAAAATAAACAAGGGAAAAAAAATATTAACGCTTAAAAAGGATAAAAGCTTGAGCTGGGACTCTTGAATGGTGCCGGAGCGCACCAAATAAAATCCCATGGCTCCCATGGCAAAGATCTGGGCTACCGCAACTGTAGATGTTTGAAAAGTTATAGGAAACATAAATTTCGATTATAACAGTTGCGTGTTCTTGTTGACAGACAAATTTCATAACGTTATACTAGAAAACCCTACGCAGTCGAAACAATAGGGAATTTTACTTAGTGTCCTGTCCAGAACAGCTTCTGGCGTGTAAGTTAAAAAAATCTGCCGGGGTGGCGGAATTGGTATACGCGTACGTCTCAGAAGCGTATGGCGAAAGCCTTGAGAGTTCAAATCTCTCCTCCGGCACCACTATAGTATAAAAGGAGTTTTATGAGTGATGACGTAAACGTTAAGAAAAATCCTGTGATCGATGATGGTGAACTCAAAGATTGGTTAGCTTCACTCGATTATGTTCTTAATAGTGGAACGCCTGACAGGGTCCAGTATCTTTTGCAGCAGCTTCAGATTCGGGCCCAGGAATCAGGCGTTACCCTTCCCTTCACTTATAATACTCCCTATATCAACACCATTTCCAAAGACAAGCAATCCCCCTTTCCGGGCAACCGCGAATTGGAACGCCGCATCAAATCCATCATCCGCTGGAATGCCATGGCCATGGTGGTACGGGCCAACAAGTTGACCGAAGGTGTCGGTGGACATATTTCCACCTATGCTTCCTCAGCGACTCTTTATGAAATCGGCTTCAATCACTTTTTCCGGGGACGTACGGACACTAGCAACGGAGATCTGGTTTATTTCCAAGGTCATGCCTCACCGGGTATTTATGCCCGCGCCTTCGTGGAAGGCCGCTTGTCCGAAACCAATTTATGCAATTTCCGTCGAGAGCTGGCTGTCGGCGGTGGTTTATCCTCTTATCCTCATCCGTGGCTGATGCCTAGTTTTTGGCAATTCCCTACGGTTTCCATGGGACTTGCTCCTATCATGGGTATTTATCAAGCCCGCTTTAACCGCTATTTGGAAGACCGTGGTCTTAAACCCAAAGATGATAATAAGGTTTGGGTTTTCATGGGGGACGGTGAATCTGACGAACCTGAATCTTTGGGTGCTTTGACCATGGCCTCACGGGAAAAATTAGATAATTTAATCTTTGTCATTAATTGCAACTTGCAGCGTTTGGATGGCCCCGTACGGGGAAATGGTAAGATCATCCAGGAACTGGAAGCTTTATTCCGCGGAGCCGGATGGAACGTGATCAAGGTCATCTGGGGCCATGATTGGGATAATTTATTAGAGAAGGATACCGAAGGCCTTTTGGCTCACCGGATGGGTGAAGTTGTTGACGGTGAGTTCCAGAAATACTCGGTTTCTTCAGGGGCCTATATTCGAGAGAAATTCTTTGGCAAAGACCCGCGCCTGCTTGAGATGGTGGCTAATATGTCAGATGAACAACTGGCTGATATGCGCCGCGGCGGCCATGATCCTGAGAAAGTATATGCCGCTTATAAAGCTGCTGTTGATTACAAGGGAGCTCCGACAGTAGTTTTGGCCCACACCATCAAGGGTTATGGCTTAGGTGAATCCGGTGAAGGCAAGAACATTTCCCATAACCAAAAAAAACTCAATGAACAGGAACTTAAAGAATTCCGCTCCCGCTTTAACATCCCCATCTCAGATGCGGAAGTGGCCAAGGCTCCTTTTTATAAACCGGCGGAAGATTCTCCGGAAATGCAATACATACGTCAACGCCGCATAGCCCTGGGTGGCGCTTTACCCATGCGACGCACGGAAACAACAGCACTTAAAACTCCTTCAGAAGAACTTTTTGAAGAATTTTATAAAGGTACCGAAGGCCGTAGCGTTTCAACGACCATGGCCTATGTGCGTGTACTTTCCAAACTCCTACGCGATGAATCAATCGGTAAATTTATTGTCCCCATCATTCCGGATGAGGCACGCACCTTTGGTATGGAAGGGCTTTTCCGTCAATGCGGGATCTATTCCCATGTCGGTCAACTCTACGAACCTGTGGATGCCGATAGCCTGATGTATTACAAAGAAGCCAAAGATGGACAGATCTTGGAAGAAGGCATTAATGAAGCAGGCTCTATCTCTTCTTTTATCGCGGCGGGGACTGCGGCTGCCACTCATAACATTAACACTATTCCCTTCTACACTTATTATTCTATGTTCGGCCCCCAACGCGTCGGGGACCTGGTATGGGCCGCGGGTGACTTGCGCTGCCGGGGATTCTTGGTCGGTGCCACTTCAGGCCGCACCACTTTAAACGGCGAAGGCCTGCAGCATCAAGACGGTCATACTCATCTTTTAACATCGACGGTGCCTAATTTGATCTCCTATGACCCTGCCTTTGCCTATGAGATCGCGGTCATTATCCGCCACGGCATTGAACGTATGTATGAAAAGCAGGAAAGCGTGTTCTTTTATATTTCCGTCGGTAATGAAAACTATAATATGCCCCCTATGCCGGCAGGTGTTAAGGAAGGGATTATAAAAGGCTTATACCGTTTTAGCCAATCAACTAAAACATCTGATCTTAAAGCGCATCTGATAGGCTCAGGCGCCATCATGAACCAAGTTTTAGAAGCCCAAAAAATCCTGGAAGAAAAATATCATGTTTCCACCGATGTATGGTCAGCCCCCAGCTACAATGAATTGCGCCGTGAAGCACTGCATGTCGAACGCGAGAACCTGCTTAACGGCAAAAAATCCAAAGTCCCTTATGTGACTGAGTTACTACGCAATGAAAAAGGCGTCTTCGTTTCCGCCTCTGATTATATGAAGGTCTTAGGTGACTCTATCCGTCAATGGGTGCCAGGCCCTTATACAGTATTAGGCACCGACGGATTCGGACGTTCGGAAAGCCGTGAGGCTTTGCGTGACTTTTTTGAAGTGGATGCTAAACATATTGTCTGGGCTGCATTGACAAGCCTGCATGAACAAAAGCAGGTCGGGGATGAACTGTTATTTAAGGCTCAAGGTGAATTGAAGATCAATCCTCAAAAGCTTAACCCGATGATCTCATAAAGAAAGAACCTATGTCCGAATTAAAGCTTCCCGAACTGGGTGAGAATATTACCCAAGGGACTGTTACCAAAATTCTAGTAAAAAGCGGAGATGCTATTAAAAAGGGACAAAATATCCTGGAATTAGAAACGGATAAGGCTGTCCTGGAGGTCCCCTCGAGCGTTGAGGGCATTATCGAAGAAGTCCTGATTAAGAGCGGCGCTGTTGTTAAAGTCGGACAGGCTATTTTTAAACTTGGTGGCGGTGAGTCCGCCGGGACTGCAAAATCTGATACGATTGCACCTAAGGTTGAAGAACCCAAAAAAATTCCTGATCCACAGCCTGTAGCATCTGTCGAAGCGGCCCAAAGCCAAAAACCTAACGCCCAACCAAGCGCTCCCGGTGCCATTTTCGAAATGCTGCTACCTGCCCTTGGTGAAAATATTGAAAAAGGTACTGTCACTAAAATATTAGTGAGGGTTGGCGACGTCCTTAAAAAGGGCCAGAATATTTTAGAGATTGAAACCGATAAAGCGGTTTTAGAAGTTCCTTCAAATACTGAAGGGTTGGTCAAAGAAATCTTGATTAAGAACGGGGCCGCGATCAAGGTGGGTCAACCGATTTTTAAAATCGAAGGAAATACGGTTTCTAATGCCCCTGCAAGCGCTATACCTGCCGGCAAGCAGGAAACGGAACAACCTTTAAAAGAAAAGACTCCCTCTGCGGCATCAGCATCAGTTGAAAAAGCTGCCGCACCTCTAACCGCTATAGCCGCTGGTCCGTTGCCCATCCGCAAAGATATCCCGGCGGCACCGTCGGTGCGCTTATTGGCCCGCGAATTAGGCATTGATATCGGCCAGGTCCCGGGTTCAGGCCATGGCGGCCGTATTACTACAGATGATGTAAAGGCCTATTGCAAGATGCTTAACACCGCCCGTCCGAGCAGTGCCGGTTCGGCTTTAGTTTCCAAACCTTTGCCTGATTTTAACAAATGGGGTTCTGCACGCCGTGAAGCTATGAGCAATGTCCGCAAAAAGACTGCGGAACATTTATCTCATGCATGGAATAGCATCCCTCATGTCACCCAATTCGACAAGGTCGATATCACGGAATTAGAAAAATTACGTAAAAGCATATCAGGCACCAATAAGAAAATATCCGTTACGCCTTTTATTATTAAGGTGGTAGCCCAAGCTTTGAAGAAATTCCCGCAATTCAACTCCAGTGTTGATATGGCAACCCAGGAAGTTATTTTTAAAGACTATATTAATATCGGCCTCGCGGTTGACACCGACCGTGGGCTTATTGTTCCGGTATTAAAGAATGTGGACCGGATGTCCATCCTGCAAATCTCTGATGAACTAGCTGCGATGGCTGAACGGGCCCGTACACGCAAGACCACTATCGAAGAAATGCAAGGCGGATGTTTTACGATCTCCAATTTAGGCGGTATTGGCGGGACAAGCTTCACACCCATCATTAATTGGCCGGAAGTGGCTATACTAGGAGTGTCCAGAGGTTCAATGGAACCTGTGTATATTGACGGGAATTTTACACCAAGGCTAATGCTCCCCTTGTCTTTGTCTTATGATCACCGCATCGTTGATGGGGCTGACGGCGCACGGTTTATCCGGTGGGTATGCGAAGCGCTACAACAACCTTCCGCATTGGATGTGACCAAATGAGCACTTCCCTACCATTAGTCGTTATCGGTGCCGGTCCCGGAGGATATGCAGCGGCTTTTTTAGCGGCTGATCTGGGCATGGAAGTTGCTATCATCGAAAAAGAACCTAATCCCGGTGGCGTTTGCCTTTACCGCGGGTGCATTCCCTCTAAAGCTTTTTTACACGCAGCCAAAATTATCAGCGAAGCCAAACATGCCAAGGCTTTCGGCATCGAATACAATGAGCCCAAAATTGATATTAATAAGCTGCGCGACTGGAAGAAAAGTGTAGTCAGCAAATTAACCGGCGGATTAGGTCAACTGGCCCGTGCACGCAAAATTAAATATATTCAGGGCGAAGCAAGCTTTATCAATTCCAATACCCTGAAAATAAAAAAAACAGATGGTTCCGTCGAAGAACTATCTTTCCAAAAAGCGATCTTAGCGACGGGTTCCCGTCCGTCAGTAATACCTAATTTGCCTCAATCCCCTGATATTTGGGATTCCACTGCCGCCTTGGACATGGAGAATATCCCCGGAACTCTTTTAGTGGTCGGCGGCGGTTATATCGGTATGGAATTAGGTACTGTCTATCATGAAATAGGCTCCAAGGTCTCGGTGGTGGAAATGACGCCGGGTCTTTTGCCCGGGGCGGACCGTGATCTGGCAGATGTCCTTTATAAGCACGTCAAAGGATTATTCAACAAAATCATGCTCGAGACCAAGGTCATTAAAATGGAGACAAGCAGCAACGGCATCACCGTTACATTCGCCGATAAAGAAGGTAAAGAATTTAAGGAAGAATATAATAAAGTCCTGGTCTCTATCGGACGTCGTCCTAATTCAGAAAATCTTGGACTTGAGAATACCAAGGTCAAGATCACTCCCCGCGGCTTTGTTGAGATCAATGACCAGCGTCAAACGGCAGACCCCTCTATTTTTGCTATCGGAGACATTGCCGGAGATCCTATGCTGGCCCATAAAGCTTCGCACGAAGGCCGTGTGGCTGTGGAAACAATTGCCGGACTTAAGGTAGCTTTTGAACCGCAAGCCATCCCTGCTGTCGTCTTTACTGACCCGGAAATTTCCTGGTGCGGATTAACTGAAATTGATGCCGCCCGTGCCGGCCGTGAGGTATCTGTCGCTAAATTCCCGTGGGCGGCATCTGGCCGAGCGCTGACACTTGACAGGACAGACGGTTTGACCAAGCTCATCATTGATCCTAAAACCCAACGTATCCTGGGGATGGGTATCGTCGGGGTTGGGGCCGGGGACATGATCGCTGAAGGCGTTATGGCCATTGAAATGGGTGCCGTGGCCCAGGACCTGAAACTTTCGATCCATCCTCACCCGACTTTGTCGGAAACTATCATGGAAACCGCTGAAAGCTTCTTCGGACACAGCACCCATATTTACCGTCCGAAAAAAATGAACTAGGTAATGCCTCAAGATGCCTTCGATATATCGGTTGTCATTCCAGCAAAAGATGAACAACTGCGCCTTCCTCTGTTTTTACAGACCCTCATTGACTATTGTCAGGATAGCCGCTTACGTTATGAAATAATCGTCGTCGATGATGGGAGCGCGGATAAAACATCCCAGGAAGTCCTTCATTTCCAAAAAGCATTTCCGGGATTAAAACTGCTGAGATTTGAACACAATCACGGTAAGGGATTTGCCGTTCAACAAGGGTTCTTGGCTGCCGGTGGGGATATTGTACTATTCATGGACGCGGACGGCTCAACACCTGCCGATGAAATCGAAAAGAACTTAAAATTTTTGTCCGAAGGATACGACATCATCATCGGCTCAAGGGTCTTGCAAAGCCCTACATCAACAGTTAAGGCCTTGCTCTACCGTAAAAGTATGGGCTGGATATTTAACTTTCTTGTCTCTACCTTCCTCATCAAAGGGATCAAGGACACTCAATGCGGATTTAAAATGTTCCGTCGGCCAATTATCCGCCCCTTATGGGAAAATATCCGCATCCTAGGTTTTGGGTTTGACCTGGAAGTCCTTTTTTTAGCGCAACGGATGAATTATAAGATCAAGGAAGTGGCTGTTAATTGGAAACACGTGGAGAACAGCAAGATCGATCTGATCAAGGATTCCTGGCAAATGATGGTCAATATTTTCCAGATCAGAAGCTGGTATAGAAAAATCTAAATTTCCTGACCGATCGTCTCTTTGACGACACGGCGGATGTCATCGACCTCGAAAGGTTTCTTTAAACAGTTGACAGCCCCAAGCCTGCTGGCCTGTTGGCGTTTTTCATCCAAGCTGTAACCGCTCATCATCACCACCGCCAGGCCCGGATTAATGGCTTTTACTTCCCTAAGGACTTCCACGCCATCCTTATCCGGCATCATCATATCCATGAACGCGATATCAAATTGATGGCCTTTAATAGCTTCCAGGGTTTGCGGCAGATCATGGACCACGGTAATGTGATGTCCGTAATAGCCCATGGTCAAGTTAAAGAAATCTCCGATAACCTTCTTATCATCGACAACTAAAATATTAAGGTGCTTCATGCGGTTATCTCCTGACGGATCTTATCCAGACGGACACAGGGCAGCTTTATCGTAAAAATGGTGCCCTCAGAACTGCTTTGAACACTGATATTCCCCCCGTGTTCGTTGACCAGGTCATGGCATAAGGCCAAACCTATCCCTGAACCTTGCGGTTTTGTCGAGAAGAATGGGTCAAAGATCCGAGCTTGATGTTCGTAAGCGATGCCAGGGCCGTTATCCTTAAAAATAATGACTGCCTGATAATTTTCGGCATCAAACTTGGAGGTCACAAGCAGGGTGCGCGGTGCCCCGTGGGGTATCTCGCTCAGGGCTTCCATAGCATTGACGACCAGGTTCATAAAGACCTGCTGCAGATGCAAGGCATCCCCGTAAATGAACGGGACATCATCATCTAATTGCATGTCCCAGCCGACGCGCCGTATGCGTAATTCATCTAAAAGTAAATTAAGGGACTTATAAATAACCGCATTGATATTTGTATTGGTCTTTTGGATGTCCCGGTGACGGATCAGTTCCATCAAATTTGAAAGCATATCCTTGATGTAAAAAGACTGCTCATCCATCACACAGACGGGTTTATAAAAAGGTGAATTGATATCCATTTCTTTTTTCATAAAACGCACGAAACCGTGGATCGCCGTGATCGGCTGGCTTATCTGATGCAAAAGCCCTGCACTCAAAGCCGCCACCGCCCCCTTTTTCCCGCTATCCATCAATTTGACCTGGGCCGCTTTGAGCTCCTTGATCGTGGTTTCTAGTTGTGCGTTCTTTTGTTTAAGGGCGAAATTGAGACGGATATTTTGAATAAAAAACCAGGCTAGGATAAGCAGAAGAATTATATCGATGGCAACAAAAATAGCATGCATAAGTGTATTTTAGGTGCTTAAGTAAAAAAACCAACTTATTTTTATTAAATACCGTTTAGCTTAAGCTCATCTGCCAATTTCCAGTGATGGGAGACGACATAACCGCTGTTAATTTCCAGGACATAACGGGCAGTTTGATCTGGAGTATAAACCGGGCAAGGATCACTCGTGCAGGCAGGGATATTTTGTCCGATATAAACAATATGGCCATCGGAGCTGATCCATAACATGTCCAAATTAAAGTGCATATTTTTCATCCAAAAACTGTACTTGCCGTCCTTATCAAATACAAAAAGCATGCCTTTATTTTGATCTAAGCCCGTTCGGTACATCAACCCGCGTTCCATATCCGCATCTTTAGACACCACCTCTACAGCGACGCAATTGTCCTGATGACAAACCGAAGGAGTTGTTGCCCAAGCCGGACAAGTACCAAAAACTAAAAATATTAAAAAGAATATCAAAAGATTGCTTCGCTTCGCTCGCAATGACACATGAAAAGAATTCATAATACATTCACTCCGAATTTTTTTAGCATCTCTGCCAGCTTTGCCAACGGTAATCCTACGACATTAAAATAACATCCTTCAATACGCGGGATAAAAAGGGCGCCTTTGCCTTCGATATCAAAACCGCCTGCCTTATCCAAGGGAGAAACATGTTTATGGTAACGGTCGATCTCTTGATCGGTGAGCTTGGTCATAAATACCTTGGTCTTCTCATAGGCCAGCTCTTGTCGGCCGGTTTGTGCATCAATGACAGCTACTCCTGAATATACCCAATGAGGACAGGCCATTAATTCTTTAAGATTCTTTTTAGCTTCCTGCAGATTTTGAGGTTTCAGGATCAAACGGCCTTTAGACGTAAGAACCACCGTGTCTGATCCGATGACTATTCCCTGTTGCAGGCGTTGGGCCACCTCTTGAGCTTTTCTTAAAGCATTGGTTCGGACCAGATGCGCGCAGCCTTTAGTAAGAGAAGTGCTTTCAAACGCACGGCTGGGACGTACGATAAAGGGCAGTCCTAATATTTTCATGAGCTTGCGGCGCTGAGGACTGCCTGAAGCTAATATGAGCTTTTTCATTTAAGAAATTCGGAGATAGTAAAAATGGATTTTAAAGGCACCCCGTACTTGGCCAGGGCCTCACTGGCACCTTCCCCACGGTCGATGACACAGATAGCTTTTTTAATTTTGATATTCATTTTCTGCAGCACTTCGATGGATTCCACAAATGCCTTGCCTGTTGTTGCCACATCATCGATGATCACCACAGAGCCGAGCTCTTTGAGCAAAGGACCCTCAACCTGCTGCTGCTTGCCATGGGCTTTTGGTTGTTTACGGATGATAAAGGTATTGATAGGACGGCCGTCCTGATAACTTAAAGAGGCAACGGCCCCCACCATGGGGTCTGCGCCGAGTGTGGGACCGCCAATGGCATCCACATGATCTTCTTTGATCATATCCAGCATGATACGCGCGGTCAAATACGCTCCCGGAGCAGAAAGGGTCACGATCCTGGCATCCAAATAAAAATCACTCTCTTTTCCTGACGATAAAATAAACTTGCCCTTTGAAAAAGCCTGGGTCTTAAGCAGGCGGAACAATTCACTCTTGTCTGCATCAATAGATGTGGGCATAGAAATCTTTCTTGTTTAGGATCAGGTTCATTTAAAATTGTGGGAGCTCTAAATTTCGGCTATGGATCTCGACTAACAACATAAGGCGGAATTTTAACAGGGCTTTATAGTCTTTATACTCTTTAGGGCTAAACCCGGATGTGGCATGAAAAGAACGATTAGCTTCAATTTCTACGATCGTATTCTCATAGATATCGGTGAGCTGATCATCAGAGAGCTTGGTGATGCCTGGTTTATCCAAAATAGTCACGTCTGATGGGAATTCGGCCATGGCCAAAGGCGTCAGGAATAAAACCATTATCATTGCTAAAGTAAATTTCTTAAACATAAGCTCCTTTATAAGTTGGAATGCTACCCATCAAAATCTCTCCCGGGTCAGTTAATTATATGGTAACATACCGCATGCTTCAAGCCTTTTTACAGGGAGCTTTTGAACTTATCTTCCCTGATAATTGCCTGTTGTGCCGCCAATTCCTCAATAGCCGCCATCAGCGACAGCTATGCGCCCAATGCTTGGGCTTACTGGCCATGAACCCAACGCCATTCAGCCGGCAATCCCTGCAGGGCACATTCGCCTTTGATGAGGCCTGGTCAGTTTGTCTTTATAATGAATCAGCCCAAAAACTTTTGCACGCCTTCAAATACAATTCGAAAACATCTTTAGCCAAGACCTTTGTCCCTTTAATGATCGATTTCATCGACCGTCACCATATCCCTTTGCAGAAATTTGACCTGATCTCCCCTATCCCCTTGCATCCGGTAAGGTTGCGGGAAAGAGGATATAATCAGTCAGCTTTGCTAAGCCTTCCTTTGAGCGGTCACTATAAAATTGAACATACGGAGAATTTATTGGTTCGTCAGAAAGTGACAACCACACAGACAGAATTAGGGGCAAAACAACGCTGGACAAATATGGAAGGTGCTTTTAGAATGAAAAATTCGACGGATCTTGCAGGTAAGAGTGTCGTTCTGATCGATGATCTTTTTACGACCGGAGCCACTGTTCATAGTGCTGCAGAGAACTTAAAAAAAGCCGGCGCCGCCCGGGTCGGAGTATTGACTTTAAGTATAACGATTTAAACTATGCGTATCTTACGAAATTATATTTTAAGAGAATGCCTACAGCCTTTTACGCTGTCGATCAGTGTATTGACCAGCGTTTTTCTGTTGGGGTATCTGCCGCAATTGGCCAACAAGGTCATTAATAATGGCGTATCTGTGTCGGCGATGAGCCAGATCTTTCTTTACTATATACCGATCCTCTTAGGCTATACCCTGCCTATTGCCTGCCTGATCACCGTGATCCTGGCCTTTGGGCATATGTCCTCGGAAAATGAAATTCTGGCGATGCGCGCCTCGGGCATTCATCTGCTGCGTCTGTTAACACCGTTGATATTCGTAGGCATCGCCTTATGCCTGGTGGTCTATATCCTCAACGACCGTATCATTCCGGAAGCTTACGAAGCCCAAACACAGATCCTGCAGGAAACCGGCAGCCAGGACCCTTCAGCTATGCTGGAGCCCGGCAGTTTTATCAATGCCTTTGACAAATACATTATCTTTATTTACCGGATGGAAGGCGACCTGTTATACGGGGTCAGGATCTATGAACCTTCCCCGGGTAAACCAACCCGGACCGTCATTGCCCAGGAAGGTGAATTTGTCCATGTCCCGGGCCGTGACCAGCTGATGCTCAAACTTCTCAACGGAACTTCCGACGAGCCTAATCTTCAAAATCCCAACAATTTTTATAAACTTAATTTCCAGCAATCTTTTATCACCATGGACCTTGCCAAAAAGGGCCCTCGGGCGGAAAAGAAATCAAAATCCATGACCTTGCGGGAATTAGCTAAAAAGATCAATAATCTCCACAAATTATCCATTGACCCATCCCCCTTGATCGCCGAATACCAACGCCGGATGGCATGGTCGCTGTCGCCGTTGATCTTTATCCTTCTGGGATTTCCTTTTGCGGCCGTCACCCACCGCAGGGCCAAATCCGCCAATCTTTTGTATGCCTTATTATTCGCTGCCCCTTATTACATTTTATCTTTGGCTTGCCAGGGCATGGCCTCTCAGAATGTTTATAATCCTGTTGTGTTAATGTGGGCTCCGAATGCCTTGGCACTATCGGTGGCTCTTTTTTTAAACTGGAAATTGTGTTTACGTTAGGCTTGGAATTATGCGCATCCTAGATCGTTATATATTAAAATCTATCTTTGTCATCTTTGCGGGAACTGTTTTTACCTTTGCGTTCTTGTTCATCCTCATTGATCTCTTCGGGAATCTGCAGGATTTTATTGCCAAGAATGTTCCGCTAAACGTGATCGCAGAATATTACATTTCATTCCTTCCCTCTATTGTTGTACAAACTTCCACCATGGCTTGCCTTATCTCTGTCCTTTTTACCTATAGCAATCTCAATGCTCACAATGAGATCATCGCCATACGCGCCTCTGGCATGAATTTCTGGCAGATCACCCGTCCGGCGCTGGTATTTGCCATTTTTGTTTCAGCTTGTGTTTTTTTAGTGAATGAAAAATTTGTACCGCAATCTTCAATGATGAACCAGGAGATCCGCGACACCCAGATCAAGATATCCCCTTCCCAAAAAGGCAGGGGCAAACCCATTATCCACAATCTAACCTTTTACGGCCTTAAAAACCGTCTGTTCTTTATCGATACCTTTGATCCTAACACCAATGCATTAGAAGGTATTACCATCATCGGGCATGACCATAGCCAAAATCTGGTTGAAAAGATCGTGGCCCTCAAAGGCGCCTGGACAGGCATTGCCTGGAAATTCTATAATTGCCAGATCACATCGTATAATAATGCCCTGCCCAATGCGCCTCCAAGCGGGATCCGCATTTCAACAGAGAAATTAATGGATATCAAAGAAACGCCTAAGGATTTCTTAAAGCAAAGAATGGACATCTCCTCGATGAACCTGCAGCAACTGCATAGCTATATCAAACGTTTTTCCGGCAGCGGGGCAATGAGAACCGTCAATAATCTGCGGGTCGATATGCATCAAAAAATTACTTTTCCTCTGCGTAACTTTATTATTGTCCTGATCGGATTGCCTTTTGCGCTGATGTCGGTGGGGAAGCGCAAGGCCATGACATTTACTTCCATTGCCATTGCCCTGGTCATCGGATTTCTTTATTACGTCTCAGACGCGGTAGGGTTGGCCTTAGCTAAGGGTGAAGCATTATTGCCCTGGGAAGGCGCATGGCTCACCCCCATCATATTCACCCTCATGGCCTTATTCATTATCCTCAGGAACTTTTAAAACTTTAGGAGTGGAAAACACGCGGAAGGCGATTGCCTAAGGAGCAAAGGATCTCGTAACTGATGGTATCTGCCCATTGAGCCACTTCATCTACTGAAATTGATTCGCCTTTTTGGTCCCCTATAATCACGGCTTCATCACCGATCTTAGGTGTACGGCCCGAAAGGGTGGCAGCGGTGACATCCACGATGACCTGGTCCATGGTCACACGCCCCACCACCGGACAACGAACGCCGGCCACCAGGACAAATGCCTTGTTGGACAAAGAACGCAAGTATCCGTTGCTATAGCCGATAGGTAATATCGCCACAGTAATATCTTCCTTGGCCTTAAATGTATGCCCATAGCTGATCCCCCGGCCTTTGGCAATCGTCTGCACAAAAATAACGCGGGTTTTCACCGACATCACGGGCTTTAAATGGACTTTTTTCTTTAAGTCCTCCAGCGGATAAACACCATAAAGCATGATGCCGGGACGTGCCAAATTAAAAAGCTCGGATTTATAATCCCCCAGCCCCATACTATTGCCGGCATGTACATATGAAAAGGTTATGAGTTGGTTTTCCAAAGCATACACCATGTCACGAAAACGGCGCATCTGGCTTATGGTAAAATCACGGTCCGTGTCAGCGACGGGTAAATGGGTATATATCCCTTCTAAGATCAAATTCGGACATTCTGCCTGTAATTTTTGCACAAAACCCAAGGCCTCATCTTCATTGACCCCCAGGCGTCCCATACCGGTATCTATTTTAATATGCACCGGGATCTGAATGCCTGCCTGATGGGCACAATGATCCAAGGCATGGCCCATTTCCAAAGCACAGACCGACGGTGTTAGTTTGTACTCAACAATGGCTTTGGCTTCTGTGGCCAAGGTGGATTCAAATAGCAAGATCTTC
>Ga0302280_1000087_pt1 | contig 85632 bp, 63 predicted proteins | sample III_Fen_E1_1_FD_198771 | JGI IMG/M metagenome (GOLD analysis project Ga0302280, IMG submission 198771) | Peat permafrost microbial communities from Stordalen Mire near Abisko, Sweden - III_Fen_E1_1 | ecosystem: Environmental > Terrestrial > Soil > Wetlands > Permafrost | place: Sweden: Abisko... | reverse complement strand
AAACATTTCTATTTTTCCAAAAAATAAAAATTCGGGAACTAATTCCTCGGGAATTAATTTATATTTTTTATTTTCAAACTCTGAAAAAAATAATTTTTGCCCCTTGTGAAGGAAAAACGACCTTAAAATTTCAAAGCATTGTGAAGGAAAAACGACCTTCCTATCGATTGCTTTGAATTTTATTTTCGCTATTGGTGAAGGAAAAACGACCTTAAAATTTCAAAGCATGGTGAAGGAAAAACGACCTTCCTATCGAAAGCTTTGAATTTTATTTTCGCTATTGGTGAAGGAAAAACAACCTAAAATTTCAAAGCAATGTGAAGAAAAAACAACCTTAAAAGCGAATGCGTTGAATTTTAATGTCGTTTTTCATTCACAGTGAGCAAAATAAAATTTCAAAGCAATATAAAGAAAAACCGATCTTAATAGCAATTGCTTTGGATTTTTAAGGTCGTTTTTCCTTCACAAATATAAAGATTAATGTTTACACTTACAGTAAATTTTTGAAAATCTATGTAATTGCGCACGCAATTACACAAAATTTTTGAAATCCTAAACGAATTTAAACATACATTAATTAAAATGAAATATGTTGATTTACACGTTCATTTTGATGGAGCAATTCGTCATTCATCACTACATGAAATTGCTCTAAAATATATTGATAATGATAACATTAATAACATTAATGATGGTATAGAAGAATTAGACCTCATATTGGATAAGTCATATGATCATTTTATTAAAAAAATAGTTGTAAACAGCACAAATTTAGTTGAATTTTTAAAACCATTTCATCTTGTTATTAAGTTGATTAAATGGGCAGTTAATAACATTGGTTATGATATACTAACTAAATTAGCATTTGAAATATGTGAAGACATGTATACTAACGATGTAATTTATTTTGAATTGCGATACAATCCATATTATTTTATTCAGCAAAATAATATTGCTGAGCAAAATATCTTGTCCGGATTTAAATGTATTGATGATGTACAAAATGTATACGATTATATAAATAAAGGACTGAAACAAGGTTTTGAAAAGTATGGTATTTATTCCAATCATATATTATGTATTTCACGCCGACATAATGGCTTATATGCCAAGGAAACTGTCCACTTAGCACATAAAAACGGTTGCGGAATAGATGTTTCTGGATCAGAAATTCCAAGCATTGACAACAACATCATAGAAGCATACAAATGCGCAGTGGAATTAAATGTTCCAAGAACATGTCACACAGAAGATCCAAAAGATTTTGAAAATGTTATGTTGTTAAATGTCCAACGAATTGGTCACGGTTATTACATCATTAATAATGAAATGATGTTACAACGCATTAAAGATAATAATATTCATATGGAATGTTGTCTTGTCGCTGGATCTTATGGAAATGGATATCCTGAAATTAAATTAAAAGCAAGCAAAGTATTCAATGATCGAGGTATTAGTTTTAGTTTGAATACTGATGATCCAACAATGAAAAGAAATTGCTCAATGAAACAAGATTTTTTAATATATTTTAGAAACTCATATGATGATAAAGTTGATTTTGAAATAGATTATTTATATTATTCAGAACAATATATTTCAATAACAACACAAAGTATATTACATAGTTTTGCTTCTGATCAAGTCAAACAAATATTGCTTCATTTGATCCGCTTAGATTAATGTTCACATAAATTGACCTCACGTGTATTCAAACTTTGTTTATGAAACTTTCGTTCTTTCATCAATTCCAATCGATGAAAACATGCCTGTTCATATGTCATTGTTGATTGTTGTGGTGGAATATCAGCAGTAGATGTGATACGCACTTCTGGATTAATTAAAAAAAACACTATGATTTGTCGATGAGCAATTTCATTACTTGTATTAACTATTTTTGTAATTCTATGGGCATGTGAGTTAGGGAAAACAATTAATCGTCCTTCATCGGTGCTTAGTTGTCCTAATGGAACAAAATCTCCAATTAAATTTTCAATAAAATTAAATCGCTCTTGTCCCAATGACATAATCAATGTATTAGATTCAGCATTACTAAATGCACGTTTAAATTGTAGAACACCTCCTTCCAATCCTTCGTCACGACGCAAAAAATATATTGCCGTCATGACAATATTTTCATGAGACATACCTTCAAAATGCCACACACCTTCATAAACCGATTGTGGTTTAAAAACCATATCAACAATCTTTGGAACTACCTGTAATGTTCGATTTCTCAATGAAATCATAGGTTCAATAAAATAATCTTCATTTCCTCCATCCTCATGAAAACGTCTAGGATTTTGTTCCTGAATTTTTAAATAATCAGATTGTTGACAAACGGCATCATATTGAATTTTTAATGTTCTGGCATACATATACATTGATTCCCAATGAGGAATAATAATATTTAACAGTTGCTCATATGGTCTAATTGGTAATCCTTCTGGTAAATTGTTAATATAACTAATAAATTTCACATCGTTATCAGTAACACGAATATCTGATGGCAACCATTGATAATATGAATCCTCATATTCACGTCCCCAAAAATCAAATCCACGAACTGGTTCTCGTCTCAATGAATACATTGACGGATGAATTAAATCATTGACAATTTCATTTGATTCTGGATGCCAATCGATTGGTTTCACAGACGATAATTCAATTACACAATCAACTAATTGATTGTGTAATTCATGTGAAATAGTTCTCGATTCTGGCTCAATGACAATTGCTTCTTTACATGGTTGATTATTGAATTTATCATTTATATTATTTTCAATTTCATCACCTGTTGGTGATGCTATGATCTCAGCATCCATATCACCAATGATCTCATTATCAACCCATTCACCATTGTCGGGACATGTACACGGACATGTACATTCCGTCATGTAAAATTGCCTATGATTATTTCTAAGATCATCTTCACTTTCAATTACCTCAGTACAAGCACATTGTTGTTTCCATACTCCATCATCAAGAAGAAAATAAATATTTTTCCCTTCAATTGGATCATAAGTACAGCCATCAAAAACCTTGTCTCCAACTAAAAATCGGTCATCATACGATTTACCATCAGGAATATCAGCATTAATAACTGCGTTAACATAAGACATTTTTATTAATTCGTTAATTATATTAGATGAAGGTATGTAAGTTGCCATCTATAATTGACATTAATATGACAAAGCATTGTTGATATAATAATATTAAATCAATTTTTTATTAACATAATTTTTATTGACATAATTTTTTATTATCCGAATCCAAAATTAAAATTCATCCCACCAGTCGGATTAAACAAATTCCCAAAATTCATTCCACCAATTCGAATTCCACCAGATCCAATATTAAACATATTTTCTTGTGCCTTTGATTTATCATGGGTTTTGGCAGTCAATAAATTAACACCTGTCTGTTGGGGGACAGGAGGAGCATAATTAAATATTCCTGCCAATTGTCCTCGTTGTGTAGGAGTTAATTTAGGTTCTGATACAGTAATATTAACTATCAAGTTAGTGTTATCTTTAAATCCTTTTTTGGACACAATTTTAGATATGGTATTAATTGAATCATTGGAATATAACTTGATTTCTTCTCCTGATGGATGTGTAATAGTACGGTTAAATCCCAATAATGACTCTGGAAAAGATAAATCAAGGTTATAAGTTAAATTTCCTTGATCATCTTGTTTCCATCCAATTTCTGTCGGAGGTATGGGTTCAACTGGATTAATTACCAATACCAAATCACCATAAACATCTTCGGTTAAATGCCTCATACCTTGATTTGGCAACTTAATTTGTTGACTGTATAGTGTTCGCGGAGGAACATTTAAAGTAATACTACATTTTTCTTCCCCATGAAGATTAAGTTGCCCACCAAAAATATTTCCTGCTACAATCTGTCTGGTAAATGAAATTGTTTTGGGTGCTCCATGATATAACTCTGATAGTGTACATGTAATAACATGCTTCATATCTTGAAGTTTCATTTGTTGTTTCATTGAACTCTGTCGTGATATTGTTTCATTCATAGCACTTTCACCATATTGATCATATAATGGACGCTTTTCTGGATCACTCAAAATTTCCTTTGCTTTTTGAATAAGATGAAATTGCTTGGTTGCTTCTGCTTTTTCAGCATCAGTACTGTTTTTATCTATTTTATCTGGATGTTTAGTCACAACTAACTTTTTATATGCCTTGTTAATATCATCTGTCGATGCTGTTCGACTAACTCCCAAAATTGAATAGTAATCCAGTCCTATAAAATTATACTTTTTTAATTTAATATTAAAAGTTATGATCAATTTTTAAATTCGTCCACATTTAGAAATATTTTTAAAACAAATCTAATTTAAATTAGTGAATGAAAGGAAAACATACTAAAAACAGAAAAAAATTGATCAATTAATTTTCAATATAATTATATATTTTATAGAATTCATAACTGACAATAAATTGTATTGAAATGTCTGTTTTTAACATGTCTCTTGGTTGCTACACTGATCATCAAGAAGATGATCACATCCTTATTGATGAAGATACCTTGGAGGTATCTTTCGGAGATAATGATGATCCTAATATTGGTATTTTTGCGAATGTAGAAATGAATCGGAATGGTAATAGTAAGAATAAAAATTCAAAGTTTGTTGCTGTTAATTCTGACCAAAATAATTCCTTGTATTCAATTTTCTACATTAATGACAAAAACAAAGACATGTGTAATAAATTATTCAAACAGATCAATTTCATGTGTAATGAAATTTTTCTTAATGATAATCAACATAACTCGGTGAGCATTTACAAATCATTATCTCACTACATATATAATTATTTAATATATGATCGGTCATCTGACCAAGTGTGTTTGACTAATAATGTTCATTATAGGAATAAAAATATTCCGTCACTTGTTTCTGAACTTCATGATGATGGAATGATGGTTTAATTCTTATTTTCGCATTTAATTATCATATCTCTTAGCGATGTATCATTAAATGTCGTATCACTGTCATAAAACTTGAAGTAGTCATCATTTCTCACTGAATTAGATTTGCGATTATACGCATCTCCTCTGGTCTTTTTGACTTTGTCGAAAAATTCCTTTGATTGAATTGGATAGTGATTTAAATGAATACCTTCATTATCCGTAACTATTCTTGCTTGTTCTTGTTCATTTAAATGATGTGCTTTAACTACATGTAATCTAATGTGTTTGGCATGAAATTTACGACACTTAATAATCCACTTGATATTAGCATCATGTTGAACTTTCCGGTGTGTTATAGCAGTTCGAATATCAGTTGGATGATTTATAAGTCCATCACTTCCAAACATCAACCAATTGCCATAAATAACCAAATTTTTATTATCCTGTAAATATTTTACCAAGGTTGAATTAGGAACAAACCAAAATTCATCTAAATCAGCAACAACCAACCATTTAGTGGATTTTCTAATATTACATTCGCGATATATTGAACGGTAATGTTCGACTTGTTTATATGGTTCATCATATCTTCTATATGTAACAAGACCTGAATCTATGTACGGTTGTAATATTGTTAATGGATTATCACTACTATTATTGTCAATCATGTAAAAATGATCAACTCCTTGCCAAATATAATGTTTCATGAAAACATCTAAATTCATGGTTTCATTTTTAAAAATAGTCAGTAAAGAAATATTATACATAATATATAACACTTGACGACTAATTATTTTTAAATTCGTCATCATTTTGAGGATATTTTTAAATATTCTTTGTATACAAAGCATATATAATGATATTTGAAATCTTAGGTGAATTACTAAAATTAATATACACATCTATAATTTTTGTATTCGAAGCAATTACTGCTTTTATGGTAATGATTTTGTGTGGATTAGAACCATGAACGTTTCATATTCGGAAAGTTAAATGTCAGTATCAAGTACCGCAAACACAGGGATACCTTTAATAATTGGAGTATTTTGAACAATAATTAAACGATGTCCATAGTCCTTTGATTTTATAATAATCCCACATGTATACTTTTTTGTCCTGTCAATGATTTGTCCAAGAACATTGTCAAAATTTAGTTTAACTCTTTTAATGTCTGGCTTTTTGAATTCACTTTTTAACTTTTTAAGGGATAATTTGAACATCTCAGATGATTTTTTGAAAATATTAGATGATTTTTCATCTTCTTCTTCGTCATCAGATGCTGGATCAGGATGATGATTATCACGTCTACGTTTTGTTGTTTTGGAGTAAAATGGTTCATATAATGCTTGTAATTCATGACTCATTTTACCTTTGCCTTTGTGCCCTTTTTTAGGTCGATATTCTTCTTCATTTTCATTTTCATTTTCGTTTTTAATGAACATTTTAATAGTCCCTTGCGCATTAATAATTCCTACATGTTTGCCATCATCATTTAAAATAAATCCAAAAATACAATGTTGATCAGTACAATGTCGTTGAATATTATGTTTCTTAGGTTCATCTTCAATTTGATCAAATTCTTGAATCAATTCAATGACAACTTTTTCATCACTGTGCCCTCCATAAAATTCATCAATAATTTCTCCCTTAATATCGTCCAAATCATGAACACTTTTTGCGCTTTTTAGGAGATTAATAAATGTCATTGGATTATCAATGAAAAATTGCTTTAATATAGAACTTTTTTTCGATAATATATCATCTTCTTTCTTTGGTTTTTTCTTATCTGTTTCGCTATCCAATAAAAATAATTTGATATTTTCTGGCATTTATATACTTAACTTTTAGAAAAACTATTTAGCGAATCCATACGCACGATTTAATTTTTTATATTGTTTATAATAATGAATTAAATTTTCATTAATATATGTTAAATTTTCAAGCAAATATAATGTAGATACATTTTTCTTAAATTTATGGAAATCTGCTTTTAATGAATTAATTGATGATGTTGAATAACCATGTTTCTTTACTCGTTTTTCTAATTTTTTTATTTTATAATAAGTTTTAACAATTGTTATTGACGATTTTGACAATAAAACTGATCCCCAAGATAATATCTTACGGTTACCAAATTCTTTAACTTTGTCTCCTAATTTATAGATCTTTGTTACTTTGCCATGAATATTGACAAATTCCAGATGTTTTTTGCCAACTGAATTAGTAATTATGTTAATATTGTATTTATTTTTCCCACAAGTCACCGTAATTGACCAATTACCATCCTTTGATGGTGTTCCAATATATAATCCTACATCCATTGGCAATGAATTAATATTATCACCAGTTCGAACATTATTTGCTGAATTTGAAGTATTTAAACCAATTTGTTGAAGACTGGAAGCACTTAATAAAGTCCCTTCAATATATACATATGGACTACATAATTCATTGAGTGCTTTATTAATACCACATTCTGAAATTGATGTAGTTACTAATTGATCAGGTGTTTGTCCACACCCACACGTAATTTCAGACATTATATATTATATTTGAAGAAATAATTAACTTAATTATTAATATATATGTCAACAACAACTACTACAACACAGTCAGTTGGTAATAATTTGGCATCAACATATAGATTAGACATATATTCTTGGACTGGTGGAACAGGAAGTATTTTTCATTCATTAACAGGAACTGATGTTAAATATTGTTCTGAATATATTTCAATATATCCAGCTACAAATATAATATCAGGTTGCTATAATGATCCATCATTTACACAAAGTATATTAGTGCCTCCAAGTGGACTTGGAGGCAACAATAATAATGAGATTTATTTGACTAATGGATTATATACACTTTCAGCAGAAGGAACAACCATAGATGTCAGTAGTGGGAATTTAGCAACAGGTATGACCGGATTAATTAACTTGTATAATTCTACGAATAATTTTTCTGGAAATCCATATTATATTAATTTTTATCAAGATACTACTATTAATGTCAATAATTTTTTGATGACAGTTTCATATTCAGGAGGTGCTACTGGTAGTAATTTCGTGGGTAGCATGCCGGTATTCATAAATTTTATTCCAAATACTAACGATTCATTTTCTTCTACTACAACCATAGCACCATCAACAACGTCTACTACAACCATAGCACCATCAACAACTACAACCATAGCACCATCAACAACTACAACCATAGCACCATCAACAACTACGTCCACAACAACCATAGCACCATCAACAACTACATCTACAACAACCATAGCACCATCAACAACTACATCTACAACAACCATATCACCATCTACTACATCTACAACAACCATATCACCATCAACCACAACAACCATAGCACCCTCAACTACTACATCAACAACCATAGCACCATCATCAACTACGTCAACAACAACCATAGCACCATCAACTACTACATCTACAACCATAGCACCATTAACCACAACAACCATAGCACCATCATCTACAACAACCATAGCACCATCAACTACTACATCTACAACAACCATAGCACCATCATCAACTACGTCAACAACAACCATAGCACCATCAACAACTACGTCAACAACTACCATAGCACCATCAACAACCATATCACCATCAACTACATCTACTACGTCTACAACAACCATAGCACCATCAACAACATCTACTACGTCTACAACAACCATAGCACCATTAACTACTACGTCTACAACAACCATATCACCATCATCTACTACGTCTACCACAACCATATCACCATCAACTACATCTACAACAACCATAGCACCATCAACTACATCTACAACAACCATAGCACCATCAACTACGTCAACAACAACCATAGCACCATTAACTACTACGTCTACAACAACCATATCACCATCATCTACTACGTCTACCACAACCATATCACCATCAACTACATCTACAACAACCATAGCACCATCAACTACATCTACAACAACCATAGCACCATCATCGACTACGTCTACAACAACCATATCACCATCATCTACTACAACCATAGCACAATCATCAACCATATCACCATCATCGACTACGTCTACAACAACCATATCACCATCTACATCGACTACGTCTACAACAACCATAGCACCATCATCTACTACGTCCACTACGTCCACTACGTCCACTACAACGATACCTGTATCAGATCCCAATGCCTGTTTTAATGAAGGAACTAAAATATTAGTTCTTCGAGATAATTTAGAACAATATATTCCGATTGAATACCTTAAACGCGATGATAAGATAAAAACATATCTTCATGGATATAAAAATATATCAAAAGTAGGTAAAGGTATTATATACAATGATCCAAATAATCCAATCAATTGTATGTACAAATTAAGAAAAACTCAATTCAACAAAATGACAGATGATCTTATTATTAGTGGAGGTCATTCCATATTGGTCGATAAATTATATGATAATGAGAAACAAATTCAAAGACAAACGTCAAGTAAAACACTTAAAATTGATGACAAATATATGTTATTTGCGTGTGCTTCCAATAAATTCGAAAAAATGATGAACAAAAATGTATACACATACTATCATATAGTTATTGATAATACCGACGAACTGTCTGTCCAAAATAAAAGTATGTACAAACAATATGGAATATGGGCTAATGGAATTTTGACAGAAAGTATATCACAATATGGATATAAAATGTATAAACTGACTGATTTATTTTAATTTTTAAATATCCTGACGAGCAAAATATTTACATTTAATATTTATATAGAATGGAAAAACTATTAGAAACACTGGGTGTTAATATTAATCCAGTATACAAAGAATATGAACACAATATTCAAAAAAAATACGAATATGAAAAACTTCTAAAACATGCTCATAGTTCTAAAAATGTTAAAAAATACACCGAAAAATATAATAAGTATGATCAATTAGCACAATTGGATTTAAGTGAACAATTTTTATTGATAACATTATCACATATATCAGAATAGTTTTCTGTTCAGAATAGTTTTCTGTTCAGTGCTGGTAATAATAAATATGCTGTAATAGAATTTTCACTACCATATGTACAGTCTTTGTAATGTGCCATTTGAATTCTAAATCCGGGTCCATTTGCGGGTAATATATCCGATGATACTACATTGTTAATTGTGTACGATGATGAGGTCAAGATTATGCTATCATCAGTTATACCACTAACTGTTGTTAAATTACTATCAAATGCCAGCATATCTGAACACGCATATGATAAATAATTGTATAAATAAAATGGTGTGGGTTGTGGATTAAAAATACCAAGACAATATAATAGCACGAAAACATCTAAAATAATTGCAGCTATTGTTCCAACCACAGGGATTGCCATAAGAACAGTTTCACTGGTTATAAGTGCTAAAAGCGCCCGTGATAAAAATTTTACTACCACCCATTCCACAGCATGTGACAACGCAAACCCACCAATAAAAGAACCTATTGTTATGCCAATAATTGATGCTTTATCAGAAGGTAAGGCAGTAGTACAAAATACACCTGCCAATATAGAACTTACAACTAAATTTCCAATTGAACTTCCCCAAAAATGTACAAGTCTTAATGATTTTACTGGCACAATAGATCCTTCCGGTACAACACCTTTGGGATCAGGTGTTGGTTTTGGTGGAGGTTGATTAAACACATCCACTGTTATTGCTGTGCGTGACCTTTGTGGCAATTCTGGCGGTGTCGGAACTGGTTTAGACCTATTTATCCATCCATAGTCACTTTTACTCATATCTTCATATACCAATACTGATGGTCCTTTTGCCGGAGTGGTCATTGTCATATAATGACCATCTAATGTTGTAAGTGGACTTGGTTTGGGACTACCTTTTATGCTTCCATACCCTACGGGAACGTCGTCATATGGGTTTTCTGGAATTAGTTCTGCGGGGACATCTAATTGTGGATTAGTTAACGGCAAACTGTATGGCGACTCACTTAGACGAACAATTCTTGGAAAAATCTCATCATCATCATTTACAATAATTTCCCATGAACCATCCAAACGTTGAACTGGTTGACCTACTGGACGAAATGCAATAGGAGTTCTATTAAATACTATTTCCATGATATATGGAATTAATGTACTAGAATAATCTCTTACCAATGCATCCAAATAATTAAATGCTAATATATTTATTTTTACATCAGATAAGTTGGTAGTTCCTTTCAAATTATTAATAAACTTTCTAAGTACAGACTGACGTGTATTCCATCGAGAATATGTGTCGGTGCTGGCCAAAAGTAATTGTTCCGCTTCACGAGCAAGTTGACTTAAATCAATTGGGTCTGTCGAAACAATTTCTCGTGTAGTAATTCCAAGAACTAAACTGGGATTAACATATTTGCCATTACTGTCTCCGCTTGGAACACCAACTGAATTTCCAATGCTCGCATATATTTCACCCTCAGCAACAGGTAATTTTTGAACAGGTGCTAATTGACCACCATTAGGGATTTTAGGTAGTAATGAATCTGCTCGAACCCCATTGTCAACAACAGTTGCGTATAATCCAGTATCAGCAACTGGGGTATATAAATGAAAAGTATCATCATATGTTAGTGGTACTCGTTCATATGGTCCATCTACTACTTCATATATGTGATCGAAAAAATTTTGCCGATTTGCTATATTAGGAGCATCATATAAAAGACTTTGCGTATGTGCTTGATAACCTAATGTTCCACGCAATGGATTATTGGCATCTGCAATTAATGTGCGATTGGCAATAACTGAATCAATTGATTCATATATAGGATTTGGAAGTCGAGTAAATTCTAACATAGTGCTCATTGTTGTTTTTTGATTGTATATCATGTACAAAATCGTTTTGGCAACAATAGTTTCAATTGTTTCCAGAGCAAAAAGAAGAGGATGAGTGTAATTAAACGCATTTATTCCCATGCCATCTCCGAAATTACCATTTTTAATATTATAAACACCGTATGAAGTTTCCAATAAATGATTATTGCTATCAGTAATAAACAGATTTGGTTCAGGAGAAGTATCAAGTACTGATGGCAAATAAACATATTTGTATGAACGAGAAAATTTATTCAAATTAATACGTTCATCGATTGACAAAATATTTTTGTTAGTTACATACTTTATCAAGCATTTTACCACATTATACGATGTATAAACGTAATTATCTCCAATTACATTAGGTGGATTATCACTTAAATAAGCATCAATTGAATTTTGTACTAATGAGTTTTGAGAATAACCATTAGGAACTACGGAATTATACAAATTATTATAATTTATTTTATAATCGTTGTTTCCAGTATTATACAATGAATATACCTGATTTTCTATTGAAAAATTATATATACCCGTAGTATTATTGAAATATGCGTTCATTAAACTATTAGTGTAATCCTGCATTGTTGGAGTATTTTCAAATGTATCTCCATATGATAGTTGATTTGCGAGTGATATCGAAGCATTAATATTCAATTCAGTTCCATTCAATATAAATGAAAGAGTACTTTGATTACCTCGTAAATAATGTTCAATATATGTGAACATTGTACTTGCCATATATCCGCACACATTTGCCCCAAGCATAGGAGAAAATTCATATATTCCTGTTGTTGGATCAAACATCGTATATATTAAATTTTGGTACAGAATATCAGGATAATTAAATAAATTTTGACAATTCAAGTCAATTGTTGCTAACACATTATTAAAGTCCAACAAATAATTGTTTACGGTGTCATTATAACCAAAATTGGAAATAGTGCTATTTATTGTTGATATTGATACATACATTTGATTAATTATAGAGGAAGTATAATCATTAAAATATCCAATGTCATTAATAATATTATTATTAATTTGACCTAAATTAGATGTATATGCTCCTATATTAGAAATATCTATAAATGCCGACACTGCGTATGTTGCCATATTCGCAAATAAATTGCCCATATTTCGTGCTATATTTCCACATACCATATGTGATATGTATGTGTTATAAAAAGATGTTGCTAATGGTTCATTATTAGTAGACGTATCTGTTGAAAATGATGAGTATGAAATCCATGTATTAGAAACTCCATTAAAACTTGATGACATAGATGTAGCAAATACGTTTGCCATATATGGAATATTCATTTGTGATCCACAGTAATATGTACACAAGTTAGTGTTTATATTAGATACAAGTTGCGAAAATCCTGTCACACCGGTGACTAATGTTCTATTTGTTACTCCCAGATTATACTGAGATAAATCAGCACAATACACTGATAAATTGAAATTAAAAATATAAGTCACATCATAAATTATAGTATTAAAATCATCGTCTTGTTGTTTAAATCCTAAAATAAATGGTTGTAAAATTCCAGTTAAATATGTGTTCAATAGCGAACCATCATTTGTAGAACTTTGAGGAATTTGTTGTAATACTGTTAATAATGAATTGTTAATTAAATTATACAATACTTGCGCATTACTTCCAACTAATGTCATTGGTTTTGGCCACATAGTTTTCGGGAAATAATTATCGTTTAACATTGTCGGATAATTGGCCACAATTCCATTACTTAAATTAGCATTAATTGCTGTAAGTACAGTTCCAACAGTAGTTGGAGCAGATAAATATATGAAGTTCAAATAAAATACAAATCCTCCCTGTGAAAATTGTGTATTAACTTCACTTACACTTAAATCAAACCGTGATACTGGAAAATTAACATCTGATTGTAAAAATGGATTGCCGTCGATTGATAAAAATGATCCCATTGTATCCATAGTATAATTATTGGAAAGTCCAATATAAACAGTACTCAAATAATCCTGTGCCATGGAATAAATGTTAAAAATTTGTAACAGTTGGAAAACATATGTTTGTAATACAGTATCACTATTATACACTAACATACTTTTAATATTTCCACAAATGGTTATAATATTTAGAACATTTAACGTTGAAATCATTTGAGCAAATATAGCACTATCGCTGAGTTGTAAGGTTAATGTGCTTATATATTTAGTCACTTGTTGTAACAAGAAATTTCCATTAATAGTAGCACAATATAACATCATAATATAATTACCAATGGCAATACACACATTATCAAAAGATAGAATATCAAATGGTAAATTATATGAATTATATGTGTAAATAAGTTGCGCAACGGAATTAAAAACATACGCAGGAGTTTCTGTTTGATTTAAATTTGAATTAAACAAATTAATATTTGTTGGCGACGAATAATTTGTATGTTGTACTAATGGCAACATTAGATTGAATACTTGACTATTTAACATATCCATGGGAAGCACACGTGTTGTTGAATGTTCGTCAGTAATAGTATGAAAATTATTATATATTAAATTACCACTAATATCATACGTAGTTAAATTAATATTATTAATATTATATCTAAACTGATTTTTTAATGTGTCAACTAATGGTTTATGTTCAAGTGAATTATTAATACCAGCTATACACATTATAGCAAATATATTACATCCAGCAACAAATAATTGTGAATCAGATGGGAACAATGAATTTCCTATGTATAGAGTTTCATTAATTACATTACCTATATCTGGATTTCCACCAATTGGTAATTGTTGTAAATAATCTATATATCCATTATATTCAATTGAATTGACTGTATATGATGTATTTAACACATTTAAATAATCATCAAGAGCAGTGTATGTACTTCCAGTTGAAATAATATTTATGTTATTAATAAATGAACGTTGTATGTTATTAATAATATAACCAATCGATTGTTGATTATTAACTATTTGTGTAAAATTAGATATACTGGTTGATGACACATGATAATTGTGATAGGCATTAAAATATGATATACTATAACTATTATTAGTATCACTAATTCCAGAGAATACAAACATTTGATGTAAAAATCCAATTATGGCATTATAAAAAGTTCCCAAATAGTTTTGGGACATAACACTTTGTAATTCATTAAATATATAAGAATCAATCATCATGTAAAACATTTGCGTAGTTTCCGTTATAAAATTAGATGATAATCCACCTGTATATGTAAAATTGCCTGTAAATCCATAATATTGCTGATATTTTCCAAAATTCATGGCATCAACAAAATCATTGGTAGTATAACTCAAATGATTATTATATTCAAGCCCATGGCCATTTGTATAATGATTGTAATTTATTGCCATATAACTATTGCCAGTAGATCCATTTACACTATTAATAAGTGGCAATAACATCATAGCATTTTTAACAAATGCCATGTATAAAGTCACATTATTATTATTATTATTATTATTGACATGTGTATTTAATGCATTATATAATTGGTTTTTAATTAATTGAGTATCACCAAAATATCCGGTCATTCCTGTGCCTGTACTACCATATAACATATTACCTGACTGTGTTGAATTTATTATAGTTGACAAAAAGTTTTCAGCAATGGTGTATACATGTATTGATTTACTGTGACAATCATTTGCTATGATATTTATACTGTTTATCATATTATCCATATCAGATAGTTGAGTATAATTTGTCGTCAAGTGTTGATAATTGGTTAGTAATTTAGAACTTTGTGTAGAAAATAACTGAAATCCCAATCCATGACAACTTAAAGATGAAGTTGGCACATATGTACCAATGGTAATATAATTACCAGATAATGTAGAAAAAATATCAGAAGAATAGGCATAAGCATATATAGTGGTAGAACTGTTGTTGAGAACAACCGCAGTATAGTATTGTAATGGAGATAAATTATTTGAACTGGGTAATATCTGATATCCTAATAAATACTCGAACTGTGGTAATTGATTTAAAGATATGGCATATGGATTGACAATTTGTGAAAAGAATGAAGATCCAGTTGCCGAAGAAGATACTGTTGGGACATTAAAAATACTTTGATCAACTAATGGTTGTAAATATGAATATGGCAAACTAACCGCATAACTACTGGCAATTTTTTGAACATATAAACATAGTATATAACTGAAATCAACCATGTTAGCAGTTTGATTGATATAATTACATTGTAAAGAACTTGATTGACCATTTACATTAATTAAAGCAGTAGTAAAATTAATTAATTTTGTTCCGTTAACAATACCAATACTTTGTTCAAACGCATTGAAATTAGTTATCGCAGTTGTATTAGTTTTTTCTATAATACTGTTATTAATCGGTTGTGTTAACATACAATTTATAACATATATATTTGGTCCATATGTAGTATCATAAAATGTATTAGTTATTTCCTGTGCTATATAACATATTGATGTCGATGTTGACGTCCCCAAAATTGTCGTATCTCCGGAATCATTTACAATACATCCATTGATATATATACCATTAAGGAATAATTCTACTTGATCAGTCAACACCAATTTATTAGTACTAACACTGGCAACGGTACTAATACCTTTCCCACCACCGACCGCAGTTCCAGTAGTACCAATATTATTTATGTCCCCAAACATATTTGTTAGTTGTATAAATTGACTAAATTGATTGACATATGTACCTCCTTGTAACATTTTTGATGTAGATTTGTTTGCTCCACTGTGAAATCCCAAAATACCACCAGCAAAATTTCCAATAACTCCATATGAAGCACAGGTAAAGATTTGACACGCAGATCCATTTTTATTACATGTTCCGCGCCCACAAATACCACCACCCGCCAAACCAATAGAACCCAAACTATAACAACTTTGAATAATGCTATTTGGAGTTGGCATAAAATAACTTCCACAAATTCCACCACTGGTTGCTCCAATATCACCATATGAATAACATCCAGTAATAAATACTCCCATATTTGATGATTCTGATCCAATTATACCACCACCTGCTCGACCAATATTACCATATGTAGCACAGCATGTTATTACTAATTGTGGAAATAAACCAACAATATCACCATCTTGAAAATACAACGTCGAATTTTTATATTTGGGTAAGGCAGGTGAATTAGCGGCGCCACATATTTGATTTGAACACATCCATCGTCCACAAATACCACCACCATAATCTCCAATATCACCATAAGTAACACAGTTGGTTATGACTTGATAAAAATTAGAATACGATGGTTGAGGTGAATATAGCGATTCTATATTTTGTTCATAATCTATATCAAATTGCGGGTATTTGGGATTTGATATACCAAGACTTGGATCATTTATTTTTAGATTTGGATCATTTATTTTATTATAATTAAAATCAGCATTGGGATTATTTGTACCATAAATTCCACCAGCACCTTCCCCAATATATCCATAATGATTACAAGCGTATATGTGAAAAGCTCGTTGATTGCTTCTCATTATACCTCCACAATATCTAACAACATCACTATATACATTTAAATTTTGAACTATTGGAACTACGTCGGATATTACTTGTACCGGAGTTGATGATGAATTTATTATACCAGAAACAATTTGCCCCAAACTACTTCCCGTATAACCACCAGTAAATCCGTTTGGCATTTGTGTTCCATATCCATTTAATAATCCATTTCCCAAGTCGTATACATTAGGACTATATATTGGCATATTGTTCATGTAATATAAACTTGATAGGAATGATTCATATTTAGGTTCAATTGAACTGGATGAATTTGGATGATATATTGGACTTCTGTCTAATATGTTACAAAATTTGGCACTACTAACATCAACCGCAAATATTCCATGACTACACATATTTAATTGTGTTCCAACTGTTATACTAAATCCAAATCCATTAAACACCTCATTCTGATGTAATTTAATGTATTTATCCGTTCCTTGAATAGGAACAGTTGTATTTGTGTCGTTTATAAAGGTGTATTGAACTCCTGATCCCCATGAAATATTTTGAAGAAGAAAATATGTTTTAATAGCAGATATATATGTAATTTCATTTGGATAATATCCGTTTTTAATATCAGACGATATATCTCCATTTTTAGTACATGTGGAAATTGATTTCGTAAAATTTAAATTTGGTGGTGTTGTATACATAGTCCCTGTTCCAACATACTGTGTTTGATCAGAAAATGGTGACTGAGTAAACACATTCAAATATGGATACGATCCACTATCATATGTCCACATAGTATATGGGGAATAAAAAAGTGGATCTGTCCCTCCTGAATGAAGATTAAAATAATCAGGTGTATTTAATGGCATAGTCGGTAGTACATCTATTGTACCTATTACTACATAAAAATTACTTCCATCAGGTGTATAAACAACAGTATTATTACTATTACTATTGCCAGTATTTCCTATATATGAATTTTTAACAGTTGGTTGGTCTAATGGAGGATGTGATTGGGTACTGGTAGGACTATATATAACAGCCAAATGTTGCGATGAAGTACCAGTTAATCCACTGTATGATATACAATTTGTTAAATTTAATGTTTGACTTCCTAATTGTGAATTTTGGGCAACAATTTGTCCACACATTCCTCCGGCATTTTTACCACTAATAGTTCCCAATGAATAACAGTTAGATATTGATATACTATAATATGTAGTTGATCCACCACAAATCCCTCCCGAATAATTACCGATTATATTTCCAGAAGTATAACAAGAATCAATAGTAATGGGACTACAATCAACACCACATATGCCTCCCATTTGTGTGTTGATTATATCTCCATCACTATAACAGGTACTAATTGTCACATTAGCACATGAATCACCACATATATATCCACCTCCTGATAGAGACAAATTAGTAGTTTGATATGATGGGACATTTGTAAATAAACAGTTTGTAATAGATAACCCTGACGCATTTGAACCACATATTCCACCCATACTTGTTCCTGATAAAAGTGAATTATTAACAGTACAATTATTTACACTTATATTTGTACAACTGTTTCCAATAATTCCACCAGCATAACTTTTAATTTGAGCATTAGTCACATTACAATTATTAATATTGACACAATTAGAAGAACTACCACAAATACCCCCACCATATGTATTTATAGCATATGTACTATTAAGTGTTGTATACTGATTGACATTACATGAAGTGATTGTACATGAACCAGTTGAACCAACATAACCAGCAAACGATCCGCAAATACCACCACCAGATGTAGTAATAACAGCATTAATATTTGGTATACCAATATTATCAACATGTGATGTACATATGTCAATTAAAGTAATACCATACCACGAACCAGCATATTGTCCAAAAATGCCACCACCATTTCCATAAATATTTCCATAGTGGTTACAATTGTAAATAATTGTATATGATGCGATCGAATAAGTAATTGAATTTGCCGGCAATTGCGCAATACCACCACATCCATCAGTAACATTGCTGTAAACATTTAAGTTCTTAATTTGTGAAAATTGTGCTGATCCAGTTGAACATATGTAAAATATTCCACTACATGTGATCGGGTTGCTATATGTATCAGTAAATTTAATAGAATAGTATTGACCATCGAATATTTCATTGTTTTGTAATGAAATATGGAATTCAGAAATTCCAGCAAAAGTTAGATCATTGTTCAATATATATGTCGACGTTGAAGTATTGAATGTAATATCGTAAATTTTATTAGATTTGATGGCATTTGTAATATCCTTACTGGTACTACTTAAAAATGCTGATGTTTGTATATAATCTTGGAAATTTAATGCCAATTGAGGAACAGTATTGAAAGCAGTATATCCACCCCATGGGAATTGTGTAAAATTAATCAATATTGGATATAATGGAGTACTTGTAGTTAGAGGACACGAAAAATAAGCACTATATCCATTGGTATCATTTGTAGTCAATGCCGATGGCAATACAGTTGATTGACTATTTATTGTAGCACATTTGATACCATCAACAGATGTCAATGAACTACCATAATTATCAATGAATGATCTTAATTTACCACCAGAATAATAATATCCATAGCAATGATCAAGTAATATTACTGTTTGTTTAGAACTGGGTAATGTAGCAGTGCTTGATCCTCCAATTAGTGTTATATTATTGTTACTTGGATCACAATAAACAATTCCGCTGTAATTTGCTGACGTATTAATTGTATTTGCTGGATAGGTGTAGCAATATGAGATATTTAAATTAAATCCGACATTATCATTAGCCTTGGGATCATAAGCATAACATATTCCAGCAATACTGTACGATGATGATCCTGTTGGTATAACAACATTACTATATGTTATACAACCAATGATATTGGTCGTACCTCCGGAAATAATATTACAAATTCCACCATTATTATTTCCAATATTTAAAGATGATATACAACATACAATATTATTTGTTCCAGTTAAATATGATCCTACAATTCCACCAGAATATATACCCATATCTGTTGTGGGAGCATTAGTAATTGGTTTGTTTTTCGCATTCACGTTACTATTCGGATTGTTATTATTATTACTGGAATTTAATGCCAAACAACCGTTTATAGATATATTAGAACAATGTGAACCACATATTCCACCAGCATAAGTTCCCAAATACCCATCATGACAGCAATTTTCTACTGAAACGTTGCTCTGAAATTCACAAACTATTCCACCACAATAATTACCAACACTGCTAATAATTGTTAAGTTTTTAATTAATGGGGTATTTTTATTTTTAATAAATGGATTAATAATAAATAACCCATCAACTGTTCCTGCCTTTGATGGTGAAATAATAGTTACATTAAACCCATGTCCGTTGAATGTTTCACCATCACCTAAATTAATGACAAAATTTAATGTCTTTGTTAAAGTAAAATCGCTTAGTAGATTATATATACCATTGTTAGCATCATAACTAATTGGAACTGTTCCTGTTCCGGTAAAAATTGAAGTAGTAATAAAATTAGATATCGTTGAATATGTCGACGGATTTTTAATAAAATAACTTATATCTATCGGACTTCCATATCCATTGTTTGATATTTGTTGTGACCATTTATTATAATATAATGATGATCCTGTTGATGATGATGTACTGGTCAGATTGGTTACAGAACTACTGTTAAGATAATTACATCCATAGCAATAATTTGATGATATAAATGTAGTATATCCAATACATGAACACGACAAGAAATAATTGCCAGTTGATCCACTGACATATCCGTCATTATTAGCATTTGTACTTGTATTGACTGATGTTAACAATGAATAGCATTGAAATAATCCATTAATATTGGAGGTATTATAACCTGATAATAGTCCACCACTGTATGTACCATTTAAAGCACCTATAAATTGATTATTATTCAAAATCATTCCAGCACACTGATAACCACAGATACCCCCATTATATGATCCACCTAAATTTAAATTCACTTGACAATAGCTAATTGTGCCGTTTTGACAATGACTGCCACAAATACCTCCAACATTTTGCTGTCCGTGTGTCGGATTTTGATTAGTATTACTACTAACATAACAATTTTGAATTGTAAAATTAGTTGATCCAGATTGAACTATACCACCACCGTCATGACCAATGTTGTTTAAATCAATATATAAATTCTGTATAATAGAATTAGACGATCCAGATGTGCTGAATAGTCCTATATATGATATTCCATTTCCATTTCCATTTTCCCAAAAGAAGTTATAACGAATTGACAATGTGTAATTATTACCTTCAAATATTTGATTCGGGTATAATGAAATCGTATATCCACAGTCGATGGTTAAATTAGATTGTAATGTATAAGTTCCACCATTATACCTAATTCCAGATAAGATATTATAAATAGGTAGAGTAGTATTTAAACTGCCAATGGTATTATAAAAATTATAGAAGTATGGAATAACCGAAAATAAATTGGATAATTCTATATTTGTAGTTGGACTTGATGGAATTAAACATGTACTACCAATTAATGATTGCAGTGTCCCATTTCCAGAAAAACTTGAATAGTTTGACGTAGTATAGCAATTATTTGCTGTACACCCACTACTACTTTGTGCTAAAAATCCAGAATTATTATCTAATTGAGTTCCCAATGTAGTTAAGCAACTGGTTATAGTAATAGTAGTACAAGAACTTCCACACATACCACCACCATTGTCCTCAACACTGCCAGTGGTATAGCAATATAAAATAGGTATATTTTGACATCCACTTCCACAAATTCCACCAGCATTACTACTAATATTACCAGTACTATAACAACTGGTAATAGAACATGAACTTGGTGTTACTGTGGACGAACAAGTAAGACCACAAATACCACCAGAAGTGGAATTTATTGATCCATATGAACAACAATTGGTAATTGTAAATGCCTTACAATTATTTCCTATAATACCACCGCCAGTAGTAATAGATCCATATGATGTACAATTTGATATAGTACAATTTCTACAACCATTTCCAATAATTCCACCACCATTTGTTATAATTCCCCTTGTAATACAATTATTTATAGTACAATTTGTGGAAGTGTTCCCGACAATTCCACCAGTATTTATTTCTCCATCAGAAGTACAATTATTAATATTACAATATACACAATAATCACCAAATAATAGTCCCCCAATAATATTGATGTTATTGACTGTTGTTATTGGAGGAGATGTTAATCCACTGTTGTTATAGTAACTAAATACATTTTTATTCCCACCATCTGAAACTATTGTAATAGACAATGGTTTTCCGGTTGATGTATTAAAAGAATCACCACTGTTCAATGTCAATATATAACTGCTTTTCCATGTAATGTTTGAACTTAATGTGAATATATTCCCAGTAGACCCTGATGTAAAAGATATGTTTGGTAGTATATTATTAATAATAAACGGATCTGTACATGAAGATGGAGTTATAATAAAAGGTCGTATGTCTTCACTCTGCGAAGACATTTTTTTAACGATTATATATATATAATAAGAAATATTAAAATGTCCACAAACAAACTTGAATTAATTAATATGTACAATACATATGTGACATTATATAATAATACTGTCGCTAATATAAATAAATCCATATCAGCGATAAATCAGCAAAACACCAATATATACACTCCATTGGCAAAATTAACCCCAACACAATTACAATCACCTCAATCACTATCATTTGATCCAAATATTGTGGCGTTAGAACGTACCTTAAACAACGATTTATCTAACACTACTATTAGTGTACAAAGTAATAGCATTATTAGTGCTAATATAACATTAAATTCAAACAAGACCAATAAATTGTATAATATTATTGTTATAATAGCAGTTCCAATAGGAACATTCACTACCCCACAAGTGTCATTAATATATAATAGTACTACTCTATTATTAGTACCTAATGGAAATTACCCATATACACCTATAACTAAACAAAATAATAATAATAATTCCTATGATTTTTATAGTTTCAGTGTTCAAAATTTATCATGTGTTGGTCAATATACTTATATAATCCAAGAGAGCAATAATTCATCGGCAAATGTATCTATTTATTTTAATGTGCCTACATTTGATTATATGTCATATTCTGGTTATAATATAGTAGATAGTAATATACTTTTATCTACACCATTGACATTTAATGCTAAAACTTCCATAAACAATTTTCTCAGTGCTGGAAATACAATTGAGGAATCATATACACTACAAAGAATTAATATAACGGTTAATGGGACTACCAGTAATAATAATTTAAGTGAAAATTTAAATCTATATGCTCCAAATAGTTTACAATATTTGACATATAATTATGTTAGCAATATAGGAAATGTATATATTTCAATTAATACATTACAAGTTAACATAGATGGAGGCATAGATATAAATTCATACACACAAAGTATAGATCAATTTATTAATTTATTTAATTCGTTGGTAACATACACAGTTTAGATTTGTTCCAAATTTAGGGATATTAAAAATATTTCTGACGAGAAAAATTTAAATTTTTGATCATAACTTTTTTAATTTTATATTCATATTATATTTAAAAATGATAACAGAATGCGATCAATGTCACAGCACATCTATATATGTAGTTAAAGATGGAGGTACTGTCTTTTGTCTCGACTGTTTACATTTTATACATCTCAAACCATCGTGTATAGGACACTGTCGTGTTAGATGTATGAAATGTACTTGGGATAAAGTGGAATTAAGAAAACTCGCCGATACATTGTTAAAATCTATGAAGGAAAATTGAAAAATTTGATTTTGATTTTGAATTTATCTGAAAGTATTAATTAATATGGAAATTGTTGATAATTCTATGCCGACCATTAATATACATGTTTCTGATGAGGATGTAGAATTAACAAAAAAGAAATGTCAACAACACCAATTCGTTGATGTTGTTGATATTGCTACCGCTATGTTTAGTTCGTTAAACATATTAGAACACAGTCCTCCTAAAAGTGAAGTTGATTTTGAGAATATTCCATCAAAATTACAAACATCAGAAATGTGTATGATCGCGATCAATGAAAACATTCTTAATTTTTTTCATGTCCGTAGTGATCTACAAACACAAGAAATGGTTGAAAAAGCATTTGTTAAAATCATCGGTATCTTTAAATACATCCGCAAAGATCTACAAACTCGTGAAATGGTTAAAAAAGCATTAGAACAGGATATTAACAATTTTATTTGCGTTCGTGATGACTTACAAACTACTGAAATATGTGAACATTGTGTCCGTAAAAATATACGGTTGTTTAATTCTGTTCGTAAAGATTTACAAACAACAGAAATGTGCTTATTAATTAGCAATAATGATATACCAAACATTAGACCAGACTTAATGACTCCGGAACTATGTGTTCGTTTATTACATAAAAATATAAATTCTTTTTTTTATATTGATGAACGATTTAGAACACCTGAATTATGTATGATATTAATTCGGCAATCCATTGATAATATTATCCATGTTGGAAAAATTAACACAGATTTATTAATGATGATGTTAAATGATTTACCAATACCACAAATAATAACCCTTATCAAGACTCGAAAAATTGACAAAGCTTTATTTATGAACTCATTATTTATGTCGACTGATGCCGTTAAAGAAAAATATGCTTCGTTTATTAATTCATGCCATTAAAAAATAACGAAAACAAAAAATTATGTAATTTTATTAATCAAGTATTTCTTTGAAATGTTTCTTTAATTCAGGATGAGTTGTTGGTGCTGACAAATAATCCAATTTCTTGGACATAAGTGTATGTATATTTTCAGATATATCATCATAGTGAAGTTGTTTAATAGGAAATATTTCAACACTCAACATATTATCATATAATTCATCACCTATTTTCGTTTTTAAATCTAACTGTGGATGTGATATTGATAATATAGCACAATATTGTACTACATCCCAAACATTGAAATTACAAATAGTATCATGTGGAACTGAAATCATATAAAATAGTAGAACATGTAATATTGTATATGATTCAATTGCTTGTAAAGTAGTATTTAAAAAGCTACCACTTTTACTTTTCCCACCGTTCTGTAACTTAATAAGTACACACTGTATGTGTAACATCACCGGTGTTAAATGAGTTAAATTCACGTATTGTGCTGATTTTTTACGCAATTCTAATTCAACATCGGGGTTTATTGTTTTTGAACTTACTTTCAAATATGCTGGCAATGTCATTTGATTTTGACACCACAAACATGAATTATTATATAATAATGCCAACACATCAATTTGTGTAGGTTCAGCAGATCCAAAAAACATCATATTATATGTACTGGCACAATTTATAACACTGTCAAAATTATTAACTACTGGGTATTTATTAAATATATCAAGTATCCAAACACTAAATCCATTTGACATTTCACAGTCCTTTGGAGATAAATTTAATATAGAAATAATACTGTTCATATAACTGCGATGAACAACATTTAAATATGACAATTCATAGATATTTTGTAACACATCTGATGTTTTATAATGAATATGATGACCAATAAAATTATCAATTAGTTTTGAGTTTCCACCCCACATATCTTTCCATGTTTTTTGTTCTTCCTTAAAAAATGGATGTTGTAGCAATTCAAATGTATTAGGTCGTTTGGTGGCATTCATTGATAACATTCCAAGTAATATTTGTGTCGCTCCTTTTCCTACATTTGCTTCAAAATAAGGATTATAATTGAGATCTTCGGGATCTATTTTTTGAATTTCCATGTAATCTTTAACGATTATTTTATTGTCTCTATTGACCGCACTTAATCCATTATTTCGCATTATTATTTGGATATATGCTACTGCTATTGAAAAGATATCTGTGGCATATGATTTTCGATTTTTTTCATGGAAATAACTTGGATTTGTATAATCATCTGGTGCTTTGACACTTCGTGTTGAAATATATGAATTGGTGATTCTAAATTCAGGGGCAATTCCAATGAAATCAGATATACCAAAATCAATCAAACGAATTCCACCATTGGCGGTTATCATAATATTCTGTGACTTAATATCATTATGAACAATACCAATAGAATGAAGTTCTGATAATGCGTGTAATAAATTATACAACAGTTGTTTATTTTCAGGAGGTGTTAATTTTTTGTTCTTGATAACATACGCATTGTTTAAATCTGTTTCCAATTTTTCAAGAACTAAATAAATGTGATTATCATGAAAGCAAATACCATACAACTTGACAATATTACTATTCATATTTCCAGTCATAATGGCATGATTGTTTGCTTTCTCAATAAATGCTATTTCTTTGATTATATTTTTGTCAATGTCAGCAGTTAAAAATGCTGAATCCTTATACATTTTCAAAACACAATCTACGGAATCTATTTTATTGTAGATATTGATAATATCACCATATGATCCTCCTTGAAGTTTTTCTGATTTAATATCAAAATCAGTGGAGTATTTGTAAACTTTTACCATACTATATATTCACATATATTTAAATATTTTGTTGACGAGCAAAATATTTTTAGATTTTGCTGACGAGCAAAATATTTTTAGATTTTGCTGACGAGCAAAATATTTTTATTCAAACAGCGAACTAATATCATCGTCGTTCTCATTATTTTTCTCCATTTTTACTTGCTTTGGAGGAGGTACAACACCATCGGCAAACATATATTCAAACGGATTACAAACACGACAATAATAACGTTGCTCTACAATATGTTCACGATATTGATCAGGATGTACATAACACGGAGACATTGCTTGTCCATATGCGAACAATGGTTTATAGCATGGTCTCATCAAATTGTGGCACTGTTGACACATATGTAAAAGTTTTTCGAGATGAGAAATACGATCAGTTAAACTGGCGATTAATTCTTCCATTTATAAGTATTATTATTCAAATGACTTTAACTTTTAGATTTGTTAAAATCCAAATATTTTTAAATTTTTGATTAAATTAATATTCCGATTTTAACAAAATCTAAATCTAAACCACATATGGACAAACAAAAAAATATACAAATTTATGAGGATACTCAAAAAGTAGTGCTTTCTCGAAAACTTATAGCACCACAATCAGTGAAATACACACCAGAACAGTTATATGATTTAAAAATGGATCGCAAATATGATGCCACTATAATAGAAGTATTGAATATGGATACTTTAATTGCTTGCCAACAATTACATGAAAAATATAACATTCCTCATGTTCTGGTTTTATCCGGAACAAAGAATGTAAATATATTAGCACTTAATATGACATCAGCAACCAATGCTGGTGGTGGAGTTAAAAGAGGATCACGTGCCCAAGAAGAAGAATTATTTCGAAGAACTAATTATTTTCAAACCTTATTACAATCTTTCTATCCACTTCGTGATTGTGGAGTATATAGTCCAGAAATTTGTGTTATCAAAGATGAGAATTACAAACTGATTAAAAGTTTTAATGTTTCAATGGTAGCAGTTTCAGCAATAAAAAATCCGTATGACATTGATGAAGAATACATGAGAACAACAAGCAAGAGAATTAATATGATTTTCAAAATCGCATATAGTCAGGGACATGATGTGTTAGTTTTAGGAGCAATTGGATGTGGAGCATATAATAATCCTCCACAGAAAATAATAGAAATATACAACCATTATTTGAAAAAGTATGATGGATGTTTTAAACACATAGTCCTTGCGGTGCTATCGAAAACCGATGATAACTTTAAATTATTTAAGGAATCAATTAAAATTTGTTGATCATAACCTTTATTAAAAGTTATGAAAATTTGATTTTTAAAATCCAAAATTAAATATCAAATTATATTTTAATTATGGCTCATTCACTTTTATCATCATTAGATTCAAAGTCAACACCAAACATTGACAATTTTATTATGGACAATATTATTCCGGAAAAATTTAAGACCCATCCAGTTGTTTTTCAAGCATATAGATCAGTTGTGTTAGATAATATTCACAAAAGTCTTGAAAGAGTTGGTGGAACACAAAATTTTGTTCAAATTGATGAACAAGGAGGTGACTCCTTAAACAGTTGTGTGTATAGTATAGTTGAAGAAATTTTTCCACAATTTTTAGATAGTGGTAATTCAGGTGTATGGAATCACATTGATGAATGTATTGACAGGAGTTTTGTTTCTGAATTTACCCAAGCAATAACCATTGACTTAAATTGAACAAAGCATTTTCAAGACTTGACTAAAAAACGTCTAATCAAATCCTGAAAAATAATGATCAAAAATTGTAATCATCTTTGTGTAATTTTGACTTTATCATTGTTTTTGGATGGATTACATTACATATTTACAACAAGTTCATGAGCACATCAAAATTACATTTCCACACCATTCAGACACATTTCATCAATTTATTGTAAATTGTACTCCGCAACCAGTTCCTATTCAATATGATCCACCAAAAATACTATTGAAGTTAAAATTTCCCAAGCCCACATCTACAACATCAATAGTTAAACAAACAGATATTGAACCTAAAATTCAAATTCACCAACCAATTCTGCCACAAATAATTAGATCATCAATATATTGGCAAATTCGTCAAAACCCACATAAATGTACTAACCAAGAACACATGTTTAACATGATCAAACAAAAAAAAATTGTTACTGCTCCGTTTGCTCATACAACATCATATAAAACAAATGCGTTAGGTGTTCAAACAATGAATGCTGTTGCTGAAAATTTGATTGATATTAGCACATCTGATTGGTTATCAAACGCACAGGACATTGAATTTTTTAATGTACCTGATGGATCTTTATGTATTATTCCATTTGCTGGAACACGCCATTACATTGTTGGTAGAATTGGAGAACGAACACCCAAGAAATTGGAAACCGGTACAGGAATGTTTGTCAATTATCAAATTGGTTCAACTGAACACGATAATAATGATATTGTCAACATTTCAAACGTACAGACATCAAATTCAGAACCATTTTTACCGATTTATCGAACTTTCGAAATCATCAAAGTCATAGATAACTATGTAGGTGATATGCGTAACATATGTACACAAAATACATTAAACAGATTACCATCGACACCGATTCGGGATAGTTTATTTAATTAGATTATACTACAATTTGACTTTGAATTGATCAAAATATTAACTTTGCTAAATAATGTCAGCATGTGTAAAATATTTTCTGTAATCATCCAATAGTTCTTTAAATTCAATGCTGTTTCGATAATATTCAACAATCTTCATTTTGTCAATTATTTCATCATCCTTCGTGTCATCCAATTTACTTAAAATTTTAACGATGTCATTTACTGTGTGGATATCAGAATATGAAATGTAAACCGAATGAACGATATTGTCTACGTTATTTTTAATGTGCTTTTTTGAATTGATAATAACTGTTCGATCAATGTCATGAATGTTTAGTGCCTTATTTCGTGAATTAATTTCACTTAAATAATTGGTTAAATAATTGATTCGATTTGTCAATATTTCAATTTCATGTTTATTTCCAGTTTCTGAGTTGTGACTGAAATTAAAAAATGGTTCTAAATCAAATGGTTGAATAGCAAAATCAAACCCAGTCATTGCTAAATTATTGATTATTTTATCAGATAAATGATCCAACTCGTCATGAATTTTATTCCCCAATTCTAAGACTTTTAAAATCAATTGAACTGTAATGAAATATGGTAAATATTTACGCAAATGATTGCCTTTAATTGGAATCAGTTGAAATGATGTATGAATGTGATCTAAAATTTGAGATGGTGTTTGAACACGAATATTAGAAAGTCCAGTTAAAAACGGATCTTTTTCCAAAATTTCTTTAAGTCTACTTAAATTATTGGTCAATGACGTAGCAATAGAATTCAGATTACTTTCATTTTCATTTTCATTAATTAATTGTTTTATATCAATTGAATTAATAATTTCATCATTTATAACATCACTAAAATCATAGTCATATTTACAAGTAACCGAATTATTATCATCCGTAGTAAAAAATGTAAATACAAATTCCCATATAGTGGCAATTTCATCAATGCTCATGTTTTTATAATTAACTCCACTGGTAGTTAAACTTGAAATCATTTTGTAAATTTCAGTGGATACTTTGACTTTATTTATATTGTCATCATCGGGTATAGTAAAACTGAAACTATGATTCGAAGAAACTGTTCCTTCAATAGGATTAATAACACATTTGAGTTTTGGTTTTAACTGAAATAACCAAAAAAAATTACCACCATCATACCAACCATCAGTCAATAATTTTATCATTGATTTATTAATGTTAATAATATTCTTTCGTGTATTTTTCGACAACAATTCATCTGCCATGTTGGTAGCAATTATGGCATATCGATACATTTTTTGATGGCAATATGCTTGAAATTGATCATCAGTGTCAAATATCGGAGCAATAAAAGGCATTTTTGAATAATTTATGAAATATAGATTCATAAAATTATTCAAAAATCAAAATTATTAAATAATTACCATTGGTAAAATCATTGGTTTAGAATTATTAATATGACAAGTATAATCTATCAATAATTCAAGACCAGATTTCCAATCATCAAATCCGTTTTCATTTTCACCCATAAACAGATTCTTAACTGCTGATACTTTATCTGATTCTGGAATCAAATCTAAGAATGACATAATATCGTTAAATGATGGAAATTCTGATAAAATATGGTTATATTGATATATAACACTCTTAATTTTATCTAAATTCATAGGAATATTTGTACTATGATAAAATAGTACCATTCCAATATTATTCTTACCATAAACCGTCAATTCGATACGATCCTTATAAAAATTGAAAACGAAATCAAGATTATCTGATTCTATCCAAAAATATATATCAGGTGATAAATGTGGAAACTTAATTTTTAAACCAAATTTTTCTGTATCCCATTTGTATAAGTGTTGATTATATAATAATACTTTATAATAACCATATTCATAATAACCATATTCATGCGGAACATCAAATTGTTCTTCGCTAACTTCAATAAATGTTGACATTTTTTCGTTCTGATATTTTAAATTGAATTTAAATCTGTTCAGGATATTTTAAATTCGTTTACATTTAGAAATGTTTTTTAAATTCAATTTTTTCATAAATTTATTAAATGACCACCATCGGCAAATCAATGGTTCATATTTGTTAATCTATCAACAATTCTAAACCAAATTTCCAAGCACTATCAATAGGTTCTTAACTACTTTTTCAAAATCTAAACTTTTCTGAAACCATTTGTATAAGCATATGACATTGTTTCATAACAGTCATTTTCAAGCTGGTTATAATATTCAATAACTTTGGTAAATGTTGGCATTTCTACAAAGATTTTTAATATTCAATAATAACCTAAACTTTTTTAAAATATCCTAAGTATGAACGGATTTAAATAATTACCATTGGTAAAACTAATTTAAATGGTTTGATATTAACATCATCATAATCCATCAGCAATTCGAGACAAGATTTCAATTTATTTTCATTTAAAAATAAGTCCTTAATTGAAAGTAATTTTTCATCAATTGGAATCAGATCTAAAAATGACATTACATCTTTTATTGATGGTAAATCCAATTGAATGTTTTCATATTTATTCAAAACATCCTGAACGGATCTAAATTCGATAGGATTATGTGTATTTTGATGAAATATTATGAGCCATATATTGTATTTGGTAAGAATTGTCAGTGTTGAATGTGATTTGTAGAAGTAAATCGACATTTTAAAATTTGGTGATGTTATTAAAAGGTGCGCCAGACACAAATATATTTCACCGAAGAATGTAATACTTAATTTAAATTTATCTGAAACTTGTGTGTACAACTGCTTAAATGACAGCAATGTTTTATAATAACCTTTGTCTGACTGAATGTAGTGACCACGTTCATCAAGTTCAATAAACGACGACATTTTATTTTTATTATTTGGCAAAGTAAGAATGACAACTATCAAAATTTCATTTTTTTATATTTTTGTAAATGTGTGGACGAACAAAATATAAAAATATTTTGTTTTGATATAGTATATTATATGGAACGTTATATTGGAGCAATTATGAATTCTGATACACCTAATATTGGTGGTTTTGAATCTGATGCTGTTCGTACTCAATTCATAAGTAAAATGTCTAATCTATATTACAAATTATATGATGAAAAAAATCCATCATATGACGAGTTATCGGAAAGTGATTGTTTTGAACGAGTTGTGTGGCCTATTCTTGAAGATATTTTTAAAGCACATGGTGGAAAAATAGTGCCCAAAAATAAGGGATTTATTTATACTCATCCAAACGATAGTGTTAATGAAGGTACATATTTTGTGCCCATTACGGAAGATGATCTAATATTTATTGATATTCAAACACCACCATTCACATTAAAATTTGATAACGTTATCATTTAATCTGCGATCATATTGCTTCCAAAAATTTTGATTTTTTGTGACAATAAATTTTAAAGTGTTATCACACCAATGACGTCATATTATACACAACTGTTTGAATCTGATTTAACACCACGCATGAAAGCATATTATCATATAGACCAAAATATTAGACGAATTGGATATATTCCTATTATTGGATCAATTGTCGGAATTCCCAGAATGTGTATCGGGGTTAGTCAGCAAATAATCAGCAAAGAAGGAGACTATCAAGGATGTTGGAATGAAGGAAACGCGGTAACAAAGGTTACCTATACTGGTGACAAACTACGCGCTCGTGGAAAAATGAACGTCACCAGAGGTATGTTTGAAGTTGTTGGAATTTTTACATTTTTATACGATTGTTCAATGGAATCAGCATATGGTAAATATTGGTCTATTTCAGAGTCAGTTAACAAAATTTAAAAATATTTGGAACAAATCTAAATAATCACCATCGGCAAAATTAATGGTTCAGATTTATCAATCTGACAAGTATAATCTATCAACAATTCTAAACCAGATTTCCAATCACTATCACCAAACCTGTGTTCATGTTCCCCTATAAGTAGGTTCTTAATTACTGATACTTTTTTAAATTCGTTCAGAATATTTTCAAATTCTGAACACAAATCTAAAAATGATATAATATCGTCAAGTGATGGAAACTCCGATAAAATATGATTGTATTGAGTTACAACAGTTTTAATGCTATCTAAGTTCAAAATATTATTTGAATTATGATAAAATAGTGGCGACCAACTATTATTCTCACTATCAATCACACATGCGACATAATCCTCATAAAAATTAAGAACTAAATCAAGATTACTGGATAGTATCATAAAATATACAGTCGATGACTGTTGTAAATATGGAAACTTGACCAGCAAATTAAACTTTTCTGAAACCCATTTATATAAGTGTAGATTATATGACATTGATTCATAATAACCATTTTCAAGCTGATTATAATATTGTTCTTCACTAACTTTAATAAATGTGGACATTCTACAAACAATTATTCTTTGAAAATATCCTTAAATTTAATCAAAATTTAATATTTTCAAAGAATAATATTAAACCACCGGATTTAAATCCGTCCACATTTAAGGATATTTTAAATAATTATTGTTGGCAAAATCAATTGTTCAATTCGATAATCAATTAGTAGTTTCAAACCAGATTTCCAGTCACAAATACGTTCATTTTCATTTCCATCCATAAATAAGTCCTTAATTATCCGTACATTTTCACTATGTTCATCAGGAATCAAATCTAAAAATGACATAATATCTCTAAGTGACGGCAAATTTGATTGAATCGTTTGATATTGATCAACAATGCTATTAATTTCATTTAAATTAATTTTGCTATCTGAACATTGATATAATATGTTTTTAAAACCAATATTGCCGTCGAACATTTCACATATAACATATTCTGTATAGAATGAAAAATTTATCCAGAAATTTGATATTTTTATCATAAACATTATTGTATATGAACTGCGTGAAAGTGATTGATTAAATGTAACCCTTATTTTGAATTTGTCTGAAATTTGCTTGTAAGATGATGTAGATGATGATGATGTTTCATAGTAACCATTTTCACGAACATGTATACCAGTTTCTTCTTGAAACCATTCACTTGGATCAAGTTTAATAAACACCGACATTTCGATTAAAACTAAGGCATAACTATTTCATAAAATTTTAAATCAAAAATTTTTAGATTTTGCTGGCGAACAAAATATTTTTAAATCCGTTTAGGATATTTTTAAATAATAAATATAATGCCAAATCAAACAACAGAATTAACACCCATTTCAGATATTAATAGTAAATTGTATAACATTAGCATTGAATATCAAAATCTTATGCCACCCGAATTAGGAATACAATCATATTGTTTTGGACGCATTGGACACAACACTATTATTGTGTGTGGAAAAACAAATGGATTACATTCATTTGATAATATTAACATTAATGCCATATTTAATACTAATGTATACGTCATAAACAATGGATCAGTACGAACTAAATCAATTTTAAATACACCATTATGTCCTCTGTTATGTATGTCAAATGCGCAATTTTATCAACATGGGACATATTTATACATATGTGGAGGATTTTATAAAGATATAAATGGTGTTTATGAAACACGTGATGCTTTAATTGTTATTGATTTAGTTGCGCTGGTCAAATGGATTATACATGATTCATATAATCCTAAACATTTATATAAATGTATCAGAGATCCAATATTTAAAATCACTGGTGGAGCAATGTATAAATGGGGTCGATTAACATTGTTAATTTTGGGGCAACAATTCAGTGGATCAAGTATTCTTAATCCATCAAATTTTACACAAGTGTATAATAATACCATCATTAAATTTGATATTATTTTGAAACCAAAGAACAATAAATCCGTCAGTAAGGAATTGTCTCAAATGACCTTAAAAATAGTTAAACATAAGCCATACATTGGTGATGATTCTTTCCACAGAACCAATTTTAATGTTGTCCGAGGACGCATTCAATGTAATGGAAAACAAAAGCAAGTTTTAATTGTTTATTCTGGATCATTTACACCAAGTGATGGCATTTGGACAATTCCAATATGTCTTGATAAAAGAGGTAATCAAATTTCACAAGATTTTACTTTAATGCAAGGAATGAATAATTTTCAATGCCCAGCAATCAGTTTTTATTCACGTAGACATAAAACACAATATGTGACTTTATTAGGCGGTATAACATATCAAACTTCACCAACAGCATCTGATCCAGAACTACCATTCACCAATTTATGTACAACTATTTCTATGCGTGGTCAAACATGTCATCAATATTTGATGTCAACTCAATATCCATCAATACCGAATGGTCAAAACGATGGTGTATTACTATTCGGATCTGGTGCTTATTTTATTCATAACAACAAATACAAACACAATCTTGATCATTACATGGGAATAAAAAAATCAAAGAACCGTATCCATATTGGAAATATTGTTGGAGGTATCGCAAGCAAAGTACCAAATACAATTACACAATCTGATACATTTGCTTCACCTTATATATTCAAAGTATACATTAACTTTTAAATTCGTTTAGAATATTTTAGATTTTATTACTCATTATCGCATGAAATTTTGGCATAAGACAGATTTATTTTTATGCTAAATATTTCACAATAGTACCATATCCTTTACCCAATTCATAAAACAATTCTTTGTGATCAACATACATTTGAGTTAATATTACTTGTTCTGTGTTTATTATATTTTCATTCATATCATTCAAGTATTGTTTATATAAATGAACAATTTGATCTATTATATTAATGTGTACAAGAAATGTTCCAGATATATAGTGATAGTATGGATTCCTCTCACACTTATTTTCATTCTTAATCCCATTCTTATTCCCGTCATATTCATTCAGTGAAAAATTGTCTTGTGTAGCAGTAAACACAAATTTATTGTCGAAAGTCTTCGTGAACTTTTTTATATTAGGAAATGTTTGTGGTGGGGTCTTATTTCTATATGGACTTAATCCGGCATCTAACCAAATAAAATATTTGCTATTAAATGGGTTAAGGTTCTTTGCTTTTTCTATTAGGAATATTTTTTCATTCCACACTGACCATACTTCAGCTGATGGACAATGTCTATGATCAGTTTTAATGACGTTGGTTTCATTCCCATTTTCATTAATAAATTTGTATGTATAGAATTCATTCATAGGTAAAATAATATACATAGTATTATAATCATGTCGAAATTGCTTAATAATTTTAATACTATCATTGTCACAAAAAAAGATATATGGACAATTAATTTTAAGAGATGTTTTGAACCATGCTTTGTATGAATTGTGTGAATGTTTTCCTTTGACAATCCAATATCCAGAAACAATGGAAATATCATTACATTTCAACGACATTGATAATTTAGGATCATTTAGATCATTTTTAGGATCATTTTGTTTATTTTCAGGTTCGCTATGCTTAGGACAAATATTTATAGACATGATATTATATAATTAGATTTGTTCCAAATATTTTAAATGAGCAATAAAAATAAACACAAAGTTGTAATGTTTATTGCTCATCCAGATGACGAAATATTATTTGGATATGAAAGTATTTATCAACATTATGTTAATGATGTTAATGACAAAGAAAATTTCATAGTAATTTGTTTTACCAATGCTGATAACAAAATTAGATCAGATGAATTCTACAAAGTCATGAAACTAAATAATACAACTGGAATTATGTTAAATTTAATAGATAGTGATAAAAATATAGGTAATTGGACATATTCAAATGAGTATATATACGAAAATTATCTAAAAAGCGTATTTTTAGACTTTAATGTAGATTTTGAGAGCAATATGCTTATATCACACGATAAAAATGGTGAATATGGTCATATACAACATAAACGAGTTTATAATATTGCTTTATATGTATCGAATTTATTAGAAAATATTAAATTTTATACGTTCACAGAATACAGAAAAATTAAAAATGATGGGAATAAAAAAGAATTGGATATTATGCGCAATAAAAGTTTAGAATTATACTATTCACAAAGACAGACTATTAAAAGATATATAAATTTCCATTCTTTTTTTTAGATTTTGCTGACGAATATAAATTATCCTGAACGAATATAAATGTTAATTATATAAATGACATATCCTTATCCATTCATATTAAGTTCTGGACATACATTATATCATTCGACTATAAATCCATCATTAAACCTAACGGACATTAAAAATGAAAGTAAAAATGAACAATTTTTATGGACTTCATTCGATCAAGAACAATCTCAATTACATATATTTAATAATTGTGATCGATATGAAAGTATCAATGTTAATGGAATATGGCCATATTGTTATCAATTAATTACTCGGCGAGATGTCAAATTATTGCCATTATTCATTAAATCCGCGGAACATTATTTGCCCAATAGATCATTCACTGACTTAAATGAAATGGTTAATTTTATGCCATCATCAGCAACATCAACGACAACACCAACGAAAAAAGAAATGCTAATGACATTAACCGCATATGTTCAAGATTTGGAAATTAACGTTCCTATGCCAGATCATTGTCATTGGAATGATTTCATGGGAGATTGTAATGTCAGAATTTTACAATTCCTTGTCAAATTAAATGAACTTAATAAACTTGATTATGATGGTTATATATGCGTTAATGATCAAAGAGAAATAGCATTGATTAATCCACATAGTATATTTCATGTTGATGAAATAATTAGGCGACAATTAATTAATGTTATTGACATGACTACTCATCAACCAGTTCCCATCTTATATTGTACTACATCCATGGATTTAGATCAATATAAGCACGTATTTAACACTATGTTCCCAGTATTTGAAATCATTGTAGATGAAGGTGAATTACAACCAGCACCAGAACGTAGTATGGAATTAACTGGTGATCCTGCTCTTGATTTAGTCCGACATTTGACTGATTTTAAATTCATTCATAATGCCAAAAATGATCATTTAGATTTGGATTTGGATTTGGATTTAAAACAAATATTTTTAAATGATGAACATATTGCTTTATTAACGGAATATTTGGGTGCTCAATGTGATACTATAATTTCACCTAATTTATATCAATATGTATTCCATAGATATGGGACAAAAGGACTAACTGAAATATTTAAATATCATTTATGCCCCAATATCAAAGTAAATTACATAAATCATATGATGAAAATGTCGTCTGAAATAAACAACATTCATTTGATATGGGAATAACTTTTATTTATAAACATTAAATACAGTATATTATATTATTATATGTCATTTCCCAATGCTTTATCATGTCTTAGCAATGTTGAACCCGAACTTAATGTAAATGATTTATACAAAATATTGGATGTTTTGGATGCCAATCCAAAAATATATTGTAATGAAGTAAAGGATTATTCATCCGTATATACCATGCTATTACACAAAAATAATGACAAGTATAATCTTATCATGGGTGACATAATCCAAATTGGTTTTAGGTTTGATCGTAGTATGGATGTGACTGATCGTGTCGATATGAATGAGAACGTCGTGTTTGATATCAATGTATCAAGTTCAATAAAACACATTAACAACTGTATTATTGAAGCTCAACAATCAATACAAAATGATGATATAAGTTCAATATATAATTATATTGATGATATATTAATGCCAATGGTACTATTTTATGTCTGTGGAAACTCAGTTTCTTTAACAGAATGTCAATTATCTAATGTTAATGAAAATGTCGACAGTGATGAAAATATAAAGTATTATTTCTTGGGTAATTCCGATGTGACCAATATATTCAAAGAATTTAATATCAATGGAGATCCAAATACATATGTTAAAGTTATCAGACATATTTTGGATGAACTGATGTTGTTTGAAAAGCAAAAAATGTTTTTATTACCATCAGTCATAATCTAAAAATATCTGGAAATGTGGACGGATTTAAAAAAAATTTGATTTAGTATATTAAAAATATCCTTTGTATTTAATTAAAACAACCAAGATAATGCCATGTTTTGGATGTGTGCGAAAAAGTAAAATTGATAATATTATGAATATTATGGATCGAAATGTTCAAAATACTATAAAAGTTAATTGTATAAGAAAGAACAAGGAATTTGTATGCGACTTTATGGAATCTTACACATTTGATTATAAATTCATTGAAAGTGGTTCAATAATACGTGATGTGTATATATCAAATATGATATATTTTTATATGGATGAAAATAATTTAGTTCGCAATTTTGATTTCATGCCGATAATAATTTAAATCCGTTTAGGATATTTTTAAAAATTTTGAAAAAATGTACATAAATTTTTCACAAAGATGAACTATGAATTTTCAATTATATCTTCGCCCATTATTTATACTGATAATAAGTTCAATTAGCATTTTTGATCTTATTACAACATCTTTTACTTGTTCATCATTTGAATTATCAAATATATTAAGTAATTTGTCGATTTCACAAGGCGGTTTGATATTTTGTATTTCATATTCATATGGCGGTGGAGGGTCATATGGTTTCTTACAAATGTTTCCCATATTATATGTAATATTGAAATTTACATTTTATGTAATTATTCGCCGTATACATTGTTTAAATATAGTCGTAAATATTGACCAGTATTCGGAACACATTCAAAATCCAACATGTTAAATGAATAGGTATAATCATATGAATAAGGACAACTTCCGGCTATGTCGTCAATGTCATAATACTTATTGAATAATTCATCATCAGCAAAATCCTCAAGGAGAGGAAAATAAACGTCAATCTCATAATAGGCATCAACGTCATGTCCATCATGTTTGTCACTGTCATGTCCGTCTTGTAATGGAAAATAGTTGCTATCTTCAGTATAATGAACTGAATATCTTACTTTTGCCAACGTGTCAGTCGAAAACTTTGATTTAATATCATTAACATCAATCCCCTTGAGAATATATTCTTTAATTTGCTGTTCGGGTGTACGATTTTGTAGACGTACCTGTTCTTCCTTCTTTTTAATCAACGTTTCTTGCTTTTTCTCTCTTCTCTCCCGATTCTTGTCTCGTTTGTGTTGAATTTTAGAGGCAAGAACACAATCTTTACAGTGGTTATATTTGTTACCTTCCTTGACAAACATAATATCTGACTGATGTCCTTCAATTTGGCAACGCTGAAAACTACCAATATTATGCGGACAATGAACGCATAAAACCGATTCCGTTTCCATTTTCATGGAATTGGTTTTAATATAATTTGGTCGTTTACATAGTTTACAATTGACAGTATAAACCATGGATAAGAAGTAATAATTATCACATAATATAATAGATTTTTTAATCAAATTTTTTAAAAAATTTGATTTTAAAAATAAATATATTATTTAAATTTCATATCACAACAATGTTTATTGTTCAAAACACCAATCATCATGTCAATGACATGAAATTCTGTGGAGGCAACAGTGAAGACGCAATTTATCAAAAACAATTTACCACATTAGACGGTGCTGTAAATTATATCACATCTAACTTTATTCAACCTCAATTACATAATGATGATGAGAATGAGAATAAGTTTTGTACTTCAAATCCATATAATGATGATGAAGATTGGCCACTGAGTGATAAATCGATTAAGAATTGGGATGACATGATTAGTCGTTTAAAAGCAGGAGAAGTGATAACTCAACAAAGTGAATATGACATCACAAAAATTCGCAAATTGTACAGCTTCCAAATTTTTAATACAGATACACAACCCATGACCAAAAAATTTATTTTAACACAAGGATGTAGTGCCAATCATTTTGAAACACAAACTATTTATGACAGCAAAGATGAAATTGTGAACTTTATATTCAATGACTTCTTTAATTTAAACAAAACTGTTGATGAAATTCTACAACGCAATGGCAATAGTATTTATGTTGACTTGTTTGAAGGTCAGTTTTATGCTCATTATTTAGTTAATGATCGTAAAACTGGCCGATGTGAATTAACTTATCGTAAGTATGATTTACTGTTCTGTCGTAGCGATATTAATCAAGGTGATATTGAACCGAATACAATTGATCAACTTCGTCAATGGTTTGTTGATGGCAAACCATGTACTCTCTTTTGGAGTGATCGAGCACCATGTCATTTACAACTGACAGAAGTTTATGTTCCAACAGTTGTAAATGATATTACAATGGAATCAAAGTACGTCACAGACAGTGTTGTTGAAGTTTATTAACTTTTTATCAGTAATAGTTTTAAAAATATCCTTAAAATACGGACGGATTTAAATTATCTTTGAATTATAGATCATCGATCAACAACAACTGGTTCAGGGGACTTTGTTGGTTCGGTACTTGTTGGGGATTGTGTGTACTTTTTTCGATTAAAAATATAAAGAAAAAGTAAGGGTGGAATGATGAAACGAAGGGCAAATAAATTAAAATTAAAATGTAATGAATGAAATTGAAATTCAATAATTTTATTAATACAAAGTATTTTTTAGATTTTGCTTCTTTGAATGACATAAAATTCATACTTTCTTTGAAAAAACAAAGTCTCTGGAGACTTGAAATCACGAAGTTATTAAATAATAATTGAAGGTAAATATATCGGTGGTTTATAATCAGTAGTGATTTTTTCGACTAACAAAAACCACTTATTAAACGAAAGATTAGACAAGAAACATTTAATATCATCTTTAACATTGATATATGGCTCTTCACATAAATCTACAAAATCAATAATATCAGAAACAGAAAGGTTTTCGTCTGATTCAATAAAGTCAAAAACCTCATCATATTTAATAGCAGTTGAATGTTCGAAATTTTTTATTTTAAAATCATCAATATATCCGTATCCCAATGAAGTATTATTTACTATGTCAACACAACTAATAATATTATTAGTAATATCGATCTCAATCCCACATTTTTAGTTCTAATATATAATCTGCCATAAACCGATATATATTGTAAATTATATGTTTCAGTTACTTTTTTATAATCGCCGGCAACACCACGACAGTAACTTCCTACCTTTTTCATATAACAATATTCGGAATAATTAGTAATATGTGCGAACATTTAATTTAAAATCTATGGTTGTCATAATTTATTGATTATGAAATCAAAAATTTAAAAAAATTCAAGCGAGAAAGGTTGTTTTTCCTTTACATTTGTATAATCATCGAATGCTTTTGAAATTTAAGGTTGTTTTCCTTTACATATAACGAAAATAAAATTCAAAGCACGTAGGTTGTTTTTCTTTACATTTGTACAAATATCAATTGCTTTTGAAAATTTCAACAAAATTGATACACAAAGCATATATAAAGCGCAATCCTACGCTTTATATGCCAAATTCCCAATAAATTCAAAGCAAAATCGCCATACAAAGCGCAGATTTGCCCAAACATCACAATTTACACTTCGTGATATTTGTGACAATCTGGCGCATTGCGCTTTGTATGCCAAATTACCAATAAATTCAAAGCAAAATCGCCACACAAAGCATATACAAAGCGCAGATTTGCCCAAATATCACAATTTACACTTCGTGATATTTGTGACAATCTGGCGCATTGCGCTTTGTATGCCACATTACCAATAAATTCAAAGCAAAATAGCCACACAAAGCATATACAAAGCGCAGATTTGCCCAAACATCACAATTTACACTTCGTGATATTTGTGACAATCTGGCGCATTGCGCTTTGTATGCCAAATTACCAATAAATTCAAAGCAAAATCGCCACACAAAGCATATACAAAGCGCAGATTTGCCCAAACATCACAATTTACACTTCGTGATATTTGTGACAATCTGGCGCATTGCGCTTTGTATGCCAAATTTCCAATAAAATTCAAAGCAAAAGCGCCATACAAAGCGAGGTCTTGCCAAACATATATAATCTTCATAATTCTGTATATTATTTACGCATTTAAAAATGCGCCGATGTTTAAAAATTTGATTTAAATATTGCTTAATTTATCGCGCAGAAACATCAAATGAAACGGTCATAATTTAACAGAATCAATATACTTTGTATTCAATTTATACCACCATTGCTTACCCCTACGCTCAGATATCGAATACTTTCTCAATTTTAACAACTTGTTATTAAGTCTAACTTTGGCTTTGTCGTGATTGCTCCAATATGACAGATTTATAGTGGTGTTTTGGGTTTCACTCGTTTCATTCACATTAGCATTCATGTTGGTATTTGATTCTATTGAAGTAATCATCTGTATGGTATTTAATTCATATGTCACACCATGAAACACATACAAATATATAGCAATATCATCTAATTCATGTTCAATGCTATACATAAATAGCGATTGAAAATCATTTTTCTCAATCATATTACTGATCTTTTCAATATTATCAGTTGATAATTTTGACATTGTGCTTGATAGTTCAAAATGTTCTGAAAATTGTTCTAATAAATCTGTTAATAATGTAAGTGACATTCGAATTATATTTATATTTAAATTCTTATTTTAATACAGACATGAAAATCAAAATTTTAACATTCAGTCAATTCAATAATTAAACTTTTATTTGATTGTAGCAAATCATTCATAGACATCATTTCAGTATCTGTTTCTTTTACTTGGTATGAATATGATCGAATATTTTCCTGTCCCAACGCAATTACATTGCCATGATACCAATTAGTAACTTTAAAACATGTTTCAGGCAGGAAAATTACCTCGGAATCTGTTGGATATTGTGACACATGACTAATCAATCGCCCTGTCTTTGATTTAAACAACAAAATCGTACCTTGTCGCGATTTTGTTGTAAAACTCGGGCAATTTTGAGTTGCTAATCTCCATGAAGTGCTTCCACACGTGAAATCATTAGTCGATACTATATTACCTATTTTAAGCAACTTCCTATCAATTATTTTATGCCCATCGTCATTAATGCCGTCCAGTTTATCAATGCTCGTCAAGCCCGTCAAGCCAGAGAATCCTTGAAACACCTCACCTGTATATTTTGGCATCAATGATAATGACCCATTCAACATTGTGTACAATAGATTATGTGTTTCTTTATTCATAACACTATGTAACATATCATTGTTAGTATATAATATAATAGATAACAGCATTTCTGGGGACATTTCATCAGGAGTAATGTTTATTTTATTTAATAAAATGCTCTTCATCATTTGTACCTTAGCATCAAGCATATAACGACTGTCGGATATGGATGATAATTGACCAGTAAGAGGCAATTGTAAACTTCCCATTTTAATTTTCTGAGAATGCGTCATTCTCGTTGTTGATTCATCGGATATGTTCTGAAATGTAAATCTCATTCTTTTTAATAATGAACTTTCAATTTTATTAATTGCGGAATATGGATTTCTGCCAAGGAATAACAGACGTTTGTTTTTTACTACATCATTAATTAAATTAACACAACGTTGTGCTTCATTTTTTTCATTTTTTTCATCGCTCATTTTTTGTTTTAACAACTCAATCATACGTACATGTTTGTTATTTAATGCCCAAAACAATAGCGGAATTTTATCACTGGTGGGGTGCGGTGTAATATCAATTAATGTTTTAACAATATCATATTTTGATAATATTACTGCCTTTGTAAGCAAATCACTTCTGTTATTAATTTTACACGGCCAATATAATTGTGAAGCGCATGTGTCAATAACAGACAATGCCATTGACACATATGTTTCATCATTACTTTCAATAATGTCATTAATAACATCTGATACTGGATCAATCAAACAATCACGCAATTCTTTGTTGTCAGTTAATTGACAATAATCTGCTGGAATTTGACCTTCGTTATCAGCAATTGTCACATCTGCTCCCTGTTTAAGTAACAATTGTACTGCTTGTACATATCCTTGAATAACAGCAATGTGTAGTGGTGTACTACCACGACAGTCCTTTGAATTAACATCACATCCTAAATTAAGCAAATCTTCAATAGCATAAGTGCGTCCATAATATGAAGCAATATGTAGAGGTGTTGCTCCTGAATAGATCTTATTATCTAATGATGTTTGTTGATTCAAATCAATACCATATTGATGTAATATTTGAAGACACGTCTTGCCAGTCATTGAATTAGGTTTATGTCCTGCTTCGGCACATGCCATAACAGCATTAAATCCATCAATTGGAGCGATATGATTGACGAAATCCTTTGAAACATAATCAAGAAGAAGTGACAGAATTTCGTCATGTCCATGGCGACAACAAGTTAATATTGGCGTATCATTTCCACATTTAGTAATATGATCAACTTTTGCCCCATATGAAATCAATAGTTCTGCTACTTTTCTTGATCCGCGCATACAAATGTTATATAAAGGCGTTGTTCCCTTTTCTGATTCCCATTCAATATTAGCACCAGCATTTATTAATTCCGTAATAATACAGGGATACTGCATTGTACATGCCACACCTAAGGCAGTTGTACCCTTATTGTTACCGACATCTACAAGTACTCCTTTTTTCAAGAAATACTGTACATGATCAAGTGATCCCTTTCTGGCAGAAACATGTAATACTGTTTCTCCATCGGCATTTACCTCGGTTAGTAAATGGGGATATTTTGATATCAATATATCCGTCATTGATAAATATTGTGCTACATCAGGATGATCTGGTTTAGGTGGAATAGTGTAATTAAGCACATGATCTATAACTATTTTTATTTTTACTTCTGCTTCTGTATTAATCAATTCAGTAACAATATCAGGCATGAGTTTTGCTAATGCTAATGTGAAAAATTGATTCGCATTTGATATTTCCTGAACGGATTTAAATCCTTTTGCTTTTGCTTTTGCGAATTGTTCACGAATAAATTCAGGACTCATATCATCCGATACTTCATAAACAGCATCGTCTTCATCAGGAATTGTGTTTAAAATTTTAACAGTACGACAATAATTATTATCATATGCCCATCGCAAAATACTTGTACGACGACCGTGGGGAATTTTAGCACCTGAATTTATTAACAGTTTTAATGTTTTATCATATCCACGTTTCTTAACTGCTAATGTTAAGGCAGTTTCTCCAAATTCATCTGCTTTATTAACATCTTCCGATGTCAAATATTTCAATACATATTCGATTGCTTCATAGTGACCTGCTGATGCTAATGCCATTAAAGCATTGACTTGTCTACTATTAGTTTGAAGAATGGCATTTCGCGGATTGTCTGTTTTGTCTAATAATGATTGAATTTCTGCTGAACTAATAAACGTCTTATTACCAGATGAAATAGATTCAATTAATGGCGTTCCAAAAGTATAAACATTATATTCAAGTACATTTTCACGATATAATGGTACATTCATATTTCCGATCTTATTTCCATTTCCGTTCGTGATAGGAATTTTAGCAACAATTGTGTTGGAAAACAACGATGAAAATCGCATATCACTAACACGAGCATCATCAATTTTACCACCTGACGCCAATACTTTTAGTTGGTTTGTTAAGAATACAATTCGATCTGAATCAATAGATGACAGTTCATTTAATTGTGATAAATATTTAGTATAGAACACAGAAACAATACGACGATAATCATTATGAACATGTTCCTTTGACAATGATAATATTTTTCCTGCTACAATGTCAATCAAATGAGATGAGAATTTTTTGATTGTATCGTCCTTTGCTGGGCACACAATTAATGGAACAAGAATATTATCATCCACTGGTGATTGAATTTCAATATTCCTATGTGTATTTTCAATTGGATCGGAAATTTCATTTTTAATAAATGCGGTAGCACGACCCCATCGTTTAGAATCAAGGATTACTTTGATTTCAGAATTCTTACTTTTAATATTCTGAAAAAATGACATATTCATTGGCAATTTAACTGTCACTGGGATAGACATCATATTAGATGACAGGGAAAACACACCCATAATTTTTTGACACAATGAATCATCTTTTTCGTTGGGTTCAGCATATCGAAATGTTCCTGATTCAGTTCCGCTTTCTAACATACTTTCAAGTAAATTGCGATCACATGATCCTCCAAATCCAATAGTATGAACTGTGATATTTTCTATATTATTAATAAGACATCCATTAATAGAATTATTAAATTTTTGTAATAATTCTGGTCTACTAACGCCAGAAGCATCTTCACCATCAGTCATAAACACAATTGTATATCGTTTACATGTCAAATTTGTCCGAAGAATATGCTCAATTTCAGCAAATGCGTTGATAAAATTAGTGCCACCTGTTCCACTCAAACTATCAATATTACTTTGAGTAAAATCCATTGTGCTCGCCGTACTTGAATACACAATAAGTTTCTTGGAAATATCAGTAATAATGCCACAAATATGTTTGAGTGCCGATTTAACTTGATTAATAGGATTCCCAGACATTGATCCACTATTGTCAACAACTGCTATAAACATTGATTCACTGGTCACAAATTTAGAATTAGATACAGATAATGTCAGCATAGAAACATCGTCATTGATTGTTTCTAATGTAGCATCCCATTTATGAACATTTACATTTACATTTACATTTTCAGATTCAGACAGAAAAGATGAAATTAAGTTAGCGAGAGTATGATTTACACTTGCCGTTGATGGATCAAATCCAATCTCAAATAAATCAGTTCGGCATAGCGGACATACACTATTATTGCTATACCAATCAATCATTGGTTGACGTGAAATGGCATTGTTACAACAGGGTAATACAATTGGATCTTCAAGTAATTCCTGTGTTATAGGACATTTTAGACTATCAGCAACACCATTGAATGACATGTGCTGAAAAAATATACTAATTATTATTCATTTGAGTTTTTTTAATCAAAATTTTTGATTAAAATATCAAAGATTTTTGTAAATTAGAAACATTAATAAAAATGGCAATCACAGCTGATGATATTCTTCCAGAAATGATTATATCTTTTGGAATATTCGCAATTTCATGTATATTATTTGCCTATTCTAATGGGTTTGTTTTTAATGTCATGGTAATATCATTGATATCATTATCTATGATATTATTCAGAGATGTGTATTTTGTGATTAAGAATATAACTATACTTAAAAACATAGAAAAATCGCACCCACAACAATTTAATATAAATAAGTTCAAGCCATCATATCGACATATTGGTCAAGGTGTAGTAATAATATTATGTTTGATAACAACAATATCATCTGGAATCATATCTGTGGAACATATTTCGTATATGAATACATTTAGAAATGAAAATATGCCAATACATTTGACCATTGGAGGAATGCTTGCTGTGTGTAGTTTAGCAGTAAATGGGGGATTATTGCTCTTTCTTTTCGGAGTTGGAATAATGTTTTTGATGATGGTTTTGACACCATTAATATACAACTATTCACATGGGAATAACATATTCAAATCTATTAATATTATGAAAATCATAATGAATGGCACTAAAAAGAACGATTTAAAGCAAGTTTGTTATATTTGTACCAATGAAATTTCATCAGCAGAATATGCCATTTGTAAATGCGGTAAACAATTTCATAGACAATGTATATCATCATATGTATCAATTTATAAAGGTAAATGTTATTGCGATCGAAAATTCATAAATTCGCAGACGGTATAGTTTTAAATTTTTATTTTGCTCGTCCACACATTTACAAAAATCTAAAAATACCTTATGAAGATAATATTTCATCAGATAATTGTACTATTAACGATTGTAATAATTGTAATTCCTGTTCCATTAGACTTATATTAGTCAATGTTGAATATATGCTTTGTTGTGTTGATATATCATTAGAAACAATATTTATACTTGATGTATAAGCATCGTTGCTCAATGTTGTATTAATAGTATTTGTTTGATTTATTACCTCTGATGTTAAATATTGATATATTTGAATTAAATACCTACTTCCTGCGTCAGCAACTAATGTATTAACTTCATAATCAGTATATAACTGATATGGACTACTAATATTTTGTATAAGCAACTGAAATTTACTAACATTTAGTGATAAATAATCAAATGCTCCTGTTCCACCAGATAAATAATAAGAATCTTGTACCCCATTAATATAACCAGAATTAATTATGCCAGCATTACCTAATGTCATTAAACCTTGATTGGCAAGTTGCCAATATGATCCAGTAGTTATACTATTGTCATTATTATAGGCATTAATCGCATATGTATATATTTTATTAGTAAAATTGACCACCATACTATAAATGTTATTAATTAGTGTCATAATTTCTTCATACAATGAAAACACATTTGTTGTCTGATATACATAATTATATATATTATATGGAATAACAGTATTTGTTGGAGGAAAGTATGATATACGACTTGTATTTGTCAATGTATCATACTGTACATAAAATAATAGTATATCAAACACAATTTGTGATTGTATCATGTTACATTTGAATTTATTTAATCCATTGATTCTATTATTTGATGCCCCAGTGATTGGTATAATTTGATAATAATTGTTTACATTATTTTGCGATACTCCAACATAATAAACATCACATTGAGATATTCTATATTTTTGTAGAATATTAGAACTGGCATTGGAAATAGTATTATCATAAATACTCAGATAAATATTATTTGATAATACAGTCATTGTTCCCGTATTGCCGTTTAATAAATAGTTATACATTAATTGGTAATTGTATCCATAATCATAATAAATTAAATTGGCATTATTACCACCATTAATTAAACAGAAATTTTCAAATGGTTGTGGAACATTAATAGCAAAATTTAAATCAGAACTTAAAGTTCCTGTATTAACATATGGATTTGTTACATTATTTATAGCAACAAATTGTTCATAATTTTGTGTAAGTGGTTGATAAGAAGCAGTTCCAGTAATGCCAGTTAAAGAATAATTTCCTACTAATATAGGTGAATTCATTTGAAATTGTACCATGGGAATGGAATTATCTAATCCAGTAGTTCCTGATGTATAAACTATTGATGGAGCTATTAAATTAATTGGATTACTTTGATTAACACAAATATTATAAATTGGTGGCAATGAACTATAATTATATGATCCATCAGCATATAATACTATAAATAATGGTGGATTTGCTCCAAATATGTTCTTAAATATTATTGGCGTTAATGTAATATTAAAACTATTAATCATATTAATAGACATAGCATTAACTGTGCTATGATTTTGCCCTTGACCCATTGATAATTGAACTTTGATACAATTTGATGAATTAACAAATGAAAATACATCGCTAAATGTTATTAGTTGTGTATTGATGTAATACATACTCATTATATCGGTATTTTGTCCTCCATTTTCAACAACATAGGTAATTACCATATCGCTTCCAGATACTGGTGGTGTTGTTTGGTCAACAGTCACATTAATAAAATTTTGGTCACTACTATATAAACTTGGCACATAAAATGATCCATTTACCAATGTATTTAATACATTTATATCAAATCCAGACACAGAATCATTGAATATATATGTTTGAGTATTTATACGACTAATTCCAAACAACATCGTTGACATAGTAATACTATTCGTTCCTAATACATAATTGTATTGAAATTGATATAATTGCGTATCTGAATCGGTATTATTCAATGTCGGACAAGAACCTGTTCCAATTACAGTGGTATTAGATATTGACAAATTGCCCACAGTAATAATATTATCAATCGCAGTAGTTGATAATGATGATGATGTGAATGTATTTTTAACAATAGATGTCAATGGATATGTTTTTAAGGTGTAATAATACCCATGAAATGGTGCTAAGTACATTTTAGATGACGTATTGTAGACAACATTAATATTATATACATCTGCTAATTGTAAATTATAATACGATCCATCAATTAATTGTAATAAAAATACCCCATTAATTATTTGTTGATTGGTGGCATTGCTTAAAGTTTTATATCCAACTAATGTAGTATCACTTGTATGTGGAGTACAACTAATTAATGAATTGTTTTGATTGAATTCCACCGGTAAAATTAATATATCCGGATTAATTATTTGACCATCAATCAATTGAATATATTGATTTAATATACCATAACTCATTCCACTTTGGGAATATAATGTACTGGTATAGTTACCATTATTACTTAAAAAATATCCAGTTGACCCAATACTATATCCAGATAGTACATCGGCGACTGATAACTTGTATGTTACTTTATAATATTCCGATTGTTCAGAAATAGCAATATTTGTGGCTGTAATTTGGGTGGTTAATGGATATCCATATCCCACAGCCACATAATTACCATTTAAATTACCTAATATCTGATATTCGTGATATACATCATGATCTAACATATCAGTTTTAATGTGACTGGATAACTTTACTATACTTAATGATTGAGTCGTTTCGGTAAATCCAATTGTAGTTAATTGACATGTAACACTACTGCCATTATCAACTACATCGCCAATATAAGATAATATCGGCGTATCCGAAAAATTAACATAAATAATAGAAATATTAGGGTTAGATTCGTTATTATTACTATTTAATATTAAATATCCATCTTGAACAGTATTTTTCAAATATGTTTGAATGTCGATTGTCATTAACATATTATTGACATTAACCGAACATGAACAAACATTTCCTAAAACATTAAATGGCACATTATCTGTCATATTAACATTAATAGAAGTATCGTATGTTATACTCGATAAAATATCAAGAGTGTTTATATTATTAATGACTGTTCCTGCTGTAATTCCAATAGCATTGGAAATATTTACGTTGGTCATGAAAATATTATTAAAATCTTCAACTGACATAAAATTTCCAGCAACAGCACCGGTAATTATCTCGGAACACTCTAACATTAGCGTTGCTGAAATATAACTATATCCGCCTGCTTCTGGATTATGAGAATCGTTAAATGATATAGATCCTGTGTATGAAGTAATTAATGTAAATGGATTATTTTCAACATCAGACGCACATAAATAGACATTATTTATTGGATCAAATGCGTAAAAATTATATCCTTGTGATAAAAGTTTGTTATTTCCAGTCCATCCCAATAAATTATTTTCAAAAGCAATATAATCTGGTGTTACATCAGATCCAAGTATATGTGACTTGATTAAATTAACACATGTATTTGAATATGTGGTTGTATGATATGTTTCTCCGGTCAATACATCTATAAATATACTAACGTACCATAAAAATCCTTGACATGAAAATAGAACACAACCATTTCTGGTTGTTTGTGAATTTAGTGGAATATATATTTGATTTTCGAATACATTTAAACTGTCAAGTATTAAACTTATTCCAGACATTGTTCCTGTTAAGGATGTTATAAATGACTCAAAATTATCAAATGGATTTATATTTCCATTTCCAGTTGAAAATTGAGGAGAATCGCCAATATCATATTGAACAAACACGGCATTTAATACATAATTAGTTAGATTAATAGAATTATAATTAACAATCATTATGGAATTAAGAGGAGTACTATTATTCCCTGTTGGTTGAATACTACAACTGGTTATGTTAATACTCATATTTATGTTATATTAAATATAAACATAAATATTAATCGTTATTGAAGCGAATTTAATATAAATGTATACGATGCTGATGGATTATAAATATTATTAACAAATTCCGGCACAGAATTCATGAATTGTTGTAGTACATCCATTTTGGGAAAATATTTAAAGTACCTATATAAATCAATCCCTAATAACATTTTTATAACGTCACGTTTATTATGAATAAATAATACTAAATCTGTGTAACCTTCATTATTATAGATATCAATTAATTGAACAATCGCTATTAATTTTAATTTGCTAATGTCATTTATTTCATCGATTAATTTTTGTTTAACTGATGAAGTTAACTGATTATTATTATTAATCGCAACACTTAATATTTTTTTTATATATTTCATTAATTGTAATTCATTGCTGGGATGCGCCATATATTAAGAATGTTATATATTAATGAAATATTAATATTAAGATTAAGAAGATTAATAATACAAAGAGTAAGAATGAATTTGGAATATAAAATACTAACAATAGAGAAAAAAATTAATTACAAAGAATCGTTCGCAGAACCGTTCGTTAAAAACTCAGAACCGTTCGTTAAAAACTCAGAACCGTTCGTTAAAAAATTAATAATATTTGACCACAATTTAGGTGGAGGAACAGCAACATTTATAAATTTCTTAATTTCATATGGTACTATTAATAATCATAATTATATATTAATTAAACCACGGGTAGAATCTTCATATTATGTTTATGATTCATCTACCAAAGAACTAAAATGTTCCGATTCTTTTCAATTAATTCAATTACTAAAATCATATGAAGGAAAAAGACAAGTTGTTATCAATTCAATTATAGGATTTGATCAATCAATTAAAATTTATTTGAAATACTGTAAAAATGATAGAAAAATACTTATACTTCACGATTATTCATTATGTAGTGAAATATACAATCCATACTATCATGAAATTCGGGATGAAGGTAAGAATGAGAATATGAATATTTTCAACACAAATGACATTCTTATCGCATCAGACTATCGTAATATAGAATTATTATATATTTGTTGTGATAAAAAAAATAAATCCTTTTTCCCGAAGGAAATTTATGTTTTTAGATGGCCTGATTACACCAGTCCAACAAATGGTTCAGAAAAAAGAATAAAGGTGAAGAATGAAAAAATAAAAGGGAAGAAGAATATATTAGTCATTGGATACATAAGTACTAAAAAAGGGTCACAAATAATATCATATGTACATAATTTTTTAAACGACAAGTATAACCTATTTGTGGCAGGCGGAATTAGCGACCCCAGCATTCCTCAGCAATCATATGGGTCATTTTCCGCATTCAATTCAATTTTAGTTAAATTTAAACCCCATATGATATTATTTACATCAATATTTTTAGAAACATGGTGTTATGCTTTAACATTGGGAATGTTAACACAATTACCAATTATATATTACAATAATGGAGATAGTGTTACGGTTAATAGATTAAAACAATATCGTCGATCATATCCATTTGATAGTATTGATCAATTAGAACATGTTATTTCCACTGTCAAAGAAAAAAAACATTTTGAATTGATTTCTGGTGATGTTGATATTGATGACAATTGGGCACAATTATTTTCCACAAACCTGATGTAATGATACATATTTTAATAGATCTTTGTCATTGAGATTGTGCTCGTATACCTTTGAATATTTTCCATTCCCATTTCCATTCCCATTCCCATCATTATACGAAACAACAATACTTATATCTTTTCCACATTGGTTAATTATACAAAAATGATATTTAGTACTCTTGCTTTTATCCTTTGTGTTCTTGTTCTTTTTTAGTTGATGAATTTTTATTTTGTTGTTTATTAAGTTTCTAACAGAAACCAATCGCGGGCAAGAATCAAATCGTCTAATAATGTTAATTAAAATAAACTCTTTCCACACTGATTTTAATGAACTATGCTGTGACAAAAGCACTTCTTCAATAAAATCATTCCTATATAAGTTATGTTGTACATGGTCATAATGTATATAATGTTCTTCATTATAATTGATTATTATATCCAATGCGATGTAATAATATTTTAAATCGTTTGTCATCTTATACAATTGGTATAAATTTTCAATTCGATTAGAACATATGTCTGAACATTGCTTAAAACATTTAATACTTTCCTTTGTATTAATATGTCCTGAATTAAGGTGGCATAATCCAATAGTATACATAGAGTGCCATTTATATGATCCAGTTACTCTTGATAAATATTCTATTGCCTTTGTATATTCATGTACTTGAAAATAAGATCTGCCGAGATAATAGTATGATCTATTATTATTATCATTATTAGTAGAAATATATCGTTCAAGTAATTGAATATCTCTGGCATATTTATGTTCTTTTGAACCTCCATCTTCAATATCACTTATGTATACTATATTTTTAGGAATTAATGTGAATCCATTATTGGGAATATATTCATGAGTCCATCCATGATATTTATATCCGTTCATAAAAGCAGATGCTGATATAATTCTAATATTTTTATAGAAAGTTGATTTATTATATTGAATCATGGAAAATCCATTTTTTATAGTTCTTATGGATTGTGCTTTCATTGTTCCTGTTATAGTTTGAAATTGATCGATGTCATTAACATGTAGAATCATATCAGCATCTAACAATAAGAATTGTATTCCCCTTAATTCCATTCTTTGTGTATATTCAATTGCTCTTTGTAATGATGTATTTCTCGATTGCTCAAAATTAATAAACTCTATTGAATCAACTATTCCGTTAATTTGTTTTCCATTCATATTAATAAAAAAATCGTTAATTAATTGAACCGTATTGTCTGTACTTCCAGTATCACAAATATAGTAATAATCAATGATATTAATAACACTTTCAAGTAAACGAATTATTATTTTGCTTTCATTTTTAACTATCATATTTAAACATAATGGCATGGTTATATTTATTGATAACTCTTTTAAAAATATCCCTGAACGGATTTAAACCCGTCCACATTTAGAGATATTTTTAAAGTTAATTTTTTAAAAGTTAATAATATAATGAATCCTAAAATATGGGGAAAGTCATTTTGGACTTTATTAGTTTATACCGCAAGTCAATATCCTTTAATTGCTTCTTTTGATGACATTCATAAGATGAGACGACTAATAGTGTCTGTCGGCAATATATTACCATGTAGTTCCACATGTCGTCCCAACTTTTATAGACATTTACAAGAATTGCCATTAAATGGATACTTAGCAACACGCAACCTATTATTAGAATGGTTATTAGCAGTATACAATATGACATTATCTGAACAACAACGCCGACCACTTTCAATGAAAGAATTTTTAACTAAATTTTATGGACACAACGATGAACAGCGAATGATGGAAATTCAAAAAGCATTATATTATGTGTCCGTTGAATATCCAATGAGACCAACATTTGACGAAATTACTAACTATCGCAACTTTTTCACATATTTATTTGAATATTCAAAGAATTTGCCATTTATTAAGCGCGATAATGTATCAGATAACATCTTAGATCGATACTTAAATAACCGCAATTCGCTATTAGAATATGTTATTTATACATTCAATATTCCAAGCAATATAACTAATGAACAGTTGAGTGAAGGTTTCTATGACGGTACTAATGAGAATGATAAAACATCATTAGGTTTATTAGTTTTAATGAGCGGATTATTAGTTGGTTTTCAATTACTACAATCAATTTAGATTTTGCTGACAAGCAAAATATTTTAAATCCGTCCACATTTAAAATTTGATTATTACTTTGGAATTATTCACATTCACATTCATATTCATATGTTCCGGTTAGTTAAACCAATAATTTCCCATTCCGTGCCATGTAAGCATCGGTTTATGTCATCTGCTATTGAAAAATCAACAACAGAATCTAAATTAGATATGATTTTAGGCACTTGGATATTAACTACCATTGGTGGAGGAGTTATTGGATGTGTTGGTGGATTAGGTATAGGTATCATATGTCCAGCATACGTTGATGAACCAACTGCCAAGGAAATCGAACATAAACAATATAAACCCGATAATCCACTGTCTTATGCTCTTCAATATGGTATCAAAGGACTTGGTGTTGGTTTTGGATGGCCGATTGTTGGATTATATTATGGTTGTAAAAAGTTACAATCATTTGCTAATCCTCGATATTCAAGATAATTAAAAATATTCTTTTATAATTATTATCTTTGTCGACACGATTCATTTTTATTTTTTATGATAATATGTCTCCTGTCCATAGGTTTCAATAGAAATGTTACTTTTACATTCGTTCAGAATAGTTTTATATGAACATAGTGTACCATTATATTTAGTAATATATGTGACATGATGACCGTACGTATTAAATGTATCACGTTTTAAACGGATTATAGAAATCAAACATGGAATAACGTCCGCGACGAGTATATCTGTTGCGCTCTTGTACAAAAATTTTTACTAACAATCCAGTACAATTTGAAGAAACGATATTTTATTAATAATGTTATGAATATTAATGTTATCATAATAAATTTAATCATTTTTTCATATTAATTCTTTGATATGTATATAATGTCGTTGAAAAAATTAAATAATAAATTAATTCCGTTAATCAACAAGGACATAAATTCACTTCTGCTTCCATGTCACGCAATTATCGCTGGTGGATCATTATTATCATTGTACAATGATGAGACACCCAAAGATGTTGATATTTATGTTAATATAAATAATTTTCAGACACTGCTACGACAGTTGCGTAAAATTAACTATCATTATTGTAATGTATGGTCATATGTTGTGCCTCCATATGACGATTCCTTCTTCAAACAAAATAATATTTTAGGTCGATTTGTTTTTTTCCCAGATAAATACATGGATAAGATATTTACATCCAAATATCTACCCACATTGAAACGACCAATATTGGATGTCATTATAGTTCGTCGTGACGTATCATTAGTATCGGTTGTGTCAAATTTCGATTTAACTTTTTGTCAGATTTGGTATGATGGAAAAACAATTAATGCCACTGATCCAGATGATGTTGTTAATAAAACAGGACGTTTAAATGATGTTTATAAACAAAAGTTATACTCAGGAAATCAATTCACTATTAGACGTTTATTAAAATACATCGAAAAAGGATTTCAAATTACTAATATAAATATAGACAAACTTGGTGAATTGAATAAAGCTGATGAAGATGAAGGTGAACCATATTATCATTCAATAAACATCATGTTTCGTGATCATTCCTATGATCAAATTACTGACTGGGAAGAATATACAGTGCTCAAATTAATTTCAATTATAATCAAAGAATTAGATAATGAATCTGATAAAATTTTTTCTTTATTTACTAATATGAATTCAATAATTGATGAAGTTTATCCAGACTATGAACATAAGAATAAAATGGCATCGATATCTTTATTTGCTAAATTAAATGAATGTGATTTTAAAACAATGCCATCTCTTGCCAAAATATTGACTGAATGTGGTTGTGATGACTTGAATTTATTCTACGAAACAATAATTGAACACACTTACTTTATCCACATTGACCAAAAATTTATAAATGAAATGATTGGTGTCATTTGTTCTCAAAAAGATGTTGTATTGGATGAATGTGAATCTAATCATATAGTTCCATTATCCGACGAGGAAACTATTCAGCAGACTAAAATTGCGATTTATCAAAGTAATTTAAAATTATTTAAATTTTTATGGCCGTTTTTATTGAAAATTGAAGACGAAAAAATCAAGGGTCAATTAATTAACAGTATTTCATCCCAATGGAAATCTAACTTAATAACAGTCGGCGGAATATCTCCGGCATATTTTATTACCAATGATAAACATTCACAATCTATAAACTACACAAAAGTTGCTCACAAAGAAGGCGTAATTATAGAATGTTCTGAAATAAAAAAAATAGTCCAAACAACATTCGGTGCGAAAAAAATAAAATATACACAAACACAATCAGATGCGATGTTGCTATATTCTTATAATGGTGATGTGTTATTAAATACATACATTAAAACTGGTTTTAAGTTAGATGCCAACTTAATTGGATATTACAAAAAACATTATTTGTGGTTGTCAGAATTTGTTGGAGATTTGTTCATAGATTTTAACAAAGATAATAATTATTTTATTGAAGATTATATTAGAAACCTGTATCAAAACTTATTAAGTACATTTATTTTATCATTTGACACTCAAATTCTGTTGTATCGAGGTGTTTCCGGAATATTGCGATATGTACAAGGACAACAAATTAAAATGAATGGATTTTCATCAGCAACATGTGATAAACAGATAGCAGAAAAATTTATGTTGCCCCAAGCAGGTGATTCTACTTTAATGGAATTAACAATTCCTGCGGGATTTTATTTGTCTCCAATTTATATGTTCGGACAATTTCCTGAGGAATCTGAATTTTTATTACCAGATCAATCGATTTTAACAATAACCAATATTAAAGAAAAAACAAAAAAGATTGGTGACAAATTACACAAAACCTATATTATAAGCGCCAATGTTAGTGTCTATCAATATCAAAAATTTAAAACACCTAAAATTGAAGTCATTAAACAACTTGATGATACGATTCCAAAATTATCACATGATAAAATTCAAATATTATTACAGATTGCACAAACACCGTCATTTTTTGAATGGTGGAAGAATCATGAAGATACAAAAACATATATTTACTCAATGGATTCATGTATATATCCGCCGGTATTAGAATGGTGGAAAAATTCTGGGTTACCCTTAAATTATACTGTCGAGGCAATTGATGAGGCATTGAAGTTGACAAACTTAGATGTTTTAAATTGGTGGAAAACATCTGGATTGCCATTGAAATATAGTCCAAAGAATAAACCAAAACTTGAACAATTAGGAATTATTTAAATTTTGCTGACGAGCAAAATTTTTTAAAAGTTAATTTTAAATCCTGAACGAGTAAAATCTAAATAAGTGCGGTGTCTTTAAATTTATTATATTGTGCTTTGTTATTATTTTGCCAACAAGTCAACAACATATTAATGTGGCAAATCATCTTAAATCTCGATGGATATATGTCTTTGATTTTATGTTCTATGTCATTAATTCCAAACCATCCTATTTTTCTAATTTCAGTTGTCTGATCGAAATTAGCACAATCATAATAAATTAATTTACTTTGTGGGTGGTCAGTTGAATCCAAAATTTCTGCCAACCAAAAATTGTTACAATATTCATTGCCATCAGTTCCAGTAAACTTATCAATAAATGGTTTTAAATTGGGATAAATATAATAATCAGTTTCAGTCAATGTTGTTTCTTCTTTACATTCTCTAATAGCACAATCACGATCACTTTCACCAATAATACGTTTGCCTTTGGGAAATTCCCATTCTGGTTGATCTAATACTGGCATAATTTCATCGAATAAACTAATCAAATAATGTTCAGCGTTAGTGTACTTTTGATGATATTCGTGATATCGTTTGTTGAGATCTTCGGCATTCCACATCCATAATTTTGACCATAAAAATCGAAAATCATACTTCATAAAAATATATCTTTCAGTAATGGGCAAATATTTAATCATTTTAGATAACTTATAAAAATCAATGTTCAATGTATGATCATAATATTTGCCCAATAAAATTTCAATAAATGAATGGGAATATTTACGTTGAACCATTAAATATTTCATACCATTCCTATTCTCATACCTATTCTCATTTTCATATTTCAGTTTTGTTCTTGGTTTTATATGTGATTTCTTAAAGACAATAACACCATAACTATTAGTTGGATGATAGCATTTTTTATAAACATGACCACGTCCATTACAATTTAAACACAATATACCTTTGCCATGTGATTCAAATTGCTTGTAGTCGGATGGGGGTAAGTTAGATGTAATATTGCTGACGAGTTTGTATTTTTGTTCAGTCATTTATTCAATAGTAGTAGTAATAATGATAATTAAAATGATTCGCTGGTTTATTTAATATAATACATAATTTACTTTATTCAAAATTATATTCAATTTTTATTTTCATTAAGTTTAAATACACGTTTAAACTTAATGAAAATATAGAAATATAAAAACATTCGGTTGTTTTTGTAATAAAATAATTACATTAATATATAATATTCTTTAAATAATGCCAGTATTTAAGGATGCCACAAAAATATCTGGGTCGCTAAACGTTACATCGCAAGCAACTTTTACTGGATTGACAACAATAAATAATTTACGAATTGGAGATGGAGAAGGTTATGTCATGCCTCCATTAAACGAAGTCGGAAATGTTCTAACTATTACTGGTTCAAATACAGTTGATTGGGTAGCACCGACTGGCGGATCATCAACGACGACAACCGTTACTGCCAGCAATGCTGGTGTTATTGTCACTCATTCAGGTGACAATTATGCTGTTTCAGGGAACAGCATTTATGAAAATGTTTATTATTTTAATGATGCCACTTCATTAACAACTTATTTAAATACTAATGAACGCACCAATCTTGCCGTTTCATGTGCTCCAATGACAGTTTCCACTGTTATATCATTGACTAATTATAGTTTAGTTGATATCTGCTGTGAAACAAAGCATACTCTTTTTAGCGGAAATTTTTCAATCTATGGTTGTAGTTCATTAAATTTTATCAATTGTAAATTTACAGCAATTGTTGATGTTAGTGGTCTGTCAGGTTCAATTACATTTAGAAATTGTGCATTTACTGGCAACTTGAACATTGGTTCTGGATCTCCATATAACATTTACTTTATTTCATGTGATTTAACAGGATGTACCTTTTCACAAGTCTCCGCAGGTCATTGTTACTTTTCAGAATGTGTTCAAATTCCAATTACTTCTATGACCGGAAACACATGTATTGCTACTACTACCACATTGACTGGCACAGGAACTTCATTCACAACCAGTACTAACACATCTAATTTAACACTCGGAAATTATGCTATATCAAATACATTGGGCAACACAGGAACTTGTTTAACAAGTGATGGTAATGGACATGCTTACTGGGGTGTTATTCCGACAGGAACAGGAACGACGACTTCTTTAACTGGAAGTAATGCCGGTGTAGTTGTTACTAATACAGGCAATAATTACGCCATTGGTAGCAATAGCATATATACTAACATTCAATATTTTAATGATGCTAATAGTTTACAAAGTATTCTTAATACAAGTATGACTGGGCAAAATATATGCTGTGCTCCCATCACAGAACCATCAGCAATCTCTTTAAATGGATGTAGTAATATAAACATTTATTGTGATACCAATTATATTGTATTTTCGGGTACTTTTTCAGTAACCTCATGTGGTTTATTGAATTTTGTTAATTGTTTATTTACAGGAACAGTTCAAATTAATTCATTAACAAATCCAATTACCTTTAAAAACTGTGTGTTTTCAAATACTATTACACTTGCTGATAGCACTGTTCCGTTCAATAATATTTATTTCATCAACTGCGATTTAACACAATGTTCTGGTTTTACTCAATCAGTCGGAGGATATTGTCATTTTACTGATTGTATTCAAATTCCAATTACTTCTATGACCGGAAACACATGTATTGCTACTACCACAAAGATCACTGGAACTGGAACTTCATTCACCACAAATACTAATACATCAAATTTAAAAATTGGTTCTTATAATATGCCCACGACAATAGGATCAACCGGAAATGCGCTATTGTCAAATGGCACTAATGCTTATTGGGGAACTATCCCAGCAGGAACAGGAACTTCGCTAACTGGTGGAAATGGAATTGGTGTCACTGGTAATATTAATGGAAATGTTAACAATTATATTGTTAATAGTACCAGCAGTATTTATAATAACACAATTTATTTCAATGATCCAAATAGTTTATTGAATTATTTTACTACTTCTGGTGTATCGGGTGGAAATATCATAGTTTCACCAATGATTGTAACATCATCATCTTCAATTAGTATATATGGTTTCAATTCTTGTTATATTTGCTGTCATTGTGGTTACATTACTCTTAGTCCACCAACAGCATTAGCAATAACTTCATGTACCAATACAACGTTGGCAAATATAAATTTTATTTCAGGATTAACAATAACTTCATGTGCTGATTTAACGTTCAACAATTGTATATTTGATGTTTCATTATCCATAGCAAATACAGTAACATCACACACAATTACTTTCAATAACTGTACATTTATTTCATCTGTCAATGTTAGTGGAAATTCTCAGGTGATATCTGTTTATTTTATAAATTGTAATTTAAATCAACTTTCAACATTTGGAACTTACACAGGAGGAAATTGTTTTTTCAATAATTGTATTGGTGTAACTGATTCAATGACATCATTGAATAATGTATTTATTTCATCATCAAATTTACACAGCAATACTGGAACGTCATATACATCGGATTTGAAAATCGGAAATTATAATATGCCCACGGCAATAGGATCAACCGGAAATGCGCTACTATCCAATGGCGTTAATGCTTATTGGGGAGTTATTCCATCAGGAACAGGATCAACTAATGTGTCACTGACTGGTGGAAATGCTGGCATTGGAGTCACTGGAAATGGCACTAATAGTTATATTGTCAGTTCCAATAGCATTTATACAAATATTCTGTATTTCAATGATCCCAGTGTTTTGAGGGATTATTTAACTGGTAATAGTATAAATGGACAAAACATTTCTTGTGCCCCAATTACAATATCTTCGGCAATTACAGTAGGTTTTTGGACATCTTCTGAAATTTTTTGTCAAGGTGGTTTAACAGTTTTTAATAATCCATTTGAATTGAGTTCATGTAATAATATGACACTATCCAGTATGTCTTTTCAAAATCCATTAACGTTGAACAATTGTGGTGGCAACATATCAATAAATAATTGTATTTTTGGAACAGGATCAGTTAATATTACAGGTTCTATCGCCAACAGCACAGTAACTTTTAATAACTGTGTATTCGGAACAGGATCATCAATATCTATCTCATCAAATAATACATCAACATCTGTATATTTTACAAATTGTAACTTAATAGGTTTGACATCATTTAATGTCAATGACAGCAATGCCAATTGTTTCATTAGCAATTGTGCTAATGTTCTGAATTCTATGATAACAAACACATATAATAATATATTCATTCTATCATCAAGTTCTCGAACAGGAACAGGAACATCATATAATTCAAATCTAACAATTGGCGATTATACAATGCCTTCAATTGTAGGTAGTCATGGCAATATTTTAACTTGTGATGGAACTGGAAATGCTTATTGGGGAACAGAATCAGTTAATGTATCGTTAACTGGCAATAATGGAATTGGTGTTACAGGTACGGGAAATAATTATATTATAGAAAGCACCAGCACTATTTATAATAATGTTCAATATTTTAATGACCCAACTATTTTATCAAATTATTTAAACACAGGTAGTCAAACTGGAAGTGTATGTTGTGCTCCAATTATTTTATCATCGACAATTAGCATAAATTCGTGGTCTACAACTAATATTTATTGTCAAAATGGTGTGACTACTTTTGGTTTAGCAACATCCATAAGCAACAGTTCAAATATGACATTATCTAACCTATTATTTTTAGAAACAGTTAATGTTTCTATCTGTACTGGTATAACATTTAATAATTGTGTCTTTCAAAGTCAATTAACAATAAATTATTGTAATGGAACACTTACATTTAATAATTGTATATTCCAATCAACAATTATTATTAACAATAATAATTCAAACTGTTCCATATATTTTAATAGTTGTAACATGATTCAATTAAATTCATTTACTATTGATTCAAATGGGTCATGCTTTTTCACCAATTGTGTTTGTGTTCTTGATTCAATAATATCAAACGCATATAATAATGTGTTTGTTTTATCTTCAAGCACACAATCAGGAACTGGAACGTCATATAATTCCAATCTAACAATTGGTGCTTATACCATGCCATCAATATTAGGCAGTCAAGGCAATATTTTAACTTGTGATGGAACTGGAAATGCTTATTGGGGAACAGAATCAGTTAATGTATCACTGACTGGTGGAAATGCCAGTGTTGGAGTTACTGGCGATGGAAATGGTAATTACACAGTTACTGCTGAAACTATTTATAATAATGTTCAATATATCAATGATGCTGGTATTATTTTCAGTACACTAAATGGATCTGGATTGGCTTCGTTTAATGGATGTTGTGCTCCAATTGTCGTATCTGGTAATGTTACTATGAACACTGACACAAATGTTCTTGTGTGTTGCCAAAGCGATTATACAACATTTTTGGGGGACTTTACCATACAAAACAGTTCAAGTATGGCATTTCAAAATATTATTTTTGGATCTAATGTGGGTTTGGGATTAGGACAACCTGTTCCAAATTTAACAATCAATGGTGTTGTAGATTACATTAATTTTTACGACTGTATAATCGTTGACAATATAGGTATAACTGGCACAAATGATAAAATTAATTTCACAAACTGTCAATTTTCAGGATCATTTTCCATTCCTATTGGCGGAACAATTACTGCTCTTAATTTTGATCAATGTGATTTTTCACAACAAAATTTCATCAATGCCACCTCATCGGCATCTGCTTTTAATACTTTAAGTAACATTTATTTTACAAATTGTATTCAAATTCCAAGTGATTTATCATCTAATAGCGTGATAATATCATCAACAGTACAAGGAGCAACTGAAAATATAGCGTTTTCATCAGCAATTGTTGCCAATTCATTAGCGGTAGGCACGCCACTGAGTGCCTATAATTTCCCATCAAGTATAGGTTCAACTGGTACAGTAATGACCAGTAACGGGACTGATATTATTTGGAGTGATGTAGCATCTGGAACATCATTGACTGGTGGTGATGGTAGTGTTAATATTTCTAACACAGGCGGTAGTAGTAGTAATGACTACATTATTACTGCCAACACAATATACAACAACATTGAATATTTTAATAATCAATCGGCATTATCAACATACATTAATGGCAACACGGGAATTAATAGTCAAAATATATGTATCGCTCCTATGACTATAACTTCGGCATTGACATTTAATTCATGGTCAAGTTCTCATGTATATTGTCAAAGTAATTATACATTATTTAATAATACTGTTAATATTTCAAATTGTGGAACTTTAACATTCCAAGGAATTCAATTCAATACATTAAATATCTCAACAAATACCAGTCCATTGGTTTTTAGCAATTGTCAATTTAGTGGAGCAATATCTATTGTTGGTTTTGGCAATCCAATTAATTTTGAATATTGTCAGTTTTTAAGTGGTGTTTCAATTGGTATAACCGGAAGCACACTCAATATGAATGTTTATTTTATTGTATGTGATTTATCCTATTGTACAACATTCACACAAAACATAACAGGAGGGGTTTGTTATTTCACTGAATGTTTTGGTGTTTTGGATAGTCTTTTAAATAATGGAAATATTATTATATCATCCAATTCACATAACAACAACAACATATCATACACAACTAATACCAACACTACCAATTTAACGCTCGGAAACTATTCTATATCAAACAGTTTGGGAGTAAGTGGAAGTGTTTTAACCAGTAACGGTACAAGTGCGACTTGGTTACCATCAAGTTCTCTTGATTTAAGTCAATTAAATCCCATTGCTATTGGTACTGGTGCTGGACAAACCAGTCAATCAATTGATTCGGTTGCCATTGGTCACAGTGCTGGAAACACTTCACAGGGAACAGATTCTATTGCTATTGGTCACAGTGCTGGAACAACAAACCAATCATCATATGGTATTGCTGTGGGTTCTAATGCCGGAAGTTTGTATCAAAATTCTAATGACATTGCGATTGGTACTTATGCTGGAAATTTTAATCAAAATTCTAACGCTATTGCCGTTGGATATTACGCAGGTGTTAATTTTCAAGGTACTGGATCAATTTCTATGGGTATTTATTCCGGACAATATTATCAAGGTTCAGATTCCATTGCTATTGGATCAAATGCTGGACAAAATTATCAAAATTCATATTCAGTAGCAATCGGAAATAATGCTGGATATACCGGACAAGGTACAAGTAGTGTATCTGTTGGATACAATACAGGTTATCAAAATCAAGGAAGTAGTGCTGTTGCTATTGGTAATGGTGCTGGCAACTTATCTCAACACGACAATTCAGTTGCTATCGGATATCAAGCAGGATATAATAATTTAGGAAATGATGATATTGCTATTGGTTATCAAGCAGGAAATTCAAGTAGTGGTTCTCAAACCATAGCAATAGGTGTTTATGCCGGTTATACTGGACAGGGAGATAGCGCAGTTGGAATTGGATATTACGCAGGAAGTGTCGGGCAAAGTAGTGATGCTATTGCTCTTGGTTACAATTCAGGACGTTATTTACAAGGATATGGTGGTGTTGCTATTGGTACTAATAGTGGAATGACTGGACAAAGCACGTATTCTGTTGCTATTGGATATAACAGTGCTCAAAATAATCAAGGGACAGGTGGTATTGCCATTGGTTATAACAGTGCTGGTTCATATCAAAGTAATGATGCTATTGCTATTGGTGTTAATGCTGGAAATTCAACCAATGGTTCTTATGCTATTGCTATGGGTACTCAATCTGGACTTAATCAGGGTAGTTATAGTATTTCTCTTGGTTATCAATCTGGTAATAATCAAAGCAGTAATGGTATTGCTATTGGCAACCAATCTGCTACAAGTAATCAAGGTACATCATCAATTGCGATTGGTTCACAGGCAGGAAACACATCACAAGAAACAGAATGTGTAGCAATTGGTGATAAAGCAGGGGCATATTATCAAGGACAATATGCTGTTGCTGTGGGATATCAAAGTGGATATACTGGACAAGGACAAAATGCTGTGGCAATTGGATATAATAGTGGAGCGTCTGATCAACAGTCAGACGCTATATCAATTGGATTACAATCAGGACAAACAAACCAAGGACTACAATCAATTGCTATTGGAGCACAATCAGGACAAACAAGTCAAGGGCAATATGCCATTGCTATTGGTGCTAACGCAGGGTTTTTGAACCAAGGTCAAAATGCTATTGCTATCGGAAACAATGCTGGATACCAAATTGGTTCTACTGGGCAAAATTCTAACAGCATTGTTCTAAATGCTTCGGGAAGTGCTCTAAATAGTGGAACAACTGGAACATTTATTAATCCTATTAGAACTGATGTTCAACAAAGTGGATGTTATACGTTGAATTATAATCCAACTACCAGTGAATTATACACATCAAATGTAATTTCAGGACAAATTTTGGGAATGACCGGATGTAGACCAGATATTCCCTCGTCAAATGTTGGAATATGGCCATGTTATCATACATCAGACCCGACAAATATTCAACCAATTGGTTATACATTAACAAAACTGGGAAATATTGTGTACTATAACTTTAATTTTGATAGTTTTATGTTTGGTACAGGATCAAATAGTTTTACGGGAGGAATATATTGTTCAACAAGTGGTGCTGATGGTGGATTTTTTATATCAGACCCATTGTCATCCCGTCCTGATTTATTTAACTTTTTAAGCACTGTACAATTTCCATGGGTTGAAAATGGCATAGGAAATTACACTTGTATTTTGCTTGGAATATCCCAAGCAATGTATGATTCCACAGTAAATTATAATGCCACATATTATTTAACTACGACAGGTCAACTAATATTGTCAATATCGGCAAACTCTGGTCTTACTTTCGATTCACTGGCATTATTTCCATCAAATAATACAATAATTTCTCCATGTATAAGTGTTGTTTCAATTTCAACGATAACTGTTTCATTTAATGCTGGTAGATTTTCTGGTTTCTATTTTGTTAATTAGATTTGTAAATGGTATTAAAATATCCTAAACGGATTTAAAATAAAAAATATACTTTGATGTTTAGTTAATAGAAATATATTTTCTATTATGTTAATATATAATGGATTTTCGACATTATCCCGAATTAGAGGATGATAACTTCTATGAAAAACTTTATCTAAAAGAAGAATTTCATAAAACTAAGGTTGATATGGAAGCATTTCACAAAAAAAGTATAGAAGATTTCTGTAAACCCACACAATTTGAACTTGCTTCTTATCAAGAATTCGTCAGAAACTTTATGTCCAGTACAACCGGTTACAACAATCTATTATTAGATTGGAATGTGGGTGTGGGAAAAACCTGCGGTGTAATTCAAATTGCCGAAGGTTTAAAAGACGAAATTCGTAAGCAAGACAAGAAAATTTACATCATTGCCAAGGAACAAATTGTCCCCAATTTCAAGCGCGAATTATACAATTTTGATAAAGAAGCATACGAGAGTATTCCGGGGTCAAGTCAGTGTACTGGAAGCAATTACTATATTTCTCGATCCCAACAACCAGACGAAAAGTTAAGAAAGCGTGACATTCAACGCCAATACAAAGAAACTTACGTATTCAATGGTATGCGCAAATTTGCCAACTATGTTGATATGGTTATTAAACCCAAAGGAGAAAACGCACTCAAAGAAGAATTCGCCAATTCCATGTTCATTATCGATGAAGCACAAGGATTAACTGGTGAAAATAAGAATTTAGATCGTGCTGATAAAAAGAAAAAATCAGCAAGTGACGATGAAGATATTAGTGATACTGATGCTGATGAAAGTAGCGAAGACAAATCATCATCTGATGATGAAGATGATGAAAGCAAAGGATCAAAAAGCACTAAAAGTAAGAGTAAAAGCAAAAGTTCTAAATCAAAAAGTACCAAAGGATCAAAGAGTAGCAAAGGCAAAGGTAAGAAGAGTACCAAAGGCAAGAAGCACAATGTCACAACTCGTGGTATTCTCATGGTTCTCCATGACATTATTGAACAATGTAAAGGAACACTTAAAATTGTGATGTTAACTGCCACTCCCATGAAAGATAACGAGAATGAATTAATTGATATTCTCAATCTCATGCTACACAACGATGATCGTGTGGAATACCCAGTTAAACGTGACATGATCTTTTCTGAACAATTTGAAAATGGTATCAATGAGAAATTGCTTCGTCAATTAACTAAGGGATATGTTTCATATGTCCGTGGTGAAAATCCCAAAATTTTCCCCGAAATTATCAGTATTGATAAAGCAACACTACAAAATTTAGATATAGATCTATATTTACCTCGTCCTCGTTATGATGAAACTGGTCAACCAATTGATCCAAATGAGTACATTAAACATACTGAATTAGTCAAATGTCCGATGAGTGATTTCCAATACATTCACTATCGCAAGACTATTAATGATGTAGTTGAAAATGAAGGCGCACAAAGTCACAATATTGATCAAAAGGGTCGTATTGCTGGCAATGTCATTTTCCCCAATGAAATGTCTGGAAATAAAGCATTCAGTGAAGTTTTCCAAACATACAAAACAGGAGGAAAATCAATGGATGTAACTACTGAAAAAGGCAATAAATTAAAGCAAAAAGTTCACATTTCATTTAAAGTCACTAAACCAGATTATAATGAGTTCCTATTATATGATAATATTTGGCAATATTCAACTAAAATGTATCATTTATTGACTATATTACTTAGTGGAAACTATCGATCAGGTATTGCTTTTATTTTCTCCAATTTCGTCAATGTTGGTGCTAAATTTATTGCCTTAGCATTTGAACAAAATGGATATGACAGGTATCAACCACCGAAAGCAACACATTCCATCAATTTGCTGAAATTAGATAATCCTATACCCGAAGGATCAAAACGATGTATTTGTGGACAGATACGTAGCAATACTATTCATACTTCTGCTAATGTTAAAGCAGGCACTGGACATGAATTTATTCAAGCACAATACGCATTGTTCACTGGTGATCAAGATAAATATCGCGATGAATGTATTAGTGCCATTAATTCACCAAATAATCAATATGGTGAAAATGTCAAAGTCATTATTGGTACAAGTACGGTTGCCGAAGGTATTGACTTCAAACGTATACGAAGTGTTCATATATTTGATCCATGGCACAATGAAACTCGTTTACATCAAGTTATTGGTCGTGCTGTTCGTCATTGTTCCCATATGGACTTACCACCAGAAATGCGAAACGTCACTATTTACAAATATTCAGCAACAGTTCCTAATGCTGATACTACATTGACCAATAGTAGTCTGAGAACTGAATTGGAATTTGAAACATCAGATGAAAAGATTTATCGCCGTATTGAACGCAAGGACTTAATTGTTAAACGAGTGGAAAGAATCTTAAAAGAAGTAGCAGTCGATTGTCAATTGAATAAAGAACTCAATATGTATGGACTTGAAGGTAAAGATGGAACACGTCAATGTGATTATACGACATGCGATTATACTTGTGCTGGAAATTTAGATCATATAGAAGAAGATATTGCTTCTGGTGTAAAACAAATTGATAAAGACACATATAATTTATATTTCTCTGAGGCACAAATTTCCAAAGCGGAATTAATTATTTATGAGTTGTTCAAATTTAATTTCGTCATTGATCTAAACAATTTAGTTCACTTAATTCAACGAGTTGATTCCAATCTAACTGAGAAGTATATTTATGAGGCAGTTGAACGAGTAATTGGTAAAGATCCTAAAATTAAACCCAAGAAATTAATTGATCGATATGGGCGACCTGGGTATATTATTTATGGTAACCCACAAAAAACCACTGAATTTAATGATGAAAACAAGCAGGTTAGTCCATCATATTATATTTTCCAACCGGATGATATTTCTGATATTCGAGCACCACTATATTATCGCGAAGTTCCTGTGACTATTAAAACTACTAATGTGGTTCTCGATCATACAACTGCTCCTAATATAATTATTGATAAGACTATTACTGATGTAGAACCATTATCCGATGATGAATATGAACGATATGTAATCAATTTAGCAGATGATATAACTTCACAAGAAAGTGTAGATTATTTTATTGATCGTATTACATTCCAAAAACGCATTGAATTTTTCGAGAAATATATTGCTATGAATGTCAATAAATTCAATTATGCTGATCCAAATAACATTACTGGAAGTGATTTATTAATCAATGACAAGATTTTAATTTCATATTATCGATACACAGAACATGTTTACTTAGGCAAATCTCGTAGTGATAGTGTGTTTGGTCACAAGATGGGCAAAAAAGCTCGATTGTTTACTTCTGATCGAAACAGTGTTGATCCTGCTGGCAATAGAGGAGCAATTAGTGGAAAGTGGTTCGATTGCGATGAAAAGAAAAATGAAGTGTATTTAGCATTGAAAATGTCACCACTAACACCAACTCATAGAGAAACTGGAAGTAATGCTATTGTTCATGGATTTTTCATGGAAAAGAGCGGTAATGATGAAAAGGTATTTAAAATTATTAACCGCAATACTGAAAGTGCGCAAATTAAGTTGGGTGATTTACAAAAAGGTAACGAAGTTAAATCAAAACGATCGTTACAAACTGGTCATGTGTGTAAGACATCACCAGTATCAACTATTAAATTGTTTGCCCAAGCAATTAATCTCGATTTACAAAGTGGAACATCATCGCGTGACACATTATGTGGTAAAATCGAATTAGAATTGCGCCGTATACAAAATGAACGATATGTGAGGGGAACATTTGCCCATCCAGAACAACGTATATTTTATTCATTCATGGAATGGAATAACTATTAAATAATAACAGATGGTAAACACAGTACTCTTTGGATTGATTGTGGAATAAAAAAATTTATCCTATCAATATATTTGTGATTATTCATATTATCAAAATTGCTAATTATTTTACTAATCGTGGAATAGTGATCTTCAACTTTTTCTAATTTTTGTATTTTTTCTTTAAATATTTCAAGTAGTTCAATTGAAATAATTTCATTTTTAATTATATTAGATTTCATATGCGTTGAAAAATCTATATCACCATCTGGAACAAGACATTTAGATAAATTATAAATTATACATTCGCAATAGGTGCTATTGATAATAAATTTAATTCTTGTGTCATATGGAATTGGATGAGACCATATTGAAATTATATTATTTGTCACATCATTTTTATCAACTGATATGCCTATCCATAGGCGTCCAATCAATATTGACACACTATTGTTCCAACTTATTATAGATGAATCAGATGTAATATCAACAGCAATGATTGTATCATCTGAATAACAAAATATGGAGTCTTTTATAAGGTTATTGACCAGTTTAATTTCATGATGAATTTGTTCTTCACCAATAGTAGAATAAATAGAATCTACTTTCACTGGAAATGAATTTAGTATACTCAACATTTATTTTTAATAGTTTAGAATACATAAAAAATTTTATCAAAAATTTTGCTCGTCCACACATTTACAAAAATTTATTACAGACATGTCATATTTATAATAGTCAGAATCTATTGACAAATTACGGATAACACTGTCCAATGAATGTGAATATTCAATAGATGACTTAGCATAAGTATTATCTACATGAGCAAAATGAACATGTAAATGGAATGTTGATGGCGGATAATGTATATATGCTTTAATCTTTGAACGACCTACTGTTGGAAATTTATCATCTATTACTTTGTATGTGGTATCTCTAATATGAATGAGCAATGGAATGTGTTCTTTGCGCAGATCACGAATAGTTCGAATGGTTTGAATTTCTGATGAAAAAATATGGTTGGGTATAGTTAATATATGGAGGCGCTGTAAATTATTAATATTGTTAGTGTCATTTTTGATACTGTAATCCCATTTAATATCTGGGAAAATGGAAATTACATTATCGGAATGAAGTGTTTTCCCATTTTCTGGTTTGCCACTTTCAAAAATCCATTGATCATTAGAAAAATCATGTTCTTTCATGCGTTGTTCATATTCATCATGTGTTTGATTGATGAAAGATATATTTTCTCCTTTGGGTTTATTCAGAATATTTTCAATATCCTTACACACAATATATGTGCCTTTGATATTTAATTCAGCAGTATATGAATCATATAAATCTGTTCCAACTCGGGACTCTATTATTTTAATATCCTTATTCCAATCACTTTCCGGTATGAATTTACACTTTCTTTTGTCAACATACGAAATAAATTCCATTCAGACTATAATGAATAACATATTATATTTCTAAATCCGTCCAAAATATTGATATTTTTAAAAGTTAAATTTTTGATCATAACTTTTTTAGATAATATTTCATCTATAATGAGGTGTGATCCTACTATTTCCGTTTTTTATTCTTTACATATTATTTTGTATTGTACTATTTTTACTATTCCAATATTATTTAAAAATAATGGTTATACTGTAAATAATACTTTCAATGTATATGCCATAGCAGAACCAGTAGAATTTACATTAATTAATATTAAAAACAATACTGTTGATTATACGTTAACATATTTGTCAGAATATAACAACATATCATATAATGAAACGGTATTTTCAAATGATTTTAACAATACTATTATTTTAAATGTGTATGATTCATATTACATAAATTATGGAAGTAATAATACAATATTACTTGAAACATATACAAATATTACAACAAATTCAAGATATTTTAATAATCCTGTTACACCTAAGTGGGTAATAATAATACTTGGTATTATTTTTGTATTCATCTATATTATATTTTGTATTTGCTATATAGGTAGTCCAGCTGAATGTAAAGAATGTATATGTTCAACGGATTGGAAAGTCCAATATTTAACAATTTTATTGTTATTTTACGTCATTTTTTTTCCAATAATGTTTACATTTATAACGCAACCATCGCTTATTATTCATAATAATAATGAATATGTTTACAATAATTTTATTGTATCAACAACAACAACGACAACTTTAAAAACAACAAGTGTTCCTTTAACAACAACAGTATTAATGACGACATTAATTAATTCAACTACAAGTACAATAATTGTAAATTCATCTGTAAATTATTTTACTATTGTTTTATCTGTTTGTATGATATTAATTGTTGTTGTTTTAATTATTATTGCTGTGATTTTAAGACATAAAAACAAGAGTCCTAATGTAGTTTATCTAAATAATCCTGATATTGTTCTTAATAATTTACCACCTTATTCTGTAAATTAATATTTGTTGATGAACAAAAAATTGAATATTATCATATTAAAATTATAACATTATTATTAAACATAATGTCGGACATCGATAATATCACAAATATTAATAATATTAAGAATATAAATGAAACTTTCACAGCATCAATTTCCTTATCAGTTGAAAAACTATTATCAGATCTAACTATACATTACGAACAACAATTAATTGAACAACATAATAAACATTTACTTGAAATAGAATCCATCAAAGACAAATTTAAACAAGAGTTAAATACCATAGAAAATGACGCACTAACATTTAAAAATTTTGGTATGATAAAACAGTTAGACAAAGACAACAAAGAATTGACCAATTTGTTGGAAATTGCTAACCGGCAATTACTTTTATATAAAAATCAAAAACCAGAAGAAGAAAAATTAGAAGTTCATCGAACCATCTTAAAATTCAAAGGAAATGATACAGTTTATTATATTGATACAGAAATATCAGATGATTGTAACGGTTATAAATACTACGATGCCATTGGAAATGTGTGTGGGTATAAAACTGTGGATGGTAAATATAAAAAGAAATAGTCCATTTGATAAAAATTGATTAATAATTATTTTTATTAATTAATACTTAAAATATAAGATCGTTATGGATTTTGAATTAGATTCACGTGAAATTATGAACTTAGATAAGACGTCAGAATTGATCATTGTTGACGGTGAAAAAGTAATTAATGATTTGCGTACAAATTGTCAAAGTATGACAGTTGTACATGCCCTTTCTCAACAATATCCTATCCTGCCGGCAATTTATGATATGAGTAATAGTAATATTAATACAAATATGAATATGAATAACAAAGAAACACAAATATCAGATCAAAATGATGATCATAAAAAACAGTATCAAAAAACACGTACACGTCATCGTTATGAATCTAATAGTTGTACATGGACAAAAATTACAACCACTAATAAATATAAGTTAATTGGACAATTCATTGATAATTTATCAATAACTGACAAAAGATCAAAAGCAAATTTATTGTATTTATTGACATGTGCTATTGATCAACATAAAATAACAAAAAACATTGATGTTGATTATGATATCACATTAAAACAACTCAAAGGCATATATAAATTATATGTTTGTGATGACGAAGAATATAAACTATCGGAAACCAATTTAGAAAGTGGATATGTTCAAATAATATGACAAAATTTAATATGATGATAATGACATATATTTCATTTTACTTTGAATTAATATCAATTGATTTATAAATTGTATTTTTTCGTTTAATGAAAATGAAAATGATACTAATCCGCGAAATTTAATTATACCATCAGTATAATTTATATTTAATTCACTATGAGAGCAATTTTTATTAGATTTCAAATTGTCAATAAATTTGTCATAGGTTAGACTTTGATTTGGTTCTCCATTAAATTCAAAATATAATTTGTGTTGATAAACAACATACGAAAGGTTATTTCTAAATTGATATATGTCAATAGAAATACATCCACCATCATATATTTGATCATATTTAGTGCCATTTTCATTGTTGTAATTAATTGAAGTTTTGAATGTATACATTTTTATTTTGATCGATTATTCCACTCTATTTCATTTATCAAAAATTTTTTTAAATACTGTAAATGCTTGCGTAACAAAATCTAACATATTAATGATCCAACAACAATAATGGCAATTATTAAACCACTTAATATAAAAAAGCAATGACATGATGATTGATTAACATCATTATTATCGTTATTGACACGATCAAATGGATATTTATTTAATGGCATTCCTGACATCATATCCTGTGCTTATACACTGATATGATGAATATTATTAATATGTTAACATTAATTAAATAATATATTCAATAAAATTCAAAGCAAATTTCGCTACAAAGTGCATTCAAAGGATGCGATTTGCCGAAATATGACAAAATGTATGAAAATTAGTGAAACAAGATATCATAAGTACAGTCAATTTCGGCAGATTTCATCCTTTGAATCCGATTTTCAACTAAAATTTCAACAAAATTCAAAGCAAATTTTGCTACAAAGTGTATTCAAAGGATGCGATTTGCCGAAATATGACAAAATGTATGAAAATTAGTAAAACAAGATATCATAAGTACAGTCAATTTCGGCAAATTTCATCCTTTGAATCCGATTTCCAACTAAAATTTCAACAAAATTTCGCTATAAAGTACATTTGAAGCAATAGGATGCGATTTGCCGAAATATGACAAAATAGTGAAACAAGATATCATAAAATATAGTCAATTTCGGCAGATTTCATCCGATTTTCAACTAAAATTCGCTACAAAGCGTACGTAAAAGAAATTTAATGTATCTGATCAGCAATTTATTATTTATTTTTCCCCAGCAGTGCGTTTATTGTTTGTCGTTGTTTATCAATAGTATCTTGTAATTTTTTAATGTCATTTTGATTAATTTGCTGAGGATTTTGTATATTTTGATTATATTGTTGTTGTTGATGTTGTTGTTGTTGTTGCTGAATGGGTTGGCGAGGTTGAAGTGGAACTGTTCCAAATTGAGGACGCATTGGAAATTGTTGATATATTGGTTGTGGTTGATGTGGTTGTTGGAAAAATTGTTGTTGTTGTTGTTGCTGAATAGGTTGATACACTGGTGGTTGTTGATATATTATAGATGGATTTTGTTGTGGAATAGGTAATTGTTGATAAATAGGCAATGAAAATTGCTGATTTTGATGATTTCGGGTATAATCAATAGCAGGATTGATTTGAGGTAATTGTTGTTGAACTGGCATTCTCATTCCGCCTCCAAACCCTTCTCTTTGTTGTAATTGTTGTATTGGGATTGATGATGGAGAGTATATTCCATCACGGTTGCCGAATTTTTGCTTATATTCTGCCAACAATTCTTTTTCAGTTAATGGAGCACTAATATTCATCTTTTTGAGATATTTTTGTGCTTCTTCTATGGAATTTTCTGGTTTAAAATTAGCCGATTTCATGTCGTCCATTTTCTTGGTCATTTTAGATCGAGTAGCATCATCAATTTGATTTGTAACTGTAATATCAGGTTCTTCCATCAACCTCTTCTTAATTTCGTTAAAATCACTGGTAATTTCGGGGTGAAATGCGCTGGAATAAGCACTTTGATACGAGTTGTATGGACCATTCAACAAATCAGTATTAATTATATCACCTGTATTAATGTCAGTAAAATTCTGATATCCCATATCAGAGGCGGGTTGTACTTCACTGAATGTTTGTAAATTACCATCTGGTTTTCCATTAAAATGTTCATAATACTTTTGAAACAAGGTGTTATCGAATTCTTCCTTTTTCATGATTGGTTTTAGTTTTTCTAATTCACTGTCAATAGATGATTGTTCTTTGAGAAATTGATCCTTAGTACGATCTGACCTATAATCATTAATTTCAGGTTTCTTTGCTTTTTTACGATACAATTCATTAAACTTATCATTGTTGAAATTTTTGTTGGGATCAAATGTAGCACTTTTTTCCTCAAAAAATGTTTGAGGACTTTCAATATTAATTTCACGATCAGCAGATTTCATTTCCTGATGAAGAGATGGAGGTTTAGAAATAGCAACACCCTTTTTAAGATTATCGACTATCATTTTAAAGGCACTCCTAATGATTTGAAACTGTTCTGAACTACCTCCTTTATCTTGGTGATGAATTTTAACTAATTTATGATAAGCGGCTTCGATGGTTTTAATATTATCAGTTTCCTTGACACCAAGAATTAGGTATGGATCGATGTAAGACATATTATAATATTATTATTAATAATTATTTTTAAATTAACTTTTAAATCCGTTCAGGATATTTTAAAAAAAGTTATGATCAAAATTTGACTTTTAAATCCGTCCACATTTAGAGATATTTTAAAAAATTTAAGAACAAAGATATTATTCTAATTTTTTATTATTCTAATTGTAATTCATCATTGATATATTTTTCCACAGTATTGTCTTTAATATCATGTTCATAGTGTACATAAGTATTTTCATCAATATCATAGAAACAATTGATTATTTCTCCATAAACTGTCATTACTTTAATATATTGATTCGTATGAATTCGCAATGCTTTTTTGAATGCTTTGGAATTAATACCATCATTGTTCTTAATTTCACATTGAATATAATACGTTTTAAACATGGATTTAAGTTTAAAAAATCCACAATTTTCTGCTGTTTGTAAATTAAATGTATCATTCTGATTATCCAAAAATTGTAAAAATTCATATGTATTTCCATTGATACAATAATATGTTGCTAAGCGCATATAATTATTCTGAACGAATTTAAATCCATCATGATTTTCTTCAATTAAGAATTTTTTTAATTGATTGGGTGTTGGTATAACATCATAACAATAAGTAACAATAACATGATCATCTATATAAATAGCACACTGGGTCGGAGAAAAAACATTCCTTAATTTATTAATTACTGTACGAACAAATGAAACCGGACAACATCCTATGATATATATTGGAACTTGATCGCCTTTAATGTTGACAAACCCATTACTACAATCTTGTTCATTATCAGCAGTATTATAATTTAAGGTTTTTTTCAAATCTATTTTATATTGATCAAATTTTTCAGTCATAATAAAATACTGTGATTTTTAAATCTTATTGATTAATTAAAAAAATCAAATTTTTTATTACATTATTCTTTGCTTGCGAGCAAAATATTTTTAACTTTGACTTTCATTTTTAATTTCTGAACTGATGTACAAACATCCTGAACAGGTGTAAATAACGGATCTCGATGCTGTCCAATAATTTGAATTGTTGGACAATAGTGTGTAGTTCTTTTGTCTGGACTTTCTGTTTCATGAATAGTGATTACTGGATTACCTAATGGATCAACTGATTTACCATACACTTTTAGTTGATGCTGAAATTCACCACTGGTTTTTTCAGTTGGTTTATATGTATATAATGTTGCTCCGTGTCCTTCATAAGCATTGGACATTGTTGACTTAGCAACATCAATCAATCGTTCAATATCAATATCAGATAAATCAGAAACATATGCCCATGGATTAATTCCACATTGATACAAAATTTCTGCTTTTAAATAATTTCCAATACCTGATAGAGGTGCTTTTTGATCCATCAATACAACCATAACATTGCGATTATTATGATGAACATTGCGAAACAATTTAACAATATCAGTTATTGACAAATCTGTGCCATGTAATAAGTCAATACCCAAGGAATTCAGTTTTTTAGTTAAAATTGAACGATCATTGGAAATAGTAATTGTACCCATGTGTCGTGAATCGCCGAAATAAAAACTGCGATCTTCGTTGATATTTGTAATATTATCAACATTTTTGTTTTCATTATTAATTAAGCAAAATTCCAAATGACTATGTTTTTCTTTTGAATATTGAATTGTTCCAGACATCCCAAATGTTATAGCAATAAACCAATCATGTTCCAATTCAATCCAACAGAATTTACCCTTGGAATCTATATTAGTTACCTTCATAGGATTTACTGCCAATAGATCATTCAACCGTTGTAAATTTTCTAAACATGGACGATATTCACCATCTGGAAATTGAGTATCTTTAATATTAATCATTCGACCAGTCTTGGGGTTTTTGATTTTATTAATCCACTCTCCATAAGCATTTTTAGTGTGCCACGATAAATATCTTCCACCCAATAAATTGATGGTTTTTAGTGAACATTGATTACAAATTTTCTTAATTGATTCTGTAAACTTGGCAACTTCGGCAATTTCTGGCATAAAATTATTATATTTTGTTTTATTTATTTTCCCATTTTTTATTTTCATTTTTTCATTTTTATTTCACATCTTATGAAAATAAAAAATATTGATTTTATATTCATTTTATAAATGTTATATTCATAAATGTCTTCATCATATTCGTTACGCTCATTTTTGGAACATGTCATCGATGTGTGCTCAGAAAATAAAAATAAAGAAGCAGATAATGATAAACCATTTGTCATGCTTTACAGTGAAGATAAATATTTGTCTGTGTTTAAGCAAAGTTTGTTCCGATTAGTTCATTCATATGATAAAATTGTTAAGCAACTTCATTTTTCTGATAAAAACGCAATTGAAAAACAACTAAAAGATAACATGTTCAATACTGCCATTATATGGAATGATGCTTCTAATAATGCGAATATTAAAAAATTCGCATCATTGGCAGACAATGATATTTGTCGTAAAACTATTTCACTAAATGAATTGTACAAAAACGACATACCATTTGAAAATCTCATTCATAGTGTCGTTATATTTAGCGAAACGGATGATATTTCATTTCTTGAACAACGTCGTTTGATCCGACGGGGCAAAGAATCAGATATTAAAAATATCCTAAACGGATTTGAATATAAACAAATAAAAAATATGGGATTAGTAAGACGTATGTCAATAATTAATATTTATGATCAAGTGATGGCAGACAAACACTATTTCAGTGAAATTTTCAAAAACGATGCCATGTTTATGGAATGTTTTTTCTAAATCCGTCCACATATTTTAATTTTTGATTTTTTTAATTTAACTTTGACTTGACTTTGATGTCCTAAATGTATTACATTGGTGAATATTGTTTCAAAGAAGATGGCATTTATAAAATAGAAAGTAGCACACCTATTTATTTATATCCACCGTGTCCTGTGTTGGCACTTAATCTACCATTATCATCACTTGATTTGGATCGATTTCATATGATGGATACCAAATACTATGTTGATGAACATAATGATTTAATTCGCATGAAAATTGTAGATTGGTATAAACCTCAAAATAGAATTGAATTTTATAATGTTAATAATGACACTGTTGTAGACAACATTTACATAAAAATTCAATCATTTACCAATCACCATCATTATAAAACTTATCATATAGAAAATTGTAAGTGGTTTTGTAATTACCAGAATAAAATATCGAACGGAATTATTTCAATTGAAATGACCAAACTAAATAATCTTGGATCTCAAATTTATGTCTACGATAAATATATTGGTGCTATTACATGTGGTTATCTTAATGGATCTACCGCTTCATATGTTTATAATTTTTATTCAATTGAAAGCATTTTAAACGAACCAGAACCCCAACGAATTTTAAGTATTTGTTGTAGTACTTATCCTTGTGTGTTTGATAATATTCTCATATCATATGAAATATTACACGATTTCATGGAAGCAACTGATTTAATAAGCGGAAATAAATTATTATTCCCAATAGACGAAGAATTATCAGATGTTGCTGTCATATATTTTAATTATGCTGACAACATATTATTTATTTACAACAAATCCAAAACATATCAATTTGATGTTAGTTCACTTAGACGAAAACACAAATTAATATTGCCAAGTGTGATAATTTAGATTTTTGTAAATGTGTTGTTCACATTTACAAAAATATTTTTAGAAATGGAATATACGATTAAGATATTTCATTAAAGACCAGTTATTATATTTAACATTGACATAGGCATTGTTGACCAACAGGATTACGTCTTTGTTCTTATTCTTCTTGCTTAATTTCCAATTTTTTGATTGACCCAACAAGAAAGTTTTGTATAATTTCTTACTATGTATATTATTATATGTATTGTTATTACTATATGTAACCGTTGAATCTCCAATAATCGGCAAATCCTTTGGATAAAAACAATAATTTAAAGCAATAGTGTCTGATTGTGATCCAATTAGACCTTGTCCATAAACATTAGCATTAACATCATTAACATTAACATTAACAAAATTAATGACAATTTTTCCTGTATATACCGAAGTATTAACACTACCATTGGATGAATCACTTCCAACTAATCCTCCTGCCAAATCAAATTCAGATATATGTCCTGATGATGTTGAATATAATATAACATTAGCAGAACACAAAATATCTGAACTGGAATAACAATCAGTTATATTGAAATTACTACAATCACTTCCAATAATACCACTACTGGCATCATATCCTAAGGTATTATCAAATGAACTATTATTATTGCTTCCATTAATATTGTTAACAACTGAATTATTTGAATAACAATTTAGAACACTAAAACCATTACAATCAGATCCTGTAATAGCACCACCAGCATCGGACGAATAATCAGCACTTGAATTACTTCCATCACTAATATATGAATTAATGACTTTGCCAATCATAGCAGTATTGACAATAATAAAAGTAACACAATCCGAACCACAAATTCCACCAGCACCATCAAATCCATTCCAATTTTGACCAGTTGAATGTGATCCACTATAAAAATTACTAACATTTCCGGTCATTAAGCAATTTTGAATAGTAAAATTACTACAATCGCTTCCACACATCGATGATCCTAAATCATATCCATATCCACTTGTATTAATAATAATATTACTTACATCTGATTTAACGCAACACTTTGATATAATAAAATTACTACAATCAGATCCACATAGTGATCCACCTAAATGATTAGTTCCGTGTGAATTATAATAATTTGGAACTACACTTGACAATGTGTTTGATAATTTAACATCAATTTGACAATTTAATAAATTGAAATATGATTGTTTAAATCCAACTAAGATACCATTATTATATGTGCTTATTTCGATATTATTATTATTACATATCTTTATATTTTTAATTATTGCTGAACTTGTTTGAGGATCAGTCGATCCAGAATTAATATTAAATAAACCTAACCATAAACAATTCCCATTAATACCTCCTTCTACTTTATTAGAAAATGAACTGGGTATAATTATTGTATGATTATTACCATTAAAGATATCACCACTGTTCAAATTAATTTGATACATTTGTTGACGAAAATTATCAATATATAATTTATTATAGCGAAAGGTCTTAGTTATATAGTAATATACACTTTCATTCCCATTGCCGTCGGCATTAATTCTGTACTTAATGTGAGGAAAATATTTGTGAACATCAATCGGATTGGTCAATAACATTATATATATATAACTATGTAAAATAAAATTCAAAGTGTATTAATGAGAATGGAATGAGAATGGAATGAGAATGGAATGTTAAGTTTTAAACATCGAAATTTTGTACTGATGCTTGTGGATCAACAATATAATAAACAGATATGCTATCAAATGCTATGGTTGAATCCAAACTGGTGTATGGTAGTATAGAAAATACCACATCAAAAGTGTTTGTGTTAACAGTGAAACTAATGTCAGCATAATCGTTTTCAATATTAACAGGAGTTAAACTCTTCACCAGTGCCAAGATTAATGTCGGTGTTGTATCTGATGTACGGGCATCAAATATGAAATCTCCACGTACATTAATAGTACCTGTTGGAGAACCACCTGAACTGGCAGTGAAATTTCCATTCAAGAACAATGTTATATGATAAGCACCACCATAAGCAATGCTTGGTATAGTAACTGTACCGCTTGATCCAGTCTGACTTGTCCAAGGCGCTAAAAGTTGTAATTGTTGTTGTGAAACTGGTGGCAATACAGACCATTGTGCCAAACCATTGCTATTAACTTGAAGAACGTTCCCAGTTGACGCTGAACCAGTGACTCCAACCGCGTTTGCTGATGAACCAATTTGATCAGCACGAACCAAGTTAGTGCTATCAGTAATAGTCTTATGTGTTAACGATTGAGTAGTGGTATTCATGGTTATAGTTGATGGGAAGTTTTCCCATTGTGCCAAACCATCACCATTAATCAAAAGAATATTTCCAGTTGATGCTGAACCAGTGACTCCAACCGCGTTTGCTGATGAACCAATTTGATCAGCACGAACCAAGTTAGTGCTATCAGTAATAGTCTTATGTGTTAGAGATTGAACGGAATCGTTCATGGTTATGGTGGATGGGAAGTTTTCCCATTGTGCCAAACCACTACCATTAATGAGAAGAATGTTTCCAGTTGATGCTGATCCAGTGACTCCAACCGCATTTGCTGATGAACCAATTTGATCAGCACGAACCAAGTTAGTGCTATCAGTAATAGTCTTGTGTGTCAGAGATTGAACTGAGTCGTTCATGGTTACAGTGGATGGGAAATTTTCCCATTGTGCTAAACCACTACCATTAATCAGAAGAATGTTTCCAGTTGATGCTGAACCAGTGACTCCAACCGCGTTTGCTGATGAACCAATTTGATCAGCACGAACCAAGTTAGTGCTATCAGTAATAGTCTTGTGTGTTAGAGATTGAACTGAATCGTTCATGGTTACAGTGGATGGGAAATCAG
>Ga0302280_1000086_pt1 | contig 86569 bp, 89 predicted proteins | sample III_Fen_E1_1_FD_198771 | JGI IMG/M metagenome (GOLD analysis project Ga0302280, IMG submission 198771) | Peat permafrost microbial communities from Stordalen Mire near Abisko, Sweden - III_Fen_E1_1 | ecosystem: Environmental > Terrestrial > Soil > Wetlands > Permafrost | place: Sweden: Abisko... | reverse complement strand
ATAATCTGCAACCGACATATATGTTGTACCAAGACTATAAAGTTTAACAGGACTGGATACACCAACCACTCCCCCAATAATAGAATTGAGTTCTGAGATAATCCAGGCAAGAGTTGTCTGATCAGCAAATAATCCCAGAGATACACCAATAGCTAAATTATTGTAACACCCAATCATAGGATCCGGTACTGTTGCCAATATAGAAGCCGGTGCATAGATTGGGGTACCACCATTTGCAGGAACCAGATATAACACAATATCAGTTTGATAAGAACTGGCATCTGTGGTATACTGACTAGAAGGAAGTCCTGCTGGAGTGTAAAGATTGATAACAAAATCAATACCTGTTGTGATGGCCTCCTTAAATGAAAGCAATTCATCAACAGTATAAATACCATTCAGGGAGGTAAATCCTGTGGTGAATGTATAAGAACAGGTAGACTGTATTGCTGGTAATGGAATCATGGCGTGTTCACCAAACTAAGATAGGAAGCTTTGGTCATGACATAGTAAATCACATCAGCTACTGTGAATGTGATATAGCTTCTTGTATCATTCGGAGGGGTATATGTGGACAACAACGAATTAACAACTGCGTTTCCAAAGGCAGCAGAGAGGGCTGATCCCAACAGAGATGAAAACTGCTGTGTTGAAATGGTCATAGAAGCAAATGCTGGATTGGTCGTAGCGACTTCTTGATATGTTGAATGTTCACCTATCAAAGAGAGTCGAGTTGGATCATTGGCCGTATCTGGTACTGCAAGTACTGTCATGGAATTGTAGTAGGCTGTCATGATATCCAAATTAGCTGTAATGTAACCAACTTGCAAATCATAAAGAGCTTTTTCAATATCCGTAAATACTTTTGCAATTGAAACAATGTTGGGATAGATGATGACATTAATAAGTGATGTCGTAGCATCCCACATCGGTACCAAATAGAAAACTTCTGTCACAAACATAGATGGAATTAACGCTTTCCATCCTGCCAATGTTCCAACTCCAGCAACAGTATCGGTACCTGCAATGGTAGCAATGATCAAATTACGAATCGCTGTTCGTACTGCAATTGCTCCAGGAACACATCCATTATACAGAAGATTAAATTCTACTGCTGCTGAATTTCCAGAACCATCTACAAATACCACATTCTGTGCATAATATCCACTATATTGTCCAGATTGAATATAACTCTGCAAACTTTGTTGACTCGTGCTGCTAGAGATTCGTGCAGTATTAAACACATTGTCAGTAGCTGATGTAATACTCAGTGTATACAGCTCAGACAATGGCAATGGGGGTACAACAACAGAAATGGTTGACAACGGATAGTCTGCATAAAACAATGCATTGTTCAACCAGATTCGCAGTTGGTATTGGGTTCCATTTGCAATTACAAAGAAGAATGTCACATAGTCAGGACACGTAATTGCTGTTGCTGGTGTGGTATCATAAACCGTCGATAATGTATGTGTTGTGCTGTAAACAAAACTTGATGTCAGATATTGGGGCCAGGTTGCCAGTGCCAATTCGATTTGAGCAGAAGTTGCACTTGAATTATATGCAAAACATAATTGATCAATAATAGCAAACAGATTGTCTCGTTCTGTTGTTGTCCAAATGGTTTGTGTATCACTTAGAAAAGAACTGAATTCACTTTGGTCAACAATCAATCGTGACTTAGTTGAAAACAAAGCATTGAGGTTGGTGGCACGGGCTGTGCGTGGATCTGTGAATTCTTGAGGATTAACAAAATATGATAATGCCTGAGAAGACAGCACGCACATTCCACCATTTTTACGAACTGGATCGATTCCACTACCCACATTCAAGAAGGCCGAATCGTATAGGAATCCATGGACAATACTCATACTGGCAATCCTTAATTGGAGAGTATGGTCAAACTCTATAAGATGATTCGTGCAGCCACAGTCATATTTTAGTACAGGTTATGACCATAACATGAAGAACCTTTTGAGTAATGTCTATTTTTAAAGTAGTATAGATATTATGAAGGGATACTGTAATTCTTGTTACCCCTTTTCTAAAACTTTGTATCCTAAAGTCATTTGTCATTTAAACGAAGGAATTTTGCTACATGAAGAGTTCGCCGAGTTTTCCCTTCACAACGAGTATGAGCCGATTTGAAGATGATTCTACCATTGAGGTTGAAACGTTTTTTGCGATTCATGGCACTACGATTGTTTTCAATACAAATCTTGTAGAATCCATTACACTTCTTCCTGTGACAAGTTCCGATTCCATTTGGGTGAGATTGAACAATCAAGATGGTACATGTAGTGATCGTCTCTTCTCTATTATTAATGATAGACTTTGTGAAACTCCGACTCTATTACCACCAACGTATATGGATAATCACACAACCTGATATAACACGACAGTAACGATCTTCCCTAAACTGGGAAGATCGTTACATGTATTTATTTTTAAGTTCATCCTAATTTCAAATACATACTACTACTTTGAAATAACAGTTATATGGCGTGAGGCCATGCGATTTTTATATGATTTAAAAATCATTAGATTTTAGATATATATTACAATTTTGATAATACACTGAAGGGAGTCTACCATGAAAAAGTCTATGCCCTCAATTATTATGAGTGTTCGAATCCCGGCTGATATCAAACAACAATTGGATTATTATCTTGAGGCAACAGATCAATCCATTTCTAAACTTCTACGTAAATTGATTGTTGCACATCTTGGTGGAGAAACCTTAGCGGGTGCTTCTATAAAAGATTTACTACCTCCAACTTCACCTCTTCCGTCTGAAGAAGAAATTGTTGCCTACATTTATTTGATGCTAAACGATGGAATGACAATTGGAAATATCATTACTGAACTTTCCACTTCTCACAACATATCATCTCAGTTCTTCTATCACTGTTATGGTAAATTAATTTTAAGCGGAGCTATCAAATAATTGCAGTTTATCCAAAATTAAGAGTATCCTACAAACACAAAGGAAAACAAATGACTGAACAAGAAGTTGTGACTCTGATGCAGAGCAGTAAGAATGAAACAGAGTGGAATGCAAACTGTGACCATGTCCAACGAACCTGTAATGGATATCCACAGTTCTGGTTCGAAGCTATCTTGCTGTCAGGCGTTATGGCACGAACCCAAAAACAGTGGTGTTAATATCGGTTTGAGATAACCCAATAAAACGATACACGAACACTTCAATCCCATCATCTATCAGGATACCATCATGTCAAATCTCGATGATAAAAATTCCACATCCGATTCTCGGAAAATCACAGAAGAGGAGATGATTGCACGTATCTATATCTTATTGAATGACAAGGACTCGATCCGAACTGTCATCTTGAAGCTTGTTGAAACACAGAAAGTTTCAGAAGACTTCGTCTATCATTGTTTCGGACGATTGGTTCTTAGTGGTGCAATAAAACAACATTGAGTTTCAATCGAAACTGCTGCAAATGGGTACTGACATGCTGGGGAATTCCCCAGCATGTCATCTACTATTTTTTTATATGATTTAGTGAGTTTCATTCTATTTCAGATATATACCACTACAATGAAGATACAACCAGATGTATCTAAAATCATTCACTCTATGTAGGAGTTGTGTCATGTTTGTTGGTCAAGTTGTCATTCCGAAGAATGCCGAAATCTCGAGCGATAATCGGATGTTCTATCTGTCCATTGGGGGAATCGGGTTGGTGACGTGTAGCGACAAATCCAATTCTACTGAATGGTATGCCAGTCAGCCAGCAGTGATTTTGGAACACAATATCACAATCGATGATCACTATGTCATCGTGTTGGAAGAGGCACTGGACTATCTATCACCTGCAGAATTGGCAGCAGTCCTTGGCCACGAAGAGGGCCATTATGCACTTGGTCATCTAGACGATGTTGAGGCTGGCGTGTGTGTAAACCAGGAGTTTGAATATGCTGCTGATGCGTATTCCGTGAGTAAAGGCAACTCTCCTGCTGTGTTGATCTCGGCCTTGAATAACATGGTAACCTTTAACATGGAATTTGTTCTTCCAAGATCAGTTGGTGAAACAGAAGCCGTTCCTGAAGAAATTGCACAGACGATTCGTGCCTCAATTGAGGCATGGATTGCACCACGTATTGCTCGTCTCGAAGCTATGTGTGTGACCATTCACTAAGGTATGTATCTGCGTTTCATCCAGATTCAGATATATACTACTGAATTGAAGAATACAACCGGTATAGTTGATATCGTTGTAAACTATCTACCAATCAACCCATAGATAACTCACATGAGTGTCTATAATCGGAGTAATATCAATGGCCCACACTCGCACGACATTCAATGCCCTCATGCGCAAGTACAATGTTTCGACCTCCAGTCACCGCATGGGTGATAAGAATCCAATTGCAACGCCGGATATCGACTACTTGTTTGATAGCACGGATGCCCATGGTCGTGTGTACGTCAATCTGCCGCTCGTTATTGTCATGTCCGAAGGCAGGTTCGCGATTCATCGTCGTCATGCGTTGCGTAACGGCCTGCCGAACATCCAACAGTCGGCAATCACTGTTTACCAACAGTTTCCTGGTGAGACGTCTAACTTTGTTCTCTGCGGTACTGCCATCATGAATGGCAACTTCCCTCTTGGTATGTATGGCGATGATCTCACGCTTGTTGAGAAGCTGCTGGCGGGTGAGACCATTCGGTTCCATGAATACGACTATGTCGACGGCAACTCTCCGTGTATCGCCAGTCCGACCGACTGGATCGACGTAAAGCTGCTGCAGACTCACGACTAACATTGCAATAAGGATCTGGTGATCATCACCAGATCCTATCAACTAACAGGAGACTATCATGTCCGATACTTCGTTCGTTCAAAAGATCAAGAACCTCACGCTCGATGAGACAATCAGTGCTGCACTCGCCACTGCTGCCTGCATCGGTGCGATCGGCTATTTCATCCGAGCCTGCAAGAAGTAATTGCTCGGAACTATCACGCGATCTCACGTATAACCATCAACTGGAGTATGTTTCATGTCTGAAGAAAAACTCATCAGGGGTCTTGTGTATGGCGTTGCTGCAGTCGGTCTGACGTGCCGTGTCTTCACGCTCACCCGATTTTTCCAGATCCACTCGATCATCAAGAAGATCCAGGTCCTGGACGCTACTCCTCCCAAACCTGCCGTGTGATCACAGTCAGTTGGCTGCGATCATTTTCTACCATCTTCATCAAAAGGAATAATCCCATGTTACGTCTCGGTGCAAGTCTTCTTCTTCTCGGTGTCACCGTTGGTATCTCGATCGCCGATGCGGTGAATATCAACCAGAAGCACAAACAGGCAAAAGCTGCACTGGCTCTCGCAGAAAAGCTGGCTGCATAATCATCCATCGACTATATCAGGAGTACCTACCATGGCGTGTCTCACCCAGAACCAAATTGATTCCATCAAGGACTACCTCGTCAACAAGAAGCTGGGTGACAGCCGCTGGTGGGATCGCTATGATTCCCATCGGCGCTGCTACGAAGCATTTCGGTATATGCAAGAGACGGATCGGTCGGGTCATTGCGTCACCTTCCGTGAGGTGCGCCACCACGACAACCGTCGGTAATCTCTCACGAGATGAAATCAAGAGGTTGTTCACTGACTGCGCCGACCACTTTCATTCTTAATAGGAGACTTTCTATGCGTGAATTCACAATCCGTGACGTATCGGAAAATACTTCCGCAAAGACTGCTAACGACCCCAAAGTTAATTCGATTATGGAAGGGGTTAACGCATCTTTTGATTGTCTCAAAGCTAGGAATGATAACCTTCTTCGAGATTACTGGAAGAAAATGAATATTACCCCCAAGTGATGTGGAAACAAAACTAGTAAGAGAGGACCGCAGCTGCGGTCCTCTCTTTTCTTAGCTATCTTTATTTTTTAGTCAAAGTAGAGATCTGTTGAACAGGTCTCAAGATGAGCAAGAACTCGATTTGCAAAACCCACTGTTGTTGGACTTGTGATGATTCGGTTGTTAACAGATTTTGCAGAGAAAAGCATATCCACCGGATAGTGGCTTTCTGTTTCCATTGGTTTCTCAGTGACTGTGGCCGTAACACTCTTGGCTTGATTCATCAGAACAATTTTATCACCAGCACCAAGATCAATGTCTTCTGTGATATAAAACATCAACATGACAGTGTCTGCCAAGAATTCAATTCCATGGAATTTTGTACCAACAGTCACCTGTGCAGGCGCGGCATAATCAACTGATTTGTGGGTACCAGAAGCAGCTTCTGCCAATAGAGATTTACGAGTATTGATTAATTTAGCAAGAGCAGCAAGCGATGGATGCATCTCTGATAATGGACATGAATAGAGCATGTCAATTTCAGCTATCTCTCCATGATATCGGGCTCTTGGTGCTTTGCGATTTAAACTGGTTAACAATTCCAACATAGAGTTATTATCAGCATCTGACAAAGATGCAATATCTGCATCTTCTAAAGTACAAAGTAAGTCTGTGGTTTGAACGACAGTACCAATTGGCTTGAGATCACGGATGATAGTGTTTGCTGTAATTTGTAAGGTACGCAAATGAGAAGACGCCGTTTCAAGACGTTTACTAAATTCAGGTGTGATGGCATTAGAATCTTCGATGGTGTCGTTGCCTTCTATCAAAGCAACATTTGCCATGATACCATGTTTCCATGTGACCTGTTTTGGATCAAATGGATCCAGTTCAAAGAATCCTGTATTGTAAGCAAGAATGTCACCACGATGAATTTTTTCACCAACAGTAACGTTACAAACAACTTTTTGCTTTACAAAAGATCCAGCAGCACTGGTGAATTTAGTACCAAATTTGAAGATATCCACTTCATCTGAAGGATCGTGTAGGATCCGCATAAACTTCACAACAACGGATTGTTTTTCACCATGAAGTGTATCTTTAGCTGAAGAAGTTAAATACTCATTCATTGGCATTGTATCAATATCTGCCAATGGAAGAATATCTACAACCTGCAGCAACATATTGTTAAATATGTAGATGTCATGAAGATGAAATTCAGTGGTTTTTGCATCAGCTTGTGCCACATAAACTGGATGATTGGCAGCAAGTTCTCGTGTTGCAACTTCAGTGAATTTACTACGGATAGCAGATGAACTAGAGACTCGATCAAACTTAAATGGTGGATATACATGTTGGACATAACGAACTTTGATTAACCCAAGATCGTTATTGATTTCTTCGACTACACCATCTTGTTTTGCAGAACATGCATATATTTCACTGGTACGATGTGCCAATACTGCTTCATACCCAGTTCGTACCCGCATAGTTTCTGAATATTCAGATGGGACATGGTGATGTAGCTGGATCGACAGGAAAGCTGCGCGCTTACCGTCATCGTTAGTCGAACCTGGCATCAATAAAGCAGGAACACTGATAATTTGACTTGGTTCCAACTTTTCAATATCAACATTATCCAGAGCAAACATACCACGGATATTATCAATTAGAGGATCTGCTGTGACATAGGTGTTAATAGCCACTTTGCCACTATACGGCGTGGCTTCTGACAATACACCAATACCATCCGCAGGGAATTGACGATCTTCCACAACAAAGCTTTGTGCAGTTCGACCGCCACTGCCAGTGTAAGTAGCAGCATGTTTATCTTTAATGTTTTCAACTGGATTAATTTCTTCAACAATATGAAGTGTCTGATCCTGGATTAACCGTAAGAAAACAGCTTCTGGATTGATAGAATATGACTTACGATTACCACGTTGTCGACTATAGGTAGCATAAGAACGAGCCATCTCATTGTAAAGAGTTGTCGTAAATCGTTCATATCCACGCAGTCGATGATTACGCATACTTGCTGAAGGAATAGCATCTTCAGTCGTCAACATTTCTGTTGCTCTTACCAACAGTCTACCAACTTCAGTTGGTTCATGCATACGAAGCAATACATCACGTGTGATAGGATCAACAAATAGTTTGAAGAAGTCAGAGATGCCTTTGAGATAGTTAAGTGATATGTTTGCATTCCGCAGAAGGGTGTAATATACATCCTGATGATTGAACTGAGAAAATTCATAAGGTTTGGTATTGAACTTTAATAGCCCCGCAACAATAAAACTGTTGAGGAGGGGGTATCGGTCAAATACTAAACTACCATCAGCAAAGGGTATGACAATCGTAGTTGGAGTCCGAGGGAATCGGGTACCATTTGGAACAAATTGATACTCCAGTTTAAGATGATCCAGAACCCGCTGAATACCATATTCAAATCCGAGAATAAATACAACAGGAAAGACCTTATCGAGGATCTTAAGTTCTGTCCATTCTGAAAGTGGTTTGGGTGGTGGAACGAGATTATCAAAGGTATCAAACAATATAGTTGTAAAGTTCTTTGCAAATTGAGTTGCTTCTGGTGTCATACCTTTATTAGGACCAATGAATCGAATCGTGTTATCATACCCAAAGAACATGCGATATGTATAACCATTTCGACGAGAGGTTCCGCAGTAAACACCATAGTGTTTTTCATAGGCGCTTAACGCATTCGCCCGAATAATGGGATATGATAGTTTGGATGGTTTGAGTGCTTCACCGGCAGGACCAGAATCTGCACCCAATGAATACCGCATCAGCATGTCGTGTGGTATGAGCTTGCCAGGAAGTGTTAGCAATCCTTCAGCAACTGCTTTTGTCAGTCGATGAAATCCATCAATGGTGACCAGTCGACCTTTTGCATCTTTGGTTACCAAAATGGGAGCCAGAGTATCCGCCTTAAGTAATCTCTCAGGATCTGTATCGGCGTATTGCAGGATCCATTTAAGATCTGCTACCTTGAACTCGTGTTCTGGTAATGCATTTGTCTCACCATACATTGCAGTTTGATTGAACAAATTACCTTCGTGGGTAAAGGTACTTTCTGCTTCGGTATAGTTCGGTACATGAAAGTCACCAAACCGTTTATCATAATCGAAGATGAATCTATATTGTACAGGATAGGTATCAATAGTGGTATCTTTAAAATCAAGAGTACTATAACGAGCCGCTAATGAACTGTAATCATAAGGAAGTTTTACAGAAGTCGTTAGACTACCATAACCAATAGTAAGTCCAACTTTTGCTTTATAAATTGCAGCAATATATCGAGTGATATATGCATTGAAGTTATGAGCTTTGGTACCAACCCGTTCAACAAGTGTCTTGTTGTAACTAGAGGCCAATGAAACACGATTGCTATCAATTTTACAAATGGGTAAGTTCACTTGCTGTTTGATCATTCGGCTTTCAATACCATTAATCATAATGGTACCATCTGTTGATACAACTGGGAACTTGAAGCTGACTGTATGTCGCCGACCCATCAGATCTTGATATACTGTTTTGTAATGACGAATACGATTGAGCTGCGTAATTTCATCCCGTTGTTCGACTTTAACCAACAACATACCATTAATTGCCATGCAAGAAACTACCGAAGCAATATCTTTAGCCATGACGTGTTCAAGATAGTGTTTGTCTAAATCGATAGCCGATGAACTCAACATCGACTGATCAACAACTTTGTTTTTTAGAAAACCTAGATGACTGTCACCAATCTTCGGTTCAGCGGTCTGAGACAAATGTGCTTCAATGGTAACCCCATCTAACAACAATGTTTTATAGAGCTGTGCCGCTTTAATTGCAGCATTCCGTTGATCTTCAGATAGATGGGTTGCTGTCTGAATTGCATGATATGCACCTTGATCAATGGTGGTAATCAATGAGGTTGGTGCTTGGGGAAGTGTTGTAATAACTGGTGGTAAAGTCGGCTCAGCCGGTTCCACAGTTGGCAGTGGGGTATGTGTCAGAAATTCTGGTAATTTCTTGCTTACTGAATCACTGTGTGCACCAGGTGTTTTTGATGGTTCTAATGGAGGAATTACCTTAGGTGGAGCAAGTGTTTTTGGTTCAGAATGTAACTTGACACTAGAAGAAGGAGCGACAAAAGAAACCCCTTTGGCACCGGGTGACAGTAACGGACTTGGTGTCTCAGGCTCAACAACAGGAGATTCAACCGTTGGATCAACTGCATGGATATCATCTGGAGCTACATCTTCAATAAGTTTTGTATAAGCATCTTCATCCAACCCTGTGATATCGTGTTGGGCAAATCCTGCCAATTTCAAGGTATTGACATGACGAATAACCATCTGATAAAAGTTGTTATCTGGACGATCATCAAAGATATTTTTGAGATCACCCAGATTGTAAATAACTGCTTTATCACCCGCCGTCATGATGATGTTAAAAGTATCTAACATTGCAACTGGAATTTGATCAAACAAAGAATTTGTTGCAGTTTTTGAAACAAAATTAATCAAGTGAATTAAAAAGAAAAATGATGGATCATTCTTGATTCGAACGGTCTGGTAATTGATCGTTTCAAATGTTTGCATAAACTGCATTTTGGTATAAAGAGTTCGAGACAATGGAATTTGTAACCACTGATGTTTATCAGTGATTGTCATCATTGTATTAAGAATGGTACGAAACAATAAATCAAATTGACGATAATAGAGAAATGTTCCACCGATAATCTGTGCAGTTAAGATTTCATTGTAGTTAATAATGGGAAGTGTCATTGCCCGATGAATCATGGCATCTCGAGAAGCAGGTCGTTTGATATCACGATGTGCGATCCAGAAATCACGAATCTCTTGATTGTATCGGACGGCTCGGAATCGGTATTTCTCAGTGATTGGTAATGGAGCATCCTCTCCAGGAATGGTTTGAAGAGTCTCTAGATATTTTACATAGGTCTCATTTTTTATCAGAGGATTTGTGAGATCTGGAAGCACAGTTGTAATTGGGTGTGTGAGAAACTGATCTACCACATGGAGAACACTATTGTTAGGCAAACAGAGATTATCAAAGGGAACTAGTTTGCTTCCTATGTTAGCCTGACGCCAAGACACCATGTTTTGATGAAACGTAGAATAAACTCCACGTTCTACTGCAATTTCTGGACCACTTTGTATATCATCCACAAGCCATTCTCCATCACTGATATCATACTAACAATTATTTAAAAGCTTATTGTTACGATAAGTTTCATTCTCTCAAAAAGAATAATTTGATTACATAGCATGATTCGATGGCATATTCTAACACTGCGTTTCATCCAGATTCAGATATATATTACTTATTTGAAATCAGAGTTTAGTTTAGTTGGTAAAACATATGCATTGCGTCATATCGTCGTTGGTCCGATTCCAACAACTCGACAGGGGGTGGGCGAAAGCCCAACCCCCTGTTCGATTTTTGTTTGATCTAGTGAGTTTCGTATTTTTTGTTTGTTTAATTTACTATCTCATGTTAGTTTGACTCACCTTTTCATAGGGGTATTCTCTGATAATTTGGTAGAACAACTAACACTGCGTTTCATCCAGATTCAGATATATACTATCAAATTGAAGCTATAACCAAGATAGTAGTTTTATAAACTCTATCATCAAAAGGAAGCACTCTCATGTCGTTCAAATCTATTACGGAATTCTCCGCTCTGATGGAAAAATACAACATCGTTCGCAACGATGACACCACTGGCTATGGTTTGGAAAGAGGTCGCAATTTCTATGGTCTTTACAAGGGTGGCATGTTTGCCAATCTCTCGTTGAAAGTAACCGGGTCGGCTGATGTGATTGAGAATCTTGTTTGGGATGCAGAAATGCATGACCATTCCTACGAAAATCAGACGATCCGGATCTATCAGCGATGTCTCGACAGCGACTTCTTCTCCATCGCCGGAATCGATCATCTGGATCCCCTGAGCCCACAAGATCTCATGGGAAACAGTCTTGTGGAGTTTACCAAGCTGGAAAAACTACTGATGGGAGAATCGATTACCATCCGTGAGGCGTTTAACCCGGATCGGTTTATCACAATTACCATGGACTCAGTTGCTTAATCGACTTCACCCATCCCGAAAAACAGGAGACTTGTTATGGAAAACGTATCACAGACCTCACTTACTGCAGTTCAACTCGAGCTGTTTACAAAGAAGCTTCGGCTGTTCTCTTGGATTGGTGCAAATTCAACTATCACTCAAGCCGAGCGACTGATATGCGCATACCACTTGTTGCATGCAGAGGACAGCAGTGTGCCGAATGCTGTTATCATCGACGACATTTCAGACGAAATTCTTCGTCAATTGATTGACGCCGATTTCAAAGTTACTGCTGAATACACGGCACATGTTTGTCAGAGTGATAAGGAACTTCGTCGGCGGTGTGATATGCTGGAACAAAAGATCCAGTCTGACCGGGAGCTTACACTACTTGAGGAAAAGGTCACAACTGCCAATGCTTCTATCAAAAAGTGGAAGTTCTTCTCAAATATCTGCAAAGGTGTTGCAGTCGGAGCTGCGGTAGCTGGTGGCCTCGCCTTTCTTGCAAATCGTGACTGATCCCATCTGATCCGAGATCAGATAAGCTAGAACACAATCCGAGCGGATCTCGGTTAACCTCACGATCGAAAATCGGGTTTAATATCATGGAGGCTATCATGTCAAATACGTCCGTACAATCGCTGACTTGGATCACCACCCCGTCGGCCATTCTTGGGCAGGTGGTAGCTGCTGCACGAAACACTAAACAACTCAGTCAGAGCAACCTTGCTGTTGCGCTAAACAAAAGACAGTCAGCCATTTCACGGATCGAGTATGGAGAGACTGAACTGACGGTTCTTACTCTTCAGGCCATCGCAACTGTCTTAGATACCACCGCATCTAAAATTCTGAATGCCTTCAATGCAGGTATGTCAATGGCTACTACTCATGGAGTAGTCGTTACAACAGAAGATTTGCAGGTCGCTATTGCAAAGTATCCCGCAGGTCAGGCCGTTCCACTTGTTGGAAACCTGTTGATTGGTTTTCTTGGTCAATCGATATGGCTTGTTCGTGACTAAGTTGTATACAGTAGTCTGGGAAGATCCCAGACTACTGTATATTTTTTGTATATTTCAGGATTTCATAATTACATAGATATATATTACTTATTTGAAGATACATTCATGTATCCATAGCTTTAGGAGATTTGTTATGTTACAAGCAAAACATCTGGCTGCACTAAAAGAAGAATTGGTACAACGCAGTATCGCCAGAAATAAAAATGACCTTCGAGTCATTCGGAAGATTGATCAACAACTTCATGAACTCGATCAACACGAGGAACAGAATTTGTCCAACAAGAAGCCATACTCACGGCTTAAAACCCTGTGTGTGGGCATTGTTGTGGGAGCTGTTTTGGTTGGAACTGGTATCGCTGTGGGATACTACACCGACCGTTTGAAATAAGTTACTTCTTATGATTAAACTTTCTGATGATCAATTGATCATGGCAGCAACCCACTTAAAATTATTTAGAATTCCCTGTATCAATAACCAACACAGTTTGCAAGCAACTCGAATTATCTCGACCTATAATTTCATTGTCATGTGTTTTACAATTATGCACAACAATGAACAATTATATCCATCGTTAGATGTGAGAGACATTCCCTCAGAAATTCTAACACAACTACTTTCAATTGATGCCAACCTACTACCAACAATGGAAAAGTAAGATGCAGAAAAGATCAAAGGAAGATCAAGATTGGCTTGATTCACTTACTGATGAAGAGAAACTGTAAATGCTGTCTCTTGACCAGTTGGCCGAGTTACTCCGCAGATTACATGAGCATTATGCCGGGGCTAAAGAGCAATTTCTACACCATCAGCGGGTTACAAAAATCCTGTTTTGGAGTATAATTCTTGGTTGGGTCATTGTAATGGCACTGGTACTTTATGGATTACCTTCAATTCTCAGGAGCTAATCATGCCACATCTTGCATTTGTGCTTATCATCATACTTGGCACACATGGTATTGTCGACGGACGTCCAGTTGGTGGTCAGACTGAAGTGCAGACGCAAGAGTTCACTTCTATGAAAACTTGCACTGATGTTCGGGTCATGATCGAACGGAACCTGCGACAATCGCTGGTTAAAGCTGAGTGTGTTCCCAGATAATCTCAATTCCTTGAAAGGAAAGTATCATGAGCAAAACTGCGACGATTCTGAAGAATCTGTTTGAATTGGAAAAGATTCCCGTTCATATAACAGATGGACTCCGTGTGCCCAATGTTGTGGTATACACCAACACCAACGGGCGAATCTTGGGTCGTGGAAAAATCGATGACCAACTGGATGTTCCCAAAGGCACCCACAAGGTCATGTTTGGCCCACTCGAATTCTATAACTTCCAATAAAAGGACTACAACAATGACACATAGAAACTTACTTCAGATTGGCGATCGTGTTACATTTCTTGTTGATACGGAGCGTCGGGAATATCGATCACGGGTGTTATTGCCGGAAACAAAATTCTGGGAGTTCGATCTGGTTTCCACAGAACGTGGGTTGACAACAATCGTCGAGGTCGACTATCGTCGGATTCACGAAACATGTTACGATGGATCCCCGTGGCCGATCTATACAATCAATATACCAGCAGGCACCACCTCTGTTACGGAAGATTCTATTTCGCTCGTCAAACGGGGTAATCTGTGGAACTACTATCATGATGAACCGATGGTGTTTGTTGATCTTCAAGAAGAAGCGTCTTTCTTCATCAGAATCGGTGAAACAACAGAAATTCGTAATCCCAGCAACGGGTGGTACCGATGGACAAAAGATGAAGCAATTGCTGCCATTAAGTCTGGATCAATTCATATCTACACAATAAGTGACATGTTTGGAACTCCCCACATCGTTGCCAGGAGATTTAACAATGAAGAGTTGGGTACTCGTGTAGCAAAAGCAACAATGGAAGGGTTTAAAAAGTAACCCTTCTAACTTCAATGTCAGCCTTAACCACAACTTCATGAAAGGAATTTAATATGATACATGCCAAATGTCAAAAGACATATTCCATGGTTCCATATAGTGTCATTTCACAAAATGCGCTTGGTACTACCATCGAATTTGACGATGATATTCGGGAATATCATCTTGCTCCTGGTCAGCGGTGGATTCCTTATATCCTTTATCCACCAGACGTACCAAGACATCCATACAGTGTTGGTGACATCGTTACAGTATTACCTTTACTGAGGCACTACAATGAGTAGTTCCCTGGGGTGTCTGTAAGATTAATAAAATTCTGTGGTTTAACTGTTACAGAAAATGCCCACCTATGCCACAAGTGGAAATTCTTGGACTTCCTCTTCAGTTGTTTTCTGCGCACCACTTCTCCCTGTAACAATTCCAACCTTGAAGAAAGATCCTATCATGGATATCGTAACTGAACTGCGTACTCGCCTCTTAACAATTGCGAAGGCAGCTGCCTGTGGAACAGCACACTACAACGGCACTGATGCTGCAATCCATGACACAAATGGGAAATACATTGGAGGATGGTCACGCACTTTCCGCTGCACAGAAATTGACAGTGTGGTCAAAAACCAAACTGACTCCATTTGGAGCAAGAAAAACCCAACCTATAGCATAGAAGAACTGGCTACAGTACCAATTGAGGATCTGGTCAACTTGGGGTTTTTCCGATGGACTAAAACCAGTCAATTGCTATTACTCCCTCTGTGGGTATGGCATTATGTGAAAGATGGAGAGACTTTATATTCAATTATGGGGGAAACCGTGATTAAAAATGATATGTTGAGTCTTGATGATAGGAACGGATTAGTTGCCTATGGATTTCAACATCCCCAACTTGTGATCCAGAATTAACTTTTCTTCAGAAATATAAGGAATAGTATCATGTACGTTGGTGTTTTAACTCGTAAGCTGGGTAATCATGACCCAGTTGTATCTGCCACTTGTGCAGTTGAGATTACAGAGGGAATGATTGGTAGTCATTCTACTGAAATGCTTTACTCTCTGGCTGAAAAGATAGTTACTGACTCTTTTCAAACCCAAGTGAATAGGTTTACCACCCATTTTTGTGAATATGCAACCGCAGTATGGACTGTGTCCATCATGCAATCAGAGTTGACTATTGCTGAACAACGACCTGGTACCTTTGAGATCATTCCAACCATTAGAACTTGATGAGTAACCTATAGATAGGCACTGGGATTAATCCCAGTGCCTATCTCTATCTTCCTGTGTTATTTTTTATTTTACAATGCCCTTATATAGACGATAGATTATATACTTCTTCTAGAAGGGGTCGGGCTCCACCCGACCCCTTCTAGAAGAAGAAGAGGGATCTGGTAAACTCATATCTGACGTAAGTGTTAAAGTATAAAATATCTACTATAAGTTATTTTTTACTTAAGAAGAAAAAATAACTTATATAAGTAAAGACGGAATTTTTTTATAAATAAAAAAATGAAATTAGAAAAATAAGAAGTAAGTAATTAATTAGTTTACTAGATACCATCCTATAGAATCCGAAAAATCATAAATGGAAGATGGGATGAGATAACATCTTACGTCCCGCAGATTTTGAAATCTCAATAAATAGATATATTATTTAAATGATATGAGATACCAATAACTCCAGATGATGTTTTCTTATGACCCAGTTTCAACTTGAGTGTCGTCAATTCTCCTTGCAATTTCATCGAACAATACCGTTCCTTGTGTTTTTGGATATACAGGCTGGGAATTGAGTACCCAACTGAATCTCGTAATGAGCGACATCCTAAATTCTCATCTCTCGAGGCACCCTATGAAGAATGGGTGACTCGTTTTCAAGTTGATCCTGATGTTGATATAATGCATTGGTTCATTGATACGCGTGCAGCCCTGTCTTATATTGAAACATTAATTACTCCATCGCTTGTCGATTAACTACAAAATAATCTTAGGAGAAGGAACTCTGTAGAGTTCCTTCTCTTAAACTCTATGCCATTCAACAAAAGGAAAATGCATCATGGTTGATGTAACCGATTTCGATGTTCAACACCATCAGAATAGACAATCCATTAAAAGTATCAAAGCTCGAGGATTTACAGAAAAAGAAGTAGCCGATTATGTCGATGCGGGACATACCTATAGAAGCAGGTCGATACTTTAATCGAGCAGGGACTACGATAAAATCGATTGTTCTCAGATATCGACGTGTCCAAAAGTATCTGGAAAATACACATATAATTCCAGCCGATATCCGCAGTATGTTATTAAAGGATTTTATTGGCACAGGATCACTTACACATCGTACTCGGTGGTCACTTAAACTGGTAATTCCAGCATCACGTTTTGATGGATATACCGTTGGAGATCTCATACGAGATGGTATTCGAGATAATGGTGGTGTTGGAAAAGTAACTTTGGCAGAAATAAAAGCCACGTTGGTTCAATGTCATAATGTGTCCACTGACGAATTTAATGAAATCCTTTGGTCTGCAAAATAAAAGAACCTTTTAATAATTATATGGATAAAGTTCATCCATATTCAGATATATATTACAATTATGAGATATACAAAGACATCTGTAATTTATAGATGTTGGAGTAACAAATCACCCACTAGAATTATTCTATGTGGAAAATGAGTGTATCGTTAATCTGTCAATGGATTCTCCCCTGTTGACATGTCTCAGCACAATCTCTGCCCCGCAGTAATGTAGCGCATGCTGATTAACGAAGATCCGAAAGTTGAGAAAGGATCGTTCCTTTAGAGGAACAATTACAAAGAGTTTAGTTAGACAGCAACCTGTCATTGAGCGTTCAGAATTAGTCTGTACGCGCATGATATGTCTCAGCATAACCCTCATAATCAATTACAGTTGTTCCTTCTTGGCTGTTGGGATAGACTGTAACCCTGAGTAAGTTATACCGCATGCTGGTTGATGAGGACCCGAAGGTTGAGAAAGGGCCACTTCTATAACAAAAATATTATCACCTATTGATGTGTTGGAGCTTTGGTATTAGGTAAGTGACCCTGTCAATATGTCTCAGCACAATAATGAAACTCTAATTGTTATTGTACCGCATGCTGGTTGATAATAGATCCGAAAGTTGAGAAAGGATCTGCTTTCTTTAGAGTTGACTTAGAGAATCAAGGGACGCAAGTCCTGTCGAGAACACGTGACACGGAAAAGACCCCCATCGGTATTGTCTGGATGGACTCTTCGGGTGGAGTAGATGATCGTCTCTGATTTGTCCCTGGTTTGAATCGTGTACATAGTAGAACACTGGTGCCCCTTTGTTTTATCTATTGATAGGTTGCACTATTCATTTACTAGGGTCACAACAAATTGGAGAATATGGTAGTCTAGTCTCTACAAATATTTCCGTTTGATTCTCTAAGTCAACTTTGCTACAACATCCCTGATGAGACCTTATAGGTCGAAACACACTCTACGTGTGTCGGATGTCTACAATTTGGTCGCTTGTATTCTCCCCATCGGTCCAGCGTCTGTGTTTGGTTCTGCAGAACCAAACATTGCTAGTTTGTACTGATCGAAAGGTGCGACTTATCGTAACCCATCTCACAATACATGAGATGGGTTACGATAGCTATCTGCAACAAAGTTAACTAACTTTGTTGATCGTGGGGTTGTGGGGCACCGGCGCTGCCACCTTTGCCACAGCTAGTTGTGGACCCGCGCAACTATGGATGCAGGCCTTGCGGGCATTGTTCGTACACCTGCATCCATAGATTTTCCACCCCTGATGAGCTCCTTGGTAAGAGCGAAACATACAAGCTTGTATGTCGGGTGAACCACATTGGTCTCAACTCAACCCCAAGTATTCAGATCTTCGTGTACATGTATAATTCACACCCAGTTGTGAACATGAATGCATGATTGAGAGATGCTTGTTACACAGCGGATGAACCACCCGTGCACGAACACACGTAGGCGCATAAGCTGTTGAGACTTATCGGACCTTTAATGTGGTCTGATACCGTCGATAAAGTGGTATTAGTCACGCCACTATTGTCGTCCCATTGTATTAGAAATAACCAGAGGAAGCAGTGTAATGACATGGCCGAAAATCGTGCGAGGGGAGCTCGCACTAGCGTCTAAAGGAGTTTTGTGAATGCCCAATTGCAGACTACAGGAGCCTCTGGCTGTACAGAAGCCATAAATTGGAGTCTGTAGAAGCAATATGGGATGCCAGTGCTTCACAAATAGCTAGCAGAGATGGGATCCTCACGAGGTCTCAACACCACCCACACCTATCCGACAATACCAAAAGGTGACACACGTCCAGGACGTCGATAATCATACACCAATAGTACGAGATCTTAGGATCCGTTCTGGTATCGATTACGGTAAGTCAGCAGGACGGTCATGAGCACAGCGTCGGAACTATAGTACATCCAGAGTCTTCCCCAAAGGAAGACTCTGGATCGAAGTTTCTTTATTTTTTTATTTGAATATTAAACAGCGTTTCATTCTATTTCAGATATATATCACTACAATGAAGATACAAAGCAAAGTATCTAAATCTATTCACACGTAAGTGAGTTGTGCCATGTTTAATGTCAATTCGTTTGTTTCGCCGACATTCTGCATTTCAAATCTGTTCGGACCCACGGGTCGGAATGATGCAATGCAAGAATTCAATGAGACTTGGCGTGCGAAAACCATTCCGAAAAGAGAGTGTGTCCTCGTCGGACGTCGGGATGGTACTGCGGGATGCTTTAGTCTGGTGCCACTTACTGGTCGATACGATGTTGCGTATTATGATGAAGAGACCCCCGCGGAAGTGTACAAGGGTCTCGTCGAGAATACCGTGGTAGAGTTCGATCCCATCTTCTTTCAGACGGATCCGACATTCAAATATGTTGCGATGGATTTGATTGCGTTTCTAAACAACCGCGGTGTTGTTCGTAAGGATTGAGTAAACCGAGACTATGATCAACTCAGGTATACCTGAGTTGATCATAGTCTCTTTATTTTTTAGTAGAATGTATGATATCATCGATAATCAGATATATATTATTTTAGTGAAGATACCAACATAATTCAATCTTTTATCGTATTAAGGAGCTGTGTTATGGACTCTCTTATTACGTGGTTTCTAGTTGGTATTTTGTATGGGTTTCTTCGGAAACAAATCCATGCGGTACTGCACTACATCTTTCAGGGGCGGACCAATGCATTTGCACCCAACCACGGCAGTTTCACCAAAAGTTTCAAAAACATGGTCACGTTCTACGCCTAACCCACCGCCCTACCCTGCACCAGAAACTACGCTACATCCTGTCTAAAATTTCTATGCTATAACATCAACCCATTCTGTCCATCATGGTCAGAAATACTGTTATCAAGGAAAACAATCATGAACATGTTTCTGACTGATGATGAACTCGACATGGCTGAAGCATTGCTTCGCAGTAATGTTGTTGGCTACACCCAAGAATACAGTGATGAACGGGATCGGGCGTTCTTCGTATATTCACTCATATTTCAAGAACAGCGTCGCCCTCTGTTGTTTGCGTACAGGGCAGCTCGTGATATCGCCGTGGTGGACTTTTCTCTCAACCATTGGCAATATCGGGACGATCGGACAGTTGCAAATCTCGAGCGTGAGATCAATCGACTGGTTGCACTATCGACTGGAACAGTGCTGCACCAGCTGATGTATTCTGTCATGAATACTGCCTGGTACATCGGCACCTGGCCATCGTACATCGCTACCAAAATCCGCAAGTTTGAATGGATCCGTGAACTGAACGATGAGGTTCCAAGTCAAATTGAATAGGCAGACAAATCGAAGAATATAATTCAACCAACAAGGAGTAATCCCATGTACTTTATCGTGTATTTCGATATTCACAGATGTCACACTTTGGTTATAGATGGACCCAAAGGATTACAGTCGATGATGCGGATCCTCGAGAATGCCAAAATAAACTTCAAACCGTATCATGATCAATCGTATCTTTCTAAGCAGGCTATGGGATCGGTCAACTATGATTATTGGCTTGAGGAGACTGCTACGTTTAGTTAAACGTTGAATAGATGAGAAGATGATCTCTGGGATCCATATGGATCCCAGAGATCAGTGATACAATTGTCTCTTTATTTTTTGCATATAATGAACTTCATTCTATTTTAGACATATATCACTTTATTGAACCCTCAACTCAATATCTATCAAATGGAGATTCTTATGTTTATCCCTGTCATCGTTGTCGACAAAATCAACACCTCTCCGGCACTGTTCACTTGTATGAATATGATGGGTGGTGCTTGTCTTATGGGATTTTCTGGGTCTTCTTCCATGTTTTCTGAATGGAAAAAGAACTTACCGGAAGTTTGCTTTCAGAAGCGTGTCACCAAAAAGAGTCAATATGTCTTTATCGTGTCGTCTCTGTGTGAAGTGTTGACAGAAGCTGAACAACACAATGTCGTGCTTCATGAAATCGGACATAGTGTTTTGAAGCATTTTGAAACGATGCAAGTCGCTGGTATATTGAATAATGAAACACTTGAAATTGAAGCAGACACTTATGCTGTTTCAATCAGCAAGAATCCACAAGCTCTTAAAACTGCCCTGATTAAAATGATTGAATGGAAGTATCAAAATCGGATAAACGAGCTTAATCAAACTATACTTGAGGTTGGACATGTGTTTTCACCTGAAGAGCTAGTTGATTTGCGCACTTCCTCTCTGGAAAATAGCAGTACTGTACGAAATCAGGAGTATGCAGCTATGGCTAGTCGGTTTGTCAATCTTGATAAGCTGATTGCGACTCAATCGTAATCTCGCATCGTACGGAGTTTAAAATGGATAAGTGTCAAATCGGCTTTCGTATTAAAGAAGCTCGACAAAAGAGAGGTTATACGAGAAATGTTCTGGGATATGTCATGGATATATCTCCAAAACAAATTTCACAATATGAGTCAGGAACCCTCGACTTTTCAGAAGCATCTTTGCAATTATTGGCCCGTGCGTTGAATGTTGATGTTGGAATATTCAAATCTCAAACTACACCGAGTAGTTATCAACTTCCAGTACACAACCTCCAGCCCCAATGTCGATTGACTTTTGAGTAATGAAGAATATATCCAGTGTTGTGCAATGCACAACACTGGATAAAGGTTCATTTATTTTTTATTCTTGACTTAATGCATAGAGGCTGTATCTGATAAGTTGATCTTTACCTCCTATCAGTATTTCTTTCTGTGCATTAACAACTGATTGTATACTACCAAGAAATTCATGCACCTCAGCATTAGCTTCATCCGATAGCATAGCATTAGCTGAAACTGTCCCTTGTCCAGTTGATCCGTGGTATCTCTCGAAAGAGATACTTCTCTATCAACCCGGTGTGCACAGACACCTGCCGTACGTTACCGCACGGGGCAGATCATATCTTCATCCTACCTTTTGTCCTCTCATTGACAGAGAATAGGATGTCCCCCGTTTCTGCCCCACTGGGGCTCTACAAGCTGGAAAGGCTCTGATCGTTGAACGGTTTCCACCCAATCCGTCATCACGACGCTTCGGAAGAACTTCGCTGCTGGTTGTCCCTACCTACATCTTTTCAAGCATTCACGTACATCCTTTGGGATCACGTTGTAGCGATGTAGTTTAACAGGAGATTCCAGACAATTAAAGGGAATTCATTCTTGATGTTACCATCAAGATGGACTGTATACTATTGTTTCTGACAGGAACATATTAACAATTTACAATAAGGATTACCGACATAATCGCTATTGTTACAGATAATTTATTTCATAGTGTTTAAAGGGTTTGTTTGATTTGACTTTTTCTCGTATAAACATCTCAGCTTTATAGTTAATGTCTCGACAAAACTCTCGAATTCCCTCATAGGTTTTTGTTTCTTGAGTTTGTGTATTATAGACTGAAATGGGCTTACTCTGTGGCATTTTTTTAAGTGAATATTTATGAAGATCTTGTTCGCTGTATAGTGGCCAAGGTTTATCATTTTCAAATTTAATAAGAAGTCCGTGATATGGTTCCGGCTCTGGTTTATTCAGTTGATATAAAATAGAATTCTTTTGAAATTTATATTGTCGTGTTATTTCATTATAGCTTGTGAAAATAGTTACATCTCCACTTGACATATTTTTAATTAATATTTTTTTCTTTTCATACACATTGACAACACCATCTTTTTTAGGCCACGGCCTTAAATCTGTAGTATATTTGATATAAAATCCATGATACGGAGTTATATTTCTATTATTTCGCAACCTCCACCAAATCGCAATGTGGGGAATCTCAACATTATAACAAAAATCACGTAAACTATAATGACTCACAATCTCACGAGTTTCAATATCCATAGCTAAAATCGGAATATTTTGACTTCTCATTTTGTTATCATACGCATGATCAATGTTATTGGTATAACTACACCATTCAAGATTTTTATAATAGTTATTACTGGTGTTTCCATCTTTGTGATTTATAATCAGATCAGTTGTATCAATCGGATGTTCTAAAAATGTAAGCGCAACTAATCGATGGATACTTGTAGTTCCGGCACCATCAATTTCTGTTTTAATATACCCACTGCTATCAGTGTGTCCCGTTAGTTGTTTACCTTTTTTATTAAGTAGAATACCAAATGCATTAATCATGTAATCTGTTGTTCCATAAACAGTTACAAATTCATCATTTCGTATATTAATACCTGGAATAAATTGAGGTTTATATATGACAAAATTCCATTCAAGATTGTCTAAGACAATATTTTTTATATTTTTATCTACATATGAAATAGTTACATAAGGATAATTATTATTTACAAGTGGGTTGTAAGTAAGTAATACAAGTTTGGCAATAGACATATTGCACAAATTATTGCGTTCATTTTTTAGGGCAACGATTGGAAGTCCATATCTGTTGTATGTCGGTACAACAATTTGGTGTTTTACATCTTCTATGACAGTTCCATTTTTTGAAATGGAGTATCTAGAAAAATGAGGAATTTTTACAAACTCTTCTTCTGACATTATAGTTACTCTTTTAAATTCTATAATATAGTGTCAGAATTAAAAAGTCCATAAGCAAGTGACTATGTAGGAATTGCTATGGGTTTTCTGTCAGAAAACAATAAGTAGTTGAATCTCCATCGTAGTCTGCATCCAGACCACTTAGCCGAGATGTCGCCAATTGGATACTATCGAGGAAGGGTCTTCCCAGAATTGGATATTCAGGATAGGTATAAACAACCTGATCAATAACTGTGTTCATCAACCTGACAACACGAGCCGGTTGAGTAGAACTCAGATGAATCTTCGTCGGATAACAAGATTCATCTTGAATAACGGGATACCGTGTGATGAATACATGTTTTCCATTAGATGCATTATAAGCAGCCATGTAGATCAACTCAGCCCAAGTTAAGGGACGAATTTTAGAATGATCAATTTCACGAAGAAATACATTCTGAAATTCATTCAGACTTCGAAAGAGAGCGATCTCGTCACCCTCATCATAAACCATTAAAAGATAAAAAGGTTTACCTTCGACATCATAAATGGTGACGGGTTGATTTCTGATATCAACATTTTGAAATCGAGAGATCCAATCTTCAATGGCCTCTGGATTATCAAATCTTGATAGTTCTTTATTACTGAGAGATCGATAGGCAAGTTCATATGTTTTTGGATCTGTAAGAGGAACCAGATTGGAGCCTTCTCCAAATACTGGTGCTAAGAAACTGGTTCTGATATGATGAACAACAATGGGTTGTAAAGCCTTTGCTGTCTGAAACAATCCGAGCTTGGTTTCATCTGGTTGAAGGGTCTGTGGGTCATTGGGCGTCATGGTCGCATATGAAGCTGCAGTGATCACATTCCGGGTACCAAGAGCTACATGTCGGTGTCCCCAAACCCCCTGAATAAAGCCCTTTTTACCTGTTAAAATATTTTCAATATAATCATATATTTCTACGACTTTCTTTTGAATAGAAGTTCGTACTCCATCATAGATTGTACTATTGGAATGAGGAGGAAGAGCAAAACTATAGGACAACAATGTTTGATAAAGTTTGTTGATATCATCTGTTGTAACAGCACCTTGATCTTCTGCAAGATCACGAAGACCTGCAGGGAGTACCAAGAATTTATCACAAAATAGAATGTCTCGGAATTTCTCAATGATATCAATTCGATCAGATCTGATTCTTGAATCATTTCGTGCAAATTGAATGTCATTAAACCGATTCATAAAGAAGGTATATCCAGTACCTGCATCATTAAACTTTTCAGGATCTGGACATCGCACAAAATCATGTGTCTCATCATTGAATCGGGCATATGCATTACCCGTTATAATCTCTTCATAAAGCGCTGCAAGTTTAATGAGATTCTTGTAGATCAGTGGCTGAAGAACGGATGTATTCAGTGCAATATAACCAAAGGTTACCATGCGTTCTGTTGAACCCAGAGTGCCAAAGATGGTTTCTGAGAATAATCCTGTTTGAGAGAAGGCATTCCCTGAGGAGGGGGCATAAAAAGAAAGATCGACAACAGGATGTACAAACCAAGATCGAATGTAGGCATTAACATCCAAAAGCTTTACATTAAATGGAGCGTCTACTTGCATGGTAACAATCCTTCTGGAAGAGGTTTAGAAATACCGGTAGGACCCCGACCTTCTAGGTCAGATGAAAAGGTTCCATTCTTAAACCATCCATGATATCCTGGAACCACAATGGAAGGGTGACATGAAAACACTGAGTTTGTACTGGTAACAATCCAGCCATCACCATTACTAGATTTGTGATCCCAACCCCAGTGGGCACCGTTAGGACACACGACTGTGATGGGTGGTCTAATGTGAGCCCAATCCTTCCAATAGTGGATGGATAGATACTCTTTGTTGGGGGCAGTTGGAGATTTTATCATAACGTGTCCACCAGCTACCTTACGAACACCAAAAGGATCATAGATCCAATCTTCTTCCCAGGCCATACCCGGCGTAAAGATTCGAGGATCTGTATTATAATATCCTTTTGCCATTGCGTCATTATTAAGAGCTAAAAACTCTGTAGAGGATAAGATTTTTGTTACGGTTACAGGCACAATATGTTATTCTCCAAAGACGCGATTGTCATAGTATGACTCGCAATGATATTGTTTTAGGATCTTTAATATGAGTGATAGCTCATTCTCTGATACCTCACAACAGAAAGATAAAAAACCATTACAGATCGATGAAGAGGAATTAAAACGGTTCAATGCAGAGATGCTTATATCGGATCTGATTACTCCCGATCAGATTTATGTGGATCTTGCATTGGTTAAAGATTTCAACATTGGTGCATTGATGACTTTTCGAGATGAACGAAAAGACACATCAACCCCAGAAGAACATCTTGCTTTATATCGATCGATTATTGATAAATTACCAGAATATCAAATCCGTAAATTCAATGATATTGCTCATTATTTCCCAGCCTTTAAATTAAGCAATGCTGAAATTCGGACACGTATTGCTGATCCATTGTGGTCAAGTAAGATTCTTCATAGTTCACCCGTTACTCAATTTATAGTAACACTTCAAGCCCAAATTGCTGTTAATATCAATCACTCTGCTGTTATTAGCAAACGAGATCCAATTCAACTTATCATAAATACATATCCGCTTCAACTTAATCGTATGGATCGAAATATTGTAGGATTGTATTTTTCACAACTATTGAAAGTCGTTGTAACTGTCGACTATATTGATTTTACAAAAATGACATTTGATTCAGTTGTGAAATATGATGAAATCTATACCTATTATTTGAATCTTTTATTTGATCATGAAGATATTCGTGAGGGATATACAACGCTTAAGTTTTTACGTAAACGTCTATTTGCTCCAACTATTTTTGGGAATGAGATAGATCCTCGTGTTCATGTAGAAAAACAAGAACACCTTATTAGAACACGATGTGATATTTTAACGATATTTACATTTATCCAAACAAAACTCTGTTCTGCTCTATCCCCAGAACAAGATAGAGTCCCTAAAAGTGCTAAGTAAGGTTATTACAATATTTTAATTTAGAGGAATCTTATCGATGACTGATATTCCAGAACTGTCTGGTCCTAATGCAGAAGCAAATAAAGACCCAAGTCATATTCATGTTCATGTATCTCCTATTAAATCAGACAAAGAAGTTGTTGGTGGAGTTGTATTAGGAACTATTGATCAGCTTAATATCAATAGTGCACAATACAACGAGATGATAGATGCTGGAGTTGCTGCGGCACTCAAGTTTAAACCCATTGTAATAAAACCACCAGCTGTATTGAGTCTAACATCACAACTTCGAAACGATGTGATGTTGAATGCAACTCCATATTTAACTGCACGAGGGACGATTGCTCGTTCGCTCGGGCCGTTGTTAAGTCGACAAGATCCATCTATTAAAACAGCAGCAGATCGTCGTGCCGCAGTAACATCATTGATTCTAGAACGTACTCTCAATTCTAGATTTCAAGCTGTTACTACTGGACAGGCAGAGCAACTTACTACCTCTAAAAATATACTTAAATTTCAGACTACTATTGGCACTACTTATATGCGCCAAAGTTTGGCGCTTAATTATAGACAGTTATATGCCACAAATCATCTGGTAACTTTGACCAAAGCCTTCGCCGATATGGTGGAGAACAAACTTGAAGCGATTAAGATTAATACCAAACTTCCAGATATAGTAAAACCAGTTGGTATTCTCAGACGTATTCGTACTGCTGCTGTTAATACTGCAGTAAATCAGGCTGGTGCCGCTATTGTTAGTAAAGCAAAAGATTTTGCTGTTAATAAAGTGGCACCAGCAGCCGCTGATTATTTTAGCAATGATCATCGTCCGGATCTAGGAATCAAAGAAAAAGCGGCAGCTGCTGCCAGTTATGCAACCGATGCTGTACGTAAAACAAAATTTGGCAATGCTGTTTATGAAGGTGTTAAATCTGCAAAGGACTCCTTTCGTGAACGAGGAAATATTGCATCAATTTGGCCAACTCGTACTAAACCTGATGTTAGAGATGCTCTCTTTACCGCAGTAAAAACTGGGGCGGCTTCGTTTGCAGAACGAAATAATCTGAGGGAAAATCTGAATCCCGATACACTGTGGGATAAGAGTTCTTCTCAACGTAACATAATTGTCAAATTGCTACGTTCTATTGCTGGACAAAATGCACCCAAACCGCAAGACGGTCCTGCTACAGACCCGATTCACAAACAAGAGACAGCTGCTGCTACAGAGGGATCTCGAGCTCCTCCTATGGAGGAAACAGAACACAAACGTACGGGTAAAGATGAATGCTGTGAGCGGATTACTGCACAACTAGAAAAAATCTATAAACTACTCGATGAACGACTTTCCGCCCCGGTTCGTGAAAATGGTTTTGATGATCACAATGAACGAGAGCGGGAACAGTTTGGCCCAGATGCAGCAGGGGCATCACGACGTACCGGTGGAGGCGGGTTTAGATTTGGACTTCCTCGTTTGGGATGGGGTAAAGATAAACCAAAAACTTCTCCTGATCAGAATCAGAAAGAACCTCAGGATAATAATAAAGACTCTGGTGGTGGATCTCTTAGCGGTACCATTAAAAAAGTTGTTTCTACTGGAGTTGGTATTGCTACCGGTGTCCGATATGGTATACGTGCTGTTAACGCGATACGAGGAATCGGTAGCGCTATTGTAGGAGTGGGTGAAGCTGCAGCTGCAGGTGCAGGAATTGCAGCTGCAGGTGCAGGAATTCTAGCAACTGTTGCTATAGGCACTGCACTGGTTGGGGGCATTTACTTAGCTGAACGAGCTCGATCAAAAACAGATGCATTAATTGATGCTACAACTGGAAACAAGGGTATCTTTCTCAAAGCTCGTATGAAGACATATGGGGTAACCTCTTCACAACAATTGGCAGTTGCTTCACTCGAACTCCGAGTTATTAAAATTCTTAACAACACCTCGGAACCAAGACTTCAGCCCGAAGAGTTGCAAGAGTTTGCTAAATTATTTGGGTTTGATCCTAAAAATGCAGCTGCAATGGACTATTTCAAATCATGGGTCACGGGAAGGTTCATCGCAACTCTTAAAATCTTTCGTAATACTTTACAAGATCATAAATACCAATTGGGTGACGAATCTAAAATCCTACCTTCTGATGTCACAATGATTTTAGATGAATTTAACAAGTTTAGTTCTATTCTAATTGACACATATAAAAACCAAGTTCCCACACCAGAAGCATTTCTTTCTGCATCCAAAATATCGTCGGTTGATACATCCAAAGGGGTAGGAGCGGCAGCTGCACTTACTGCTATTCAACATGCTAATTCTGTAAGCCCTATTCCAAGTGATACCAACCCACCCGCAGCTAATCCACAAGCAGCAGCTGCTTCTCTCACAGGTTCAACTACGGTTTCTCCTGTTACTTATACAGCACCACAAAGCCCTGCCAATGATTATACTCCATCGAAGACACAGTCCTCTCCTGGATATAATTCAGTTCCTTCACCACGAATGGATTCTGCGCCGCATGCAGATTATAGAAATGTACCAGTACCAGCATCACCAAGAGGTGGACATTATTCAGCGATGCCTGCTGCAAATCGCGCAGCACATACAGCTACTATCTCGAATCTTCATTTTGATTCTGGATTGAAAGCACCAGGATCTCCATCTACTACATCTTCCAATGATAATGGATCTTCTTCTCCCACCTTAATTGGAATGGTAAAGAAACTAGAAGGCAAGTTTACTGCAAAACCTTTCTGGGATTATAAACAATGGACTTCTGGTTATGGAACCAAAGCGTCAGGTCCAAACGAAATCATCACTCCGGAAATAGCTGAACAACGACTTAATGATGAACTCTCTAAAAGTGCAACACGAATCGATGCTGCTGCTAAAAAATCTGGCATTACACTAACTGCTAATCAACGAGATGCCTTAACCTCTTTTGATTACAACACGGGTCGTGGATCCAGTGTTATTTCACAAGCACAAGGTGATGCTACTAAAATTCCAGGATTGTTAAGTCAATTCACACATGCTGGAGGTAATGAACTTCCTGGTTTGGTAGATAGACGCAAACAAGAAATTGCAATGTTTAATTCCGCTTCTGGAACTACCGTTGCCTCTGCTGCATCTTCGCCACAAGCAGCAGCTGCTTCTATGGGTGCTGCTAATGAAAATAAAGCAGGTGCTCCCGGATCTCCTGGAGTTATGACTGCATCTGCACAACAACCCGGTGCTTCTGGAACTCTTGGAGGCGGAGCAGCTTGTCTTCCGAGTGGTACCATCGGTTCTGGTCAATGTGTGGATCTTGTTAAAAGTGCTGCTGGAATTGGACACACGTCATCCTGGTCAGCAGGACAATCGGTTGTTGGTAATCCTAATCTTAAACCAGGAACAGCTATTGCAACATTTGATCAGAGTGGTGCATATGGCAACCATACCGACGGTTCTTCCCATGCTGCAATTTACTTAGGACCAAGCACGAAATTTCCAGGTGGCATTCGGGTTTATGATCAATGGAGTGGACAACCTGCTCATGAAAGAGACATTCGTCCGAATAGCAAACTTGCATGTGATAGTGCTAATAATTACAAAATTGTTACTACACCTGAGAATAAAGATGGTGCAGTTGCAAAAGCTTTCCAAGGGGATACTGCTGGTACCGCAGTAGCCTCTGCAGCACCAGGTGCAGCACCCGCTGATAATACGACAGCTACATCTGCAACGATGACAGGAAGTGGAGATTCTCCTTCTGCAGCAGGACCCACTACTGAAATTGCAGATACTTCAGCTTCCTCTTCGCCATCTATAACCCCACCACCTTCTGCTAATACCAGTATTTCTGCTGGACCTAGTGCGGCGGCATCAACTCCGTCTGCTAACATAGCAAGTAGTAATGCAGGACCTTCTCAAAATGTGATGGCACCGACTCGGAGTGCCGTGGCTTCAGCACAAACACAACGCCAACCTATACCAGCAGCACCCGTACCTTCTCAGACTACACCAGCTGCTACTTCAAGTACGCATCCTGATCTAGTTGCAAGTAGCCGATCTACGGCTGATCTTATGCAAAAAATGGTATCTATGAGTGGCAACATTCATGAGACTCTAAAGGATCTTCATAAAACAACACAAGATGCATATGGCGACAAAGGCGTGTTTGCTGAAATGAATAATCAATCAAAGGCAACACCTACCGTTATTGCACCAACTATCAATAACCTTACCAATCAGATTTCTAATAAAAATGGTTCTGATGACGGACTCGATGTCAGTAAGAAACGGGAACCTCGTTATGCCGCATGATTTTGACATTGGAGTTGTTTTATGACCACAGGTACCATCACTGGAAATTCACCAAATGTTCTTGATGATGCTACATTTATTAAGAACATTTTTACAGTAACATTGGCACCAAGTCTTGCTAATGGAGTCACTGATATAAACGGTGACTTCGTTAGTTATGCTGCAATTATGGCATATATGGCTCAAAACGATGATCCTGGGGATCATACTGGAAAGGCAAGTGCAGTTGGAACTATGGCTGCGCCCGCCCTTGATCCAGCAATGATAAACATTCTTAACAATATCGGACCCGCTAGTAGTCCAGAATCAACACTTCCTATTTATTACACCAAAGGAAAATGTCGTGATACGTCCATTGGTGGAAACGATGCTATTAATTGTTATCCCCAATTCAATGAAACCGATGATGTTGCAGAACATCCTTTTTTAGTTGTTAATGGCCAGGGTAATACGGAACACTCGGGTATGGGTCGTGTATACAGTGAAATGTATGATGACCAACAGCAAATTCTGTACCTTACATTCGGAGTACCGAAGTATAATAATCTTACTACTTTTTATGGTACAGCCATTGAACAAAATTTGGCAACTCTGATGAACAGTGGAATTTCATCAACTGCCATCGGATCATTAGTAGGATCCGTGGTTGGTGCATTTATTAGCATACCACCAGTTCCACTGGCTTTTCTTACTGATCTTGGTAATAAAATTACAGATACTAAAATTACCAAATATTATGAATTCAAATCGACAATGCCTCTCTATTATAGATGTGTCAATTCGATTGTTCTCCACTTAACAATTAATATGGGTTTATCCAAAGACGGTTATTTAGATTCAAATTCATCACAGTCAGCAGGTGGGACTATTTCGAATTTAACGCCTGCAGAACAGCTGGCTCGTGCAATCCAGACAAATAATGGCACCAGTACCGCGGGACTACCTGACATTTTTCAAAAATATGGGTTTGATATATATCGAATTTTTCTCAAAAAATATCAGTATATGACAGGCTTTGATCCGAAAACTGCTGAGAGTAGCGATGATGCACTCCTTAAACAAACTGCAGATGCTACCGTTATCGATGAAAATGGTGGGTTTCTAAAAAACTTTATTACAGAATTTGAAAATCAGTTGTATGATGCTTCACTTTTTGTAGGATTTCGTGTTGAAAAGGGGGTTGATACATCAGAATCTTTTTCAAACGAAACGGGTGAATCCAGTATTGCATCTGCTGCAAATCAAACGGCACAGTCGGCTCAAGATAGAAAATTTGGTACTGCAAATGGTCAAACTGGTATTGCTGGTATTGATAGCATCATTGGAGCAATTGGTGCGGCGCTTAAAAGTGCTACGGCCTTTTCAACAGAAACGGCTTCTCTTGCAACAGTGTTAGCCGGTAACGGAAATCTCGATTTTCCAGAAGTTTGGAAAAGCAGTAGTTTCAGTAAAAGTTATCATTTTAACATGAGCCTCAGACCTCCATACGGAGATCCTTATTCGATTCTTCAGTGCCAGTATATTCCACTGGCACTGATACTCGCCGGTGGGTTACCGCGTGGCATTGGCGCTGCTGCATATACCTCGCCTTTTATATGTAGAGCATATTGTAAAGGTATGTTTGCAGTTCCACTTGGTATGATTACCAGTATATCAGTCAAACGAGGTGCTGATCAGTTTGGGTGGACGTCTGGTTTTCTACCCACTTGTATTGACATCAGTTTTGAGATTAAAGATTTATCTCCTGTTATGTATACTGCAATTGGAACCGGGGATACAAAATCGGCAATTAATGAGGCATTTGGTGCCAACAGTAATTTTCAAGAATATCTTCTGACGTTATCCGGTATGGGAATTGCAGATCGTTTAACAGGGTATCGTCAGTTGAAACGAAAAGCTAATTATCTACTGGGTCAACTTATGGAAACTAAGTTTAGTAGTGCTTACTGGGGAACTCAGTTGGGTAATACATTTCCTGCAAGAATGTTGTCACGATTCGTTCCAAGTATCAGACTTCCTAACAAGAAGTGATCTTTATTCCACAGGGAACCTCAGATAACAAGTGGTTCCCTGTGGTCATTCTATGGAACCCCATTTTATGACCTACACGAGGTAGATATGACATTGCGCAACTCGATGACGATAAATGTTACACATGACCTATTAACCCGGATCGTCACGCTGTTGTCCAGCGCGTCGAAGCCTCTTTCAACCACTCAGATCAGTGATCTTGTCACAGAACGATTAGCACAACATCCGAAATTTCGCTACATGGCAAACAACGATTTGGGTTTGTGTGTAGAACGACTTCTCTCGGCCTGTGATACTCCAAAGATGGATGCTACGGCACTCCATGATCAGTATCCTGTTCTATGTCAGGATGATGAAATGGTGGTGGAACTGATGAATCAGATGGCCAGTGGGATTAGTGCACAGCTCACCACTCCGCTGTACGATCTTCGCATAGCACTTCCAAAAGAAGCCAATGAGATGGCTGCTACTATCACCAGTCGTATACCAGAAGCAATTGCTTTCAGTCCTGCAGCAGAACTACAACAATTCTCTTGGGGCAAACTGAACTCAGAGTCAGTACGTTCTACCGCGATGTTGTTTGCACAAGATCGCCTACATTGCTTCAAAAAGGATACTACACAGTCGTATGATACTGATAAGATTCTGCATGCGTTGCCCTTTGGAGATAACAAAGCTATTCCAAATGATGCTACGATTCGACCGTTGTTGGTAACTGCTCTGGAAACAGCGTCTCCAGAGAACAATCAACATGCTCTAGTTGCAGATATCATTCTGTCTCCGATTGCCTATCGTAAATGGGCACTTACTGCACGAGCTACACTTACTGAGAAGAATCTTGGTACCTCTGTGGTTGCCGTGACGACTCAGATTGATGCAATCGAAAATTTATTGCAGACGGTAAGTGCATCGATGCTAACGAACGTTGGGGCCGATAGTTCAACTGTTGCTGATAACATTCTGCACAACATTGAAACTGTCTCGGCTAACATTAAACTGTTGCGGGCGGCCATGATTTGGCCAAAAGACAAAGCTCTGGCAGATCGTCTCTTGCTGACGCCACGTGTTGTTCAGAAATCTGTTTTGGATCAATTCGTACTCGATGGTGGGACGGAAAATATGATCCATGATTATCTTTCCTATATTCAGTTAAATGATCACATCACTATTCCACCAACAGGACAGTCTGCTGAAACGATTCGCAGTATGCATCCTCGAACTGAAAAAATGGTACGTGAGAAATCTGCACTTTTACAGGAACGAGCGGCCGCAAGTCGTGCAACTGCCTTGCAGAACACACTTGTACATCATCTCGATCAGTATAATGAGACGATGCTGAAGAGTGGGAAGCATGCTGCAAAATACAATACAGATACTCACGAAGCGCAACGTCAGCGCTCACTTGTTCTGTTGCCACAGAAACCCCTTGAAGATGTTGCATTGGAATATCTGGTTGCCATGCGTGACAATCCGATGACCAAAACTCTCTTCAAAGCAGTCAATGCAGAACTTACAGTGGCGGTAAAACAACATACCGATATCGGTAAAGTTGAAGTGGCGCAGGCAACTTGTGCTGCTGTTGTAGATACCGTATTGACTATGTTAACCAAACGATTTGCCACCAAACTTGCTGCTTGATAAACGACATATTACTAAGATGCTTCCCCTCACAGGGAAGCATCTTAGGGTATTGTTATGCTGCCAATTCAAATCGGATCGTTATATTCGATCCTAGAGTAAGAGAATCTGTCGCACTACTATAAACAAGTTGTTGACCAACAATTGGATTTGTTGTTCCAGCCGGAACAATCACAGTTTGTAAAGACATGGTATTATCAATACCTTCAATGTCAATGCTAATAATTGTATCAACCAGTTGTGACCGAATGGTATCTGCAATTTCTGTTAGTGAAATAATAGATTTTGTCATTTCTGTTTGTGTGATACTCGTGATGTCAGCAACAATCGCAGCTGTCAATGCAGGATTGTCTATGGTTGCTTGAGAAACATAAGCCACAAAGGAAAAACTAAATCCAAGATTCAGAGAAAGTGGAGTATTGTTACCTGAACTGAATGTTGCCACGCCCATGGTGTTATTGGGTTTATAATACAGACTCGTTTGTTCCAGGAGATTTCCTTGAACTGTCGTTAATGTTGTAAAATAAGACAGAAGTTGATTGGTCAGATTTTTAACAAATGCAACATCTGCTGTGTTACTGCTGTAAAACAATCGCATGTCAAACATCATGCTAGAAACATAATAGTTTAACTGACGAGCTGTGTTGTTTAAAACAATAGGATTACCTAAAGAATCAAGTTTAGGTGTTCCTGCTGCATATAATAAAATTGGATTGTTACTACTATCAAGAATCTGATCTCCTTGACTATGTAGTTTTGTCAGATGTACAGCAGGTGGTGTTCCTGAAATAGTATACACCAACCCTCCAGTTGTGGGATCTTTGGCATAGACATCTTCTGGATATGTCTGATAAACATTTGTTGGCCATGCGGCATATGTCGTTGAAGACCAGAGTGCATTTGTAGTATTGTACAGATGAGAGGAAAGATCCATACCAAATACAACATCAAGTTGTTGTTGACATACCCCCAACAATTGATTATAAGGTGCGGCAATGTTATTCATCAAATTCATATTTTGAGGAACTGTTGGATACAGAGTGGGTGCAATCAAACATGTGATTGTAAATGTAGTGGCCAATGAAATATCGATTGTTGTCAGCCCATTTCCTGTAAAGGTCAACATCGAAGAACGGAAGGTATCTTGTTGTGAAATATAATACGTAGTTGGAATGGCAAGTTCATACACATATAAGTTACTGGTTGAAGCCGTTCCGCTCAGTGTGGCTACGCCATAAAAAGTATCACCATTTATGTCATTTGCAGACAGATAAACTGTGATGTTACTTTCTGCAATGGTTGCCATGGTTGTTGTTTTGGTAACACCAAGACGTAATGTGTATCCAAGAGTTCCATTACCATTATGAATTACAGCAGCGGAAACAATTGACATTTGTGGTGTCAGATTGACATTGTCTGCAATGTACCGAATTGTACTTGCTGTAGGATTCATTAAATCAAAACTTTTGGTCAGTGGATATTGTGATCCGGTATAAGTAACAATATGAAATGGACATTGTGTATAAGTATTGGTATTGACTTCTGTCGCAAATGCAGGTTTTGCCATTCCAGTTAAAACCGACACTGCAGTATCTGTTAGGGGTGTACAGATATTGGTCAGAGCATTATACGAATAGATTGTTGTGGGTAATATTGTAACAGCATTTTCAGATGAAAAATTAAGAATAGTTGAAGGTAGTGTCGAATTGAGGACCGTTGAAGGAAGAGTAGAATTTGAAGACAATCCATTTGTTGAAGGAAGTTGTACTGAAATTGTAGCTGTCGTTACCATGATGTAACCATTTTGTCCACCACTGATAGTGTTGGATGCATAGTAAATACGATCAGTCACATTGTCAATATATTTGGTAATTGAAAATCCCTGCTTGGCTGCATAAGCTGTAAGTTCAGCTGGTGTCACAGGAACTGATGTGTACAGACCCCCATTAACAACGAGATTTCGCAACTCTGCAAAACTTAATGCGCTAGAGCCACCTGTGATAGTAACTTCGGCTGGTGTCAAATCGATAGTTGCTAGATTTGACAGAATCAAAGCATTGGGACTAACTCCCATATTACCTAGACCAAAGTCACAGTTACAACTGGATACTTCGACACTTGTCAAATCAATAGAAATAGCACCCATCGTAGTATAAATAACCACTTGAACTTGGTTACCAATTTGACCATTGGTAAAGTAAATCTGAGGAATACTTACAGTAAGAATATTGGTATCATTTTGAATAACAAATTTTGCGGTTGGATTTGTAGGATCATAAACTGTCTCAGATAAGGTATATGCCAGTTCAGTCCAAGTACCAGAAGGTAGATTGGTAAATACCCGGGCTGCATAGAACTGATTGGCATAACTAATGGATTTAATGAATCCTTGTTGTGCCACCACAGGATACGTCTGGGTTGCTGTGGCAAACTGAGCCACTGGAATTGTCAAAGTAATAAGATTAAGTCCGCCACTACTATACTGTACAAATGGAACCATATTGGTAGTTAGTGGTTTGAGAGGATTATTGGTCGTTGTATCCCATAAAACATTGATGCTATTGGTAATGATGTTAATATCGATGTTGATTGGATAATAGATACCAAATGTTAGCGGACCAACTGTGAATTGTGTCCATACAGGAATAGTAACTCGATTGTAGAATGTATTATAATTTGCAGCATTTGCAATTAAATAATCTACATTGAAGGTAAGATTCAGTGTTGTAATAGAAGGTCCTGCTACCATACTCAGATAGTCAAAATCTGACATGTTGTTGTAAAGTTCTGCACTTGTTGTGGCACGAACTGCATATTGGGCATCAAACTGTGATTCCATCCATCGCACAGATTGTGCATTCATAGAAGAACTGGCTTCCAGTAACAGATTGAAACTATTGTTTGGATCTGCAACTGAATATGTGCCACCAAGGCGATTCTGAAATTCAGTTAACACTAAACTCTGCACAGAAGCGGGATTTACTAGAATTGATGAGGCGAGTGTTGTATCTTCAAACATGGAAACTTATTCTCCTGATCAAGTTCTAAGCCTGTGTTGCCAAATATGCAGCATTCAGCTGCTTCAGTGTTTCCATAAAGGGATCCTTTACTGTGGTACCTGGATCCAACAAGAAATTCAATTTATTAAAACCGCCTAATGTATCGATATAAGGAATACCCATGAAATTGTCTTGTGCCTGCATTCCTGCTATAACTGAAGTTGGATTACCAGCAAACGGATAATATCGTTTAACAATTGTGTTAAAATCCCGAAAGATAATGGGATCCATGATTTCAACTTTATTTACAGTGAATGGAACTGAATATTGTTCAGCACTTTTGATAAAGTTTTCTCGTTCACCGAAATTAAAGATATTACCGATAGGCACAGATCGTGGAAAACAACCAGTTGCTTTTGACCATTTCGTAATAAATTGACGAGATGGATCCATTACAAAACGATAGATTGAACACGTATAATTTATCCGACGTGCAGCAATATCTTCAGGATACGCAGTGGTATCACCACGAACAACTAACTCGATATAATGGATCCACATCCACAACATGGATATAATAAATCCACCTTGAATATCACGAAATGTCAACGTGATATCATAGGTTTTATTCAGTCGATCTGAACCTTTAGCCATGGTCATATCTTCACTGAAAAATCCACCATCAGTCGTTTCAGTTTCGATGACTGGATCTGGCCATCCCGATACAGAAAGTAGATTGTTTGACAGTGGAATTAAAAAAGGAGATTGTGAATTGAAGAATGGACATTTCGCAGCCACTTGTAGAACATCAGACCGACTTGAATAATACGTGTCCAAATAACAACGCATTGCAAATTGCAAAGTTCCAGGATCTGGAGTATCCAACATCATCAAAATACGATCTTGTCGAAGGGATGTTGTTGAGAAATTTAATTTGGGTCTGGTAATAAATGTAAAGCCAACGACCTCATGATTTGGTAGCATGGCATTAATGCCAAACCTATCAAATTGAGATAGTAGAGTTTGATATTGCTGAAGATAACTTCCTGTACCTGCTGCACGGAATGTTTGTTGAGTGGCCTGAGAAAACAATTCCTCCAGTGCTGCACTCTGAGCATCCAACAAAGAATTTGTTATTGCAGCCGCACCTGCGGTTAAACTTGGAGCAGGTGTCGCCGTTGGGATATTGGCCATATTACCATTCCATTTTGTGGCATCGACAATAAGTGCGCAGACTAGCGCCAAATCATAATATGGTTTAGATGCCTATTAGTTTTGGGCATACTCACATGAAGAAAATAGTATTCCATCGATAATGGTCTATCGTTAGTATTATTTTCAGTGATATATTAGTAGAAAAAGAAAGGTGGTAGTTCATGGATCCCATTTCAGTTGCTGCAACGGCCGCCTCCGTTGCCACGATCTACAATACAGTAAATACTCTAATGGATAGTGGTAAAGATATCGCGGATGCCGGTCAAGTCAGTTTGACGTCATACGTTAAACCTTTGTGCATAACCAGTCGAGTTTATATTGACGAAGCTGTGTATGCAGATCCCATTGTTACTGATGTCATCAAGACAGTTCATACTCAATATGCTGCATTTGTATTAACCGCATTGCAGATGAATCGATTTGTTACAAAAGATCGTGACGTTCAGTCGATGTTGCGAGTGGTAGCAACTGAATCTATGCTACCCCACGAGTCGGTGGCTGCTACATTCAGTGCAGCGGATGATGAATTTGAACGACAAATCGCTAGTCATGATCGGGAAACGCGTGAACGCAATCGTGAACAACGGGATATAGATAAAACTGCCCGTGATATTATCAAGGATCAGGAAAAAAGACAAGCAGATCTCGATCGTATTACCCGTGAGAACGCTCGTGAAGAGGCTAAAAAGTTAGCTGACGAAAAACGAGATGAGATTCGAGAAGCAGCTGATTTGGCTCGTGCAACCCGAGAGGCCGACCGCGATGCCATTCGTACAAAATTTGATGAAGCGCGTGCGGTACGAGAAGCTGCTAAAGATAAGCGAGAAGCTGCTAAAGCAGATATTGAAAAGGAAATCGCTGATAAACTGGCAAAACGTAATGTCGGGATTGCAGCAGGAACTATTTCTTCAGCAAGTGCCACTGGTAAAGTAGTTGAACTTGATGGTAATAATCATGTTCCTGCAGGTAAGGTAATTGAAGTCACCCTTACCAATCCTGACAATCCTCTATCAAATGTAACAATGAATTTACTCATTCAACTAGCGCCATACCTAATTCCATCTGCATTGGCTGTTCATTTTATCAGTAAAGATATTATTCCTTCTTTTTCTCAACGTGTAATGCAGTGGCGTACCGGTGAGATTTCATTTTGGAAAGATCTTGTTGCTCTCAGCGACATTACCACTCGGCGGGAACGGCTTCGTCGCATGGATCCAACGGGAGTGCTTGATGCTGCTATTAATAAGCAGACATCAAGTCGCGGACGTGCTCTTATGAACTTGACGAAAGATCAGGCAGCTCGTTCACGCAACATTGCCAACTCGGTATTGATCTTTAGTCGTGAAACAGTTCAGCGAGCAAAAGTCGAAAGTGGTATTGATATTACCAACCCACAATCTCGTCAGAGTTTTTTCAATACCTCATTTGCAATGATCTTGGTTGTTGTTGACACTCTCTATGATCGGGTTACTTTTTATTACAACGGTCTTGATGACGAAGCGACTTTTTCCTTCGATCAGATGAAACTGAAGAACAAGGGCGATAGCGGTCTCGACCTTGTGGCCGTCATGAATGCCCTCGGCCAGGGCCGGTCGCCTAAATTCTAAGAAGGACATTGTCAATGGATATTTTTCGCAGTATCAGCACTATGTTTGCTGATATGTTTAAACGTCACAAGGATGCCGACCCCGTCAATAAGAACAATGTTCTGGATCTGATTGATAACAATCTCATCACTTTGCGATTGGTGATCTCCTCGTATGAGCACAATCCTGCATTGTTTGAATATATCAAGAAAGAACTTTTATCCACACGTGGTGCTACAAGCAATACTGTGGCTCGAGAATGCTATGATCTCTATGTGAAATCACTCAGTTCAAGTGCTCGTCAACAGGAAACTTCTAAATTCTTCAGTAGCATTTATGCTGCAACAAAGATCGTGTTAGCAGATCATGAAACCATGCGTAGCAATTTCGATTTGTTATTCAAGGGCGGCACGGATGATGGTGAAATTGCACTTGATCAGATGAAATTGTCGCATGCTGCTATCTTTGGATTTATTAATCTTTCAAGTCTGCTAGCAGATTGGTTCTGTTTCTTCTTGGGTCAGATGGATAACAATCCAGATAATCCAATTCGAACTCCTGCATATCGCATGGCTGTTATTCAAAATTCAAGCAAGACGGTTGCTGATTTTGTTACAGATGTTCTCTCCCGTGGTGCGACTCGAGGGATTGTGTATCTCGTGCAAAATGTACGCAAGACCGGAGATGTTTCAATTTATACAGATGCCGCTACCTTGGATAGTTATGCCAATATTAATGACTATCCTGGTGTCCGTTACCTCATGCAGGGATTCTCTGCTTTTCAGCCCATCCTCTTTTTACGAGAAGCCTTTGGATATTTTTCTCGTGCCAAGTATAAGCGCAATATTGCAATGCGTGAATGGGTACAGGCAAAACTGGTTGTATTGCAGATGGATGCAGATCGGATGGATCCTCAGTCTACTGAATATCTTCGCAAACAAGAGATTTTGCAGAAGTACAGTGACGAGTTGTCCAAACTGGATGCACTGATCGACCGCTACGAGCAGATGTGAGAACACCATGACAACGGGAACTACGGCTCCATATCTTGAATTGCCAGAGGATATTAATCCTCCGAAACCTGGCTATTTCCATGATGTTTTTCATCTGGTTCATGCCTATATTCAACTTCTCAGTCATGTCCCTGAATCTGCATTTCCCAGTCCAGGTCTGGTAAAGCTCTACAGCCATCGTATGGGCACTCTGGATCTTGATACTTCAGTGTTGGAACAGGCATATGGTGCAACTCTTTCCACCAGTCGTCTTCAACAGAACCAGTTGCAGACTTTTGCCAATAGTTCAATTGTGTATAACATTCAAGTGCTTTACAAATTGATCACAGACACGATGTCCCGTGATCTTGTTAAGGCATTTGGAGATGACAAATGTCTTACGAGTGAAGTGGTACACGCTCTCAACCATTTTGCAAAAATGCAAAACCGTACTGACAACTCACGCGTTCAGCGGCATGACAGTATGGAAGCTGTAGTTGAGACGTGTCATTATAATGCCACATATCCGCGTGGTGGTGTGTCATCATCAGAAGCTATCATTCGTACTATTGCAGTACTCGATGAGATGTTCCGATTACCAGAACGCAAGCGTCTGCTTAATGCTTTGAAGATTGTCTTTTATATCGGATGTCGGTATTATCATCTCAATCTTTTGCGGTTCAGTGACGAAATCATTAACCGGTCTTATGATCGGACATTGAACATTACTGATTTCACACTCGCAGCGATACCATTTGATCCCATGTTAATTCAGGCTTGTTCTGATGAAACTATGGCCATCTCACGATGGGGTATCGAGTACGTTCAAAGTCTCGATGCCGTTCTTCTCTACTTTGGTGGCGTTCGATATGCCGCTACGTTTACCGTCGAAGCGAATGGAAATAAAGGAGTCGATAATGTTTAACGGTCTTTCACTCATCACTACCATCCCCCAGCCACGGGATGACATCATGCAGATTCAAGGTGCACGACAGAAGCTTCTGGCTGGTGTACGTTATACCAAAATAGCAACGGCACTTACTGTTGGTATTGAATCCATGAATCATCGTATTCATGATTACACCGACATGCGACAATTTCGAGCTGTTGTTCGGGCATTTGGGATCAATCGTGCGTTGATGGAATTTGTTAATCCGAAAAATCGGATCAGCAATATTATCTCAAATCTTCCAAGCACCGAAACTCTCGATATGATTGCGACAGGACAGACAGATCCCCGGACCCAGAATGCACTCGGTGGCCTTGATGAGGCTCTGGATACGGAACCTGGTGTGATTGGAAATTGGATCAACAGTAGTGCAGATACGGTTGACACTCTGTTTGATACCACCTCTGAACAGATTGAAGATCTCGATGCTGAAGTTGGGCATTATCTTGCTGTGTTCTCCAACGGATTCACAGATGATTCTGTGTTGGCAGGATCTGCAGAAGCAGTACATTATTCTGATGTCAACAACTGCATTGAAGCATTGATTGCAGCATTGCCAGAAATTGACATTGTTGTTTCTGATCCGACCGATCGGGATGCGATGGATGTTTACAAAGAGAAGTTGGAAGCAATCGTCGAGCAACTTGGTAACCACACTGGATTGTTCATCAATCCGACCAATCCACATCAGCTTCAGTTGAGTGATGTTCCATCTCAGATGGAACCAACAGAGAATTCTCTTACTGGTCATGGTTATACCAGTGAGAATCTTGGAGATCTGTTGGAAACTACCAAATCTCTTATCGGAGCTGTCAAGGACTTGCTCGCTCGCAAGGACGATATCGTTTCTAAGTTGCGGGATGCCGCTATTTTTGTCACATCAATCGACAACGATGTTCCACCAGCAATTGATGATGCGATTGCTGACGATGTGGTCGATGCTGAAGAAGCACTTTCTTGTGGTATGACGACACAGGCCGATATGGTCCATTGTCAAGTATCCTCGAACCTCTGTTGTATGTCGGCTGCTTTGAACATGTCTCTCAATGCAGTTCATAATACATTGACTGTTATGGGATGCATCGGTGGAGATTCAACTGGTCCAGAACCAGAAGCTGCTTGATCTTCTTGTTACTTGATATTTAAGGCCATCAGATAGAACACGTTGCTATGACGTGTTCTATCTGATGCTTGTTATTATGATACCGAGGGTTTAATATGACATAAGGATAGGAGTATGAATGAATGGAAGCCCTTCTCATTCAGTGGGTACAGCAACATCTCGACGTTATTCGGTATGCTGCTGTTGTGATCGGTTTTGTATATTCCTATTATCGACGGTTTATTGCAGACCAACGCGACGATCGTCGGGAATTACAGAAGAATGATTATATTATCCGACTTACTGAAGATCTTGCTGAAGCCAATCGGCTTAAAGACCTTGCACATGAAACAGTTAATGTTCATGTCAATGAGAAGAATATTCTTACTGTAAACAATATAGAATTACAGCAAACGATAGATGCCTTACACCACATTATCGAGCATCTACAACAGCGACTTGCTGCTTTAGATGGGCTACAAACAGATACGATATCCTTGGGAACACTAACCGATTGTAAGGAATAATGAGTATGCTCGCAGTAATTATTTCAATGACAAATGTAGGATTGATGCTCGTTACACTGGCACTCTTTACTTGCATAATTGCTGATAATATTCATTATCTTCAACGGGTCAAACGAACCGTTGCTTGGTATGATGTAGAGATTCAGTCTCCGTATGTAACCATTTTGATTTCTGTGATATTACTTGTGTATAACTTTTATACAAGCATACCTACAGTTCCGGTATCCTGGGATATGTTTACTACCATTATAGCACAATTACTTTACCTTACAGTTGGAATACTACTCTATCGTCATACTGCACGTATGGTTGCATATGCAACGGATCGTATTCGTCAGATTATGCCACAACTTCCTCTTAGAACAGCTGCTTCTCGCCACAAGCCAATGGCCCATAGTTGAATTTGATAAGTTTCCCCACTGTGTTGTATGCAGTGGTCTTATTATAGCCGACCGTCGCATACAACATAGTAGGTTTTGGGGATTGGTGTTATGTTTGAATCCATTGCTTCTTTTGAACGAATTGCTTTTCAGACAGAAAGTTCACTTGCTAAGAAATTAGTGAGCATTTGTAATGAATTTCTTACTTGGATAGAAACAACAAGAATTATATTACCAGATGGTAAGATTCCAATTGCAACGAGTGCACGATTAAAAGCAGCCAAAAAATATGGCAATGATGTATTTGGTCCAAAAGTACAACAACTTTTAACCACAGAATTAAATATGAACACTATGGTGATGTGCCATGATGCCAGGATATTTAATTGTATGATGGTTCCTATGTTTAAAAATGCAGATTGGATGGAATCAGAAATCGGACAAGATTTCTTTTCTGGAACTTCTTCGTATAGCAATACAGAATTTAATCCAACATTATTTGATTCTCTCGATACAACAATCGATTTAACTAAAGGTGCATTTACTGCAAAACCATCAAACTATTTGATGCAATTACATTTATTTGTATGCACGTATCTTGGAAACGAAACTAATATTACTATTGTTCCATGGACAGCAGAAGAACATGCTGCTGTCATTCTACATGAATGTGGTCATGCTATTAGTATATATGAACACATGGCTGATGTATATCATCGAGCAGATATAGCAGGTAATAGTATTCGATATCTTAGTGAAAATGCTGATGATACCACAGCTATAACTACTCTTTCAACATTAGAAACTGCAGTCAAACAACACCCAAATACCGAATGGTCTAAAGCATTCGATACGATCATTGTTGATATAAAAAATACTCCTGCACAAAATAAGAGTCTGAATCCAGTTATATTTAGTATTGCCTTAAACTTTTTAGGATCATTGGCCTCAGCATTTGTTTCCCGATTGATGGAAGCTGGTCGATTTGGAACTATTAATAGCAGTTCTCATAAGTCTTCAGATCTCGTAATAACAGAATCCAATGCTGGTTATAATGAACGTATTGCAGATGAGTTTGTTTCTAGACATGGTCTTGGTGCAGCTTTAGCCTCTGCTTTAAAAAAATTAGATACAATTGGTGCAGCACGGTCTGTTATAACAGATGCGATTAATGCCCATACTACAATTAAAGTTATTCTTGGATCACTTGGATTCCTTATATCTACATTTGGCATGCTTTTCTACATTAACAACAATGTATATGATCCAATATTACTACGCCTCGAACATATTCTTCATAACAATATGGTTGTTTTCAAAGATGATTCCTTGAGTGATGAACTTCGAGTATATTTTGTCAATGATACAAAAGATCTTTTAAAAACTATCAGTGACATAAAAAAGACAAATGGATTTAAAATACGCCAGCTATTCTGGGGAACAATCATGCGTATATTGTCTCGAGGATCGGTTCTCGATGGACTGCGCACAGCCTCCCTTTCTTCAGATTATGACATCTTACAACAACTATCTAATAACCTAATTAAGAACCCACTGTTCTACCATGCCGCTCGACTTAAAAATCTCTGAGATCCCATAAGTAGAACAGGATCCATTAGGATCCTGTTCTACCTGGAGTTCATTCTCATTGAAATATATATTACTTATTTGAAGTAATACAACTCTGTATTTACTCAAAGGAGTTTTCTCATGCCCATTGAGATTCCGATCAATAATCCTCCCCTTCTGTATTCCCCAGTGCAGATTCTTGAGGATGAACTATATCCTCAGATTCACAAATCTTCTTGTGATGATATCACCGATATGCAATTATGGCATCTTGGTGATATTTGTAATAAGACAGTATGGAGATCCACTCGATACCCAATGGCGTAATGATCTTTCTGCTATACCCAAACTCAACACAAAAGGTGCATCATGTCAAAACTACTCGTTGCTGGAATCTCTGCTACTGCTCTGCTGGTTCTTGGTGGAATCGGAATTGTTGCTTCCTGTTCTTCAAAAACAAAATCAGCTTCGATCAAAAAGGAAGCAGAAGAACTTCCAGTGGAACCTCCGGTATTCAGTTCGATCTATGCACCAGTTGTATATACACTGGAGCTCGAATCGAATCTGAATGAGGCACAACAGAAATTTCTTCTACATGAACACGGTGAAATTGATCCATCTGAAATTGTAACAGTTATGGATCGTTTTGATAATGGGTCTGGTGTTATTACCATTCGGCATATGGGAGCCATGGTAACCGCCCAATATGCCGTCTTGAATAAACCGGTAGCTGAAGACATTGAATATGACATTCTGATCAAAGAAGTGGCTCCTCGTTTCTGGGAATCCTTTGGTGAGGTTGCCAATGTTTGTAAAACACCAAGATTCGGCAAACGTATTAGGTTGGCACTTGAAACTGTAGTCATTCAAGGCTAATATCGACTTTTAGGATACCGGTATTTTAGGAGGTAATTATGTTGATCGCGATTCTACTGGGAATGTAAACCCACGTTTGGTTGTCTCTAAACAGAAGGACGTTGAATATGTCAGATTATGTACCAAAGAGCTTTGGTGGTGTTGGTGGTGTTCCTGGAGGTCGAGCTTTAGATCTACAGGATACGTTTGAAGTCGCTGTCAATCGCGCTCTTGGTGAGCACATGCTGAATGATGATGATCTCTGCAAAGCCGTGTGGGGATCTCTCGCCAATATGGAGTGGACACACACCAACGGTGATACTGCGGGTTATAGCTTTCGTTCTGCTGGGGATTTGATTGCCGCGATTATTGGGCGTGGGGATTACTTCGATTGGTATTGTTGCGCACCATATGCAACTCTCGATCCACATGTGGCTGAAGCAATGAAGATCGAGGGATGGACCGGTCGTTCAGTACAATGAGAGAAAGAGTAGGATGTGGCATATGCCACATCCTACTCTTCTTCTTCTTCTTTTTTTATTAACAACACAAATATATCAACCACAACAGCTTATTACCGGTTGTTGTTTGTGGTGATATAAATGCACTGTGCCATGTTACGGAGTAGTGGTAGAACCCTGACTCAAGGCTGCTCCCGATGGGGCGGTTACAGGAACCGCATTAAATCCAGCGGAACGAAGAACAGTTATAATCGCATTGAGACCAGTTGCTGGAATATCATACACATTGATATTGTAAACAGTGGCGCTCTGGATGACTGAGAAAGAACCAGCTGCGATCCATTCATTTGCAAACAAACGATTAGCTGGAGCAGGCTGGTTGTTGGTGAGTGTAATAACAAAATAGTTGAGTACAGAAATAGAACCTACGGTAGGATCCGCTCGCTGTACTCCAGCATTGTAAGAAACAGAATCGAAACCGAAGGTGGTGGCAAGAGCAGGTGTAATGATACCTGTGATAATGCCTTTATACACAGTCGGATCGACTGGATTTTTAGACGTAAATGTAACTGTCTCTCCGATGACAGCTTGATTTACCAATAATGTCGAACCACTCATAACCTACTCCTCATAAAACTCATAGTATCACAATCAGGTCGTTGTTGCATTAACCGTATTCGGAATAATAGCACGGCTTGTGTTGATCAACTTTGGCAGTAGATCTTCTACGCGCTTGAACAATTCACGATAGCTATCGGCTGGTTGAAGAACAGGCGTTACTTCTGGAATCAACCCATTACCAACTGGTTGTGTTTCATCAAGTCGCTTAGTAGGATCACTATCCACTGGATAGTAAAGATATGAGTTATGATTAGCTTTGACTTGATAAGCAACCATATCCATTCGGTCAGCAAATTGTGAAAGCTCCTGGACTGGCTGAAGTCCAATTTTAATTATGGTTTGTGCATCCCGCTTATGCACAGTTTTCAAAACATTCCAAACAGTTCGACTAACGATCATCTCGGAATCACTACTAATCCCTTCTAGATCGAGTGCAATCTGAAGTTTGAGATATCCATCGAATACAAAACCATGTTCAAGCGAAGATAACACAGCACCAAATGCATCTTGCAGAACATCATGATCTGCAAGGGTATCATGACGCATTCCAGAAATCTGAAGATTGCGAATATCCGAACTAATCATTCGACGATAGATGTCAACATAGTCTTCATACATGGCACTATCGGCCGCAGTTTCAATACGACGACGACCAGATGTGAATCCTTCAAGTTCAGTTCGAATATCTGCTACCATTAGGGTATATGGTAGAAAACGATGTTTATCCTGAAATGAGGGATGATAAGGAGAACCATCTTTCTGATAGAGATTGCTTAGGAACAATCGACGATTGTGATAATGCACTTTGGCATTCTGAATGAGGTAGGGAAGGGTTGGATCAATGACGTGTTCTACCAAGGAAGAGACACTTGCTACTGCAGCAACGGCACTTAACAAAGTAACACGACTACTATAGGGTTTGTGTGTGCTGAAAGGAAATACAATGATTTTGTATTTGTTGCTACGATTATACGTTGAAATCATACCGATGAGAGTTGCATCCATGGATTTAGTGACAATAACTAAATCACAAGTACGATTTCCTGCATGTGCATTTGTAAGATGATCTTCGATCAACGTAAGTGCTGGGTTGCCACGGACCAGATCATCTTCAGAGACAATCAGATCACACGACTCGGCCAGATACTCAGTTCCCATTCGATGATTCATATCATCAAGATTGCTGATGACATTCATCGTGAAATCAAAATCATCATGAGTTACTGTGAATCGATGATCCGTTTCAATCTTTGATTGAGAAACAGAAAACAATCCATACAACTCGACAGGTAGAGTTTCAACCACCTCTACAATAGCATCAGATAGTTCGGTATCACCTTTGCTAGACAGCATGGCTTGATGATATGCGACATAACGAACAGCTTCTTTTCGTGTAAGCTGTTTGTCTTTAGCAAAACTATCAACAGTGACAACTGCCTCTTCTAACCCATCAATCAGCAACTGAAAGGTGGTATGTAACTCTTTTTTCATCAGCCGATAGTCTGGTAATTGTCCTGCTACCAAACAATCGTTAATGTTGGTGTAATACTCCATAACCAACGAGGTAAAGAACAACATAGCAGTTGTTGTGCCGTCATGACTTTTTGCATCAACGCGACTACCAACATAAGCAACCAAGTTTTGGATGTGTTTTTGAATGGGACTTACAAATTCGATAGATCGAACAATGTTAATGCCATCTTTGGTGAAGATGGCATAGATTGGATCTTTGAGATTTCGTCCATCATTCGGTTGAATGATAAGTGCATCTGTCGCATGGGGACCACAATGTGCTACCAACACATCATAAATCTGTTGACATGTTGAAATCACGTGAGTGTAGAACTCTGTACCACTCAAGGTGTTGGTAACGTTGTGATTTCCAGTAATCGTTTGTTGGCCGTCGAGCATATATTTTATCCCTATACTTTTAATAAGATTTAACTTGGTACGGTTGATCGAGAATTGAGAGCATTTTGCATACGAATCCACTCTGCATAAGTTAACTGCAGAGTGGCCTCATAGGAAAGACCATATCGTTCTACCCAATCTGTGGTAACGAGATATTGTGCAACTAGTTTTGCAAGTGGATCAATTTCACAAATGGTATTGTGATATCCAGTTCTTGAAACATATGCAACATCATTTAACATTGAAGGTGCAGTTGTGCGCAGTTGATAAAATGATTCATTGAAAGCAATGATTGCAGAGAACCGATCGATACCATTTTTAACTCCAGATAAAACGGTATCTTGAATATATCGTAGCCGTGTGATATAGTCTTGATATTTTACATCTGAAATCAGGTCTGGTCTAATTTCATTAGCGATTGAATAAAAAAAGCCAAGGTCGGATCGACTGTATAATAGCCACTCCCTGGTACATAGTTACAAGCAGGACATGCAACTGCAGGATAACAGATACGACCGATTTCAGAATTGGCAATGAAGTCATCGAAGTTTTTGATCAATGTGCCTTCTGTGTCTTCTGATTGGAGACGCAGGAGCATATGAGTGATAGTATCTTTGTCTAGTGTCCAAAAATCAACAGAATCATCCTCATTATACAAGGTAAGTTTTGCTATAAAGGGAGTATAGATCTGATAATACGAGAACATAACAGCCCGAACAACAGCATCTGGATTTGAAACAAATACATTACTAAGAAGTTCACTATTGTAGCTACGACCGTAGTCTAAATAGTCATTCAGACTTGGCATTTGCATGGTGAACCCATACTGCTTGTATCGAATCTCAACTTCATTGAAGCCCAACTGTGCCTGATAGATGTTCAATTGGGTTGGTGTAATATCTGTCAGACGAGTCATGTGATGAATACAGTCATCAGTCAACTTGCTAAAATCATATCGTGCAAGTTTGTTGATGTCAATCAACACCTCTTCATGATGGGTACAGGAACCATCTGGGTTCGAACATACATGCGTAAAATTAAAACCATCAGGAAACATCAATGCGCCAATGGCATTCAGAATCAGTTTGAGATCAACAAGTTTGATATTGCGAACTAGGGTGTCACCACGTTTTGCATTGCGTAGAGTAGAATTGATGATCAATGGAAGTACCAATTCTACAATGGCTTCTTTAATCATCAAGTCGTGGAAATAGAAGAACAATCCACCAAACTGTCGACCATACGAATTGGTAACATCATGGGCTTTATTAAAGAAAGTATTCAACGCAGACAATGTTGGTGCAATGATATCAACAGAAAATCCACTGTTATAAAGTGGAACACGTTTCATCCATTTATCACGAATTGCAAGTGCTGCCAATGCGTCGGCACCTGTCAACATCGCACCATTTCCAGCCGCACGATGTGGCTTCATGGTACCAAGAATGGTCTTTCCGCCCCGAACCAATTTGGTATTGAACAAAGAAGAGTCTTTGATAGAAGAAATAGAAGCACGTGACCGATCTGCTTCGATGCTATGAGCACCACTGAGTTCAGACAATAAATAGTCATAATTACCCGGAGATGTTGCGGAAACAATAAAAGCATCATCTCCTAGACGACGACGGCGTGCCTCTACCAAAGCAGATAATTCTTCGGTGTCTAGGGATTCTAGAAATAAACGAATCTTGGCAATAACAGGTGCCGGTGTTACTTCTTCAGACGTCTCTTCAGTTACTTCCGAATCTTCATCTTCTACTGGAACGATAGTCACTTCTGGTGGAACAATTGTATCTTCAACTGGGACAACTTCATTATCATCATCGATTGACATATATTTTACTCCGGTTTGATTCTGGGAAAAAGGAAAACATTATCGCGAATACCACATAGTGAAACATTCGCATCCGTATAGTATCCGCCATAATTTAAACATCGTTGACTGGTATCTGACCAGATACGAATTCCACTTGAGTATGATGTATTTTTTTGTAATAGCGATTTGATTAACAATACATCTCGTCCTGCAAGAAGCATAAGATTAACATCAAAACAATCTTTATCAAGAAAACCGTTGTCATAAAGCTCTTGACACGATACCGACAAACGCTGCAGTTTGTTGGGAGTTGTTGTTTCTGGTACAGATATCCGATGACTTGGTTGAGTAGGATTGAAAAATATGGTATTATATTTGTCTACATAAGCTTGTAATTTGGTTAACGTGAAATATGTATCACAGGGTCTAGCAATCATAACATCAATTTCTTCTCCTACTGAAAATAGAACAACTCCTTCTGGGGTTTGTCTAACTTTAATGTCTGGAGATTCCCAGGATATTTTACTTAACAATGTCATTAAAGTGCCAAAATATACCAACATCGGAACAGAACGATCGATCCCACGACGTGCAAACCAATTGTTGATTGCTCTAAGATGTAGATCATTGGTTATTTTAACAATACCTGTTGTTTGGAGTGCTTCACAATACTTAAATTTAAGGTCTTCTGTATCACTGAACACAAAGAAATCGTTACTGTGTTCAAGACCAAAATATAAGTAGCGAAGCTTACGTAAATAGGGACGATAAAATATATCTCTACAATAATTACCAACAAATTTATCAGAGAGTATCTCTATGTTCATGACCTCTGGAAGAACTGACATTATTGATTATCTTTCTGTAAGTTCTTCCAGTATATTAAACCTAGACACCGGAAGAAGAATATTACACAACAGGATTCGGGGCATGCCTCTGGAGAAATACTTCTGATGACCGAACCACTTCTTGAATGTCATCATCTAACTTGACAATAGATTCAAGTGTAATCTTAGTTGGATCTGTTGTACCGAGGGTTGTTAGTAACCCATCAATAGCAACAACCAATACACCATCTTGAGATGTATATTGACGATCACCACTTTTTTGTTCACGATAAATAACAATCTGCTTCCTCAATTCAAGAAGATTTTTCTTGTGTTCATCCAATTCTTGGCGGATATCATCTGACATAAAATTGCTCCTGTATAACTATGAATAAAAAAGGTTATTCGCCTCATGCAATGGTTTACCCAAATTCAAAATTACATATATTTAAAGAACCGTTATTTCATACTTGGGATGGACATCTAATAGAATCCACAACACACTTTGATGGGATTGATCCATGGATTACTTTAAATTCAATTCGTATGAGAGAGATCCCGTTTCCTTATTGCGGGCATATGGTGAGAATATGTCTGCATTTCTATGTAGACAATATCCTCATGTTCCAGTCGCTCAAATTCAAACATTCATCAACAATGAAGTAACCAAATCGTTAAGACGTCCGACTCTAAAGATGATCAATTATCCATCATACGGCAATGGTAAAATTGAAACAACAGATCTTTTAACTTATACAGATACCTTGCGAAAGAACATCATTACACCAGCTGGTGTAATTTATATGCCACCCTCAGTCAAAGAAAGTTTTCTTAAACGAAAAATTCTAGATAACATAGGTACTCGTAAAGTTCTAAAGAAGAAAATGTTAAAAGCGGCTTCTGTCGGAGACCGTGGTTTAGAACAACGATATAACTATCTACAAGCTTCAACTAAGATTGAAAATAACTCCATTCCTGGAGCTTTTGGTTCAGCCCACAATCCTCTATATGACAAACCTGGATATAATGCTGTTACAAGTCTAGCACGGCATAGCATTATGTGTGGTTATGCTCATGTTGAAAAGATGCTTGAAGGAAATTTCTACTTTCCAACACCAGATCACTGTATTAATTATTGCATGCAACTGGTACGGATATGTCCTCTAGACTTAGCATCTGTTGTAGCCCAATATGGAATTATTATTCCAACCATCAGTGATGTAGTTGAACACTTTATTCACAGTCTGTGTTTATATCAACGTATTACAGAAAAACTTCGAAATGCTCTCACTAAATTTATTGCATCTCTTTCTATGAACGAACGCACATTTGTTTATTATGCATATTGTTTAAAGACTCTTCTTATTCGAAATGAACATGTATTTCGTCCATACTTAAAAGAATTCTTTAGAACTGATGTAACAATTGATCCTACTGCAAAGCCAACAGATATCTTCAATTGTAATGGCGATCTCTTGGCCATGGTATCTGGGTTAAATGCAGATCTGATTGGTCGAAAACCAGTATCTGATGCACTGATAGAAGAACCAGATGGGGTCAGACATTTGATTGCTATTGGCAATCACATGCAAAATAAACTGAATGGTATTGGACCTCTGATTTCAACATTCTTGCGTGTCGATTGTGATGTGGCAGATGCAATGTCACATCCAAATATGATTCGTAAAGCTGTTATCATCTCAGATACAGATAGTGTGATTTTTTCTACACAATCTTGGATTGAATGGTATGTTGGACATGTATCCTTTGGTCCAGATGCATATGCTATTAATGGATTTGTAGTATTTTTGATTACAATGACACTAGAACAAGTATTTGCTCGATTGAGTACTAACTTTGGAGCAGAAGGAGAAGATCGATATCGGATTGCAATGAAGAATGAGTTCCTCTATCCTCTCATGCTTCGCACTCCACTTCCTAAACAATATGCTGGACGTGTTGCAGTCCAAGAAGGATTTGTTCTTCCAAAATCAAAGGAAGATATTAAAGGACTGTCTTATCGATCTAGCGCAATGTGTAAAGAAACAGTGAAAGCTGGAAAGGATTTTGTAAATTGGATCTTTGATACCGTTATGGAAAAAGGTACAATTGAAGTTGCAGATTGTTTAACACGTGTTCTGGATCATGAAAACAAAGTAATCAAATCACTCGAAGCGGGGGAACGTCTTTTTCTGACTACAACACCCATTCGCAATGAGACTGACTACAAGGATGCAGCAGTTTCAAGTCACTATTATTGGAGGTTGTGGGAAGAAGTCTTTAGATCGAAGTTTGGTGAATTTGTTATTCCATCGAAGGGATATGTTCTTCCGTTGTTGCAAGATGGAAAGGTCTTAAAAGACCCTAGATATCTAGCATTAGTTAAGGCATTCGATTCACCATTGTATGAACGGCTTGTTGGATTTATGGACAAAAATCCAAGAGCGATTACCCGATTGGTGATACCAATGACACTTAAACAGGTTCCTGCAATTCTACGTCCGATCATTGACATTCGTGGTATCACCTATGCGAATTCGACTCCCTTCATAGTCACGATGAGATCACTTGGTATTGCATATACTGATAGTAAGGATCAGACATTGCTCAGTGATATATACACAAAGGACGAGTTTGGATGTTTCTTGCCCGGTGCCATCGACTCTGCATTGGCACATTGATTTGGTTCTTTCGGCATTATCAAATCTCACCAGATTACAGTTATTTTGATTCTAAGCAGACAGTTATGGTATTGAAATATGTCTTGTCTGCTACCGACTGCACCATTGTGTTTCGAGTCCATCGCGTCTTAATGGTGGCTACAGGGATATTGAATAGTATACTTTCTGCAGCTTGTGGAGTATTGATTGCTTATAGTTTTCAAAACACCATATTAACATCACTCAAAATTGGTACATGTTTGATAACAATTGGGTATTACCTCCGTGTGTTTGAATACACAGAGGATGTTGAATTGATCTGTTTGATGATTAGTACCAAATGACGATAAATCGAAGTCGATGGTACTTGTCCGATCGGACAAGTACCATCTTCTAGATACCTAGATAACCCATGAAATGGATATTAGCATGACTCTACATGCATCACTTCTTGAACGCATGGCCTCGGTTTCTCCTGGAGTACGAGCTCATTTGGGTGGTGAACTCTGGCAGCAACAGATTAGTGAAGATGAAATATCATCTCAAACTTTGGTTCTTGAATGCTTTTCTGTTCTTATCGATGAGTCTTATGAAATTGGCTTAGAGTTCTTTTGTGCAAGATCTGATTTATGTGACAATATGTATCATCTTGATTTGACACTGCTGTTATTTGAAGCTGTATATCCAACTCCATTGTATCGGAGTATTTCTGAAACCGAGGGATTTAAACTCTGGATAACGGCTACAGTACAGGATGGAGGTGGGGATCCTGACAATACTACTATTCAGAATATACTGGAGTATCTTGCACTAGATTATCCAGATGTCAATAATACGTTTTATGATACCTATGTATTTTTACACGACAAACTGACATCAACCCCAGTGTTTGATGCTTATGTATTGTCAATTCTTGCAACTGACACTATTCCATTTGAAGCCCCCGTTGATTCAGAAATGTTACAATCATATCTTGATTATGTACAAAAACATACAAGTTGGTTATTGAAAGCAGTTGATTATACATATGCAAATTCAAGTTATACGGGATTGCATGCAGACATTCAATTGCAATATAATCGACTTAGTATTTATAAAAACAATGCAACAACTGCAGATACATTAGCAAATTATGCTTGGATGTTTCAACAACAGCAATCCCCGACCGAATCTATCAATCCGGTTGAACAAGCTCTTGTCATTAGATTTACCCGTGAGTTTGAATCAAATACTCCTCTGTATGAAGAGTATTTTCGACTGCGTGGAACATATTTATCTCAGGCAGATATCTTGTCTCTGATGCTGGGATGTATGAAAGAAGATTCTACAAAAGAAAGTTTTACAGCTAATGTAGATGCAACATTTCAGCGTCTCAAAGATCTGCTTACAACAGATGACACTTCTCTTCAGTTATTCATTACGGGAAGATGTCTTGAATTGGCACGGGAGTTTTATAAATGAACACACTTGCTCCACAGATTCTTCGACACATACTGGACAATCTCCCAGCTCTTCTTATTCGGGATCAGCTTCTTGATCTGTTTACTGAAACTGAAAAGACAACAGCTCATTTAACAGTAGAGGGTCATGCAATTCCCAATGATCAGTGCTGGATATATACTGGGAAATTGTTAAATATTAACAATCAGCTCTACAGTGTAACTGGAGTTGATGGTATTTATTCCAATAAAGGAGACCGTGAGCTAACAGTGGTTCCTCTTGGTATTGAGACTGCACCACAGCTCTGTCAGCGTAACAGTAAAATTATGCTACAGCCTAAAGATATCATCAACTATACTGGTGATGTCGAGCTAGAAACAACGATTGGTCGACTTCTTCTTAACTATGCTATCTTAGCTGATTCCTTTGGTGATCTTATTCCATATATCAATACCACTTGGGATATTCAGCGCATTGAAGACAACTTTATCTTTGAGAATCTTCGTACTGGTAAGATCAGTGTTGAAAATCTTAAACATTATTCTCGGAATCTTCATTTTATCGGACACTTCACAGAATTGTCTGTTCCTAGTTTAACCGAACGATCTCTTACAGTAGATCCTAAAATTATCAAACGGCGAAATGAACTTCTCAAAGAGCATGCCGTAGAACTTGCTGCTGGTAATGCTATTGTCATGAATCAAATTGAGACTGAATTAACTGCCATGGATAAAGCCTCCTTAAAAGGCGATGTCAGTACTTTGTTTTATGACAGAGATGATAAATCCTATTCCATTCATCGTAAGATGATGCTCATTTCTGGTGGTATGATTCCAGAGTTTGGTGGCAAGGGGTTTAACTTCATCGGTACCTCTCTTGAAGAAGGGTGGAAAGTTAAAGACTTCCCAGTCATCTGTAATGAAATCCGTCGCGGATCTTTTGCCAGTGCGGTTCAAACGGCCAAGGGTGGTGAAGAAACCAAATTCATCATTCGTGTTTTTCAAAATACTAAGATTATCTGTGATGATTGTGGCAGTACTAAATATCTTCATGTCAATCTGACAAAAGATATGGCAAAAAACTATTATTATCGCAACATCTTGATTAATGGAAAACTGATTACCTTAGATGCTAATAACATTACTGAGTATATTGGACAGACGGTACAAATGCGGTCGCCTCTCTATTGCCATACACAGGCAGGGTACTGTTTTACCTGCATGGGAGAATTGTTTAGATCGATTGATCAAGAAATGATTACGATGGTCTCGGTGGCGGTTACCAGCGTTTTCACCAAAACAGCATTAAAGTCAAAGCATTTCAATTTAGCGAAATCGATTGAGATTACCTCGTTAAATAGATTTGCAATATAAAGGTAGATTTTTTAATTAAGAATATCGACAATCTACCATGATATGACCGTGCCCTGCGGGATCTTTGTGTTTTAATCTATACAGTACAAGGAAAACTATAATGAGTGACCAACCATCTACGCCGGTCGATCCGACACCAGTGCTGACGGATGCTCCAGTTCCTACAGTTATACCAACTCCGGAACCTACGGTAGCCCCCGTTGTGGTAACGCCTGCTCCGACTCCGGCACCTACGCTAGCGCCTACTCCTGCCCCCACCGATGCTCCAGTAATACAGACTCCTGCTCCTACCACAACTCCCGTTCCCACCCTCGCGCCCACTCCAGCTCCTACCCCAGCACCCACCACTGCTCCAGTGGTCGAGCCGGTTTCCACTGAAGCACCTGTTGTCGAACCAACACCGGCTCCTACGACAGCTCCTGTGTCTCAGGCGGTGAGTATCCTGGTTGAGTTGCTTGATAACTACAGAGGATATCTGACCAGTCGTGGTGGAGCAAAAGCAGATTTCTCAGATGCCGCAAAAACGCTTGGCAACATCGTTGCTCGTCTGTTGGCAACACCAACGCCTGAAGTATTTCAGGTAGTCTGGGACTTCTTTGTTAAACACAAAAATGATGTAATGCAGGAAGGTGCTGCACTTCAGGGGATTGCAGCACTTGATATGCAATCTCGATTTCGCACTGAGATTGTCTATACCCTGTTTCGCCATGCCGTGAATGGTGTAGACATCGGAGATGCTTCAAAGATCCGTCCAGATATTTTGCAGTCCCGTTTGAAGTGTGCCCCACTTGTAATGTTCCTGCAGGAACAGGCACGGATTGTGAATCTTCAGAAGCCAACTGTTTAATAAATACTCATTGAAAGAGAAGGAGAGGGGACTATGTCCCCTCTCCTTCTTCTTCTTCTATAATTTTGTTTACATGATGATTAACTTTATCATTTTATGAGGATCCGATATAGAAGGAATCTGATAAAATGATTACATTTGAACCCTTACTTGCAGAAAATTGTCTTGGTGAAATTGCTGCAGCTGGCCCTGCCGCTCAACTGTCCGCACAAACCAATCTTGGCATTGGAACACCTATTGTTATTCAATCTAGTCATATAACGCCAACTGGATCTCTTGCTCTGGTGTTGAGCAATGGAACCACAGTTACAGTTACAGGTAACATTATAGGTGCTCCCGGACAAATTGGCCCAGGATTCAGTGCAGCCAGTATTAACTCATCTGGTCATTTAATTTTGACTGAGACGACAGCTGGTGTTGTTTCTGGTACAACAGATCTCGGTAATGTTGTTGGCGCACCAGGAAGTAATGGATCTGCCGGACAGCAGGGTCCTGGATTTAGTGATATTAGTATCAACAGTTCAGGCCACCTAATTGTAACAACAACTTCTGTAGGTGGTATTACTAGTGGAACTGTTGATCTTGGAAATGTTGTTGGTACATCCGGCACTACAGGTCAAGTTGGACCCGGGTTCAGTAGTGCTACGATCAACGGATTGGGGCACTTAATTGTAACCAATACAGCTGTTGGTGGTACCGTTACTGGAACAACTGATCTGGGTAATGTTGTTGGTACCAATGGAACAAATGGGACACCGGGATCTGGTTACATTTCAGCTGCTGTCAACAGTTTTGGTCATTTGATTCTGGGACAAGTGACAGCTGGAGTAGTAACCGGAACAGTAGATCTTGGAAGTGTGGTTGGACCTCAAGGTCCAACAGGACCATCCAGTAGTAATATTACCGGAGGTACTGTCGACAACACGCCGATTGGATCTACTACCCCATCATCTGGTGCATTTACGACACTAAGTGGAAGTGTGGTTAGTACGCACGGGATAACACCTCGTACCCTTGCCGATCGATTTGCTACCTTACCAACAGTTAAAGACAACGGTGCGGTTGGTGATGGGATTGCACACGATGATCTGGCGTTTAATGCAACCATGGGATATGGCGTTTCATATATCATTCCACCAGGTAGCTATAATTTTAGTGGAGTCCTTAATGAAGGATCACAAGTAGCATCTCTGGCACTTGGCCCATTTTCAATGCCAAGTCTTTATACATTTCCTGGAATTTCATCACAATACGTTGGAACAACTGTAGGATTTGGTTTTCAACAACGATTTACAGATTCAACCGGCCACACTCTTATTGGTATTCAAGCGATCAATGCACCGACTGGAATAGGTGGCAACAACCAAGCTTTATTTGTGCAAGTACGCAACGATGCAACAAATGCATCGTATGGTATTAGTGCTGGTTATTTTGTTGGTTTAGCCAACAGTATGACTTCAACTCTGTATGGACTTAATCCTAACTTAATCTATCCGTCAGGTACTCAGGGATACGGTGTGGCAATTGAATCCGATGTCACTAACAATACGGGAACAGATGATAGTATTCAACTGTCTGCTACATCAAAAGGATCTTTTCTTGCCGTTAGCACGGGATCAAATAAAGTAACATATGGGTTACAAATTTCAGGTGGCACTGGTCGTTTTCAATCTGGTATCTTTATTAAAGATAGTGCAACTGCTGCCTATGATATTTATTCTGCAGCTACAGCATTAACTGCAAAATGGTATATAGATAACACTGGTATTTTTATGATACCATCTATAATTGTAGGAGGAACTGGGGGTCCTACGATCACGACTGGTGTTGGTATACCGACCTCATCGGCCAATCCAGGTTCAGTTTACATCAACACCAATCAGGGCATTCCATCTATCCCACAACTTTACCTCAACACCAGTGTCGGTAGCGCAGGTGTGACCTGGGGACAAATTCCAGTGCTCAATCAGGCCACCACGTTCTCGGTTAGCCTCAAAGGCCACATTCTATCGGGTGCAGAAAACTTACTTGATGATGGCGCAGGTAACGCTACGATCGTTGGTAGTCTCACGGTAGGCAGTAATGCAGTACTCACATCTGGTGCAGCTACAGCCGGTGGCGCGATTGTAACCATTGTGCCTTCAGGTTCACCTTATGTTAATACGGCCTTGGCGCGTGGTGTCCTCTTTGTAAACGGTGGCGCGGTAACATCAATCACAATTAAACGTGGGACAACTGCTGTACCAACTGGACAGACATCAGGTGGGATTAATGTCGTTTCTGGAGATCAGGTATCTATTACATACACCAGTGTTCCGACAGTCAATTTTGTCCCAGCATAAAGTGTAGTATGCACCTGTAATTGAATAATAAGAACTAGGATGCAACATCATGACAGCACGATATGAACCCCTACTTATTGAAAATTGTTTTTCTGAAATTGCAGCCGTTGGTCCTTTGGCACAAGCAGCCGCAATTTCCAATCTAGGTATTCCACCCCAGGTAACGATTGTTGGTGGAAGCATTTCAACAGGTGGAATACTTAGTTTTAATCTAAGCAATGACACCACCGTTTCTATTACAGGAACCATTACTGGCGACACGGGTCCTGGCTATAGTGCCGCAGTTATTAACTCATCTGGTCACTTGGTATTAACTGGAGTTGATGGTACTAGTACAGCGGGAACCCACGATCTCGGAAGTGTTATTGGTGAGCCAGGGTCCCCAGGAATCGGTGGTTCAGGATTTAGTGATGCCTCTATCAATTCATCAGGGCATCTTCTTTTAACCCAGACAATTGCTGGATCGGTTGTCGGAGCACTTGATCTGGGTGCAGTTGTCGGTACCAACGGAACAAACGGTGAGACCGGATTAATCGGACCTGGGTTCAGTGGTGCGACGATCAACTCATCAGGACATCTGATACTGACAGCAACCTCGGCTGGCGGTTCTACACTTGGTCCCATTGATTTGGGCAATGTTGTTGGTACCAATGGCACAAATGGTATTAATGGAACGAATGGCTCAATTGGGTTGACCGGTAACGGTTATACTGGAGCTACTATCAATGTATCTGGACATCTTCTTTTAAGTGCAACTGTTAATGGAGTTGTTACAGGTATTTTCGATGTTGGTAACGTTGTTGGTCCTCAAGGACCATCAGGCACTAGCACAATTTCCGGTGCAACAGATGCTGCTATTACTTCACCTACCAATCATCAGGCATTGGTTTACAACGGAACTGACTGGGTTAATAAAACTTTAACTTATGCTGAGCTACCTACAGAGGTTTTAGATTTTCCTCTATCGTTTATTATTCAAGGAAAACCTAATGCCGCTCAGACATATAACCTTGTTATGGGAATGGCAATAACGATTCCTATTGGTTTAACCGGAACTTTCTCATATGCAGGAGTGGTTTCAGCAGGATCTTCACTTTTTGTTATTAATAAAATTTCAGGTGGAACAACTACTGCGATTGCTGGGATATTGTTATCTGCCAGCAGTCATACGGCCAATACTCTTTTTTGCACTACTGCAGTAACATTTGCTGCAGGAGATGTCTTTCAACTTGTAGCACCGGCGTCACAAGATGCAACTCTTTCGGATATTGGTATTACTATTCTTTCAACTAAAATTTAACATGTAGTTAGCTTCAGCCCCAGGGCTGAAGCTAACTATTCTGTCGTATTATTCAATATCTCGATGATCTGTTTTGAGTTCAGTCTCAGAAATAGGATCAAGCTCATTTTCTAAAAATGCTCGTTCCAAATCAGCTTCTGATTGTTCTGGACTCGGCTGAACAGAAGCTGTTCCAATTTGAATAGATCCAACTGTAATCTTTGCCAACAATTCGGCAACTGCTGCACTATGTTTATTGGCAGTGTTTGCTTCAACCTGTTTCAGTTTACTACCAACACGACGACTGGCAGCTGCTTCATTGGCACTGATTGTTGACAGATACGTATTGATCAATTGCATCTGTACTTCAGTCTGTCGAGCTTCTGTTGTATTAATCGTCAGTTTATGGATAATGGGCGTTAGCAAGTCGACGACAGCATTCCGTTTTGCACGGGCATCATCAAAAATTTGATCCAGTTGGACAAGATCAGCAGTCACACCTGTTGGCGCGACCATTTCAGAAGTTGTATCACTCATAATCTTCGCGCCTTTCGGTGTTAAAATTTAAGAATCCGTGTGGTTCCTTCTATATTATATCATAATGCTTGTCACACAAGGATCATGAATTTGATGAGACAATTCACCTGTATTTTAGATATATATTATTAGATTGAATAACACCTGACGCACCACTATACATCTGATATAGAATGCAGCTAAATACAGACAAATAATCCTTTATTTCGTGGAGTCATTCTATGTATAATCTAACAGCACCGCTACACAACGCATCCTGTTGTGGAGTGAGTCTCTGAGAATAATTCTTATTTAATAAACCCCCATGCACTACCAGTTGGAGAAAGACTACCATGAGTGAATATGGTCAATACAACGAAAATTCGATTTGGAGTCCTGAGAGACTAGAGTACGTGAGAATGCGTCCCACCGCATTACTTCCCTCCACTGGCATCGAAGGACTTGTTCACCAAGCAATCGAAATCATCACGAATGGTATTGATGAGATTGCTCTTATGGCTGAGATGGTTGGTAAACTTCTTGTCATGTTGTGTTTTGATGCTGAGAAAAATACCTATCAAGTTGTTGTAACGGATAATGGTCGTGGACTGCCAATTGGTAAGCTACTAGACTCGTATACAAAGATGCATACCAGTGGTAAATTCAATACCAATGCATATGAACATAGTGGTGGATTATTTGGTCAGGGTGGTAAAGCAACTGCCGGTACATCTCGTCACTTCAAAGCCATTACCCACTGTGCGGAAGCATCAGCTGCCATTTATGTCAATGAAGGTAAAACAGATGAAGTGGTTGAACTGATCAACACTCCTCCAGTACAAACTGGTGTCACCGTTATCTTTGAACCAGATCCCATCATTATGACAAGTGGGATCGATACTTTCTATGAAGTGGGACGAGACCAACTTCTTATTCTTATTCAAAAGTATTGTTTCTTTCGAAAGATGAATATTGAGTTACGTATTCATTCTCTTGGACTTCCAGAGAAAATTTGGTTGAGCAATATTCCAGAAGCCGAAGCTATTGTTGCTAAGTATGTAGAAGAAGCTACAGTTGTTTTCAATGAAGCAACATTTGATCGAAATGCCTGGATCCGTAGTTATCTTGGCATCACTCGTCCATTTATGTTGCAGAATACCATTCATGATTCGTTCCTGACAACCATTACGAAACCAGAAGTTCGTGAAGTGATGGTTCGATATGAAGTACGTTTTTACTATGTCAAATTCTCCGAATTGGGAGGACGATTTGGTATGGTAAACAATGTTGCTATTGATGACCTGAAAAGTACCCATTTCTTGACTGTTATGGATGCTCTTAAACAGGCCATTAGTGTCTATATTAAGGAAGCTCCACTTCGAAAATTCTTTCTGGATCAATATCGAGTTCCTATCTATTTGGCAGTCGATGTTAAATATCCAGGTGCAGAATTTGCAAGTACAACAAAGAGTGCATTTCTTTCTCGAGAATTTCGCAATGTATATGAACCTTCCATCAAGAAACAATTAGCAATGCCAGAAAGTGTTGCATTTATTGCAGCGCTTTATCAACAGTTGGCTGCTGATATCGAAGACAAATATACTAACGAAGTACTTGGTGTTGTCAAAGTTAAAAACTTCAATCGTCTATTTGAAGAGGTTAAGGGTCTCAGTGAATTGTTTAAGGATTGCTGGACAACAAACCGTAGTACTGCTGAATTGTTCTTAGTTGAAGGAGACAGCGCCGGAAGTAGTGTTATTGAAGGTCGCAATAGTGAATTCCAAGCTCTTTATAAACTGCGAGGAAAACCATTCAACGGCATTACGACAATTGACAATATTCGACAGACTGCAGTTGATATCCGTTATAACGATATCTATCAAAATATTATTACAATTACGGGCATTAATCCAAACAAATTTAATCCTAATACTTTGAATTTTCGAAGTCTGAATGTGTTGACAGATGCTGATTCTCATGGCCAACATATCACTGCAATTTTAGTTGGTAACTTTTATGCATTGTGTCCGGAAATAATTACCTCGGGTATGCTCAATATCATTACCCCACCACTTTACAGTTTGGCATATACAGCCAAAAAGATGAATCTTCCCAATATCTATTTTCGTGATGAACTGGCATTGCGAGATTGGTTAATTGAAAATGTGTATATGAAAACATTTACATTCGGTGAAAGAGTTAAGCACTCTAAAGACAAAACTCGTCTATTAGAACATGATGAGTGTATTCGAACATTACGGAATGTATTGGAAATTGGTGAAGCTATTGACAACCTGTCTCGAGAACTATTGGTGGATCCGCCAGTTGTAGAAAGACTGACCTATATCACGGCAGCACTTGATCCTTCATTAGAAAAGATTGATGTTGCCCGTATCAAACAGCTGGTGCCTGATGTTGATCGCGTTACATATGAACAGAATGGCAATATTCTCATTCTGACAATCGGAAGCGAGGACCATATCATTCCACTTAAGAATGTGTGGAAAAGACTGATTGATACGGTGTTGCCTCTGATGAACCGAATTCAATGGCGGAAAAAACAGATATATATTACTACAAAGAATAGCTCCGAGTTCCGAGATCGTGAAGTTTCGATTATGAAACTTAATGACATGTTAACGACTCTTGACAAACAATTTTCTATCGAACGATACAAAGGTCTTGGTAGTATGAAACCTGCTGACATGGGCCGTGTGTGTATGGATCCTCAATATCGCAATATGTACAAGATCACTGAGGTTGGTGATGTACAGCGGATCTTTGCACTTCTTGGTAAAAATACGGCAGCACGAAAACAACTCCTCAGTCGTACATAACGTCACTTGAAATGTTGATGTGGATCCTGGGAGAATAATCCACATCAACATAACAACTTCAGGAAGATATTCCATGGCACTCATGTTTAGCAAAGATGATGTAAACGCAGTGGGATCTCCCCTAGTGCGTCTGCTTCGGCTGATCTTTTATCGTAACAAAATCACCATGGATCAGTTCTCTGCGCTGTGTGGTGAATATGGTCGACGAATTGGGAGCTCACCTTCTGGGATCAACACTGATCGTGGTAATTTACGAAAAGCTTTACTCAAAGATGAAATTACCTGGAGACTCTTTTATTTCATACTACTTAATATTCTACGACTGAATATTGTAGAAGTTCGATTTGTCATCCGAACAAAGACAGGTGATTTAATTGAAGTTGGAAGTAAGGATGCTGCTGATGGTCCTTCATTGACACAAAAACCCAAGTCTCGTTCTGATCCTACAAAATTGATGGTATCTACCCCAACTCCAGGAGTACTTCAAGTAGAAGATGCGCGTGTAACCTCGCCGATCCTACCAATCGGAACACCATCCTACAATGAGGAAGATTAAACAATGCAAATGAGGATATAGATAATGACAGATGAAATTTCTGCATCGGTAATCATCGACCAAAATCTAACACAATTTGCCTTGTCGATGATCAAGGCTGCTCATCCAAATGCTGTCGATGGATTGAAACCAGTTCTTCGTAGAATCGTAGATGCGGTTCGAGACACCAATGGTGTTATTAAAAGTGCAAAGTTAATTGCACTGACGAATGAAAATCATCCGCATGGTGAAGATAGTATCTATCATGCGGCTGCTCGACTGGGACAGAGTCATGAATATAATCCACTTCCACTGATCTTTGATAGTGCATGTGGAACATATGCAGATCCTCGGCCTGCTGCCAGCAAATATACCAATGAAAGACTTTCGGAATTCTCACGGGATGTGTTCTTTGAAGGAATTGAATATCGAGCACTCCCAAAAGAACAGAATGAAGGACTGAATGGATACGAACCCATCCATTTGATCCCAGCAATTCCTACTGCTTTGTTATATGCCAATAGTTCAATTGGCTATGGTATGAGCAGCTATACGGTTCCTCACAATCTTGCAGATGTGTGTGATCTTGTAGTTGACTTCTGTAAACATATGAAGCACTCCCCATTGGAACCATTTGACTATGTGAAACATGTAGAGAAATTCCTCCCCGATTTTCCGAGCATTTGCACATTGACCAATCATCGGGAACTTCTTGCTGCTTACAAACAAGGTAAATTTACACAGAAGATAAAGATGGATGGTGAAGTTGTCTTACTGTCGGATGCCATCCACATCAATACATTACCATATGGTACTCCTTTCAAAGGACTCGATATTGTTATCGAAGACTTGATGAAGGAAAAGAATAGCTGGTTTGATAAAAATATTATGTGGGTTAAGGATCTTACTGGAAAAAATAGTGCAGGTATTGCCAATCCATTGATTGGAAACATCTGCATTAAACTCAAGCGAGGTGTTAACGTTTTTGAAGCTTGGGAATTGATCTCCAAGAAGATTTCATTTTCCGGATCTGTATCTCCTATTCCAAACTACAACGATGGTGGTTATGTGATTCAAGTATCACAACCGAATCTACTGCGAATTTGGTATGATGCACGATACAATATCTTAGTTTCTTCAAAGAAATTAAAGATTGGAACTTTGACGACACAGCTTCGTCAGGTTGAGGCCCTGATGGTTGTCTGCGATAATCTTGATGCTGTGGTGGCATTGCTCCGTGTCAACACAGAAGAAAACAGTATCCGGTTGTTACAAGATCAATATAACCTGACTCTGTTTCAATCCAACTATGTCGTTAATACACGATTGCGTATTCTGACAACCACTTCCCGAACAGAACAAGAAAAACGTAAATTCGATCTTGAAAAATCACTTCGAGAATTACTAGATTCCTTTGGAAGAATCTCTGATGAAATGGCCACTGAAGCCCAGGTCATTAAGAAGCGATATCCGACTCCACGCAGAACTAAAATTCCTGCCTATATCGGATATATTCGGATTGGAGGAGGGTGTATCCAATTTGATTCCCTTGATGAGATTCCAGCCATCATCGAATCTTTCCCTAAAGAAACATTGGAAATCTATATCTACGACGGTCCTTTTCAGTGTAGAGTGAGTGAGACTGGTAAATTGGAAACTGGTTATATTCCAAAGATTACCACTGGGGACATCTACGGGATTAAGATTGATCTCGATGCTACTCCTAAATCAGATAAAGTAATCACGGTCAACATCCTTGACGGGGTAGCTTGTTGTGTCAAAGGATTTATTCCAGGATTGCGAAAAGAAGGGTATTTCTACACTACTCCAATCTCCAAAGCAATTCGACGCAATGGAACTATCGATACGATTGAAGTGGTAAAAGAAATCTCGTTACGAAAGACCATCTGTCGTGGTAGCATGACAGATATAATCTACACATATCCCGAGCCAAAATGTGTGCATTATGTATTGGCATTGAACAGCAATACTCCAAATGTAATTGCAATCCAGCGCGTCTCGCCAGAGAAAGCAAAGATCGCAATCAATCCAACTGGTTCTGTTCTGTTGGTACACAGTCTCGATAAACACTTCTTTTTGAATATCCCCCCAGAATATCTAAATAGAAGTTCTGTTCGTGTAGCCGAGTTTCTTGATCTGGAATCTCTTCTTGGTACCAGTGATCATGCTCGGATTGATATTGCTACTGCTGAGGTAAAGAAAAATCGATACATTCGACTCTTGTAACAACTGAGGATGTGATAGGTGTTAACACCTATCACATTTCTTCAACATAAAGGAATTGCTACCGTGGGAAACTGGTTTAATCCGACAGAAGCCCACATGCTCGAATGGGGTGCCTGGGTTGCAGAACGTCCAAAAATTGTACAACGAGTCGCGAGAAAATTTCAACCGTGGAAATTATATCGATTGACAACCACTAATCACAACGTAACACTTGCCGTGTTTGATAAAGAAGACGATAACAGCATCACCATGCGAGTTAATGTATTAGCTGAATTCAACAATAACTTGTTGCATGAGAGGTGTGTTTTCGGTATTGATCCAGATAATCTAGTGGAGTGTGATGTTCCTTCATTAGAAGAACGTGCTGTGAATATACAGAACGGTCCTGCATTATCAGATGATCAGGTTGAAGGACTCATTGATGATCTTCGCGTATTGATTCGACCAGATCTATGGATCTTGGATGATAATGGTATTGCAATCCGCAAATAAAAACATTATTTATTAAAGGAGTTTGTTATGATTCCTGATAAACGAGATCTTACGTTTGATACTGGTGAAATTACTGTGTGGACTCAATCCGATACGAATGAAATCCTTGCTCAGGTTTATGATATTCATGACCTGGTTGAAGATGGTATTATGACTGGAACTTTTATGATTCGAGACAATAGCTGTCTTGTTAAATGGACTTGTAATAATATTGAAACCCTGCATTAACACCAAGGATATATCCATGTCGCAAGCCTCAGTTATTGTTGCGTATGCAGACCGATATGGTATCACAAAATTACAACTTCTTGAGAAAAAACATTGGACTGAAATCTTTACAGTTACAAAACATCATGCGGATCTTGCAGTTCGTACACTTTTATCTGATCAAGTTTATGTTTTCGTTTCGATGACGGATGCAGATGTTCCAACTTCTCTTGATGTTCGTAATCTCAATTCATCCTGTGATGTTACAGTTGGAAATGTTATTCTCATTACATCCAGAAAAGACATTCCAGTATGGCAGATATTCGAATCAGTGTCTGACAATAATACACTGATGACTGAAGGATTTGAAAACCTCTTTATATATCTAATGAAGTATCTTCCTTGTATGGAACTGGCCATCTAATCTCACTTGTTAGGATGTTTACAATGGACGATGCTCCGCGTTTGCATTTTGTTGATCAGAGTTCTGATGTCATTCGAGTATTGAAAAAAAGATTTGGTCCTGATTATCTTTATACTATTTCTAAGATTGAAGACCAGCTGTGTTATGGTGATACTCTAATTGTTCCAGGTAATTCATTTGGTATTATGGACAGTGGAGTTGCTCTGTCTATTGTAAATCGGTGGCCTGATATACAAGAGAAAGTACAAACTAAGATTCAAGAGAATTGGCCAGCCGGTCTTCCTGTTGGAGCAGCAATCGCTGTTGATCTTACCCCAGGCGTTGTCCTTGTTTATGCTCCGACAATGGTTATGCACGGTGATATTCGGGGCACTCTCAATGTGTTTATGGCCATGTCGGCAGCACTGCGACTACGTCCACAGACGTCTCGTTTTGTCTGTCCTGGTATGGGAACAGGAGACGAACTTCTATCAATAGCTAGTGCTGCAACTCAAATGTATAATGCATGGAGGGGACATCCGGTTCCTAGTACCTGGCATGAAGTTGCTCCCCTGTTTTATTATTAGCAAACAAATAACAAAAAGGAAGATCATCGATGCATCAGGCTTCCCTTTATATTGTCTTGGTGGGGCTTCCAGGATCTGGAAAAACAACATTTCGTAATACGGTATGTGCGCGATTGAACCCCGATGAACTCATTGTACTCAGTTTAGATGATGAAATTGAACGATATGCCAAACAAGAAGGAACAACTTATACAGAAGTCTTTTCTTCTTATATCGAAACTGCCAAAGGTATTGTTCAGACTGCTCGAAAGAAAGCTCTTTTGGGTAATAAAAATATTATCCACGATGCCACACATCTTACTCTTGCGAGTCGTTCTCGTAGTATTTTTGATGTACCAGATTACTATCGAAAGATAGCTATGGTATGCCGCGTGGATGAAGAAGAAAGACAACTGCGTCTTTTGAATCGTCCTGGTAAAATAATTCCAGTGGAAGCAGATGATCGCATGCGAACTACATTTGTAAATCCTACTGTTGAGGAAGGATTTGATGGTGTATATCCTTCTACTCAGTGGATTAGGAATATGTAGGTTAATAAGACACGAATCATACGAAGATACAACAATCTATACTTGGAGATAAACATGCAAACTACTCGCTGTGCTAGTCTGGTTGGGTCAGTTTTTGGTAACTTGACAGTGATGTCATTTCACAGTCTGGATTCTCGGAGTCGAGCTACCTGGAATTGTAAGTGCAAATGTGGTAGCCGTGTTGTTAAACTTGGTAAATATCTAACAGCCGGAGATGCACTTAGTTGTGGATGTCTTGGACGTAAACCATATACCCGCAAAATTCCCCCTGCAGAAAAGATAACAGAAACTGAAAAATCTATTTAAAGTCATAACATTTTCATAACAGAAAGATGTAGATCTGTCAGATGACAGATCTACATCTATTAATTTTTAATAATGACTTATTAAATTATAAGGATAGTAATATAAAACCGTATGATAGAAAGGTACCACTATGAAAATCATATATGCACCCAATCCATTGCAAACTACTATTGAACTTAATGATCATGATAAAGAAATCTTACGTTTAAAGGTAATTCTTCAAGCATTCAAAAGTCATGTAACTATAGCAAGATTGTATCTTAAAGAAGGTACCCATTTTGATCGAACCAAGGCATATGCAGAATTACATCCTGCTAATTTTAAAGAACGGCTTACTGCTCGTGGAACCAAACAAATTAAAGAGTTTACAAAAGAATTACTTGGTTCTCATGCCGGAGATTGTATCTGTGTTCCAACATCATGTGAGAAATGTCATGCTGAATCTATGTTAGGCATTAATACCATCGAAGGACTTAGTAAACAGGAAGCAGGTATGATTGATGCTATGTTTCGGTTTGGTATGACTCTTGATGAAGTTATTGCATATTTAGCTGACTATCATCCAAAGACAGTTGTGTCTCCAAATTTTACACAAGAGATGATTGATTTTTGGACACCCAAATGGAAAGAACAAGCTCTTCGTGCTGCGACTTGGTTGAAGACATATAAAGAAGAACATTTTCCAACACCAGATATTACTGTTTCAAAATATAAAGTATCATCAACTCCTAAGGGTAATGTGGGGTGATTGATAAAGTAGTGATATGGAGGCTCGGGTTACAAAAGGAACAATAGGACAACTTACAATTCCTTCGTTTAAAACCCAAGCAATAATATTGATTTAGTGAGTTTCATCTTATTTCAGATATATATCATTTTAGTGAAGATACAGACATAATCAAATGTCTTATCTCATTTGGAGCTGTATTATCATGGATACCGTCACTGAAGTCACCGCTACTGTTACCGAAACTGCTGGCGAAGTTGTTACCACCGTGGTCGAAACCGTCGGCGATGTTGCCAAGACTGGAATCTCCATGGGCACCATTGGAACGGTCGTCGCTGTCGGCGCCGCACTCGCCGTCGTCACCATGCTCGGCATCGGCATGTCCTCTCGTCGGAATGCTGCCAAGAAGGCCGCAGAACTGCCGACTGCGAAAGATGTTGTTGATGCGGCTCTCGCCGGTGCTACCGCGTAACTCCCCACTGCTCCCACGACGATCGTAGCTAATAACGATCGTCGTGGGCCATCTTCTCTTTTGATGTCTGTTTTATTTTTATGTTGAATTGGAATGATTACATGTGGACAGATCCTCATCAACTCAAGCAACAATACTCTATGGAATTCTTTATTGCGTCCTATAAATCATTTGTATTATTGGATTCTATTGGCATTTGGATTACACAGTATCTGTCTTGGAAACTGCTATGGCCGACACAATGTCTACTTCTCATTCTACTTTATATTGGGTGTCGACGATAATTATCTTTTGTATCATAGATCTAGATCATTGAAAGATGGTCTGGATTTATTTTTTGTTTTATAGTTTACAAAAGGAATTTAAATAATTTCGAAGGGCAAACATGCTATAGATCTGGTTTGACAGAAGGATATTTGGTAGTGTTCAGTACACTCAAATCAGCCATGGAAGCTGGTACATCTCAAGATACTAAGAGAAAAGCAGCAGAAGCACTGATCCTTAAAACAATTAGTACGCTTGATCCTAGTGGTAGTAATACCAAACGATATCAAGACCAATTTAATGCATGGTCAGACATTCAATTTCATAGTTTTATGGTAGGTATAAAAGAAGGAAAGATAAAACTAACTCTGTATGTTCCTAACATGAAACTCAATCTTAAACCTGTGAATATTTTCAAAGCTGCACGTGATCTCAAACTTAATTTGTTTGAAAGATTACGTCTTTGGGATAGTACGACGCAACGCTATTATTTGACACCCCAGGCGTATCCTGTTTTGATGTTACCCGTACGTCGACTCAAGCAATTTTTGATGTCAAAGATCTCAGTTCCAAGCAGTGACACAAAGATCGATGCCTTTAGTGGGCAGGTTGTAAAACCAGATAAAGGTTCGTCAATTTCATCAGTTGAAATGCAAACAATTTTGTCTAAAGGACTTAAAGTCTCGATCTCTGAATTGATTCGAGTTCGAGGAGGCGATCTTCCAGCATATGCTACATTCCGAGCGCAGTTGGAAGAAACTGGAGCGGTGTCACTTAACTCGATTGGCTCTGATTCACGAGCACGGAGTTCGGTAATTCTCGGAACCTATTTTCGAGCAGCACACATTGATAACAACATCTAGTGTTGGGGTGGGAAAATGGTTTTAGAACTCCAGTCTCCATCTGAAGAAGTATCTTTAAAAGAACTTCCTATCGATAACCTTGACTCTGATGTTGGTATTATTCTTGATGACAGACAACCCTCTTTCATCATGTTTTGCAATAACGATTATGATCGGAAGGTAACACAGTAACATGCCTGTACAACCTTCGAGTATCACCACTGTTGAACAGCAGGCATTATCCACATTAGTAGCAGGTGCTCGTGTTGTTAGTTTGTTGTCTCCTGGTGGTGCAACCAATGCTGCCGTTGGAGATATTTTAGCCGCAGCTGGTAGTGCTATTCAATTTGTTAATACTGCAAATGCTGCTCTGTCCATTCTAACAACACCAATTAAAGATCCAATTGGAACTTCATTTTCAACAGGGCAGCCGTATGGTGGTACTTTTATTACCTCCCCAACTGTTACCCAACTTACACCTGTTAATTTTAGTCAGTCTCTGAATGCTACAACACAAGCACTATCTCTGTTGTCTTTGGCACAACAAGTTGCACTGGCAGCACAAACTGGAATCACTCTTCTTACAGATGCCGATTTGGCTATTGCAATGGCCGTCGTGTTCAGTCAGACACAAGCCAATTTTAAATTAGCATTTTCTATTGATCTAACAAATTCTGCATCTTTTACACCAATACCATATGCCACGATACCCATTGTAGATACAACTATAACGATTCTTCCATTAACAGCTTCTCCTGATATGACAGCATTGTCAGATTTTATCACGCAGGTTGCTATCTCTTTTCCAAATGTAGTGGGAATTGCAGGAGTAGCTGCCAGTATCTGGGTAGGCGGTCTTGGTGTTGCAGTAGACGCAAGTGGTGTTGATATTTTAGGTATTCCATCTACAATTTCAACTGGATCATATGGTGACATTATCACGGCTGCAGGTGGGTTAGTGTCTGGTCTTGCTCCAGTTACCATTGTCGACTATTCATTTCAACAAAATCAATTTAATTTAGTTACTGCATTGGCAATCGATCACGGCCTAAGTGGAACCCTTACTTCTCTCATGGGATCGTCCATGGTAACTGATGTAACTCGTCAAGTGATTAAAAATCGATTGGCAAGTGTCTCTCAACGGGGGGATGCATTAACCCTGAGTGTTATGTTTACAATTCTAGGTGTAAATAATATTCCAGATGCACCCGGTATATTAACCAACTTGTTAACCAATCTTCAACCAAGTGATCAGACAACGACTGGAAAAAGTCCTACTGTCGTATCAAGCGGTATTGTTTTAGCTACGGCAACGCCAACTTATACCACATCTCAATTAATAACATATATTAATTCTATGTTGACACAGATTGGGACTACAATCAATACTCTGTGCAGTCAGAATACATGTAACAGTATTTTTTGTAGTCTTCCATTATTAAATGTTGCAATGATGCGAAAGATCAATCAAACAATTCTTACAGAACTATTAAGTTCTTCTGTTGTTGAAATGGCATATATGTTCTGATCTTGCGTTTCATTGGAATTCAAATATATATCATTGAGGTGTAAGACAGATACAATAATGTATTCTTTTCTCACTCACAGGACTGTGTCATGTTCAAAATTGTTGGTATCTCGATCGTCTATGGATTCTCGATCTTCGGTGCAATCACTGCCTATCGCCGCCACAAGGAGCTGGTCCGTCTGGCAATGACAAATACTCCTGTTTAATAGGAGGAACTATCACATGCGATAAAGAAGGGATGGGCATATGCCCATCCCTTCTTCGTCTCTATATTTTTTTACTACATTCCTAGGTTATTCACTACTTTGAATTACGATCTTATACTCATGGTGTCCTTTGACTAAAAGTTTCTCTAACAAGTCAACAATTCGTCGGAATAATGAATATATATTATTCCTTTGAGTTGTAGCTATAATCTTGTTGGAGGAGCTCTGTAACATGATCATCGCCGAGCAATCCTGCACGGTTGTAAGAGAAATCGATTCATTTTCATCTGGCGCATTGCCCCATAATAGAGGTAGTTTCTATAACGAAATCATCATCGTTAACAATCTGTGCGACAAGTTATATGCCATCGGATATGATAATCGACCAGTATTAATTGAACAAAATTCAGGACATCTATCACACCACAATCGATATGTTGAAATTCGCAGTCGTGCTTGTCTTGGACAACAATCTATAAAACGTACATTTAATTCAATGGGTATTGAGAACACCCCGACCAACCATAAGAGCATGCGGATTACCTATGAGGATCTACGAGAATCTCCCCATTTTGTAGAAGAGATTAATGCAGTCTTATGCTTCTATGACCAGATCCCATTTGCTAAGCATCCACATTCAAAAGAAGCGATTGTAGAACGGGTTCAACAGATTCGTCTTGAAGTGAATAAAGGAAGAGCCGATACTCCTTTTGTATTGGTTGCAAACGATCCTACCAATAAAATCAATTCATTATTTGTTGTGGTTGAAGGTCGTATCTGTGCTGTACGTGTCACACATATCGTGGATGAACCCGACGATGTTCTTCTGGCCTTTCGAGACAAAGAACATTCGCCAGATGAGTTTACACGATATCGTTCAACCTTCACTGAATTGTTGACACAAGATCCTCGGGTATGGACACTTGGTGGATTGCGAATGTCAACAAGTCGTGCTTGGTTGGTAAATGTTTTGGAGATTGAAAAGAACCAAAAGCCAGATATGATCGAAGCCGGAGCAGTTGGTAGTATGCTTAAACAAGCACGCTTGGAAGACACTGCTAAAATCAATGCCTTAATAGAAGAAAAGAAAGAACTCACTCAACGGTTTAAGGCACTTGAATCTAAATATAATGCATTGGTCAGTGGTGATTATCACGATCGTGCTGCTGACCTTGCACAACAGAAACTAGAAGTGGAAAAGATCAAACTACAACAAGCTGAAAAAGAATCAGTTCTGGCTATAACGGGAGAACGAATGAAATTCCATAAGGAGTTGATTACCACACTTGGTATCGTTGCAAAGACGGTTGCAGTTGTACTTCCGCTCGGTATCGGAATTTACAAAATAATAAAAGCTGCTAAAACCGCCTAGAACAAGGACTAACAGTATGCAACAATTAAAAAAGATTCTTGATGCTCTTGATACAAAAGTACCCCGATACAATGACTATTTGTTGCGTGGGTTTATGGCAGAACAGCTCGCTGGTGCTGCAGCTTTTGTTGACACCATGTTTCGAGAAGCAATCAAACTCTTTGGAGGAAAAATTACATATCTTCACTATCGAACAATGACACCAGAACGTCGGGCTGAGTATGAACTCAAAGCTCGAAGTGGTTGTCGAATCACCAGTTCTGATCTGTTATTGGTTGAATATGTTTTCGCATGGGATGGTCGAGAATGGCCAGTGCCACTTTATATTCCGTATCTTCGGAATGATGTGGTATTGATTGAAGATACCACGTATGTGTTACAGAGATCGATCAAAGAACAGGCATTCTCTCGGATTTCCCAAGGGGTTACCATGAAGGTAATCCGTCAACCGATTCCCTTCTATATCAACAAACCATTCCGTCTAGAATCGTTGTCTGATGCCTGGTCCAGCAATGAGTTAATTCCAACAACAACGATCTATAATCGCAAGCGTACAAAGTCTTCTAGACTGCCTACTGAAACTATCATCCATTATCTTCTCTGCAAATTTGGATTTGTAGAAACTCTTGCTCAGTTTGAATTGACACCAGAAGATTGTGTCTTCGTCACTGAGATTGGAAGTGATGTCGACACCTTTCGATATTTTGCTGCTAAATCATCAGGGAATAAAACAGCAAAGAAAAACCCACCAATGGATCTGTTCCTTAAGATCCGAAAAGATAAACTTGTCGATCCTACTATTGTCAAACTTGTAGCCAGTATTCTTTATACCCTCACTGGTTTTAATAAGCATACCGTGGAGAATCTTTATGATCCCTCTGGCACAGTCTACCGTATCTTGCTCGGGAAAATTATCTACAGCAATGTTACGAATGAAGTCCAGAACAAGAACAAAATCGACACACACATTTCCAGTGTCGACACGTATCTCGATCCCATCACACAAGCTCGATTGCAAAGTTATGGTATCAACGTCACAAACATCTACGAGTTGCTTAAGTATGTCTTCTGCGAGATAGAACAACTTGCTCGTATTTCACATACAAATCTCTATGCTTCTCGGGTAGATTATCTCGAAGAACTTTTGGTTGAAACCATTGTCAAATCTGTCTATCTTTCCTGGTACGATGCTGTGCGTCGTCTGGGTGGCACTGATATCGATCCACGCAAACTGAATGAAAAGGAAATTCAACGGATTCTTCGAATTCGTGATGATTTGATTACTCGAATCTATGACAGTAAGATCGTGCAGAAAAGTCCTCCTGCCTATGGGGATAATGCCATGGTCGGATGGTTGATTCCGAAGATGCGTCAGAGCAGCCAATCAAAATCAGGAAAGGTTATTGGATCACCAGATCATCAGTTTGATCCAAGTATCTTGGTTGTTGAATCGGTGATCGCTTTCTCTAAGACGAATCCTGGTGCAGCTGGATCTATCAATCCCTATCTTCAGATTTCATCAACAGGTGGTGTAATTCGATCTGATTATGCTGACGAGATTGATGAACTCAAAAAGTATCTGCCATAATTCCTGATATCTATGGAGTCTTATCATGTCCAATACAGTCTATTTCATTGAGATTGCACGTAATGCTGTGAAGGCATTGGTGGATCGCAGTAACACGAGTGCACAATCCCCACAAGTCTACCAAGCTCTCATGAGCAATCTGTTCAATCCCTCAGGTTCTCCTCTTCTATCTGATCTGATTCAAACCCTAGACAGTCAAACCAATAATACCTGGAGAAATGGTATCTCCCAGGAGAATCTCTTTGGCCTCTTGCGACCCTGGACAGTTCGAGCATTGGATCATGTGGCCCGTTCACTTCAGGGACAACAAGGATACGGACAACCTAATCCGCAATATGGTGGACAACAGGGTTATGGATCCTCACATGTGATGAGTCCCACCAACGGTATCTATGATAGCACTCCTGTTGGCACTCAACAACCTCCTCCGGTCTTTTCAGCCCCAGTTAACTTTTCTATTCCACAGGCACAAGTACCAGGACAGTCAACTGACTATGAACTTGGAACCCCCGTCATGTTTGAGCTGTACAAAGCATCAAATGCCGAATTTCAACAACCTGTTAATGGCATTCTGAAGATCTCAGAATATGCCACAGGCGAATATGATAACGCACGAATGTTGACAGCTGAAGTTACAGTACGAACAACACAAAATACTGCAATTGATGCAGGACGACTGGTGTTCTGCAATGCACCACAAGAAGTGATCCGTGGTACTTTTGCTGATGTGATCTTCTATAGTGAATTGTTTCATGTGCCAGTCGGCTTTGTTGAATTTTCTACAGTTGCTGATGCAGTATGGGAAGCGTTTGCCCATAACAACTGGCGTGCTGCAATGCAGGTGCTGAATGCTCGAACGAAGGGCGAGTGGGACATTATGAATCGGGTTCTATGCCGATTGCTAAATGACCTGATTTATCGCAAACTTCGAGCAACTCAACCTGGTGTTAGCATCACGGGCATTGAGAGTGTTGAAGATCTTGTCACGTTGGATGATCGCAACGCAGATTTCTCTGTGGTCAAACATAAGGAATATTGGTCAACATTCAACAACATTGTCAATACGGCAATCGAGGCTCTCTTCAATCCCGACAATCGAATTGGTCCCGAGGATGAAAACTTTGGTGACTTCATTAGTTGCAATGCCGTGAATTACTACGAGAATGGCCATAGTAAATATGACTATGGGGTTTTCAAGGAAGCGATTGATCGACGAGCTTTCATTGACAAGATGATGGCGAAGAATACCGTGATCCGGATCTCTCGAGCTGCTATTCTCACCAATGCACTTGATGCTCGGTTAGTGTCTCGAGTAAAGAGTCTCCGTTCTGCAGAACAAGTGTTGTTGCATACCATCAATTCTGTTGGAACGGCACTGATTAACAAGTTGGAATATCCAAAACGTGGTGATGTGGAACGTGTCGTCTGTATGCAACATGTGAATGGTGTGCAGACGTATGATGTGATCAGCATCGGCCGATCACTTGATCACGATCTTCTCCTTCTTGCATAATTCTTGAAATTGTAACAGGAGATGGGGCGAAAGCCCTGTCCCTTGTTCAGTTTTTAGTTCTCACACTATACTGAGGTTAGTTGTTCTACCAAATTATCAGAGAATACCCCTATGAAAAGGTGAGTCAAACTAACATTATAATAAAGGAAATTGTCATGGATCTAAATGCCTCCTGGAAAATATATCTAAAATTCAGAGCAATAGCTCACGAACGTCATATTAAAAGCGAATTATTTCGGGCTAATGGAGATTATATAAATTCTCAAAAACTTGATAATCAATACATGGAAATTAGAGAAGCTGCATATAAACGTTGGAATAACAGTGTCTACAAAATCCATGGTAAAATTTCTATTAGATTCGAATTGAATGGAGACTGTCATTTAGGAACATATGAAGACACCAGTAATGAATAAACTTAAAATACAAAAGCTTATTGCCGAGGGTGAGCAAGACGATATATGCTTGATGTTGTCTGATGTTCTGATATTACTCCACTATTTTGATTCTACACTCGAGCAATCTCTACTGGTCGATCCCATGAAAGCTAATCAGGCACATGAATTGTTATTGACTTACATTATGTGTGATGAAGTAGAATCCCTAACAGATTATAAAGATTCTATATATGTACCCGAAGCCGGTGCTCCCATTGGGGGCGATAGTATTCTATCTCCATTTCGAAAAATACATCCACTAACTTTCTAGAATAATGTTAGGCAGTGATGGTGTTCCTGAGGAACACCATCACTTAACCTATTATTTTTACTTCAAATTAGAAGCAATGCGCCTGATCCTTGGACTATCTGATATGAAGAACTTCTGGCTGGATTGCTATAATTATCCCCCAGTCCTGTGTATTGCATATTCAATTGTGCAAGCATTGCTTCAGTGTAGGTAACACTACCATTAGTGAATGATTGATCTTGTCCTGAATAAAGACCAATCTCACTGATCTTAGCATACCGTAAATCACCCGCATAAAGAACATTGATGACTTCAGTCACTTCTGCACCAGTTAACAACAAGGTGCTAGTAACTGAGGCATTCACCTCCGTAGCAGTTGACGTAATGGTTCCCGAGGTACTAACTGTTGGCTGGGTTGGATTGAGGTTGGTATAGTCCAGTGTGTAAGGAGATTGCAGTGCAGTAACGGGATTAGTTTCTTTCAGCTGCACAGTTGTCTGGTTGTAGGTAATTGTCTTAAGATAGTAGAGAAAATATGCTGATCCATTGATAGTCTTTTGGACTCGCATCCGATAGGAAGCACGTTCAAGTGGCGTAAGATCCTGTTCAATCGGAACACACCGGAAGGGAATCGGTGTATAGAGATCCATGTTGGTTGTCAACACAGGATATGGTTGCGACAGATTGCCACTATCAACATTGTAACAACCCCCGATCCCGATACCAAAGTAACCAATCGCAGGCAATGCCGTTGGTGCCAGTGTCTGACCAATTTGATATTTGGCATTAAGCGATGAAGCCAAGTCATAGACTGGATTCAACCCTGAATATGCATACAATTCTCGGGTAATACCAAGAATCGTCTTACCGATCTGTGAGATCGGAGTAATTGAAGTTGTGGTGGTCGTCATAATTAAGCAATCTCCTTAAGACGTTGGGGCAATAACGGTTGCACCGAGACCGGTGTGGAATGCAATATGTATAGTATCTGTGATATACGGTTTTGTATCCATCACAGTTAGAGGAACTTCAATCTTACATGTATCTATAGTAGAAATTGACACTGTATCTTGTTCTGAAATTATAATAGGAACAATATCAATAGATCCAAGAGCAATCTCGGATGACAACTCAATACCAGGAATGGAAAGAACATCGGTTTGTACTCCCATTTCTGCATCAGTAACTACAGTAATGGCTAGTGATTGAGAATGAGTTGAACTCGCAATCTCATAAATAACTTTGTCATTGAGAAACCACCAGGCATTAACCCGATTGGTATCAAGAAAACAGATATTGTAGCTACACAGCTGTACAAACAGAGATCGTAGACGATCATACAGATTATCCGTTGATGCTGTGGTATAAGCAAAGAATGTATAGATAGGATTGTCTTCTGGTAGTAAAGAAGACATGATTGTTGTTGCCAGAGCTATGTAGGCATCTACATAATCACTCTGAGCCTCCAACTGTGTAAACAAAGATGTTGCATGTACATTAGGCATAGCTGCCCATGTCGTATAATTAGAAGCCGTTGTCAATGAGATATTATACGGTGTTGTCTGAAGCATAATTGTTTTGCAATAGTGCAGAAACATCTCAAGTGCAATTTTATTATCTTCAGTCCGAGAATACCGTACATGTTTTATTAATACTAAAAACAAATCAGCAACCATTGTTGCGAATGTTTCTGGATCAGCAGTTGGAATAGGTGGATACCCGAGACCAGCTACTAATGCATCAATTGAAAGATATGATTGGGTAGGATATGTTTTCCCATTATAGGAAAACATCTTTGGAAAAGATGCTGCTGTGATATTCGGAAGAAAGGCACAGGTTGGAGAATAAACACTTGGCAGATTTACAGGCTGTTCATGACCACTGCGATGAACCGCATAATAATAAAGAGCCAATGCATCTTTACCAGAAAGTGACAACGTGATGTTGGTTGTTGGATCTGTTATTACAATACTTGGTGTATATAATCCAGAGGTAATGGCCCATACCAAAGTATCTAGGATGAAGGTATTTAGTAAAGATCCATATTTCTGATCGACACCAACTTTCTGAATCTCCACCAATTTAGTGGGGAGAATATTCAGTGGTGTTAGTCCAATTTGTGTCTGCTGTGCTGCAATATAGGCAGTTGTACTGTTATTATCAAGGCCCGCTGAAACCAACTCAGTGTTGATCATTGTCATTGATTCTGGAGCAACAAGTTCCAAACTCTGAGCATTGTTGGTCGGAACAATTGTTGAAACAAATTCAGGAGTCCATGCACAAATATCAGCATTGGTTGCTGTATTCATGTAAATAGTTTTACCAACCAATCCAACATTGACAGAATCAAGAAGTTCGTTAACCAACAGAACCAGAGTTGATTGTTTACCTTTGTTCTGAATCAGATAGTTCAGATTACGATACAAAAACAGAGCTTGTTGACTCGTCAAGATGTCTGAATAATCACCGATACCACGACTCTGTAAATATGACCAAATATGAAAAGAATGTGCAGAGGCCGTATGAAGATATTTTAACCTGGCTGCAAAAATTGCATTCGGTAGTGACTGCCACAAACAAGCCCAAAATGCCCAAGCATAATAAACTTCATAATTTAAAAATGAAAAATACCATCTTGTAGTTGCATATGTTAAAAAGATATTCAATTCATAGAGAATGGCTTCTTGTTCAGTGGATTCAAGATATCCATCACCCCAGCCTACAAGGGTAAAATCAGAAGCATCTAAGGCCGTATTAAGGTCAACCGGATATCTTATGGATTTGATTAAGTCTGTTTGGGTAGGATAGGTCTGACACAATGCAGTATAATACGACGAACCGATGACATAAGCAGCAGTTGTTTTAGGACTGATGGCCAAATTGGCTACCGTATAGTTCATCGGCTGTTTAGTATCGAGTGACAAAATTGTCATCATCGTATCAACAGGAGCAGATGAATTCGGACCAATAAAATATTGACCTGATAGATTCAGATAATACTTCCAAGTATCAGGTTGTGTTTGATCAATTTCAATACCCTGTGCCAGAAGGTTGTTGTTGATCTGATTGGCAAGTGGAGAGAACACAATAGTGCAACTCTGTAGAAATTGAATAACACTCTGTTCATAGAGTTGTAGATTTGCTGACAAGCTAACCTCCTAGCCTCATCTGATTGGGAAAATGTTCCCATCTTCGTTTGTGTTGGACTATATTTTTTGTATTGGAGTAATCACTTTGGCTAAGAAACCCCGTGCACCAGGACGACTTCTCTCAATTCTGCGAGGGATTGTTGGTGAGACAACACCTATTACGCCATCAACTCTTGGAACTGATGCAGAACAATCAATTAGCTCTCGTGAACGCGATACCTTAATTGCTCGAATTGTTACAGCAACACAAGGTCCTGTTCGCCAGAACGGTAATGCATATTCTAAATATATTCAACCGATGGCACGACAGATTGCAGCAAAACGCTTAGATGCAAAAGCCATTGAGGCACTGGCACCTGAAGTTAAAACAGCTAAAGAAATTGTTATTCCTTCAATCATGTCTCCTTCAGATATGAGGGATGGTCAAATTGCAATTACATCCACATCGCCACTTGTTACTGAAGATGAAAATAAGAGAGTTACAGAACTACTTGAAGCCCATTTTAATGGCACGATGAAACTCTCCACCAAATTACCCAATTGGATTCATGAGGGTCTTTATGGTGCAGGAGCGATGCCCATTCTAGTACTTCCAGTAACTGAAATTGATACAATTATCAATGACCCCACTGCAATTCTATCTAAAACCAAAATGTACAATGGTAGTGAAGCATTAGGAAGTGGTCTTGTTGACGGACTTGGTGATGTCATTGCAAGAATTGAATCTGCGACCATCCTCGGTATCGGAGATCAAAAGAATTCATCGTCGATTGGTACGGACAGAATTTCGCTTGAAGCTCTCCAACCTGCTTTTGAAGCGGCAGTTGAAACATATCTCAAAGAGATCACCACACCAAAAAAAGACGTAGTACATTCATATGATCGTGGCAAGCTGAAAACGGCAGAGGTCACCTCTAAGATTCAACAATTTGCTGTTGGTGTTTTGGAACAATTAAATATTGTTGACAATTCTGATGTTCTCAAAATAGACAAAGCTAAAAAAGTAACCAAGTCGGCTGAGATGACACAGAGAATGGTGAATGTCTATAAGACAGCTACCCTTATCACTGTTAATCCAGAAACTAAAAAATCAGTTGATGATCCGATTGTAATTGAACTGCCACCGGAATGTGTCATTCCAATTTTCACACCAGGTACTCCATCTGATCACATTGGTTATTTTATTCTACTAGATGAATTTGGTAATCCATTACGAGTTACAGATGAAGGTCCTGCTATTGATCTGAATGACAATCGTCAGGGAACACCAGCTGCACTTTATAAATCCTTTGGGTTCGATGATAATAATGCACTCAAAGGAACACGTGCTACTAACGAACAAACAATACTGATGTCTAGTGCTTATCAAACAATTGTTGAAGCACATCTTAAAGCCCGGTTGAAAAACAGTGGTCTCAGTAATATCTATATTGGTGCCACTTCTAGTATTTATCGGTGCATGTTTGCTCGATATCTATCTCAACGTAAAACAAAGATGTTGTTCGTTCCTCGTGATCTGATGTCATATCTCTGTTTCCGGTACAATGAAGATGGTACCGGTCGGAGTAAGATTGAAGATATTAAATTCATTCTATCACTCAAGATCACGATTTTGATCTGTCGTGTGATGACCTCGATGAATAGTGCGATTAATCGTAAAAAGATCAATATTAATTTCACTGAACAAATGGGTGATCCCATTCAGTATATGCAAATGGTGGAGAAAGAGGTCATCGACAAAGGGATGACCAACTTCACGTATGACCCTGTGGAAATCACCCGTACCATTGCACAGCGTGCATTAACCGTGGTTCCTAAGGGTATTCCAGGAATTGAGAATTTCGAAGTTTCTACCGAACCAAATCAATCAAATGATATTAAACCTGATGATGGTCTGATGGATGATCTCAATAACATGATGATTCTTGGTCTTGATGTGCCACCATCAGCTTACAATCAACTGAATGAAAATGAGTTCAGTCGATCGGTTGCCACCAACAATCTATTCTTCTCACGTCGAATTGCTGCTTATCAGGTTCCGGTATGTGAACACGTTGCTCGACATGTACAAATCTATACACAGATGTCACAGCCTCTCAAAGAAGCAATTCGTAAAATTCTATCTGCTGGTGCCCCTAATAAAAATGCTCCAAAAGAAGAATCAGGTACCACCGATCATAAATATACAATTGAAGAGAAATTCATTGATATTATCAAAAATATCAAAGCAACACTTCCTGCTCCAAACCTCGCTCCCAATAAAACAGAATTTGAAGAACTTAATGTCATCATCGGTTCTATTACCACAGCTCTTGGTGCATTGTTTGACAATGATCTTGGTTCTAAAGATGACAATCCAATTGCTCATATTCGCAGTCTAGTAGCATCTGAAATTGTACGAGATTACATGACAAAGATTGGTGTCTCTCGTGATGTTCTCATTCCTGATTTAGCAGATCCTGTCTTCATCAAACGTTTGATGGACTCAAGACTTAACATCTCTAATCTTGCAGCAGGCTTGAAGAAAACAGATGAAGTAACACAGCCAGCAGACCCTGCTGCATCACCCGGCGCACAACCCTTCTAAACAACAGATAGTAGATAGAGAGATGATGGCATATGCCATCATCTCTCTATTGTCGTTAGGTAGATTATGCTACCTGTGTCGAACCAACTTCACTCACCGCTGTATCATCTAGCGAGAGGAATGCCGCTTGATCAATAGGTGACTGTGCTTCTAGACCCATATCAGAGATATTGGAATCAATACCCACTGAGGCAGGAACTGCGAAGTCATAGTTAGCGCGATGTAGACCCAACTGTGCAGCAATGATCTGCCCAACAGATTTGGTATTGCGATTGTGCTGTAGAACGCCATAATAGG